>Ga0157375_10000658_pt1 | contig 30513 bp, 24 predicted proteins | sample M35metaG_FD_115311 | JGI IMG/M metagenome (GOLD analysis project Ga0157375, IMG submission 115311) | Miscanthus rhizosphere microbial communities from Kellogg Biological Station, Michigan, USA - M3-5 metaG | ecosystem: Host-associated > Plants > Roots > Rhizosphere > Soil | place: USA: Michigan... | reverse complement strand
GAGAACTGATCGGCCAGCGGCTGCGCGAGCTTCTGAAACCGCTCCAGATCGTCCGCGGTCCACCAGTGGCGCATGCGGTGATCCGTGTCGTAGTCGGCGCCGAGCGTGTCGATGTAGTGCGTGAGATCGTGTCCGATGAGCGCCCCGACGGAACCGTAGGCCGCGGCGTCGGACGACGCGTGATCGTACTTCGGCGCCTCCAGCAGCGCGGCCGACATCACGTAGGAGTTCTGCTGGAACACGAGCAGCGCGCCGACCCTCTGCGGCGGCATGGCCCAGAACTTCAGGTCGACCGGCTGGCCGAGGCGGGCGACGGTGTTGCGGTAGGCGCGGTCGGAAACGCGCAACGCGTTGCCGAGCGGATCGTTCGGGTCGATGGTCAGCGACGAGTAGTCCTCCCACTGATCGGGATATCCGAGTCCTACGTACAGCGTCTTCAGCTTCAGCAGCGAACTGGCTTTGGTGGCCGGCGACATCCACGCCGCGGATTCGACTCGCTTGATGAGCGCGGCGCGGACGTTGTCGGAGATCCGCTCCAGACGCGCTTTCTGCTGCGATGGGAAGTAGCGTTTCACGTACATCCGTCCCACCGCGTCGCTCATCGCCGATTGCGTGGCGACGAGCGCGCGCTCGTCCCGTGTTGCCTGCACCCCACGCATCGCCAGCGCCTCCTCGGCGAATGCGCGCGGCAGCACGTCGGCGAAATCGTGGATGGCGTGGAAGCGCAGGTAATCCTTCCAGCTTTCCAGCGGCTGCGACGAAACCAGCGCCGCCAATCCCGTCACGGCGCTCGGCTGCCAGACCACGAACTCTCCCGGGCTGGTTAGCCCCGCGGCGTCGAAGAATCCGGTCCAGTCCATCCCGGGCGCCCGCCACACGAATTCGGACCGCGTCCAGACGTTGTCGGCGTTGCGATCATTTCCCGACGACTCGGAAGTCCCATGGCTTTGCGCGATCGCCGTTTCCAGCGCCAGCACTGCGGTGGCCCGTTCGTCCGCGCGATCGAAGCCGGCGAGCGAGAGCATCTTCGCGATGTACTGGCGATAGCGATCTCGCTTCGCGGGATCGGCAGCGAGATAGTCGTCGCGGTCCAGGCCTAATCCTCCCTGCACCAGAAACGCGGCGTTGGTCTTCTCGCCGTGGATGCTCTGCTGCACGGCGAGCCCCATTACGCTGGCCGAGTTGTAGACGCCGAATCCGAGCGGATCGACGTCGGCGCGCATCCCGCGGCCGAGCAGGCGCGCGAGGGCCGCCTTGTCGGAGACGTTATCGACGCGATCGAGCAAGGGCTTGAGCGGCGCGAGTCCCTTCCGCTCGATGGCAGCCTCGTTCAAATACGCGGCGCGGAAATCCGCGACCTTGTGCGCCGCCGAGCCGGCCGGTGCGGCGCCGGCGTTGTCGATCAGCTCCGCGATACGGCGGCGGGCCTGTGCCTCCAGCTCGTCGCGCGCTCCCCATCGCGCTTTGCCGTCCGGGATCGCGGTGGCCTTGAGCCAGCCGCCGTTGGCGTAACCGAAAAAGTCGTCGCCGGGGATGATGCTCGCGTCCACGGTGCTCTCGATCCGCGACGGTGTCCGTCCGCCCGACGCTTGCGCCGAGGATGACGACACATGCCACCATCCCAGCGCCGCCGCCATGACGATCGGCAGCGCGACAGCGAGAACATGTCCATCGGGCCTGGTGCGAACGAGCTTGTTGTGGGATGCGGTGGCGTGCATGGATCGAAGATAGCGGCCGCCCGATGCCGTGTCGCAGCGCAGGCCGACATCTTTCAATCAAATTCGGACATGGAGTGGATTAGTGATTAGTGGATTAGTAGATTAGGACCGGAGACGCAGTAGATTAGATTAGTCGATTGGCAGATCAGGGTCCGTCACCACTGATCTACTAATCCACTAATCTACTAATCCACTAATCCACTGACTCCCCATGAACACCCGCGCGAATCTCATCGACGTCCTCTTCGTCATCGTGCCGCATTCGCTGCTGCTCGACATCGCCGGTCCCGCGGAAGCCTTTCGGCTCGCCAACCAGCACCGCGAAGCACGCGGGCTGCCGCCCCGCTTTCGCCTTGCCTTCGCCGGGCCGGTGGATAACCTGCCGACGTCAGTCGGATTGACGCTGGGCGAACTCGTTCCATTTCCGGAGCACCTCAACACGCCGACCTGGGTGGTGGTGGTCGGACAGCCGACGGCGCACGTGACGCATCCCACGCCGGAGATCGCGGCCACCGCGCGCTGGTTGCGCGACCGGCTGGATAACGCGCTGCTCGACGCGAACACGCCGCACCGCCTGGTGACGATCTGCTCCGGCACGCTGCTCGCCGCGCGCGCGGGGCTGCTGGCCAGGCGCCGCTGCACAACGCACCACGAGCTGTTGCACATGCTGCGCGAACTCGCGCCGCGGGCGAAGGTCATCGACAATCGCGTCTTCGTGGTGGACGGTCCGGTCGCGTCAAGCGCCGGCATCACGGCGGGGATCGACGTCGCGCTGCATCTGATCGCCGAGGAGTGCGGGGAGGCGCTGGCGGCAAGCGTGGCGGAGGATATGGTGGTGTACCTGCGGCGTTCCCCGCGCGACACGGAGCTGTCGCCCTTCCACATGCACCGTCGCCACCTTCATCCGACCGTGCATCGCGTTCAGGACGCGATCGTCTCCGAGCCGCAGCGCGATTGGGACATGGCTTCGCTGGCGGACGTCGGCCACGCGGCCGAGCGGCATCTGCTGCGATTGTTCATCGACAATGCCGGCATCTCGCCGCTGAACTATCTCCGATTAATCCGGCTGGAGCGCGCCCGGCAGTCGCTTGAATACGGCGCAACCGTCACGCGTGCCGCCGCCGTCGCAGGCTTCGGCTCCGACGTGCAACTCCGCCGCGCCTGGAGCCGCCAGTGGGGCGGCTCTCCTCGGGACGTAGCGAAGGCGGCGGAGACTTCGACACCGCGACGCGACCCGGCCGGGCGGCTCGCGGAGCTCGGTGGAAGCGATCCTAAAGCCAAGCCTCCGAGGAGACGGCGTTCATCCTGATCAAGTTTTTCGGTGTTCGCGCGCGGAGGCGCGCCGCACATCCGTGATGGAGAATCATAGAGAATGATCAGATGGCCGCGACACGTCTCAGGATCTTCGTTAGCAGCGTCCAGAAGGAATTCGCCGAGGTTCGTGCAAACCTCAAGACCTTTCTTCTCGGCGACGCGGTCCTCCGCCGCTTCATCGCCGAGGTTTTTCTCTTCGAGGAGTTGCCTGCGAGCGATCGGCGCGCGGATGAAGTCTACCTCGCAGAAGTCGATCGCTCCGACGTCTATCTCGGCATCTTCGGGAATGAGTACGGCTTCGAAGATGCGGAAGGAATCGCTCCCACCGAACGGGAGTACGACCGGGCTACAAAGAAAAAAAAGACACGGCTGGTTTACGTCTGGGGATCCGACGACAGTGTCCGCGCTCCGAAGATGCGAGCGTTGATCAAGAAAGCCAGCAATGAGCTCATTCGGCGCCGGATCGAAGACGGCAGCGCGTTGACGGCGGAAGTCTATGCCAGTCTCGTGGATCATCTCGACCGTCGCGGCGCACTCCGTGTCCCGCCGTTCGACGCCGCTGTTGGTAATGGCACCACGATCACGAACCTTTCCCGCAAGCGGATTTCGTGGTTTCTCGAGACTGCGTCCAAGGAACGTAACTTCCCTCTTTCTCAGAAGACGAGTACGAAGGCGCTTCTGGCTCACCTCAACCTTCTGAGCGATGAAAAGCCCACCAACGCTGCGATCCTGCTCTTCGGGACCGAGCCGCAGAAACTCCATCGCTCGGCGGAAACCAAGTGTGTGCAGTGCCATGGCACCGAATACCAGCGGCCCTTCGTCTCTTACCAAGTCTACGGCGGCGACTTGTTTGATCAAGCCGATCAAGCGCGCGGCTTCGTTCTGTCTCGGATCAACCGTCGTGTAGGAACTCGGAGCCAGACCATCACTGCGCCTGCCGAATACGAGCTGCCTTATGACGCGGTCGCGGAAGCGATCATCAACGCCATTGTTCACCGCGACTACAACAGCAACGCCTCGGTCGAAGTGCGTCTGTTCTCCGATCGTCTGGAGGTGTGGAATCCAGGCGCGCTGCCAGGGAACCTGACGGTTGAAAGCCTTCGCGAAGATCACGCCTCGGTGCCCAACAATCCGCTGATCGCCGATCCGATGTATCTAACGCGCTACGTCGAGAAAGCGGGCACGGGTACACAGACGATGATCAGCCTCTGCCGCGAAGCCGGACTGCCCGAGCCGGATTTCGCGGAGCGGCATGGCTCCGTCGTCGTGACGCTGTGGCGCGACTGGATCACCGACGCAGTGCTCTCCGATCTCGATATCACTGACCGCCAGCGTCGAGCGATCGTCAAAGTGAAGGAGGGCGAGCGGCTGACCAACTCCGCCTATCAGAATCGATTCTCAGTATCGAAGCCGACCGCGACGAGGGATCTCGAAGATCTTGTCGTGAAAGGCATCCTTCAACGGATTGGGTCTACGGGGAAAGGGACCCATTACGTCCTTGGCCGGAAACGGCTCATGAACGGCTCAAACGGCTCGTCCATCGGGCCTCCAGGAGAACGCTCATCAAGGGCTCACAAAGGGCTCAAACGGCTCACGAAGCATCGCGGCAAAGATGCCACCAAGGGGACAAAGGGGACGTGAACTCATAAAGCAGTCAAGAGAGAACGGGTCACGCGGAGAACGCGGAAGGAGCGGAGTGCTTTTCTCCGCGCCCTCCGCGTGAACCGTTCCCCTAAGGCCAGTTCAGCGCCTGAGCAAATCCCGGGATCTCGCGGGATAACAACGACGACTCCGCCGAAACGAGATCGCGCAGCTCGCGCGCCAGCACCGCATCGACCGACCTGCCGTCGCGGACCGCGATCCGCTCCAGCGCCGCGATCTCCAGCCGCGGGATGCGCACCGCCAGATCGTCCAGCTGCAGCAGCTCCGGCAGGACGTCCGCCAGCTCCGCTCCCAGCGCCACTTCGACGTCCGACTGGTCCCAGAAATCCATCGCGAACGACACCAGCTCCTCCCACTGGATGTCTCCGCTCTCCGTCGCTTCCAACTCGCCAACCGCGTTTGCTCCCCAAACCTCATCGATCGACATCCCCACCGCCTCCGCCGCTTCGGCAGGGGAGTAGGCCGGACGCGGATTGAGGAAAAGGTCGCGGATTCGGGTGGGGGAGGGGGTCATCGTCAGACTCCTTTGCGTTGCTTTCTAAGATTCGACTCACGAGAATGAGTCTCCCAACGCCAGTTGGAGGACTTTATTCCAACGGCAGTGTGGAATGCAAGGGTGCAGGAAGCGCAACTTTTCGGCCGCCGCCTCCGCGAGCTCCGCCAGTCGCGCGACCTCACCCAGGAAGCCCTCGCCGAAGCAGCCGACCTCTCCGGCAACTACATCAGCGACCTTGAGCTTGGACTGAAGGTTCCGAGCCTGACGATCATCGTCCGCCTCTCACAAGCACTCGACATCGCTGCTTCCGACCTGCTCACCGCGTTCACTCGGGATGCGGTGAAGAAGATGAAGGTACGGAGGCATCGCTGATAAATAACAGATTCTTTCGACGCAAGTACCAAGCTTCCAAAGGCTCACGACGACCGGCTGTCGATGGATATTTACTGAACCCGGGCAATGAGGTTGCGAGATCGTGACCGATCGAGGGCCGGCCGTTTGCGGATGTTGCGGTAGCCCTAATTGCCGCGTGGAGTGAGATGACCGATAAAGCGCGCGTTTTCATCAGTTCCGTGATGAGTGGATTCGACCCATATCGTGCGGCGGCACGTCAGGGAGTAGTTGACGCGGAAATGAAGCCGATTCTCATCGAGGATTTTCCATCACTGGATATGTCGTCTCGCACCGCCTGCCTTGATCTCGTGCAGTCATCTGACGTCTATCTAGCAATCATTGGAGATCGCCCCGGCTCCTCGCCGCTTGGTAAGCCTGTGGTCGAAGAGGAATTTGAAGAGGCTCGAAGGAGAAAGATCCCTCGGCTGCTATTCATCCAGAGCACATCGCGCGATTCCGAGACCGAAGCGCTGGTTGGTCGCCTTTCGGATTTTGTCGCTGGCAGGTTCAGAACGTCATTCGGAACGCCCGACGAACTGCGAACGGCCATCGTGGCCGCGCTTCGTGAACTACCAAATACGGATATGGACAAGAACGACACCTCTCTCGTTGAACAACTTCTCGATACTCGGAGTGACGAAAGCACGACGCTGCTTCGTATTGTCGTTGTGCCGGAACGTAAAGATGACGTCTTCGACATTCTCGATTTCGACAAGAACGAATTCCGTCGATTGATTTACCAACTCGGGCACGCCGACAAGGTTCTATTGTTCGACTTCGAACAGGGGAGGAAGTCTGCGGAGGTCAAAGATCGTGAGCTAATCGTTCGACAGGAGGATGGAAGCGCCGGGAGGAGAACTTCCGTTGCAATTCGTCTTCGGGAAGACGGCGCGGTGATCGTTGATCAGGTGCTCAACGAGCAAAAAGATCTCCGGCGCTCAGGCTTCGGCTTTCAGATCGAAGAGAAGACTGTGGGCGAAGCTATTCGATCCGGCCTTTCCTTCGTGGACGCACTGTACGAGTATCGCGATCGAGGACACCGCTTCGCGACATTCTTCTATGGCGCCGCCGTCGCCGGGATGGGTATGCACATCGTTGTTGGAAGGATGCGAGAACAGCGGAGCTGGTCGTTCCCGACGGATGACCGAGGCTGGTACGTACTCGACAAACCGCGGCGGCTGGATCGGATCGATTTGTCGGATCCGACAGCTACGATCGAGCGAACCCTAGCATTCATCGTTCAGCGGTACGGAGAGGCGAGATGACAACGACGAACGACAATCTGACCTGCCGTTTCTGTGAGCGCGGAACGTATCGTGACATCGTCGATCCGAAACGCGATCGGCACGCGCTGCACAACGAAGGATTCAGCGGACTTGGACGCCCTGAGGGTCGAGGATGGCGCATTCTGGAATGTGACCAGTGTCAGCACATTCAGCTCTTTCGGTTAACTGTGGAGGAGAGCGAGCGCCGCGGCTGGAATCGGTGACGCCGTCAGTGTCAAGGCGTCCGAGGTTGCGGCGTGGGGAGGGTCGACGTTGAGGACGGTGCAGAGGTCGATGACGAACGATTGCGCGTTCGACCGCTCGGCGGCCGCGGAGCTGCTCCACTTTTCGAGGAACTCGGATGGAGTCACGTGACGCCGAGTGTAGCGGACGTGCGCGTCCGTTCGGAAGAATACGGGCGGCTCCGCGTCAGGTAAGGCGATAGCGCCCGATAGGCTCGTCCCTGCGAGGAAGGGTTGCGGCGTAATGCTGTTTCCATCACCCGCGCCCCGGACGACCGTCGCGTATTGATCTCTGGGCTTCCTCCTCGACGCCCTCCATCTCCGCGTCCCCGCGCCTCCGCGTGAACGACCGTCCTCTTACCTATTGACACCTTTCGAGGACAACACCGATAGCATCGATGGGTTAGCCCTATACCAACCGAGGGTTCCCCCCACACCATCGGAGGGTTACCCCCCACACCAACCGAGGGTTCCCTACACACCATCGGAGGGTTACCCCCCACACCAACCGAGGGTTCCCTACACACCATCGGAGGGTTCCCCCCCACACCAACCGAGGGTCCCCTACACACCATCGGAGGGTTACCCCCCACACCAACCGAGGATCCCCTACACACCATCGGAGGGTTACCCCCCACACCAACCGAGGGTCCCCTACACATCATCGGAGGGTTACCCCCTTCGCACCGCCGGCGCTCCGCGTTTCCAGATACGATCCCACTTGCAAACGCGGAGGATCGAGATGGACGCATCATCACTGCCGAAGGCCGACGTCGTGGCAATGCTGAACAAAATCCTGGAGGCGGAGCTGGCTGGGGCGGTTCGCTACACGCACTACTCCCTGATGGTGTTCGGCTACAACCGCATTCCCATCGTCTCGTGGCTCCGTCAGCAGGCGGTGGAGTCGATGGCCCATGCCCAGCAAGCCGGCGAGATCGTTACCGCCCTTGGCGACCATCCATCCCTCGGCATCGGTCCGCTGCTCGAGACGCACAAACACGACATCGGGGACATCCTCCGCGAAGCGCTCGACAACGAACGCCATGGACTGCAGCTCTACAAAGAGCTGCTGGCTCTCGTGGAAGGGAAGGCTGTCTGGCTGGAAGAGTATGCGCGCCAGATGATCTACCAGGAAGAGACCCACGCCTTCGAAGTCGACAAGATGCTTCGCCGTCCCGGCGATGTGAAGTCGGTAATCGGGTAACCGGCCCTCTGGCTCCGAGCAGTCTGTCTGAGGTATCCGATCCATTCGAAGAGAGTAAACGTACTTTGACGATGGCTCATGCGCGGACTTCGAACAACTCGCGAGGAAGTCGTGATTGGCGGATGACTGACTGCAGGGTTCCGATCCGTATTTCTTTGTGATCAGGAACGGGAACGGTGTTCGTTGAGTCAGACGTCCGCTTCTGCATCACCACGTGGCTGCCGCGGCGGCGAACTTCCCTGAATCCGTGTGCTTCTTAGAATTGCGCAGACCTCCGCGCCGGAAAGGACTCGAAGTCTACCCAGCGGTGACCTCCAGCGCAGAGACGTACATCTCCTGATGCATCCTTGCCAAAACCTCGGACGGATCGGCAGTCTCCAGAAACAGCTCGACCGCCTCGCGAAGGTTGGCCGAGGCCTCTTCGACGGAGCTGCCCTGGCTGGCAACATCCAGCTCGGGGCAAAGAGAAACGTAGCCACCGTTTTCGCGGTAGATCATCGCTGTGAATCGGAGCGTGTCACTCATAGGACATTTCCTTTGATCCCGCCGACGCGGAACAACAACGGCATGGTATCGAAATCGTCCCGATCGGGTTACTGCCGTGATCAACGATCAGGGAACCATCCCGGCAATGCGGCGGCCTGCTTCAACCAGGTCGCCATCCGGGCTTCGTCGAGCTCATCGCCTTCGTGGATGTCGATGTAGCGCGTGTCCTTACTCTTGCTGGCTCCGGGCGGGACCGGTCGCAGCGATGTGCCGCGGAAAAAGGCCACTTTCACGTAGCGGGTAAACGTGTGGATCCCGAGGAACCAACCCTGCCCCTCGATGCCGTACAACGGTGAGTTCCACTTCACGGCCTTGCGCACGTTGGGCACGGTTCGCACGATGAGCGCGTCGAGGCGCTGGCCGAGGTCGCGCTTCCAGCCCGGCATCGCGGCGATGTACGCCTGCACCGGAGCGTTGCCGTCTGCCTTGGCGATGCGCGGGTTGCCACCCGCGAGGACGATCTTCTTCGGGCTGGCCTCACGCGCACCTGGCTTCGCCTTCGCGCCTCTCTTCGGCTTCGCCTTATCCGACATGGGCGCGATCCTCGACCGGCTCATGGGATTCTCGCGAGCGGGTCGACGAGCCGCCGGATCACGATGTCGAACGGTGGGCCGAGCGACAGCAGGAGCGGCCAGCCATCAGGATCGAGGACGAACTCTCCAGAGGCCTCAAGGTGCCCGAAGCGTTTGCTGATGGCATACGCTCGGTTGCCGCCGGCGTCCGGCTTGCGCTCGATCGTCAACGTCGCCTGCAGGACGTTGGGGGTGAGGGTGTACGACGGTTCGAACTCGATCAGCGTCGCCGTTCCGCCAACCGGCAGTGGTTTGATCTGTTCCGCCAGCGCCATCAAGCCGCCGACGCCATCGGTGGAGAGGAACGCTCCCTTCGGAAAGGCCATCGAAAAGGCGATTGGTCTGCCTCGGAAACTGCTCCCGCTGCCGATGAGCCGTTCGCCGTCGACGTGCAGGACGACCTCCAGCTTGCCGTATGACCTCTCCACGACCATGGTCGAAGACGTTGCGTCGAGCTGGTAACTGTGCCGTGTGGCGACCGGCTCGTCGAGATACTGGTTCGCCACGATGACGCGCTGCCCTTCGACTCGCCCGGCAACGACCCGTTCTTCGCCCGATACCGTTCCGCTCTCCTCGATCTCGTAGTGTGCCTCGCGGCCCTCCGTCCCTTTGGTACGAGGCGCAGGCACATTCCGCTGCGGCGGGTGGGTATAGCGTTCGGCGATGGCCGTGAGCCGCGTGCGAAGCTCGCTTCCCGGCAACCATCGGCCGCGCAGCACGACGCCGTCAGGAAGAGGGACAGGTCCGATGAGGGGATCGCTGGTCAGCAGAATGAGATCGGCGCGAGCGCCCGGAGCGACCACGCCGAACTCGCCCTCCTTTCCCAGAAAGCGTGCCGGGTTCGTGGTGGCGGCTTCCAGCGCCTGACGTCGAGTCAGTCCCGCAGCGACCAGCAGCTCGAGCTCATCGAGAAGCGACGCGCCTGCCACGACGAACGGATTGCCCTGATCGGTGCCGGCGAGGATTGGTACCCCGCCCGCCGACAGCGTCCGGACGATCCATGCGTTGAGGTCGTTGTATGCGCACATGGTCGCGTAGTCGGTGGCGGTTAGCTTGTCGAAGCGAAAATCGTTCTGCGGCTCCCAACTCCTGCGTGTGGCCGGCGGCACGAGATCGAGCCAGCGGACGCTCTTGTGCAGCGCGGCCAGATCATTGAGTTGGCGCACGCGCGTGAACACGACGAGAGTCGGACATTGCCAGGTCTGGTTCGCGCGGGCTTTTTCGACGAGCGGCGGGAGTCGATCGAGATCAACGCGACCGAGCTGCCGGCCGATCTCCGGCCAATAGCCGGTCCAGTCGTGCGGCGAACCGGGTCGGTCGAGCGCGTCGAGCCACCCATCGAGATGCTCGATCGAGCGCTGGCCCGCTGCCATCGTGTCGCGAAGGCCAATACTTCGAGGTACGTGACCGGCGACGGGAATGCCGCGCCGGGCTGCCTCTGCCGCCAGCGCTTGATACGCACTGCGTCTGATCCCGTTGTAGACCTTGATGAAGTCGTAGCCGGCGGCGATGTGGTCCTGGACAACCGCTGCCGCTGCGGCGGGATCGGTGAGCGCGATGCTGCCCGGCCAGGTGGCGGGATCGCCGTCGACGATCGGACCCGCGGTGACGATCGTCGGCCCGAGGAGCGTTCCGCGCGCGATCTCATCTCTCCAGCCGAGGTGCTGCTCCGCGCCGAACATGTTCCGCACGGTCGTCACGCCGGCGGCGACGAACATGGTCAGCTCGTCCTCGCGCCAGGCGTGGACATGCATGTCGGCGAGGCCGGGCATCAACCACTTGCCGGTACCGTCGATCTGGATCGCACCCTGCGAAACCTGCACGGAGCTCATCGGCTCGACAGCCACGATCCGATCGCCGCGCACGACGACCGTGTGCCGCGGCAGTTCGCCCTCGCGATCCATCGGAACGACCGTGACGTTCTCGATCACGAGGTCGCCTCTGCCCGCGGTGACTCGATGAGGTTGAGACGTGCTGGATCCAGGCAGAAGTGCGGCCGCCAGGAGGAGCGAAGCGATCTGTTTCATCCGGGAATCATCACGCGACCGCCGCCATCGGGTCAAAGGTGCGTGAGGCAGCGGAACGCGAGTCTTCGCCCACTTCCTCTCGAAGCCGGTCCTTGAAAAGAGAGAGCCGGGCGACGTTGGCCGCGCGACCGCGGGCGCCGAATGTGCACGCCGGAAGGAGCATGAATCTCCGGCAGCTCGATCGCCGATTCCTCGGACGCGAAAGCGAGCCGGAGGAGATCGAGGTCGCGCGGACCGAAGGGTGTTACGTCTACGACGCGCGCGGCAGACGCTACATCGACTTTCTGTCGGGATGGTGCGTCGGCAACTTCGGCTGGGACAACCGCGAGATCACTCAACGGCCGCGGCGCAGGCGCCCCGATTACGTCTGCCCGGAATACGTGTACCGCCCGTGGGTGGAGCTGGCCCGATTGCTTGCCGAGATCACGCCCGGCAGACTGGAGAAGAGCTATCGGGCCACCGGCGGCTCGGAGGCGGTCGAGATCGCCCTGCAGATCGCGATGGCGTCGACCGGACGGCGCAAGTTCGTGTCCGTGGAAGGCAGCTATCACGGCAACACCATCGGAGCGGTCAGCGTGGCGTCAACGGAGTGGCGCGAGCCGTATCCGAACCTGCTCTCGAACTGCCTCACGATCGCGCCGCCGCTCGGCCGGCGCGCCGTAGAGCGCCTGGAGCATCTTCTCCGCAAACGCGACGTCGCCGCGTTCATCATGGAGCCGATCAGTTGCAACCTGGCGGTGCTGATTCCGGAGGGCGGCTTCATGAAGCGCGCCCAGCAGCTCTGCCGCCGCTACCGCACGCTCTTTATCGCCGACGAGGTGGCGTGCGGATTCGGCCGCACGGGGAAGCTCTTCGCGTCCGAGCACTTCGATCTCCGGCCCGACATTCTCTGCATGGGGAAGGCGATCAGCGGCGGTTACGCTCCGATCGGCGCGACGATCGTGACGCAGAAGGTTGCGAAGTCGGTCGAAGACAAAGTCGGCTTCTGGTCGACGTACGGATGGCATCCGTCGTCGGCCGACGCGGCGATCGCAACGATCCGCTGGCTGAAGCGGAACGCGACCAAAGTCCTGCGCCACGCCGATGAGATCAGCGCGTACATGGCAGATCGGCTGGGCGCGATGGATTTCGAAGAGGTTCGCATTCGAGGGATGGCCATCGCAGTCGAAACCGGCGACGAAGACACGGCGTCAACGATTGCTGAGCGCTGCAGGAAAAACGGCCTGCTACTGACCACTTCCGGCGCCGCGCTGACGATGTTCCCCCCGCTCACCCTCGACCTCCGGACGGCGAGGCAGGGGCTCGACATCCTCGCGCGGTTTCTCGGTACTGCGCGCTAGTGCGGTGATGAAAACCTGAATGTTGAATGTTCAATGTTGAATGTTCAATGTTGAATGGGCTGCGCTCGGCCTTTCATTCATTCAACATTGAACATTGAACATTGAACATTCAACATTCAACATTTCGCTTCTAGACCTCCGGACGGCGAGGCAGGGGCTCGACATCCTCGCGCGGTTTCTCGGTACTGCGCGCTAGTGCGATGATGAAAACCTGAATGTTGAATGTTCAATGTTGAATGGGTTGCGCTCGGCCTTTCATTCATTCAACATTGAACATTCAACATTCAACATTCAACATTTCGCTTCTACCTGCACCTATCTCCGCCGCGCCATTGCCGCCTTCACAATCGCGTCGATCATCTGCGTGTAGGACCGGCCACTCTCCTTTGCGGCCATCGCAAATTCGGCGATGGGCGATAGCCAGGGGTTGGGGTTGGCTTCGATGAGGTAGATGCGGCCGTTGGTGCCGAGGCGGAGGTCGATGCGGGCGTAGTCGCGGAGGTGGAGGGCGCGGAAGGCGGTGATGGCGGCGAGATGGATCCCGGCAACGATCTCCTCGTCGAGGTCGCGCGCGGGAGCGGACCTCGTCTTCTTGTAGGCCTCGGTGCTCTCGTCGAATTTGACGTCGTAGCTGGCGATCTTGGGCGTTCCCTTCGGCAGCTTCGACAAATCCAGCTCGATCAGCGGCAGGGCCTCGGGAGGATCGTTGCCGAGGACGGCGGCGTAAATCTCGCGGCCCTCGATGTACTCCTCGATCAGCGCGGCGGATTCGAACTCGTCGTGGATGTAGGAGATCCGCTCGAAGAGGTCTTTGATCGACGACACCACCGCGGCGGCGTCGATCCCTTTCGAGGCATCCTCGGTGGCCGGCTTGACGATGACCGGGAAGCGGATGTCCTGCGCGTGTCCGACGCGCCCCTTGTCCATGACCACGGAGTAGGGAGTGAAGAGGCCGTGGTCGCGGATGATGGTCTTGGCGATGCTCTTGTCCATGGCCAGGTACGATCCCTGCGGTCCCGCGCCGGTGTAGCGCTTGCCGATCAGGTCGAGGTAGGCGGCGAAGTGCATCTCCATCGTGTCGTCGCCGTTGTACGACTCGATCAGGTTGAAACAGAGATCGAAATCCGCGCGCGCCAGGCGGGCCAGCGTCTGCGGCCGGCCGTCGATGGAGAAGGTTGTGGCGTCATGTCCCAGCTCGCGCAGGGAGTCGGTGATGGCTTCGACGTCCGTCTTTTTCTTTTTCCGTTTCCGCTTCGGTTTTGCGGCCTCGAGGTCGGCGCCGGGCTGTTCTTCGTAATCCTCGAACTGGCCGAAGAGCACTGCGATTTTCATGGAACCTTCCTGTGGCGCAGCGGACGCTTTCCGTTGAGGAAGGTCATCGACAGCGCGGTGATGTAGACGGTGAGCTCGATCATTTCGGAGCGGCTGCGGTCGCGCTGCGAGAGCAACCCGAGCTCGCGGACGCGCTCCTCGGCGGCGACGACCAGCGCGCGCACCAGCGTGCGGCGAACGCCGGTCCATTCGTTAACTTTGTCGATGATGTCGCGGCGATGCTCGGCCAGCAGCTCGACGGCGGGGCGATAGTCGACTCCTTCGCGGCGGCGCGATGGATCGACGAAGATGTCGCTCAGATCGGTGTCGAGCGCGAGGCCGGCGATCATCTGCGACTCGTCGGCGTGCACGTCGCGGTAGAACTGCTCGACGGTCTGCTCCATCTCGTCCACGGTCACGTCAATCTCTCCGCTGGGATGCGGCGGCGGCACGTCGCCGACTTCGCGCGCGATCCGGTCGACGTAGAGCAGCTTGCGCATCGCGCCCCAGTTCGCGTAGCGGCGGCGCCAGTGCGAATCGGGATCGAGCCAGACGGCGAAGGTCTCGGCGAAATCCTCATCGGGATGCTTCTGCGCGTACCAGCCGGCAATGTGCCGCACGTAATCGCGGGAGAAGGGGACGAAGGGAAAGTCGTCGCGGTAGGGACGGCGAAAGGATCCGAAGAGCGCATGCCACTCGTCGGTGCGATAGAGGTCGTACGCGTAGTTGAAGGCGTGCCCGGCCTCGTGGCGCAGATACATCATGATCTCGCGCTCGTTCTCGATGTCGTTGATGGCATCCTCGATGTGTCGCACCCGCGGATCGCCGAGGTAGAAGGGGATGCCGATGACCGGCTCCTCGGAAGGACAGCCCCACTCGTCAGAGAGGTAGCAGAGCGGGCGATAGTGATGGAGTCCGGCCGCGTCGAGCTCGTCGTAGAGCCGATGGACATACTCCGCGACCGGCGAGTCCTCCAGCCGCAGTCCCAGCTCGCGAATAGGAACCGGCAACACGACCCGCGCGTCAGGCGGAGCCTTTTCGAAAGCGACCACGGCAATGGGGAGAGCAACAACTAAGCCGGTGTGAGAGTACGCTGAGCTTCATCACGAGTTGAAGCCGACATTCCGACAGCGACGTTCGCAGGGCCCGAACGCTGACCCATTCCGACGGGCGCGCGGCGGCCTTCGAATCCGGTACCCGTTCTTACTTGTTCAGCGTTTGTTCGTTGATTGACAGTTTCACGTCACTGGCGGAATTAGCCGCGTCTCCTACGACGGTTGACGGCGGATCGTACGCTGCCAGGTAGGGGAGAACCTGAGGGACGTAGTCTGCTCCTCGTTTCACGCCGAGGCGTTGGTAGAGGCCGTCCTGAAACGCTGCGGCCGTCCCGCTCCACGCCTTTTCCCCACGCATCCCGTTGAGAGCGAGAAGCACGTCGTCCGGTGTACCGATCAGCTTCAGCGTAGCCACGCGCGTTTCGGTCACCTCGAACGTTTCCTTCAACGTGGCCAGGTCTTCCGGCGGGTGGACGAGTCGAAGCGATAGCAAGGCCATGATGACGCCGAAGACGATCGCGGCGACCCCGATTCCTCGGCCGGCATCGTTCAGGATCGCGATCGTGACGCCGGCGCCGATGGAGAGGACGGCGATGACCTGCACGAATTCCACCCAGGTATGCCAACTGCGTGACTGCTGCGGATTTTCGGACATGGAGCTCTCCCTAGTCTCGAGGTAAGGCACAAAGATGCAGGAGCCGGCGGCGATGCTTGTTGTGGATCAGATCGCGAACTTCCGTGTCTGCTCCCGCTTCGCTGAGCAGGCGCGCTTCAAACTTCGACGAATTCAACGCCGGAATGGACGGTGCCGCCATTTTCTGCAGCAGCGCAACAAGGCGCGCGTCCGGAGTAGGCGACAGCGGGGCCGACGGATTGACCGCGGGCGGATCGATCGAAACGTTCAGGAGCGCGGCCATCCGTTGAACAACTCCAGGACCGACGTGAAAGAGGGTGCGGCCAAACGTCCGGCCCAGGAAGCCGCGCTCGTCGACGACTGCAGCCTGGATTAACTCTGCGTCGCGAGCGCTCTTCTGGCGCCCGTTCTCCACCTCAATCGCCTGCTTCGCGGTGGTCACGCTCTGTTCGTCGGTTTCGAGACGGTTCGCGATTGTCCCGGTGTTCTCGGCGGCAGCATTCGCCTTGGACGCGGCGTCGTCGATCTTCGACGCTCTGTCCGCAATCGCCTTCGAATTCTTTGCAATCTCCGATTCGGCGTTCGTCGCCCGATCGATAGCCCCGGTGGTTTGGATGAGACCATTGGTACGCTGGATGAGACCATCGGTTTTTCCGTGAAGGTCCGTCACGGTTTCCTCGGTTTTTTGAACCGAGGAGTTGATCGCTCCGGTGGTACTGTCGATGACTTTGGTGATCGCGCCTTCGGTCGCTGAGAGCGCGGCCTTCAGCTCGCCGCTGCGTATGCCGGTCGGCCCTCCCTCGGTCACCACATTTCGGATATGCGTGGAATGGTCGGCGATATCCGTGCGAACGTACGAGGCCGGCCGGGCAATACCGCCGGGTACCGTGGCCATTCCTGTCCCCGCGAGGACGCTGCCCGCGATGAGGAGAGTGGAGACCAGCGGGACCACCGTCGAGCCGGAGATCAGGCCGGGCGCGAATTTCTCCAGCAGGTCTCCCATCCGCTTTGTCCAGTACCCCTCGGCCGAGGTAAACGGCAGCACCGTGAACAGAATCATGAGAAGCCATGCTGTCGCCAACACAGCCAGTGACAACAATAGGTACCAGGTAATCTGAAAAAGAACGTACAGCGGATGCTTCTCATCGAACATCTTGTCCAGGATAGGCGCCGTCTCGCTCTGGCTTAGATCGACCTGTGTTGCCGCGGCCTCCAGAAGTGCATGTACGCCGGCGATTCGCGTCCGGGCGAAGGCTTCCTCGGCGCTGATGATGTCCAGATAGCGGTTTGCATCGGGGGCCGTGTTCGCCGCCTTCGCTCCCTTAGCCGTATTCGGCGGCCGAGACGTGGTATTAGTCGTTGATCCCGACACGGCCGTTACGGCCGTCCGAATGTTGTCTCTGCATTCGCGCCAGATCTGTGCATCGACGAGTTGCTCGGCGGCAGTGACGAACTCCTGCCTGGTGCCGACGCCTTTGCCGAGTTTTTTCTGGGGGTCGAAGGCGGCAGCGATGTCCTTGATGAAGTCTGCGTCCGAATTGGTCTGCGCACGCTGCCCCTGGCTGGAGCTCGCGGTCTGCACGGCAGCTACGTTGGCAGCAACGTTGGCGAGCTCCGTCAGGTTCTGGCGAGAGAGTTGCCACTTGCCTTGTGTTCTCTTCGTCACGTCCCGGCTGTGATTGCCCAGAGCAACCAGGCCCCAGAACGAGAGCATCGCCACCGCCAAGATGGCGAACTTATGGCCGAGGCTGAAGATCGCCTCACGGCGTGCAGCCTTTATCAGACTGGGATTTGTCATGATGGCTTCCTCTCGTTTCTTTCGTTACCGAATCCGCACCCGTACGCCCACCCATGTCCGACTGCTGCCGATGGTGTCCGCCACCCAGGCCCGCCCACCGCCGGCTCCGAGGTCGATCGTGCCGCTGGGACGCGCCGTCCAGTCGACCCAGAGCGTGAGCTCCGCGTCGTGGAATCCGAAGTCGTTCGCGTAGTTGCTGGCGCTGACCGACGCATCGAGATCGGCGGCAATCCGCAGTGCGTTCGAGCCGATCACGTGGTGTACTCCGGCCTTGGTGAACGCAGCATCGAAGCGGTTGAAATCGTAGCTGGCCTCGAAATAGGGCCACACGGTGAGGCCGATCGATTCGACGTTTACTTTCCGCGTGGCCTGGATTGACGCCTCGCTGCTCCATTTGTCGCGGCCCTCACCCCAGTGGTATTCGGTGAGGCCGCCGGAGACCCAGGAAGCATTTCCATCGCCGAAGAAGCGCAGGTAACGCACACCGGCCGAGGCGAGGTTCGTGCCGTGGCCGCTCAGGGGGAGTGCCGCATCGACCGACGCCTCCCATCCATTCGGTCCCTTCTCGGCGGCGCGAGGTCCACAGAGCGCGAAATCCGCCCGGGCGTGGCCGTACGTCGACGAGCCGAGCTCGATTCCGCGCCAGAGATAGCGCGACGTTACCTCCAGCGAGGCGATGTCGAGCTGCGGGTCGCATGCCAGCGCCGGTGCGGCGATGAGTAATGAGAGGGAGATTGCGGCCAGAATGCTTTTCATGAGTCGATTCCCATGTCCTTGCGGGTCTGCAGCACCTGCGGCAGAACGTTGTCGATCGCGTCAAGAAACTTCACCGCGACGCGCGCAAAGGCGGCCCGCTTCACATGAATCTCATTGATCCAGTCGCTAATCGTGAACATTCCGCGCAGGTCGACGTGAATGAAGTGCATCGGATGCTGTTTCTGCATCCGAACCAGGATGCCGTTGAAGTCCTCGATCATTTCTCGCGTGATGGCGCGTTGGAACGTCTCGTCGGTGATGTTTCTGGCGATCATGCTGGGCTGGACCCACGGCCCGCTGACGCGGAAGCCGTCGTACTTCGCGCCCTTGTTGCTGGGGGGCATGTAGTCGTATCCATGCAGGATGGTCGGCACCCTGGCACCGACGGCATGCATGAGCAGAACGAGGTCCTCTTCGATCTGATCGAGCTTGCTCTTCCAGACGTCGGGCTCGATGTGCTCCCGCGGCGTGGCAGCCGGATTGAAAGGTTTGAAGAGTCTTTCGATGAATCCCTTTTGCACGACATCATTGCCACCGGCACTGAGAAGGAGACAGAGAGGCTTTTCCGATTCGATCGCCGCAACCACGGTGCCGATCTTGTCCACTATGTTGTGCAGCGTGTCGCCGCTCTGCTCGAAACGCTTGATGGCGAAGCGCTCTTCGTCGTCGATGGCATCGATAACGTTTGGATGCGGTGGGTAGTCGAACCACGAGTCGCCTTCGGAGACGAGTCGCGGTCTCTTGTCCTTGCGCTGCCGGTATCTCTTCTCGCGAACGGCGGGCTGCCATCGTTCTTCCATCGGCGGCATGTAGTCCTCCCTTACACATAGATGGACAGCTACGCCTTTTTCACTGCTCGCATCAACGTGATGAGCGTGCGAATAACGTCTTCCAGACCGGTGAGGGGAGTGGGAATCGCGGGAAGCTGACGTGACTTGCTAGTATTCGTCCTCCAATGACCGACTCTCTTCACGATCTCATTTACGACTGGAACCTCGGTGCCGAGAAAGCAGGCAGGCCGTCGGCGAAGAAGATTCAGTTTGATGATGAGACGCTGCGCGATGGGTTGCAGTCGCCTTCGGTGACCGATCCGTCGATCGACGAGAAGATTCGCATCCTCCATTTTCAGGATGAGATCGGGGTCGATACTTCCGACATCGGGTTGCCCGGCGCGGGGCCGCACGTTCAAAAGAGTGTGGAGCGGCTGGCGCGGGAGATCGTCGATGCGAAGCTGAAGGTTGCGGCGAACTGCGCGGCGCGGACGCATGAGAACGACATCCGGCCGATTGCGGAGATCTCGCAGCGGGTGGGGATTCCGATCGAGGCGTGTACGTTCATCGGGTCGTCGCCGATCCGGCAGTTTGCGGAGGAGTGGGAGCTCGACTGGATCATCGAGCAGTCGGCGAAGGCTGTGCGGTTTGCGGTGGCCGAGGGGCTGCCGGTCATGTATGTCACCGAGGACACCACGCGCGCCAAGCCGGAGGATGTGGAGAAGCTCTACACGGCTGCGATCGAGGCGGGGGCGAAGCGGGTCTGCGTGTGCGACACGGTCGGTCATGCCACGCCGTGGGGCGTGCGGAATCTGATCCGGTTCGTGCGCGGCGTCGTCGATCGCGTCAATCCCGAGGTGAAGATCGACTGGCATGGGCACAGCGATCGCGGACTCGGTGTCATCAACTCCATCGCCGCGATTGAAGCGGGCGCGGATCGGATTCACGGCTCGGCGGCGGGGATTGGGGAGCGCGTCGGAAACACGCCCATCGATCTGTTGATGGTGAATCTGAAGCTGATGGAGTGGATCGACAATGACCTCACCAAACTGCCCGAGTACGTGCGGTTTGTGTCCGAGGCGGTACACATTCCACTGCCCGATCAGTATCCCGTTTTCGGGCGCGACGCCTTCCGCACGGGGACGGGCGTTCATGCCGCGGCCATCATCAAAGCGAAGAAGAAGGGAAGCGAGTGGCTGGCCGACCGCGTTTACTCGGGCGTTCCGGCAGGTATGTTCGGTCTCGAGCAGATCATCGAAGTGGGTCCGATGTGCGGACTCTCGAACGTGATCTACTGGCTCGATGCGAAGGGTTATCCGCAGGACGAAGGGCTGGCGAAGGAGATTTTCCAGCTCGCGAAGTCGACGAATCGGGTTTTGACGGACGAAGAGTTACATACTTCCGCGAGGAAGTGGAGTGAATTGAAGAGTGAAAAGGAGCTGTCATCCTGAGCCGGCGAAGCGCGGCGAAGGATCTCAAGATGCGCGAGTCCGGCTGAAACCCCTGGGATTCAACGCAGCTTGCGTATCTTGAGATCCTTCGGCGTCCTCCGCCGTTCCGTCGCTTCGCGACTCCCGGCTCCGGCAGCCTCAGGATGACAAATCGACGACTTCATCTTTTTTGACAACTTGCCCGAGTGGCGAAATGGCAGACGCAGCAGACTCAAAATCTGCCGAGGTTAACCCTCATGTCGGTTCGAGTCCGACCTCGGGCACCACTTATTATTGTGAACAAGCCGTTACGCCCTGATCGAAAGCAATCAAGCCGTCGCGCGTGACGTTTCGCCGCTCAATTGACGTAACGGAGACCGATCTCAAAATGACGCGACGCCGCCTTGCTTCTGCCTTCGTCCTGCTGTTGTTGCCGATTCTCGCTCAGGCGCTGCCGCCTGACCGGTCGGCGCCGATGAGGCACTTCATCCTCGAAAGCGACGTCCCGCTCGATGCCGCTGCCAGTGCCGAACTTGCGGCCGAAGGCATTGATGTCCAGCAGGCGATGGCGAATCATCGCTACCTGGTGCGGATGCGCGACGGCGCCGAAGTTCCGCATGACGCGCGCATCCTCTCGCTGCGCGCGTACGGCGCGTCGTACAAGATCGCGCGGGCTGCGTATGCCGAGGCAGCGCAGGGAAAGGCGTTCGCGCGGCTGCGGGTCCTTTTTCAGAAAGACGTCACGTTTGAAGACGCGCAGGCTGCCATCGAGGCAGTTGGCGGAACGATCGACATGCCGCTCGACGCGGCTCTTTCGCATCCGCGGCGGCTGACGGTGCGGATTCCGTCGGCGACGGTGATCAATCTGGCGAAGGATGAACGCGTGTTCGGCGTGTACGGACCGCCGCTGCACATCAAGAAACTCAACGCGGTGGCGGCCCTGCTCTCCAACGTCACGCCGCTTTACAGCGCGCCATACAACCTGAGCGGCGACGGCGTCGTGCTTTCGACCTTCGAGCCGGATGGTCGTCCGGACACCTCACACCCTGAGTTCGGCGGGCGGCTGACCAGCCACTTCAATCCATCCAGGCCCATCGATACTCACGCCACGCATACCTCGGGAACGATGATCGCCGCGGGTCTCAACTCCGCCGCAAAAGGGATGGCGCCGGCGGCAACACTGCACGCGTTCGATGCAAATCCGAGTCTTGCCAATGGCGACTTCGATGACGTCAAGTTCTTCGCGGAGAAACGCGATGAGGTCAAGGCGGTGGGCAGTGTCGCCGACAACAACTCCTGGGACTTCGCCTTCAGCTGGCAGGACGGCGTGGTCTGGTATGGCAATGAAGAGGGCTACGGCGCGTACAGCGGTCTTGAGTCGGAGCCGTACGACGCCATCATGCGCACGGCGAACGAGCCGCTGATCGTGCACGCTGCGGGAAATGACGCCGACTCCGGCAACCCGGTGTTGGGTCAGTGGGGTGTCCACAGGCACATCGAGGACCGGAGTCCTTCCGGCTCGTATCCGCACACGTATTGCTACTCGAAGAATGGAACCGGCACCGACTGCCCGACCACAGCGCCGTTCAATTGTTCCGCGGGCGTGACGTACTGCGAGAAAACGATGCACCCCACGCACGGTGCGAACACGACCATCAACCTGATGGCCAGCACGAAGAATACGGTGACGGTCGGCGCGATCCAGTCGGTCGCCTTCGCCATCGCGCCGTTCAGCGCGCGCGGCCCCACAGCCGATGGCCGCATCAAGCCGGAGGTCGTGGCTAAGGGCACGGACCAGTTCTCGACGTTTCCGAACAACGGCTATGCGTCGGTTGCGGGAACGTCGATGTCGACCCCGGTCGTCACCGGCATCGCTGGGATGCTCACGCAGCAGTACCGCAAGACGTTCGGCAAGACGCCGAGCGCTCCGATCCTCAAAACGCTCCTCATCGCCGGCGCCGACGACCTCGGCAACGCGGGTCCGGACTATACGTTCGGCTTCGGTCTCGCCGATGCGAAAGCGTCTGCCGATCTGATCCGCGACGACAACGGCACCGGCTCGCGCATCCGCACGGGCACGGTCAGCAACGGGCAGGAGATCGATTTTCCGGTCACGCTGACGGCGGCGCAGCGGTTCCGCGTCGTTCTCGGCTGGTTCGATCCCGAGGTTCTTCTGACGCCGTCCGAAGACGACCCCGATCCGCTGGCGGGCAAGACGCTGGTCAATGATCTCGATGTGCGCGTCGTCGATCCGTCCGGCGCCACCGTGTTGCCATACGTCCTCGACATGAATGCGCCGAATGCGGTGGCGACGCGCGGCGTGAATCACACGGATACGACCGAGGAGGTGGAGATCGCGAGCGCGGCTGCGGGGACGTATCACGTGATCGTGCGCGGCGCGATCGGCGACACGAAGTCGTCGTCGCAGGATTTCGTGCTGGTTACGAACGGCGGCGTCACCACGCCAGCCTGCACCGACAACTACGAACCGAACGATACGCAGGCCACGGCATTCGGCAACGTGATGAGCGCGCAGACGGTCGCGGCGAAGATCTGCAGCGCAAGCGACATCGATTACTACACGTTCACGACGAACACATCGCCGATCGCGGTGACGGTGACCGCGACCGACACGCCGCTGAAGGTGACGATGTCGAGCAATCTGACGAACACGGTCGTTCAGACGATCGCCCCGAACAACTCGGCGACGCTGACGGCGAACTTCTTCCCGACGCTGCTGCCGCCGGGGAACATCGCGATCTTCGTCCGCGTCGAGGCGAACGGCACCGTCGGCGCCACTGGCGCCTACACGCTGACGCCGAACTACAGTTTTTCATCGACGCCGAAGAAACGGGCGACGAAGCATTGAGTTCGTAGCGCAGCAGCGCAGCAAGCGTAGCGCCGACGGCCCGTCGGCTGGACCGCCGGCGGCTCGCCGGCGCGTCCAGACGTCGGCGGTTCATTTCCCATGGTCCCGAGCCTCCCAGCACAGACAAGAGTGTCTGTGCCACACGAGCTCGTCCCTGCATCAGCATTCGTGGCAAGTGGGAGGATCAATGTGGCACAGACACTCTTGTCTGTGCTTTGGCAAGCTGCAGGGTCTGAACCTTCTGGCTGCCTCTCGCCCCGCATACAATCCCCGCCGCATGGATTACAAAACCCTTTTCGTCGAGGAAGCGGACGGCATCCTCAACGTCACGCTCAACCGGCCGGACGTTCACAACGCTTTCAATGAAGAGCTGATCGCGGAAGCGATCGATCTGTTCGGCAGCCTCGCCGACAGCACCGCGCGCGCGGTCGTGCTGCGCGGGACCGGTCCGAATTTCTGCGCGGGGGCCGACCTCAACTGGATGTCGCGGATGGTCAGCTACACGCGCGAGGAGAACGTCCGCGACTCGTCGCAACTGGCGCGGATGTACGCCCTGATGAATGAATGTCCGCTGCCGGTCATCGGACGGATTCAGGGCGCGGCGATCGGCGGCGGCGTCGGACTCGTCGCCGTCTGCGACATCGCCATCGCCGCGCGCGATGCGAAGTTCGGGTTGTCCGAGGTCAAGCTGGGGATTCTGCCGGCGGTGATTTCGCCGTACGTCATCGCCAAGATCGGCGAGACGCACGCGCGGGCGCTGTTCCTGACCGGCGAGCGCTTCGACGCCGAGCGCGCACTGCGCATCGGACTGGTGCATCGCGTCGTCGACGACCTCGATGCCGCCGTCGCGGAGACGATCGCGGCGCTGAGGTCGTCCGGACCGGAAGCGGTCCGCGAATGCAAGAAGCTGATTGCGCACGTGGCTTCCCACGAGCTGATCGACGCGATTCCATACACGATCGAAGCGATCGCCGCGCGGCGAGTTTCACGCGAGGGACAGGGCGGGATGGCGGCGTTTCTGAAGAAGGAGAAGGCGCCGTGGGCAAAGTAGGGATGCGTTCGCCTTTTCTCTTTCGCCCGCTAAAGCGGGCTCACAAAATTGCTGCGTTCGCGAACCCCCGACTGAAGCCGGGGGCTACTGATCTTGCGCCAGCTTCGCCGGCGGGGTTTCGCCGTAAGAACCGTAGCCCCCGGCTTCAGTCGGGGGTTGCTGAGCGTTTCACACAAATGGGAGCCCGCTTTAGCGGGCGAAAGAGTTTGTGCGAATGATCCGCAAGCTCCTCGTCCCCAACCGCGGCGAGATCGCGGTGCGCATTGCGCGCGCGTGCCGCGAGTCGGGCATCGAGTCGGTGCTCGGTTACTCCGAAGCGGACGACATCCGCTACGTTCGCCGCTATTTCGACGATGCCATTCCCCTCGGCACTGGCGACGCGCGGGCGACGTATCTCGACGTCGTGCGCGTGATCGATGCAGCGCGGAAATGCGTGGCCGACGCGATCCATCCCGGCTACGGATTTCTTTCCGAGCGCGCCGAACTGGCGGCGGCGTGCGACGACGCCGGCATCGTTTTCATCGGACCGAAGGCTGCGTCGATTGCGGCGATGGGATCGAAAGCGGAGTCGCGTCACCTGATGCAGCGTCTCGGCGTGCCGGTCGTTCCCGGTTACGACGGCGAAGATCAGAACGTCAACATATTGACTACCGAGGCAGCGAGGATCGGATTTCCGGTCCTGGTGAAGGCAAGCGCTGGCGGCGGCGGGAAGGGGATGAAGATCGTCCGTTCCGCCGAGGAATTGCGGAGCGCGATCGAATCGGCGCAGCGCGAAGCGAAGAAATCGTTTGGCGATGACCGGCTGCTGCTGGAGCGCTACATCGAAGAGCCGCGGCACGTCGAGTTTCAGATTTTCGGCGACGGCAATGGAAACGTCGTGCATCTCTTCGAGCGCGACTGCTCGATCCAGCGTCGGCATCAGAAGGTGATCGAGGAGACGCCGGCACCGCGCTACAGCGACGAATTGCGTCAGCGCATGGCCGCTGCGGCGGTCGCGGCCGCGCGCGGCGTCGACTATCGCAGCGCGGGAACGGTGGAATTCATCGTCACGCCGGAGAACGAGTTCTACTTCCTGGAGATGAATACGCGACTGCAGGTCGAACATCCGATCACCGAGGAGGTGGTCGGCGTCGATCTCGTACGCGCGCAGCTTGCGCTCGCGGGCGGCGGTGATCTGCCGTGGAAACAAGAGGATCTTCATCAGCGCGGACATGCCATCGAAGTGCGCATCTACGCGGAGGATCCGGACGATCGCTTTCTGCCGCAGAGCGGGACGATCGCGTTTTACCGCGAGCCGTCCGGACCGGGCGTACGCGTCGACGCGGGCGTGTCGCAGGGGACGGAGATCGGCGTCAGTTTCGATCCGATGCTCGCGAAATTGATCTGCTACGCGGAGTCACGCGACGCCGCCATCGACCGCCTCGATCGCGCTCTCCGCGACTACATCGTCCTCGGCACGAAAACCAACATCTCCTGGCTGCGCCGCCTGATCACGCATCCCGCCTTCCGCGACGGTCGCGTGTCGACGCGATTCATCGCGGATCACGAGTCGTCGTTGCAGCGCGTCACACCCGACGTAGTCCCGGCGATTGCGTCGGTGTTGTCGTCGATTCCTCAACGGCGCGGGGTAGCGCAGCGTGCCGGAGTTGCGAGCGTGTGGGATTCGGTGGGGAGTTGGGGGCGAATGTGATTCCGTCGGCGAAGCCGGCGTAAGAACCGTAGACCCCGGCTTCAGTCGGGGTCTTGCGTCGCGTCGTCATTCGGGAGCCCGCTTCAGCGGGCGATAGAAAGGTTTCCGCGCGCATCACAGAAGCCAATCTTTCGCCCGCTCAAGCGGGCTCACAATTTCCTGGCACACGGTGTTCCCCCGCTTGAAAGCGGGGGCTACGGTTCTTACGGCGGCATACGCCGGCGGTGGAACACGCGCTACGCCTTGCCGAGGCTTTCCGGCGCGCGAACGCGGCCGGCGATGCCGCAGAGGATGAGTAGCGTCACGACGTACGGGACCGCGAGCAGCAGGTGGAACGGCACGCCGCGTCCGCTCGCCTGCAGCGCGTACTGCGTGGCGGCGGCGATGCCGAAGACGGCGGTGCCGAGGAGGGCGCCTTTGAATTTCCAGCGTCCGAAGATGACGATGGAGAGGGCGATGAAGCCGCGGCCGGCCACCATGTTTTCTGCGAATCCGCTCGATAACGCCAGCGCGAGGTAGGCGCCGGCAAGGCCGGCCAGGATGCTTTCGATGGCCAGCGCGGTCCAGCGATATCGCGCGACGGATGCGCCGTTCGCGGTCACCGCTGCGGGCAGTTCGCCGCAGGCGCGGAGGCGGAGGCCGAAGCGGGTTCTCCAGAGCAGGAAGGCCAGCGCGATCGGGATGACGATCCAGGCCAGCGGGACGATGACGTCGATGCCCATGCGGGGGATCGGCTGATTGAAGATGTCGTTCTGCTGCAGTTCGAGATAGACGAAACCGGTCAGGCCTTGTGCGAGCAGGACGATCGCGGTTCCGGTGACGATATGGTCGGCGGCGAAGCGGAGGGCGAAGAGTCCGAAGAGCGCGCCGACGATCGCGGCGCCGGCGATGCCGCCGAGGAAGCCGAGCATTACGCTGTGCGTCAGTTGCGCGGTGATGACGGCAGTCATCGCGGCGGTGAGCATCATCCCTTCGATGCCGAGGTTGATCATGCCGGCGCGTTCGACGACGAGCTCGCCGAGGACGGCGAGCAGCAGCGGCGTCGATGCGACGATCGCGAGCGGGATGGCGGCGAGGAGTTGGTGGGTCATCGCGTCTGTCCAAACCGCCTTCGCGTGAAAACGATCATCACCAGGATCACGATCGCTTGTCCGAACGTCGCGACGGTCGACGAGATCCCCGCCGTTCGTTGCAGTTCGCCGGCGCCTGTCGTCAGCGCGCCGAAGAAGAATGCCGAGGCGAGCGTGCCGAGCGGGTGGAGTTGTGCGAGGAGGGCCACGGCGATGCCGGCGTAGCCGTAGCCGGCGGCGAAGCGTTCGAAGAGGCGATGTGTGACGCCGAGGAGCTCGATGCCGCCGGCCAGGCCGGCCATCGATCCGGAGATGGCCATGGCGCGGACGAGTTGCGCATCGACGTTGACGCCGGCCCATTTCGCGGCGCTGCGATTGAATCCGCTGGCGCGGAGACGAAGTCCTTCCGAAGTTCGATAGAGCAGAAACCATGCGGCGATCGCGGCGACGACGGCGAGGATGATTCCCGCGTGCAGCTCGCTCGCGCCGAGCGTCGGCAGCATTGCCGCGACCGGAATCGCATCGCTCTGCGGATACTTGCCGCTCGCTTCCTGCAGCGGGCCGTTGACGGCGTATCCGAGCAGATGAATGGCAATGAAGTTGAGCAGGATCGTCGTCAAGACCTCGGGGGCGTTGCGCCAGAGGCGCATGGCCGAGGCGATAGAGGCCCAGATCGCGCCGGCGAGGAGCGATGTGGCGAGCGCCGCGACCATTCCGTAGCGCGCGGCCAGGAACGCGCCGAGGGCGCCGGCGAGGAACTGACCCTCGCCGCCGATGTTCCAGACGCCGGCGCGGAACGCGATGGCGACGGAGAGGCCGGTCAGGAGCAGTGGGATCGATTTCAGCAGCGTTCCTTGCAGCGCGAAGTTGGAGCCGACCGATCCGCTGATGAGGATGGAGAGCAGCTCGTGCGGCGAATGGCCGAACGCGATGCCACTCATGGCGAGCAGCGCGATTGCGACGATGGCGGCCAGAACGGCGATTGCGATGCGGCGCGTTCTCATGTGCCCACTCCCGCCATCAACCTCGGCGCCTGAGAAGCCGCTTCACCCGGCGTCAGTCGCGCGCTCAACTCGCCGCGATAAATCACGTAAATGGCGTCGCCGAGGGCGAAGGCTTCATCGAGGTCGGACGTGATGAGGAGGATGGCGGCGCCTCGCGTGGCGGCGGCGCGCAGTTCGTCGTGAACGAAACGCGTCGCTTCGATGTCGAGGCCGCGCGTCGGCTCGGCGGCGACGATGATCTCCGGTTTTCGCTCGAGCTCGCGGGCGAGGATGACCTTCTGCTGATTGCCGCCGGAAAGCGATCCGGCGCGCTGCAGCGGTGATTGGGCGCGAATGTCGAATCGCTCGATCAGCTCCGCGGCGCGCCGCGATGCCGCGCGCGGATTCCAGCGCGGCTCGGCCAGGGCGATGTTCTCAGCGATGGTCATCTCGGCGATCAATCCGTCGCGCGCGCGATCCTCGGGGATGTGCGCGATGTGGCCGCGAAGTGTGTCGCGCAGGTTCGCGGCGAGCTCCGATTGGCCGTTGCCGGCGACGCCAATGATGGAGACGATCTCGCCGGGATGGACTTCGAGCGGCGGGATTCGTAGCGCCGGAGGCCCGCCGGCTGGACCGCCGCCGGCTCGGCGGCGCGTATCCTCCCGCGATCGTTTTTCGACCATCGCTTCAGCCAGTTGCTCCGCGCTCATCGCGCCGCCGTCGACGATGATCCGTCCCCGCCGCATGACCACGATCCGCGTGGCCACTTCGAGCACCTCGGGGATTTTGTGGCTGATGAAGACGACGGTGACGCCGTCCGCGGCCAGCCGGCGCATGACGTCGAACAGCTCGCGCGCCTCGGCGGGAGCGAGAACGGAGGTCGGCTCGTCGAGGATCAAAAATCGTGGATGGCCGGCGATGGCTTTGATCAGCTCCAGCTTCGATTTCTCGCCGACGGAGAGGTCTGCGACGCGGCGGTGGAAGCCACGCAGATCGATGCCGGAGTCGCGTATGACCTCCGCGGGATCGCGGCCCCACATGGACAGCGCGAGGTTCTCGGCGATGGTGAATTCGTTCACGAGGAGGAAGTGCTGGTGAACGATGCCGACGTTGGTGCGGTCCTCGATCGTGCCGTCGTCGGGCATCAGCTCGCCGGCGGCGATGGACATGAGCGTGGTTTTTCCCGCGCCGTTCTCGCCGACCAGGCCGACGATCTCGCCTTCACTGAAATTGAGCGAGACGTCGTCGACGGCTTTGTTTGCGCCGAAGGATTTCGTGATGTGAGTCAGGCGCATAAGGCTTTTCACGCGGAGGCGCGGGGGGGGGCGGAGAAAAGCCTTTTAGAACTTGCCTCGGGGTACTTCGAACTTGCCACTGCGAATGTCCGCTTCAATGCGCGACACCTCGGCAACCGTCTGCGGCGACAACGTCGCTTTCAGTTTGTCGTTCCAGACCAGCGAGACGATGTTGTCGTGCATGCCCAACCAGTAGACCTGCGGTTTGAACTGGTGGTCGTGGACGAGGCGGGCCATGTGGACGATGGCGGCGGGGACGTCGAGGACGGCGGAGGCGACGATCACGTCGGGGGCCATGTCATTCTGGTTTTTGTTCGAGCCGAAGCAGCGGACGTTGCGTTCCTGGCAGGCCTGGAAGACGCCGCGGCCAGCTTCATTGGCCTGGTGGAAGAGGAAGTCGCAGCCGGCGTTGATCAGCGACAGCGTGGCCAGCTTCGCGGCGCCGACGTCGTCGAAGTTGCCGGTGTAGATCTCTTTCACCTCGAACTTCGGATTGACCGACTGCGCGCCGGCTTTGAAGGCGAGGAACGTCGATGCGATCGACGGGAGGTTGATGCCGCCGACCAATCCTGCTTTGCCGGTCTTCGATTCGCGCGCGGCGATTACGCCGAGGAGGTAGGTGGCTTGTTCGAGTTGGAAGACCATCGGCGAGACGTTCGGCGCGACGGAGCTGCCGGACGTCGTGATGAAGACCGTCTTCGGATACTGCCGGCCGGCTTTCAGCGCGGCGTCCTGAAATTCGAAGCCGTGGCCGAAGGCGAGATCGAATCCCTTCGCGCCGTAGGAGCGGAAGCCTTCCTCGAATTCGGCGGGCGTCTTCGTTTCCTGATGCGAGATCTCGGCGCCGAGCTGCTTGTGAATCTGCTGCAACCCTTCGTAGGCGATGGCGTTCCAGCCGCCGTCGTTGATCGAGCCGGTGGTGAGGAGGCCGACCTTCATGGCGGAGGAGCCGGACTCCTCTTTGGGACAGGCGAGCAGGAGGAGCGAGAGAGCGGCGAGCGCGGCAATTCGTTTCATGGGCG
>Ga0157375_10000656_pt1 | contig 30555 bp, 27 predicted proteins | sample M35metaG_FD_115311 | JGI IMG/M metagenome (GOLD analysis project Ga0157375, IMG submission 115311) | Miscanthus rhizosphere microbial communities from Kellogg Biological Station, Michigan, USA - M3-5 metaG | ecosystem: Host-associated > Plants > Roots > Rhizosphere > Soil | place: USA: Michigan... | reverse complement strand
TGTGCCGGTACCTGTGCCCATGGCCTTCCACAGCTTTGGCGGCTGGCGCCATTCGCTGTTTGGTGACCACCACATGCACGGACCTGAAGGAGTCCGCTTCTACACACGGCTCAAGACCGTGACACAGCGCTGGCCCGAACCTGCGAGCGTCCGCGCCGATTTCGTGATGCCCACGATGAAATAGTGCGGATCGGCTATTTCCATTGGAACGCCCGCCGTTCCAAGCAGAACAAGTCCAAGGACCCGCGATGAAATCGCACGCGCGCGTAGTTGTTGTCGGCGGCGGCGCCATGGGCGTCGGCCTGCTGTATCACCTGGCCCTGGAAGGTTGGCGCGACGTGGCGTTGGTCGAGAAGGGGGAACTCACCTCGGGATCGACCTGGCATGCGGCCGGCCAATGCCCGCACTTTAACGGCTCGCTAAACATGACCCGTGTGCATCTGTACGGGACGCAGCTCTACGCTCGCCTCGAGAAGCTGACCGGTCATGCGGTGAGCTGGCATGGGTGCGGCGGCCTGCGGCTCGCGACCACCGATGAGGAAGTGCTGTGGCTCAAGCACGTGCATGGCATCGCCACGCTCGCCGGCTACGAGGCGCACATCATTGGGCCCGATGAGATCCCTCAGCATCACCCGTACCTCAATACGACGGGCATCAAGGCGGCGTTTCTCACCGTAACCGACGGGCACGTTTCGCCTAGCGATATCACCCACGCAATGGCTGCCGGTGCCCGCAAGCTCGGCGCGGAGATCTACCGGCGCACCCGGGTCACGGATATCAAGCGACTGCCAGCCGGCGAGTGGCAGGTAATCACCGAGAACGGCACCATCACCTGCGAGCACGTCGTAAACAGCGCCGGCAGTTACGCCGCGGAGGTCGGTTCCTGGACCGGACACCGGGTGCCGCTTGTCAACATGCTGCATCACTACGTGATAACTGAACCCATCCAGGAGTTGATCGAGCTCGAGAAGGAACTGCCGGTGGTGCGCGATCCGTATTCGCACGCTTACCTGCGCGAGGAAACCAACGGCATTCTCATCGGACCCTACGAGACCGCAACCGCGCACGTCTGCTGGGATGGGGCGACGCCCGATTGGGCCTTTGAGAGTGAGCTGATTGCTCCGGAGCTGGAACGATTGATGCCGTGGCTCGAGAAGGCCTCAGAGCGGCTGCCCTTGTTCGGCAATGCCGGACTGAAGACTGTGGTCTCAGGCGCCATCACCCATACGCCCGATGGGGTCTACCTGTCAGGACCTGCGCACGGCGCCCCCAACTACTGGATGCACTGCGGCGCTTCAATCGGTATCGCCCAGGGCGGTGGGGCCGGCAAGTATCTGGCGCAATGGATGGTCCACGGTCAGTCAGAGATCAACATGCGCGAATTTGACCCACGGCGCTTCGGCGACTGGACCGGCAAGGAATACACGACGGCGGTATCCATCGAGGATTACCACCACATGTATTACTGCTACAAGCCGGGCGAACAGCACCAGGTGGGGCGCGGACTGCGAAAATCTTCGCTCTACGATCGGCTTGCGGCACGCGGCGCACAGTTCGCGCAGATTTATGGCTGGGAGCGCCCGCGCTGGTATGACCAAACCGGCCAGGGCGAGCGTTACTCGTGGCAGCGCTCCAACTGGTGGGAACCGGTGCGTGAGGAGGCGCGCACGGTGCGCGAGCAGGTCGGGCTGATGGACCTGTCGACGTTCTCCAAATATGACCTGCGCGGACCGGACGCCCACGCATTCCTCGAGCGGGTCTGCGCCAACGGTATTGCCCAGCGCGACGGTGGCGTGATTCTGGGACACCTGCTGACCCCTGCGGGTTTCATCGAAAGCGAGATCACCGTAACGCGCTTCGCCGCCGATCACTATTACATTCTGTCGGCGGCGGTCGCGCAGCAGCACGACATGGATCAGTTCGAGTGGCGGCGCCGGGAAGGCGAGCGCTTTGAGCTCACAGACATCACCGACACCTACGGCACACTGGTGCTGGCCGGTCCGCGTGCGCGCGATGTACTCTCGGCGGTCACCCGCACCGACCTGTCCAATGGCGCGTTCCGCTGGCTTACCGGCCAGATCGCAGAAGTCGCCGGCGTGCCGGGCGTGCGCATGCTGCGCGTGAATTACGTCGGCGAGCTGGGCTGGGAACTGCACGTGCCCATGGCGCAGATGCCAAAAGTGTTCGACGCACTCATGTCGGCAGGAGCCGCACACCAAATCGGACTATTCGGAACCTATGCGATGAATGCGCTACGCATGGAGAAGGCCTACCGTGGCTGGGGCTCCGAACTCACCAACGAGATCACGATGATCGAGGCGGACATGGAGCGCTTCGTGAATTTCGACAAGGATTTCATTGGCAAGGCCGGCACTCTGAAGTCGAAACAGGAGGGGCCGCGCATCGTGCTGACCTACCTGGAAGTTGACGCGGACCAGGCCGACTGCCTCGGAAACGAGCCCGTGTACATCGATGGTCAGCTGGCGGGACTCACCAGTAGCGGTGGTTACGGTTTCGCCGTAGAAAAGTCGCTTGCCTTTGCCTATCTTAAGCCCAGCCTGCTGCGCAACTCCGCGCGCATCGAGATCGTCATTCGCGGCGATCGGCGCGCGGCGCAGGTGCTGACGCAGCCGGCCTGGGATCCTAAGAACCAGCGCCTGCGGTCATGACATATCGCAGCCGCCGATCGAGCTAAGAGTGCAACTATGTATACCCAGGGCTTAGACAATACCGAAGGCAACCGCACCGCTCGCGGCGCCGTGGAAGACACCGAAGTTGCGGCCCGCTTCCAGGCCCGGGTCGACTCTGAGGAGAAGATCGAACCCAAGGACTGGATGCCGCAAGGTTACCGGCAAACCCTGATCCGGCAGATTTCCCAGCACGCCCATTCGGAAATTGTCGGCATGCTGCCCGAGGGCAACTGGATCACCCGCGCGCCGACCCTGCAGCGCAAAGTCATTCTGATTGCCAAGGTTCAGGATGAGGCGGGGCACGGAGCCTACCTGTACAGCGCTGCGGAGACTTTGGGGGTAAGCCGCGATGAAATGATCGACCAGCTGCTGACCGGCAAGGCCAAGTACTCGAGCATTTTCAACTACCCGACACCCACCTGGGCTGACATTGGCGCAATTGGTTGGCTGGTAGACGGCGCCGCCATAATGAATCAGATTCCCCTGTGCCGATGCTCCTACGGCCCCTATGCGCGCGCCATGGTACGCATCTGTCGCGAGGAAAGTTTCCACCAGCGCCAGGGCTACGACATCATGCTCAAGCTCGCTGCCGGTACCGCTGAGCAGAAGCGCATGGCACAGGAGGCGCTGAATCGCTGGTGGTGGCCGTCGCTGATGATGTTTGGGCCTTCGGATGCGGACTCCGCGCACAGTGCGCAGTCCATGCAGTGGAAGATCAAGCGCTTCTCCAATGACGAGCTGCGCCAGAAATTCGTGGACTTCACGGTTCCCCAGGCCGATTACCTGGGTCTTAAGGTCCCCGATCCGGAGCTGCGTTGGGATGCAGCGGCCGGCCGTTACCGCTTTGGTCCCATAGACTGGAACGAATTCAACCAAGTGCTCAAGGGCTTTGGCCCCTGCAATCGCGAGCGGCTCGCTGCACGCCGGCGCGCCCACGAGCAGGGAGCTTGGGTCCGCGAGGCAGCTACCCGGTATGCCGAAAAGCGCCAGCGCCGCGCCGCCGGCGTGGCGGCCTGAAGTTTTACCTAGCGAGGAATGCAGCCATGAACGCATCTACAGGCTGGCCGCTGTTTGAGATTTTCATTCGCGCCCGCGCAGGCCTTGATCACAAGCATGTGGGCAGCGTTCATGCTGTGGACGCCCGCATGGCGCTCGAGCATGCGCGCGATGTGTATACGCGGCGACTCGAAGGGGTAAGCATCTGGGTCGTGCGCTCAAGCGACATCACTGCTTCCGATCCGCAAGATGCAGATTCGCTGTTCGAACCTGCGCGCGACAAGGTCTACCGGCATCCGACTTTTTATGACATCCCGGAAGAGGTGAAGACTCTGTGAGCCAGACGCCCGCGACAAGCATGGCCGAGGAAACCGCCGCGCGTCTCGACTATGTGCTGCAGCTGGCCGACACCAGCCTCGTGCTGGGCCAACGCCTGGGCGAACTCCTGGGCCACGCGCCGACGATCGAAGAGGATCTCGGCATGGCCAATACTTCGCTTGACCTGATTGGCCAAGCCCGCCTGCTGCTGGCATTGGCCAGCGAAATTGAAGGGCAGGACCGGTCGGAAGATCAACTGGCGTTCTTGCGCACCGAGAGCGACTTTCGCAACCTGGTCCTGGTCGAGCAGCCCAACGGAGATTTCGCGCAAATCATTGCACGTCAGTTCCTCCTAGATGCGTATCAACTTACCCTGTACGAAAAATTGCAGCAGTCCAGCGACCAGCGTCTGGCCGCAATTGCCACCAAGTCGCTGAAAGAAACTCAATACCATTATCGTTATAGCGGTGGCTGGCTGGTGCGGCTCGGTGATGGCACCGAAGAAAGCCACAATCGTGCGCAGCGGGCCATCGAACAGCTCTGGCCTTTTACCTGTGAGATGTTCGACGAGCAGGATTCAGATCGGCTGCTGGTGCGTCTCGGCATCGCTCCGCCGATGGCCGATATCGAGGCCGGATGGTCGGCACTTATCGACGAGGTGTTACGTGAGGCCACCCTGGAGCGGCCGGCGAGGGTGCCATACCGGTGGTTTGGGCGCCGCGGCGTCCACTCTGAGCACCTGGGTTATCTATTGGCGGATATGCAGTACCTGCAACGAACTTATCCGGATGCTCGATGGTAAGCGAGGCCAACCTAGTTCATAGCCCGGCGGAGGCCGTCGCATGGGCAGCACTGGCTGAGATCGCCGATCCGGAGATTCCTGTACTGAGCATCGTCGACCTCGGACTGGTTCGCCACATCAAGGCTACCGGGAGCGATCAGATCGAGGTAGGTCTCACGCCCACGTACTCGGGCTGCCCGGCCACGGCCGTAATTCGCGGTGCCGTGCTCACGGCACTGAAGAGAGCGGGATTTTCAGACCCGAACGTAATCGAAGTGCTGGTGCCACCGTGGAGCAGTGACTGGCTGAGCGCAGAAGGCAGGCGCAAGCTCAGACGCTATGGCATCGCGCCACCAGCTCAGGCCGTCAGCTCGCCGCGTGCGCTTTGGGTCAGTGCGCCGGTGGTGGCCTGTCCGCGCTGTGACTCGCAGGCAACCGAGGAACTGAGCCGCTTTGGCTCGACGCCTTGCAAGGCGCTGTATCGGTGCAAGGCGTGTCTCGAACCTTTCGAGTATTTCAAGTGCATTTGAATTTCCATCCGCTGCGTATCCGCAGTCGCGTCGCGGTCGCAGATGACGCCATTTGCCTGACGCTCGAGGTTCCCGAGCAACTGCGCTCCGAATACCAGTTTTCTCCCGGTCAGCATGTAGCCTTGCGGGCGACGCTCGCGGGGAAAGAGGTGCGCCGCACCTATTCGATTCTGAACGTATCCGCGACGGGCGAGTTACGCCTCGGGATTCGCGTGCAGCCGCGTGGCGGCCTGTCAAATTTCCTGGCGCACGAGGCGGAGGTTGGCGGCCACGTGGACGCGCTGGGCCCGACCGGACGGTTCATCTATACAGGTTCTGCACAGTCCGGCCGAAATTTCCTGGTACTCGCGGCCGGCAGCGGCATCACCCCCATTCTGTCGATCGTCACCTCGATACTCGAGGGGGACGATGACAGCCGCGTGGTCTTGTTCTACGGCAATCGGACCGTAGGCCACACCATGTTTGCCGAAGAACTGCTCATGCTCAAGAACCGGTTCATGGGCAGGCTGGCGCTGCACTTCATCATGAGCCGGGAGCCGCAGGACATGGCGGTGTTCAACGGTCGGCTCGACGGAGCCAAGCTGGCGGAATTTGCCGGACGGCTGTTCGACCCTGCGCGGGTAGACGAGGTCTTTGTTTGCGGCCCTGGGGACATGGTCGCCAATTGCAAGGAGGCCTTGGTCGCACTGGGCGTCCATGCCCCCATTCATTTCGAGCGCTTCACCACCACGAGCGCTGCTCTCGCAGCACGCTCGCAAGCCGTGGCCGCCGGTGGCGCGGGCACCAACGTGACGGTGATTCAGGACGGACGGCGGCGCAGCTTCAGGATGACAGCTGAGGATGAGTCGGTGCTTGCAGCCGCGGAGCGCTCGGGTCTCGACCTCCCGTATTCCTGTCGCGCGGGTGTTTGTTCCACTTGCCGCGTAAAGCTGACCAGGGGCGCAGTTACTCTCGAGAACAATGTGGCGCTGGAAGACTGGGAACTGGCTGCCGGGTACATCCTTGCCTGCCAGGCGCGTCCCACCGCGACCGAACTGGAACTGAACTACGACGAAAAGTAATTCAGGAGGCGCGGAGTACCCCATATGCCCTATGAGTCCATACTGTTCGATGTTGATGACGGCATCGCGCGACTGACGTTCAACCGTCCCGAGCGTCTCAACAGCTTCACCACGGGGATGCACGCCGAGGTTCGCGATGCGCTCGCGCGTCTGCAGCCTGAAGCTGCTCGTGTGCTGGTGCTCACCGGCGCCGGCCGCGCCTTCTGCGCGGGCCAGGACCTCAATGACCGCGCGGTCGCACCGGGCTCCGCGCCGGTCGACCTCGGGGAGTCGATTGAGAATTTCTACAAGCCCCTGGTGCTGGCATTGAGGAGCCTGCCGATGCCGGTCGTGGCGGCCGTCAACGGTGTCGCGGCTGGCGCGGGCGCCAATATTGCGCTGGCCTGCGACATTGTCATCGCCGCTCGCTCGGCAAGCTTCATACAATCGTTCAACAAACTGGGGCTGGTACCGGATTGCGGCGGCACGTGGTCACTACCGCATTTGCTGGGTAGCGCGCGCGCCCTGGGCCTAGCCCTGCTGGGCGATAAGCTCAGTGCTGAACAGGCGGCGGCGTGGGGTTTGATCTGGCAGTGCGTCGATGACGCCGATTTTGGCGCCTCCGTTGATACCTTGGCGGCGCGACTGGCTGCCGGGCCAACTCGCGGACTTGCCCGAACCAAACAGGCCATGCAGGCCGCACACCAACTGACATTCGAAGCAGCGCTCGATGCGGAACGGGATGCGCAACGCGAACTTGGCCGCTCCGCCGACTACGCAGAAGGGGTGGCGGCCTTTGCAGCTAAGCGAACACCACGATTTTCCGGAAAATAGCCACCTCGATGAGCAAGCCATGACAAGCCCAACCGAGAACACCGCCGAATCCACGGCCCGCAAGCTCTATGCCCAGGACCGCGCCTCGCAGAGCTTGGGAATGCAACTTGGCCGGGTGGCAGCAGGCGTTGCTACGGTGCAAATGCAGGTTCAGCCCCACATGACTAACGGACACGGCATCTGTCACGGCGGCCTGATCTTCGCCCTAGCCGACAGCGCGTTCGCATTCGCCTGCAACAGCCATGGGCCGGCGACCGTGGCGGCGGGGGTGTCCATTGAATTTCTCGCGCCTGCGAAAACCGGCGACCTGCTCACTGCCGTCGCCCAGGAGCGCTGGCTGGGGAAACGCACCGGACTGTATGATCTGGTGGTGACGCGCACCGATGGGACCGTGATCGCGCACGCCCGCGGGCGCTCCCACCGGTTGCGTTCCGCACCCTCGACCACCGAAAGCTAAAGGAATTGACATCGTGACCGCCGCCTTTATCTGCGACGCCGTCCGAACCGCCTTCGGCCGCTATGGAGGGTCGCTCGCCGCCGTTCGGCCGGATGATCTGGCCGCCGTGCCCATCAAGGCCCTCATGGCGCGAAATGCCGGCCTTGATCCGCTCGCGATTGACGATGTGGTGCTTGGCTGTGCCAATCAGGCGGGCGAGGACAATCGCAACGTGGCGCGCATGGCGTTGCTGCTGGCAAATCTCCCTGAGGCCGTGCCCGGTGCCACGGTAAACCGGCTGTGCGGATCCGGTCTTGATGCGGTCGCGATCGCCGCCCGCATGATCGGCAATGGCGAGGCGGAGGTCGTAATCGCCGGCGGGGTTGAAAGCATGAGCCGCGCCCCTTACGTCATGAGCAAGGCAGGCTCGGCCTACGCACGCGACGCACAGTTGTTTGACACCACCATAGGATGGCGATTCGTCAACCCGCTGCTGAAGTCGAAGATCGGCATCGATTCGATGCCGGAGACCGCGGAAAATGTGGCTGCCGACTTTCGCATCGGCCGCGAGGACCAAGACCGCTTCGCATTGCGCAGCCAGGAACGTGCGCTTGCGGCGCAGGCCAATGGCGCGCTGGCCGCCGAAATTGTGCCGGTGTCGGTGCCCGGCAAGAAGGGCGAGTCAGTCACGGTCAATCGCGACGAACATCCACGCGCCACCAGCCTCGAATCGCTCGCCCGCCTGCCCACACCGTTTCGGGAGGGCGGCAGCGTCACTGCCGGCAATGCATCGGGAGTCAACGACGGCGCGGCGGCCCTATTAATTGCCAGCGAAGCGGCCGCCAAGCGCTTTAAGCTGACGCCACGGGCGCGAATTGTGGGCGGGGCCGTGGCCGGAGTCGCTCCGCGAATCATGGGAATGGGGCCCGTGGGCGCGGTACGCAAGCTGCTCGCCAGGCAGCATTGGGCTTTGAACGAAATCGATGTCATCGAGCTCAATGAGGCCTTCGCGGCCCAGGCGCTGGCCGTGCTGCGCGAGTTGGGAATCGCAGATGACGCTCCACACGTAAATCCGAACGGTGGAGCTATCGCACTTGGCCATCCGCTGGGCGCCAGCGGCGCACGACTTGCGACCACCGCGACCTATCAGCTGCAACGCACGCAAGCTCGGCGTGCCCTGTGCACAATGTGCATAGGCGTCGGCCAGGGCATTGCACTGGGCATTGAACGCGTCTAAGGCACCGGCGCCCATCATGTCGAGTCCGGTCAGCTGTGGGATCGACGACGGCATTGCCGTAATTGCCATCCATAATCCGCCGGTGAATGCGCTCGCGCAACCCGTGCGCGCGGCATTGTTGGCTGCGGTCATGGCTGTGGAGAATGATCGCTCGGTGCATGGCGTGCTGATCCACGGCATCGGCAGGATGTTCGTGGCTGGCGCGGACCTACGCGAATTCGAAGCAGCCTCGCGCACCCCGTTGCTCAACGACGTATTGCTGCACATTGAGGCGCTGGCCAAACCCGTGGTGGCGGCGCTTCACGGGCCGGCGCTGGGTGGCGGCCTTGAGCTTGCTCTGGCCTGCCATTACCGGTGTGCGACGAAGGAGGCCAGCCTTGGATTTCCGGAGATCAAGCTCGCACTGCTCCCCGGTTCCGGCGGCACCCAACGCCTCCCGCGCCTGGTAGGAGCTGAAGTGGCGCTCGACATGATGCTGGGTGGCGAGCCGATCGATGCGACCCGTGCGCTGCAGCTCGGCATCATTGACCGGCAATTCAGTAGTGCTGATTTTCAGGGCGCAGCAGTGGACTATCTCAGGGAACTACTGGCGGAAGGCAAGGGCCCCCGCAGGCTCCGCGACATCAAGCTCCAGCCCGTGCCGGAGGACGGTGCGATCTACGCCCGGGAGCGTCAGCAGCTCACGCGTCGGAGCACAGGTGAGATGGCCGCCCGTCATATCATCGAGTGCGTGGAGGCCGCTTTCCAGCAGCCCTTCGACGCCGCTTTGGCCCTTTCGCGGCGTCGCTTTGAGGAATGCCGTGTGTCGCTGGAATCGCGCGCTCTGCGCCACCTGTTCTTTGCTGAGCGGCCAGCGGGCCCCAAGACCCGCAAGGACCTGCCGGATGTGCACACGATCGCCGTCATCGGCGCCGGCACCATGGGTAGTGGCATTGCCGTGAGTCTGGCCAGCTGCGGATACGAAGTGGTGCTGATCGACTCTCAACCGCCGGCCGTGTCGGCCGGGCTCGAACGCGTGTCCTCCACCATCCGCGCATCCGCGCACAAGGGCCGCATCAGCCCTGAGGCTGCCGCCGCAGCCATCTCGCGGGTCACGGGCAGCATCGATATGAGTGCAGTCGCACCGGCTGGGCTCGTGATCGAAGCCGTATTTGAGAGCATGGCCGTGAAGCAAGAGGTATTCCGCCAGCTTGACCGGCTGTGCGGGGCTGAGACTGTATTGGCCACAAACACCTCGACGCTCGATGTCGACAAGATCGCCTCCGTGACGCAGCGTGCGGACGCGGTAGTTGGTATGCATTTTTTCAGCCCTGCTAATGTCATGAGGCTCGTCGAGATTGTGCGCGGCACGGCCAGTTCACAGGTAACCATCGCCACCGCGCTGGCGGTTACTCGCCGCATGGGCAAACTGGGCATTGTGGTGGGCAACTGCTTTGGTTTCGTCGGCAACCGCATGCTCTATGCCTATGGCCGCGAAAACCAGCTGATGCTTTTGGAAGGCGCCAGTCCGCTGCAAATCGATTCGGCATTGAAATCCTTCGGGATGGCCATGGGACCCAATGCCGTAGGCGACCTCGCGGGACTGGATGTCGGCTACCGGGTGCGTCGGGAACGCGCCGACCTGCCGCAGGATCCCAGGTACTACCGAATTGCCGATGTGCTGGTCGAATCCGGCCGCCTTGGGCAGAAGACCGGACGAGGCGCGTACCGCTATGAGCCCGGTTCGCGAGAACCACGCCCCGACCCCGAAGTTGATGCGCTGATCATTGCCGAAGCCGCGCGCCTTGGCATCACGCGCCGGGCGCTCGCCGATGAAGAGATCGTCGCGCGCTGCATATATGCCCTGATCAATGAAGCGGCAAAGATTCTGCACGAGGGCATTGCCGCATCCGCCGCCGACATCGATGCCATCTGGTGCAATGGATACGGCTTCCCGCGACGCCGGGGAGGGCCGATGTTCTACGCCGACACCATCGGACTGACCGTGGTGCTGGCGGGAATCGAACGGTTCGGCCGCGAACTCGGGGCACAATACTGGACGCCGGCGCCGCTCCTGGTCAGCCTGGCGCAGCGCGGCAGCACCTTCGGCGAGTGGGACCAGAGCCGCTTACCCGACCAGACTCCAGCAAGGACCCGATCATGAAGCTCAAGAGCTATGCACAAGGACGCTGGATCGAGGCAGCCGGCGAGGGCGTGGCAGTGCGAGATGCCACCACAGGCGCGGTGGTTACCGAGGTCAGTTCGGAGGGAATCGATTTTGCCGGGATGCTGAATTACGCCCGCCTCACAGGCGGGCCGGCGTTGCGAAAACTCACGTTTCACGAGCGCGCAGCGCTACTTAAGGCGCTCGGCAAGCGACTGATGGAATTGAAGGACGAGTTCTACGCCACGTCTTACCAGACAGGTGCGACCAAGGCGGACTCCTGGATCGACATCGAGGGTGGCATAGGAACGATGCTGGTGTTCGCCAGCAAGGGTGCACGGGAACTGCCCAACGGTCACGTTTACGTGGATGGAGCGGTCGAACGCCTCTCCAAGGGCGGGACATTTGTGGGCCAGCACATCTGCGTGCCGCTAGAGGGCGCGGCCATCCACATCAACGCGTTCAACTTCCCGGTGTGGGGAATGCTCGAAAAGCTGGCTCCGGCGATCCTCGCGGGCGTGCCGGTCATTGTAAAGCCGGCCACGGCCACGGCTTACCTTGCCGAACGGGTGGTGCAACGCATAATCGAGAGCGCCATCCTCCCGGAAGGTGCATTGCAGTTAGTTTGCGGGAGCCTGGGTGATCTTTTTGATTTTCTGACCTGCCAGGATTTCGTGTCGTTCACCGGCTCAGCCGCTACGGCGCAACGGCTCAAGGCACATCCAATGATCATGCAGCAGTCGGTGCGCTTCGTCGCCGAAACCGATTCTCTGAATTCTTCGATACTGGCACCGGATGTGCGGCCCGGGATGGCAGAGTTCGACCTCTTTATTAAGGAAGTCACCCGCGAGATGACCGCGAAGGCGGGCCAGAAGTGCACCGCCATCCGCAAGGCCCTGGTGCCCCGCGACTTGGTGACGGCAGTCGTCCAGGGGCTGCAGGCATCGCTGGGCAAGGTCACCATGGGCGACCCGCGCGTTGAGGGCGTGCGCATGGGTCCGCTGGCGAGCCTTGAGCAAAAGCGCGAAGTACTGGCGCGGGTCGCCGAACTGCGTACCGAGGCGGACCTTCTCGTTGGCGATCCCGAAAAGCCCCAGGTCACGGGCGCCGAGCCGCAACGCGCAGCCTTCGTGCCGCCGCTGCTGCTGCTTTGCAGGTCTCCGGAAAACGCGCATCGCGTGCACGAGGTAGAGGCCTTCGGCCCCGTGGCCACCGTCATTCCATACCGCGACATCGCTGAGGCCATTGCGCTTGCGCGGCGCAGCGCCGGCAGCCTCGTGGCCTCGGTGTTTTCGGCTGATGATGCGGTGGCCAAGCAATTGGTCCTTGGAATCGCGCCGTTTCACGGTCGAGTACTGGTCGTCAACCGCCACTGCGCCAAGGAATCGACCGGACACGGTTCACCCCTGGCGCATCTGGTGCACGGCGGACCGGGTCGCGCGGGAGGCGGGGAGGAGATGGGCGGAATCCGGGGCGTACTGCACTACATGCAACGCGTCGCTATCCAGGGATCACCGGATACGCTCACGGCGATCTGCGGCCGATGGGTGCGTGGCGCGACGCAAACTAATCCGGGGCGGCATCCATTCAGAATTCCGTTCCATGAACTGCAACTTGGCGATACATTCAACTCGCAGCATCGTCCGGTTACGGTTGAGGACATAGAGCAGTTTGCCGCGCTGACCGGTGACAACTACTACGCGCACATGAGCGAGACCGACGCGGCCCGCAATCCCCTGTTTGGCGGGCGGGTGGCGCACGGCTACTTTCTAATTTCCGCAGCCGCGGGCCTGTTCGTGGATCCTGACTATGGCCCGGTGCTGGGCAACTACGGATTGGACAGTCTGCGCTTCGTCAAACCCGTCAAGCCCGGAGATGCCATCAAGGTGCGTCTCACGTGCAAGGAGAAATCGCTCCGGCCCGACAAAGGGTGGGGCGAGGTGACCTGGGATACGGAGATCACCAACCAAAGCGATGAGACCGTCGCAGCCTACAATGTGCTGACGATGGTAAGCGTGCATGCTATCCCGGATTCCCCAGCCGAGGGCTGATCGTGACGAGCATCGACCTGGAACACTATCGCCGTGATTTTCCGAGTCTCAGCTTCGCTGAGCCCTCACCGCGCGTGCTGGAAGTCACCATCGGGCGGGAGCAGTCGCTCAATTCCGCCGACGCGGCCACGCATCGGGCGCTGGCGCAGGTGTGGCGGCTGATAGACGCAGACGCCAACACGCGGGCGGTGTTGGTCCGCGGGGCGGGCGCCAATTTCTCTTCCGGGGGCGACTATGCACTGATCGAGCAGATGATCGCTGATGAGGCGACCCTGCTGCGCGTGTGGAAGGAAGCCTCTGACCTTGTATACAACGTGATCAATTGCAGCAAGCCAGTGGTTTCCGCGGTACGCGGAGTCGCCGTCGGTGCCGGTCTTGCAATTGCGCTGCTGGCCGACGTATCGATCGCCGCCACCGACGCGCGGATACTCGATGGACACACGCGACTTGGAGTGGCGGCCGGAGATCATGCCGTGATGATCTGGCCATTGCTGTGTGGTCTGGCCAAGGCGCGCTACCACCTGCTGACCAACAAGCCGCTTTCGGGTGCCGAGGCCGAGCGCATTGGCCTTGTCGCACTTTGCGTGCCTGACGAGCAGGTCCTGCCCAAGGCGTTGGAGGTCTGCCGCGAGCTTGCGGCGGGCAGTGCCAGCGCCATGCACTTCACCAAGCATGCACTCAACAACTGGTTGCGGCTTGCCGGCCCCAGCTTTGATGCGGCCCTGGCCATGGAATTCATGGGGTTTCGACTCAGCGATGCCCGCGAAGGACTCGAGGCCGTGCGAGGCAAGCGAGAGCCGAAGTTCAGGGGGCCTGCGGCCTAGATCCTGCCTCACGGGCCCGCCATGGGAAAAGCAACACCCGGCCTCGAGGCCATTGAGTCTGCCAGCCGAGATGAGCTCGCGGCGCTGCAACTGGAACGCCTGCGCTGGTCAATTGACCATGCCTACCGGAACGTGGCGCACTATCGTCAGGCCTTTGATCAGGCCGGTGTCCGTCCCGAAGGCTTGAAGTCACTGCAGGATCTGGCCCGCTTTCCGTTTCTGATGAAGAGCCATCTGCGGGACCATTATCCGTTTGGTCTTCTGGCGGTGCCACGCGAACAGGTGGCGCGCGTTCACGCATCCAGCGGCACGACCGGCCGGCCGACGGTCGTGGGCTACACTCAGCGTGATCTCGAAACCTGGGCCGGACTGGTGGCACGCTCCATCTACGCCGCCGGCGGACGTCCCGGCCAGATGGTGCACATTGCCTACGGCTACGGGTTGTTCACCGGAGGACTGGGTGCGCACTACGGCGCCGAGCGACTCGGCTGCACGGTCGTGCCGCTGTCGGGCGGGCAGACGGAACGCCAGGTGCAGCTGATCGTAGATTTCCGCCCGCAGCTGATCATGGTCACCCCGTCTTACATGTTGACCATCGCCGAGGAATTTGACCGTCAGGGACTGGACGCCGCGGCTTGTTCAATCAAGACCGGAATCTTCGGTGCCGAGCCCTGGACTGACCAGATGCGCTCGGCCATCGAGCGGCGCATGGGACTCGACGCCGTCGATATCTACGGACTATCCGAAGTCATGGGTCCGGGAGTCGCCAGTGAGTGCGTCGAATCCAAGGACGGACCGGTGGTTTGGGAGGATCATTTCTATCCGGAGATCATCGATCCTGATACCGGTCAGGTACTCGAGGACGGCGCCGCCGGCGAACTGGTGCTGACCTCGCTCACCAAGGAAGCTTTCCCGGTCATCCGCTATCGCACGCGCGATCGCACGCGGCTATTACCGCCGACCTCGCGATCGATGCGCCGCCTGGATCGCATCAATGGGCGCACCGACGACATGCTGATCATCCGCGGTGTCAATCTTTACCCAGGCCAGATCGAGGAACTGATCCTCAAGCAACCGCTCCTGGCACCGGTCTATCTGCTGGAGGTGACTCGCACCGGGCACCTGGACGCGCTTACTGTACTGGTGGAGTGGGCTGCCGGAGCAGGCGCCGACGAAAGCGCACGCGATTTGGCGACTCGGGAGCTGGCCCGCCGCATCAAGTCATCGATCGGCATCTCAGCCGAGGTGCGGGTTGCGGCGCCGGGCACCCTCGAGCGCTCCGTGGGCAAGGCGCGTCGCGTCGTTGATCGCCGGCCGCACTGAGCCGCGCGGCCGAGCGCTCACTAATCCTTGACCGGCAGATGGTTCAGGGGAAACGGTGCTGAGCGCTTCACGGTGGCCAGGACAATGCTGGAGTGCACATCGCGCACACCGGGTATCTTGGTCAGGCGCTTTAGCACGGTGGATCCTAGACTCTCCAGATCAGGAACCGTCACGTAGATCAGGAAGTCGGAATCCCCAGTCACCGCGAAACAGGAAATCACTTCGTCGAACTTGGCCAGCTCCCGCTGAAATGTGGTGACGACATCATCCGCGTGCTGCTGCAGCTTGACCTGCACGAAGGCCTGTACGTTGAGACCCAGGCGCGCCGGATTGACGACCGCCGCATATCCTTCAATCACGCCGGCCTGCTCAAGAGCGCGGATGCGCCGCGAGCAGGGCGTTTGCGACAGGCCCACGGCCTCGGCCAGTTCCACGACACTCAGCCTTCCGTCGCGCTGCAGGGCCTTGAGGATCTGACTGTCCGATCGATCGAGTTTCATGCGGGAGCCCGTCTTGGTGAATATCACTAAAATACTACTCCAAATGCCGTATCTATGGCGATTCTCACCCCAAAGAAGGGAATAAGCTGCGAATTAGTATCCGGACTCCATATGGGCCGAGCCTACTTAGGATGAACGCCTCTCCATTGACCCATGCCGCCCGTGCGGCTGCCAGCGCGCCGGACTGGCACCGCGTAGTCGAATGCGCACTCATGTCCCGCGCGCTCGATGAGCTGGAAGAATCGGTGCTCACTCCGGCGCGCAAGGTGCTCTACCAATTCTCGGCGCGCGGTCACGAAGTGACCCAGGCGACGCTCGCGCAGTTACTTACCGGCCAGCGCGACGGCATAGCCTCCTATTACCGGTCTCGTCCTTTGATGCTGGCTCTGGGCGTGCCAATTGATGACGCGCTCAGTTCCACGATGATGCGCGAAGGTGGCTTCAGTGACGGGCGCGACATCGGCGTGGTCTTCAACCAGCCAAATCTGCAGGGCCCTTGCGTGCTGCCGGCCTGCGGCGGAGTCGGCACCCAGTACACGCCTGCGGTGGGCTGGGCGCAGGCCATCCGCTACTACAGCGAAACGCTGGGCGATGATCGTTACCAAGGCAGCATCGCGATCGCGCACGGGGGCGATGCGTCCACGGCGACCAATGGGTTCTGGGCCGCGCTTAACATTGCCACCACGCAACGTCTGCCCATGCTCTTCTACATCGAAGACAATGGCTATGGCATTTCCGTCCGCTCCGCCTTGCAGACTCCCGGTGGCAATATTGCTCAAAATTTGGCCGCCTTCCGGCAACTGCAGGTCGTGGATGCCGACGGCACTGAACCCGCAGCCGCGGCGCGTGCGCAGGCGAATGCCATTGCGGCGGTGCGATCCGGCGCCGGTCCGGTCCTGCTACGCATGGCCGTACCACGCCTGTCGGGACACTCGGGCCAGGACACGCAAACTTACAAGTCGGCGGAGGAACTGGCGTTGGAGCAAGCGCGCGACCCTTTGCGGGCGCTCGAACAGCAACTGGTGCCCGCGATGATGTCGGCGCAGGAATGGACCGCCGCCAGGGATGCGGCGCGCGCCGCCGTGACCGCCGCGCTTTCCAGAGTCGAGAGTCGCGCCCAACCGCACGCCAGCCACACCCGCCGGTTCGCATTTTCTGAGTACCGCGCCGACGGCACGCTGATGCTACAGGCCCAAGGTGGCATGCGACCCCACGGTTACCAGCCGCCCACCGGGAGCGAACGCGCGCTGCCCACGGGCGCGCGCATCAATATGGTAACGGCCGTACGCCGCACCCTGGAGCACGAACTGGAGATCAACCCGCGCGTGCTGCTGTTCGGCGAAGATGTCGGCCGTAAGGGCGGGGTGCACGCCGCCACTCTTGGTCTGCAGCAGCGCTTTGGCGAGGAAAGGGTGTTTGATACCAGCCTGTCGGAGGAGGGCATCATCGGCCGCGCCGTGGGAATGGCGGCGGCGGGATTGATGCCCGTACCTGAACTGCAGTTCCGCAAGTATGCGGAGCCGGCGGCCGAGCAACTGCATGATTGCGGCAGCATCCGCTGGCGCACGGCCAATCGTTACGCGGCGCCTATGGTGGTGCGCATGCCGGGGGGCTACTTCAAGTGCGGGGACCCCTGGCACAGCCAGAGCAACGAAGTCCAGTTCGCGCACGCGGTGGGCTGGCGACTGGCGATGCCCTCCAACGCCGAGGACGCGGTGGGACTGCTGCGCACCGCCTTGCGCGGCAACGATCCGACCATATTCTTTGAGCATCGGGCCATGCTCGACAGCTCCTGGGCCCGGCGGCCGTATCCGGGCGATGAGTACGTGGTGCCCTTCGGCATCGCGCGCAGGCTGCGCGCCGGAAAGGAGCTGACGCTCGTTACCTGGGGCGCAATGGTCGAGCGCTGCGATTTGGCCGCTTCCGAGTCCGCCGTGGACGTCGACTTGCTTGATCTTCGAACCGTAATGCCCTGGGATCGCAGCGCGGTACTGGAATCGGTGGCCAGCACCCGGCGTTGCCTGATCGTTCACGAGGACAATCTGACCGGCGGATTTGGCGCCGAGATTGCCGCCGTGCTGGCACAAGAAGCGTTTGCTCAGCTTGATGCGCCCATCGAGCGCCTGGCCATGCCCGATATCCCGGTACCCCACAGCCCGCTGCTCATGAACTCCGTCTTGCCGGCGGTAAGTTCGGTGGTGGCTGCCATCCGCCGCGTCGCGAGCTACTGAACCATGAGTGATCTGGTCGATGTAACACTGCCCAGTGAACAATCCGAGGGCACGCGCTCACAGGTCCTCACCTGGCTCAAGGCAGTCGGCGATAGCGTCGCGGAAAACGAGCCGCTCGTGGAAATCGAAACGGACAAGGTGACCGTCGAAATACCATCACCCTGCAACGGGCGGCTCAGCGAGATCCTGGCGCCTGCGAACACCGAAGTGGAGCCTGGCCAGACGCTTGGCCGAATCGATCGGCTGGCAACCTCTGCGGCTTCCACCTCACAGCCGGCGGTGTCGGTCGGCCCGGCTGCCACTACCGGAGCCGAATCGGCGGCGCGGCCCGTGGTCGCTGCGCATTCCGCAACCGCGCTGAGCCCTGCAGTGCGACGGCTTCTTGCCGAGCATCAGCTCGATGCGGGCAGCATTGCCGGGAGTGGTGTCGGCGGCAAGATATCCATTGATGACGTCTTGCGTCATATCAGCGGCGGCGGTCCCGCCTCGCCCAGTGCCGTCCCAAGTGCCCCGGCTGAGCCGCCCGAGCCTACGCAACCGGGCGCGGTGGGCGCCCGACTTGTGCCGCACTCGCGAATGCGCCGGCAGATTGCCGAGCGCATGGTGGCCAGCCTCCTGCATACGGCACCCCACGTCACCACGGTATTTGAGATCGATCTGGCCAAGGTCATGGCCCACAGGTCAAGATGGCGTGCGGACTTCGAAAACCGCGGGGCCGCGCTGACCTTCACGGCCTATTTTCTGGCCGCCTGCGTCGATGGACTGCGTGCGGTGCCGGAACTCAACGGCCGCTGGCGGCCCGAAGCGCTCGAAGTCTACGACCAGTTCGACATTGGCGTGGCCACGGCGCTGGCCGATGGCGGACTGGTGGTTCCCGTGATTCGCGATATGGCCTCTCTGGACCTGTTTGGCATCGCGCGCGCGCTCGGCGAGCAGGTCAAGAAAGCGCGCGAGGATCGCCTGACTCCCGCGGATGTGCGGGGCGGCACGTTCACCATTTCCAACCACGGCGTCAGCGGCAGCCTGTTTGCCGCGCCGATCATCATCAACCAACCTCAGTCGGCGATTCTGGGCATCGGCAAGGTCGAAAAGCGCGCGACGGTCGGCGCGAATGGCGGCCAGGACGTGCTGATCATTCGCCCGCGTTGCTACGTCTCCTTGACCATCGACCACCGGGTCCTGGACGGGCAGCGCGCCAACCAGTTTCTCACAGTGCTCGCGCAGCGGCTTGAGAACTGGGAATCCTAAAGCGCATGCCACCGAGTTGCGGTTGCCAACGCCGCCTCGGTACCTGATCATAACCGTGACCGCCCAACAATGAATTTTCAGCCATAACCCTCGGGCGCACGGAGCCATGAGCACGCCCGAAATCGCCGCCACCGAATCGCAACCGCGCTCAGGATTGCGCGCCCTGGCAGCCACGCTGGTCGAGGGTGACGGCAAATACGCGCGGCGGTTCGACAACTTCATCCTGTTCCTGATCGCACTGAGCCTGCTTTCGGTCGGGCTCGAGGCCATCTCGGGCCTGCCCGCTTGGGCGAGGACCGCGCTGTGGATCGAGGAGCTCATCGTCGTTGCCGCCTTTGCCTTTGAGTACTTCTTGCGCATCGTGGCGGCCGACAACAAGCTCGCCTTCATCTTCAGCTTTTACGGCATCGTGGATCTGCTCGCAATTGCGCCGTTCTTTCTCTCGGGTATGGACACGCGCTTCCTGCGGGTGCTGCGGGTGCTTCGGATACTGCGCGTACTCAAGCTCCAGCGCCGCGTGTTGGAAGCGGCCGTCAACGATCGCACCCGTGAGCTGGCCGAACGAAATGCCGAGCTGGAGCGGGCTCAGGCGCAACTTCGGGAAGAGCTTAGCGTGGCGCGAGCTCTGCAAAGCTCCATCCTGCCCGCCGCGTTTCCTGCGCGGGCTGAGTGCGATGGCACGGCCCGCATGACCCCCGCCACCACGATGGGCGGCGATTTCTACGACTTTATCGAACTGCCCGATGCGCGCATCGGGATCGTGATGGCCGATGTGTCCGGCAAGGGTGTCCCCGCGGCGTTCTTCATGGCCGTCTCCCGCACTAGCCTTCGGGAACAGGCGTCACACCACAGCACGCCAGGCGCCTGCCTGGCGCAGACCAACGATGTCCTGTGCGGCCAGAATCCGCTGGACCTGTTCGTGACTGTCTTCTATGCCATCCTGGATCCTGCAACCGGCGTGCTCTGTTACGCCAACGGCGGTCACAACCCGCCCTTGATCGCGCGCGCCGATGGCGCCATCGAAAGCCTTGATGGCGAAGGGGGCCTCGTGCTCGGTGTAATGCCCGGAGTCAGCTACCCCGAACATACTATGCAGCTACGGCCCGACGACCGGTTGGTTCTGTACACCGATGGGATCACCGAGGCGTTCAATCCGGCCAACGAGGCCTATGGCCTGGAGCGGCTGGTTGCCGAAATCCTTGCCCATCGTGCCGGCAGCTCGCACACCTTGGTGGAACGCATCTGCGGAAGCGTGACCCATTTTGCCGGTACTGCACCGCAATCCGATGACATTACGCTTACAGCGCTGAAATGGAACCCGCGGTAAATATTCATTTGCCCGAGTACCGCGAGCGTGCATCCTTCGGTGCCCGGCCGTGAAGACCCGCACGGAATCGATCGAGCGGGCCTTGATCTTGAATGCGGAGGGCCGACTGGATTTCAGTGCAGCCGCCGGCTTTCAGAAGGATATCGAGCAAGCTCTCTCCAGTGCCCAGCAAGGCTCGGTGGGCCTGATCATCGACTGCAATGGGCTGGAATACGTTTCCAGCGCGGGCCTTCGCGTGTTCATGCTGGCCGCGCGGACTGCGCAGCGCACAAGCGTTTACTTTGCGCTGTGCTCGCTGCAGCAGTCGGTGCGCGAGGTTTTTGAGCTCAGCGGCTTCAATCGCGTCATGACGGTGCAGCCCGACCGGGCCACGGCGCTCGCCGGCCTGCGAGGGAAGTCGTGAAAGAGCAGCGCACCTGCGTGCCAAGCGAGGCAGGGCAGCTGCCGGTTCTGGCGAAGTTCCTGCAGGATTTCTGGTCCGCAGCCCAGCTCCCCGCAGGGCAACTATTGCCCTTCGAGATCGCGCTTGAGGAAATCTTCATGAATGTGGTGATGCACGGCACGCCCGCGGGCTGCAAGACCAGCGTGGAAGTATCGCTGGCCCTGTCCGGGGACAGCCTGACTCTGGCCGTGGAGGATGAGGGGCCCGCATTTGACCCTATGACGCTGCCAGCACCCGACGTGCAGGCACCGCTCGAAGAGCGCCAGGTGGGTGGCTTGGGTGTGTACTTCGTGAGGCAGATGATGGATACCGTCAGCTATGCCCGCGTCGGACCGCGCAACCGGCTGCGCATGAGCAAACACGTCGAACGCTGACCGCCTTAGCAACCAATGCAACGTCGCGGAATTTCATGTAGCGTGCGCCGGTCTTGAACCGTACGCGATAAGCGGCCGGTGCGAATTTAAAGAGTAGGGGGAGCATGTTCGAGATTGGGCTGGGACCCGCCGGCGAGGTCAAGATGACGGGCAGGCTAGACGGCACGCAGTGCGATGCGGCCCTCAAATTCCTGAACGCAGTGCCGCAACCCGAGGTCATTGACCTGGCCGGGCTCGAATACATAGCCAGCGCCGGCCTGCGAGTGTTCTTGCTCACCCAAAAACGCGTCAAGGCCACCGGCCCTGGTCTGCGGCTGGTCAATCTCAGTCCGCCGATATTCGACATATTCCATTACGCGGGCTTCGACCAGATCCTCAACATCTCCCGAGCGGGCAGCTAGCCGCACCCTGCGGTGGCCTCCAATTAGGGTGCGCCCGATCAACTTTTTTCCTTGGCCGCCGTACTTGTGAAGGAGTACGACGATGCGACGCTTGTGCAGCGCAGTCTGGAAGGGGACCGTGCCGCGTTCAGCGAACTCATCGTCCGGTACCAACGGCCGGTCTACAACGCCGCCTTGCGCCTGCTGCATGACGCGGAAGAGGCCAAGGACGTTGCGCAGACCACATTTTTGAACGTTTTCGAGCACTTGGCGGACTACGACCCGAACTACAAGTTCTACAGCTGGATCTATCGAATTGCGGTCAATGAATCACTCAACACACTCGGCAAGCGCAGGCCCCTCGAAGAGCTCGACGGAGAGGAAGTCGATGGCGCGCCGGGACCCGATCGGCAGGCAGAAAGCGACCAAACGCGCACGGTTATCGAGGATGCTCTGATGAAAATCACACCCGAGCTGCGCAGCGTGGTCGTACTTCGCCATGTCATGCATCTGAGCTACGAAGACATGGCACAGACTCTGGCTCTGCCCGAGAAGACCGTGAAATCGAGGCTGTACAGCGCACGGCAGTTGCTGCGCACCATGCTGGCCCAGGACGGAGAAATCTAAAATGGACGAGCCATCCTACCTGGCCCTGATCCACGCCGAGATCGACAGCGAGCTCAACGACCACCAGCGCGCCGACCTATCGCGCCTGCTGCTCGCCGATCCGGCGATACGGGCATTGCGCGATGAGATGCACCGCCTGAACCGGACGCTGAATGCGATCCCGCAGGCCGATCCTCCCGCCGAACTGCGGGCCAATATTATTGCTGCACTGCCACAAATTCCGGCCAGGGCGCAGCGGGTCAATTGGGCAAGCTCCCGCTGGCGGTATGCCGCCATGCTGGCCGGCGTGCTGCTCACCGGCTCAATCGTGTTTCGGCTTGTGAATTTTGGTCAGGAACCGGCCACCAGCGAGATGGCCGGCACGCTGGCGCCGGCGCATTCCGCGTCTACATCTACACTGGATGTGATACAACTTCCGCAGGGGCCCGTTTCTGGCCAAGTTAGCCTGGTCGGTGACGGCAGCCATGCGGCACTGGAAATGCTACTGGCCGCGAGCGCGCCGGTTGATGTGGTGATCGAGACGGAGGGGCACACTGCCAGGGTAAACGGCCTAGGCCCCCGGGGGAGTCATGGGGCCGGCCCCACGAGAATTGACCTGCCCGGATCGGCGACCGAAGGACGCCCCGTCCATCTGACGTTTCTGATGGGCGGGCAAGAGGTCAGCCGGGCGGTGCTGCAGGGATCCAAGAGCCCCTGAAAAATTATTTACACCGGGTAACCAACTTTTTTTCGGCTTTGCAGTAGTTCAGTTTAGAGACGGGTATTTCGTTCATTCATTCTACAACTTGGGGAAAAACGTTATGACTAGCAAGAAGATGTGGATCGTGGGCGGAATCGTCGTCGCGATCGCCGCAGTCGCCTACCTGACTGGGAACATGCCCCCGGCAAGCCACGAGGCGGCGGGCACGATTGTCGAAGCGAATCGCTCTGTGACCGACGGCGCCACCGCAGCGGCTACCGAGCCGACGGCTGCCCCGACTGATGCCAGCGCCGCCGATGCAGCGGCCGGCCAGGCCACCACCGACGCCTCGGCAGCTGCCGATGCGGCCAGCGCCGCGAGCGGCGATGGCGGTAAGGCGGGCAAGGCTGGTAAGGCCGGCAAGGCTGGTAAGGCGGGCAAGTCTGGCAAGGCCGCGATGTACGGCAAAGCTGGCAAGGAATAGCCGGCAAAAGCCATCGGACATGCCCGGGCCGTCAATTGATGGCGGCAAACCGGGCATGATCTGATCAGAAAAGTGGCCCGCCCCGCGCGGGCCACTATTTTTTTGTGCAGCGACGGGGCGCTGATTGCCTCATACGAGGGAGCAAGACCGGATCGGCCGCACCCGCGGCAAGGACCGCGGGCGGACCGGCCTGCGCCTGTGTAAAGCATGCAGCTTGCTGTTGGCGATAGCGATCATCAGTTCAGCGCCTTCCCAGGCCGCGCTGCTGTTTGTCGAGACCAAGGAACTGCGCCTGGTCTATTACGACCCGGGTGAAGCCCACCTGGTACAACACGCCACGCAAAGCTTCTTGAGCGGCTTGGCCGCACACCAAAAGATGTTCGGATACGTACCGGACGGCGGCGTCAGCGTGCTGATGCAGGATTTCAGTGATCGCGCCAACGCCAGCGCCAATGCCACGCCGCGCAACCGGATCTTTCTGGACATCGCGCCCTGGAACGAGCCCTACGAGACCGTATCGCCCGGGGACTGGTTCAGCTGGACGGCATTGCACGAACTCACGCATCTGGCGCTCAACGACCGTGCCAGCCCCATCGATATGCGTTACCGGCACTGGTTCCATGGCAAGGTCGATATCGATTCCGCCCATCCGGAAAGCCTTTGGTACAACTACCTGACGGTGCCGCGCGACACGGCACCGCGCTGGTATCAGGAGGGCGGGGCGGTGTTCATGGAAACCTGGCTCGGAGGCGGCGTCGGCCGGGCGCAGGGCGGATACGATGAAATGTCGTTTCGCGCCATGGTGCAGGACCAGGCCAAGTTCTACGATCCGCTAGGGCTGGTGTCGACCGGCACCGAGGTGGATTTCAAGACGGGTGCCAATGCCTACCTGTACGGCACCCGGTTTATGGATTACCTGGCCTACACCTACGGCCCGCAGCGGCTGCTCGCCTGGTTGCGGCGCGACGCCGACAGCCAGCGGTACTATGCCGATGACTTTCAGCGAGTGTTCGGCCTGCCGCTGGACACCTCCTGGCAGCAGTGGATCGCCTGGGACAAGCAGTTCCAGCAACACAATCTCAAGACCGTCGGCGAGCACCCGCTCACACCGTATAAGGATCTGACGCGCGAGGACCTTGGCGCCGTATCGCGGGTGTATCAGTCCCGCGACGGCAGCCGCCTGTATGCCGCTGTGAAATATCCCGGCCAGCTGGCGCATCTGGTCGCCATTGACCGGCAGAGCGGCGCGGTGAGTGCGCTCAATGAGGTCAAGGGGGCCAGCGGCTACACCGTCACCTCGCTCGCCTATGACCCGGATAATGAGACGCTTTTCTACACCAGCAAGAGCAACACGCACCGCAATCTTGAATCACTGGACCTAAAGACGGGCATTTCCCGGACGCTGCTGCCGGAGGCGCGCATTGGCGATCTGGTGTTCAATCGAGCGGATCGTTCGCTGTGGGGACTGCGCCTCAACAACGGCTTTGTCATGTTGGTACGGATTCCGTACCCGTATGAGGAGTGGAAAACACTGTACGTGTTCCCATCACGGGAGACGGCCTTTGACCTGGACCTGTCCGCCGATGGATCGCTGGTGTCCATGTCGGTGTCCGGCCCCGGAGCCAAGGCCAATTCGCCCCAGGTGACGCAGGTGCGCATTTATCAGACTGCGACACTGATGGGCGACAGCAAGCCGACGCCTTGGCGCACCTTCAAGCTCGGATCAGCGGTGCCTGAAGGTTTCGCATTCTCCAAGGACGGCCGTTACCTGTATGGCAGCAGTTATTTCACGGGTGTTTCGAACATCTTTCGTTACGAGATCGCGACCGAGAAGGTCGAGGCGGTCAGCAATGCTGCCGTCGGTTTCTTCCGGCCGACACCGCTCGAGGACTCCCAGCTGATCGTGCTGCGATTCACGGCACGAGGCTTCATGCCCACGCTGATCGAAGCCAAGCCTACGGACGACTTGAGTGCCATCACCTTCCTCGGTACGGAAGTGGTGGCCAAGTATCCGGAAATGCGCGACTGGGTGGCGGCGACCCCTTCGACGATGCCGTACGAATCCCAGGTATTGCGTCGCGGTGAGTACAAGCCGTTGAGGCAGCTCTCGCTGGAGTCTGTGTTCCCGATGATTCAAGGCTACAAGAACACTGTGGCGCTCGGAGCCAGTGCTCGCTTCAGCGATCCGCTGGGCTTCGACAACGCGGCCTTCGATGCCAGCTACAGCCCGGGCGGTTCGATCCCCAGCAAGGAGCGCTTGCATCTGGCCGCCGGCCTCCACCATGGACGATGGTCCACCGGCGCGGCCTACAACGGCGCGGACTTCTACGATCTCTTTGGGCCCACAAAGCGCAGCCGTGCGGGCTACAACGGCTATGTGGGCTACGATCTGCCGTTGACGTTTGACCCGCCGACCACGATTGACTACACCGCTAACGTTGCCTATTACGGCGATCTGGATGCCTTGCCAGGGGCGCAGAACGTGGCCTCGCCCTCCAGTCATCTGTTCACTGCGGACACTGGCCTGGTGGGTTCTGACACCCGCGCATCACCAGGTGCGGTAGACGAGGAGGCCGGACACAACTGGTCCATCAGTGCCCACATCAATCGTGGCGATGGCAACTACATACCCAGTGTGACAGGCACCTTTGATCTTGGATTTCCGCTGCCGCTCAATCACTCCTCGATCTGGTTGCGCACCGGCGCGAGCGTATCGGCCGGCGATCGCGACGATCCTCTGGCCAATTTTTATCTGGGCGGATTCGGCAATAACTACGTCGACAGCGGTGACAACGGCGAAGCCCAGCGTTATCGAGACGTGCTGAGCATGCCCGGTTTCGATCTGGATGCGCTGAGCGGCCAGTCCTTTGCGAAGGTAATGCTCGAATGGTGCCTGCCGCCGCGTCGCTTCGAGGCGCTTGGCTCGCCGGGCATGTATGTGAGTTGGGCGCGCCCGGAACTGTTCGCGAGCGTCGTTGAGACGGAGCTGGGCAACAGCACCTATCGGGAGACTGCCGGTGACATCGGCGCGCAGCTCGATTTCCAGTTGCACGTGATGCACCGTCTGCCCATGATGCTCTCGGTTGGTATCGCCCAGGGCTTCGGCGGCGGGGGCCTGGGCCGGACGGAATTCATGCTGTCCTTCCAGGTGTTATGAGCTTCGGCGCGGGGCAGGTGAAGGAGCGGTGAACACGGCGCTGCTCATGCATGCACCGATTGCCTTGCTGCCGGTACTGGCGTTCCTGGCCCTGCTGGTGCACGGCGACAGCTACAAGTTGCTGCGACCCGGAGCCGTGCTGAAGCTGGTGGCGACCGGTGCGCTGGCCGCCGGCGCGAGCTACTTCGTCAGCACTTTTGCATATGCGCGCTTTGCCGGCGACTTTACGGCCTATTCGCGCTTCGTCTCTCCCTGGATCGAGGAAGTCCTCAAAAGCTTAGTCGTGGTCTACCTGATCCGCAGCCGCCGGGTTGGGCTGCCGGTAGATGCCGGGATCGCCGGATTCGCGGTCGGCACCGGATTCGCGCTTGTCGAGAATCTCTATTACCTGGCCTCACGACCCCACATCGTGCTACCCGTGGAAGTGGTCCGGGGTTTTGGCACGGCCATCATGCATGGCGGCACCACGACAATTTTCGCCATGATTTCGGTGACACTCTACGAGCGCCGACCCAATGGCGGCTTTGCGCTGCTGCTGCCCGGACTGTTCGCGGCGGTCGCATTGCACACTGGGTATAACTTCATGCTGGTGCGCCCGGCTATCGCCACATTGGTGACGTTGGTCGTCCTGCAGTTAGTGATGTATTTGGTGTTTCAGCACAGTGAACGCACTCTGCGTAACTGGCTCGACGCAGATTCCGAATCGACAGTACAGCTGTTGCAGTCAATCCGGGACGGATCCTTTCTCGACAGCCCTTCCGGCCGCTACCTGAAATCACTCAGTGACCGCTTTCAGGGGGAAAACCTGGCCGACATGTTTTGCCTGCTGCAGCTACACGGCGAGCTGGCCCTGCGCGCCAAGGGCGTCCTGCTGCTGCACGAGAGCGGCATGGAAGTGCCTGCTCTCGATGATGAAACGCGCGGCAAACTTGCCGAAGTGGAGCAGCTCAAGCGCTCGATCGGTCGTACCGGCATGCTGATGCTGCGCCCGTATATTATGGCGAGCGGCAAGGACATCTGGCAGCTAAAGCTCCTGGAGGGGCGCTAAATGCTGCCATCGCTCGCCCGCCTGTGCGCCACTCGGGCCGGCCGCGGTGCCGCCGTCCGCGAGGCGCGGGGCACTCTGGGCGGTTAGTCCGCAGCCCTCGGAGCCTGGTTCAATACCCATTAAAAAAACTCTGCAATGCCCTACCGAACTTGCCTCCCCACAGCGGCTGTGGCAAGTTCATGAGGCACTAGATCCACGGATTTCCCGACCTTATTGAAGTGGACGCCAACGCTTGGCCGCCACTATCTCGAACTTACTGCCCGTAGCTGATCGCAATCTGACACAAATGCTCTCAATCCTGGTTGGCCATAGCTACTTCCTGCGCTTTGACCGCAAGCAATGGGAGCGCGCCAAGCCTTATCCGCCACTGGCAACATTGCAGACCGCATCGTCGCTGCGTACCGCCGGGCATCAGGTCGCGGTCTTCGACGCGATGCTGGCTGAAGGGCCGGAGCAATTTGTCGCTCAGCTGCGCGATGTGCGGCCGCAGCTTGTGGTCCTGTACGAGGACAATTTCAATTTCCTGTCGAAAATGTGCCTGGAGAAAATGCGCGCGGCCGCCTGCCTGATGATTGCGGCGGCTCGGAGCACCGGGGCGCGCGTGCTGGTGGCAGGTTCGGACGCCACCGACGCACCCGCAGCCTACCTCGCGGCCGGCGCGGATGTGGTGTTGATCGGGGAGGGGCTGGCGGCCCTGGCGGAACTGAGCAGGCGACTGTCCGCGCAGATCGACATGGGCACGGCGCGACTGGTGCAGGGATTGTCAGAAGTCGCGTATCTGCTCGATGGTTCCATTGTCCGCGAGCGTGCGGAAAAACCCGTCACAAGCGCTTCCCACCCCGCGATGCCGGCGCTCGATCTGATCGATGTGGATCGGTACCGGCAAGTGTGGCAAAAGGCGCACGGGTATTTCAGCCTTAACATGTCGGCTTCTCGCGGTTGCTCGTTTCGCTGCAACTGGTGCTCAAAGCCGATCTGGGGCAACCGCTATCTGCAGCGCCCCGCCCTTGAGGTCGCCGCCGAGATGGCGGATCTCAAGAGACGATTTGCGCCCGACCATGTCTGGTTCGCCGACGATATCTTTGGCTTCCGGGCAGACTGGGTTGAAACCTTCGCCGCCGCCGTAGCCGCCGATGACTGTGGCATCCCGTTCACCGTCCAGGTCCGGCCCGACCTCATCAGTCTGCGCATGGCGCGCGCCTTGCGGGCGGCGGGTTGCCGCGAAGCTTGGATCGGGGCGGAAAGCGGCAGCCAGCGCGTACTCGATGACATGGACAAGGGCACCACCGTGGCGGAAATTCTCACGGCCCGAGAACGCCTGCGGGTCGAAGGTATCCGCGTCGGGTTTTTCATCCAGCTGGGCTATCTGGGAGAGCGGCTCGAGGACATCATGGCCACGCGCCGCCTGATCGAGATGGCTCGCCCCGACGACATAGGAGTCAGTGTTTCCTACCCATTGCCAGGCACGAAGTTCTACGAGCGGGTCAAGGCTCAGCTGGGCCCCAAGACCCATTGGCAGGAGAGCGATGACCTGGCAATGATGTTCAAGGGTTCGTACAGCACGGAGTTCTATCGCTCGGTCAGGAATCTGCTGCATGCCGGAGTCGATGCCGAACAGCCCGCGGCGCGGCGCGATCGCTCTGCGCACCAAACGGCGATGCGCGCGATCCAGCGGCGCTGGGATGAATTGCTCGCCACGGAGCATGACCATCGGCTAGAACCGCTGACTCACGCCGCCGGCAGCGGCGCTCCAGCGGCAGCAATTGCCGCCGGCGTTGCCTGAACACGAGACGTAGCGGGCTGCCTGCAATGCACCGGCCGCCCACCGCACAGGTACTTTCCCGGGCGCTGCGGGTCATGCTGCCCAAGGTGACCGAGCGGCTGGCATTCGCCGTGGCTGGGCAGCTGGATGCAGTTCCCATCTGGGACGCGCATGAATGGCGCATCGCGCGGGCCGTCGCGGTCATCCACGGGATATCGCCGCTCCTGGCCGGACGCCAGAAATGGCAGGCCCCGGAGGGCTGGCAGAATTTCCTTCAGGCGCAGCGCAGCCATACAGCCGCCCGCTATGCGCGCATGGCGGCGCTCCTTGAGGATATCGACTACCGGGCAGTCCGGGAGGGACTGGCCTTCCTGCCACTCAAGGGTGCCGCGTTGCACCGGTTGGAACTGTATTCGCCGGGCGATCGGCCCATGGCCGACATCGACCTGCTGGTCAGGCCTGAACAACTTGGCTCGATGAGTAGGCTGCTGGAGGGGTTGGGCTACCGGTCCGTAGCGGCATCGTCGGGAGGAGAGGTCTTGGTGCCCCGTGACCAGCCGCCGCCGCGACTTTCGGAACACCGGGACAACGGCATCACCATCGAGTTACACACGACGATCAGCCATGCCATGCCGATGCGCCTGGTGGATATCACGGCAACATTGTGGCCCAAACATCCACGCCTCGGCCGCAACCACTACGGATCATTGGCAGCGCTGATGGGCCACTTGCTCATGCACGCCGCCGTGAACATGCAAGTCCGCACGGTGCGCATGATTCAGTTGCACGACATGGCGCTGCTCGCCCCGCAGCTCTCGGTCGCCGACTGGAGCTCGCTACTCACCCCAGCCGACGGCAGCGCTGCCCCGTGGTGGGTCATGCCGCCGCTGCAATTGCTGCGCCGTTACTATCCCGTCGCACTTCCGGCCGCCACCATCGACAGGGTTGCGGCGGCTTGTCCCACGCTTCTGCGGGCCGCTGCCCGCCGCCAGAAACTCGCGGACGTGTCGGTGTCAAATCCTCGGCGCGCGCTGTTTCCTGCACTGCTATGGGCCGGTTCGATGCCCGAGGCATGCCGCTTCATGAGCAGGCG
>Ga0157375_10000652_pt1 | contig 30682 bp, 30 predicted proteins | sample M35metaG_FD_115311 | JGI IMG/M metagenome (GOLD analysis project Ga0157375, IMG submission 115311) | Miscanthus rhizosphere microbial communities from Kellogg Biological Station, Michigan, USA - M3-5 metaG | ecosystem: Host-associated > Plants > Roots > Rhizosphere > Soil | place: USA: Michigan... | reverse complement strand
CCTGGTAGGCTGGTTGTACTCTTATCCTATTTTCCTGGTGACCTATACCGCTGTTTTTTATCTGGCCCTTTTCGGGTTGAGTATCAGCAGGCACTGGGGCCCTAATCAACACTTTGCAATATTCAGTTTATACCAGGATGAAATGCTGGTCATTTTCATAATCTACTCCGTTTTGCATGCTTTTGCCATTTTCGGAGCGATATTTTTTAAAAATCTGCACTTTATAAAAACGGGATTTGCATTTTTTATTGGTTATGGCATTCTTCTGATATGCAACACGGTTTTTTTAAAACTGCTTACGGGATTAGAGGTAATAAAACTGGCCATGCCCTTCGGGTACCTCAATTTCGACATCGGCACTAAATATTATTCGATAGCTGCCGATGGGCCGGAATCACCGTGGATATTAATTACCCTTATTATAGTGACGCTGCTGGTATGGACAGCGGCTTATTACAGGTTAAAGGAAAAGCAGGCTTAAAATGGAATTTAAAGACAACGAAGCGATATACCTGCAGATTGCTGCCTTTGTGTGCGAGAATATCCTGACCGGCAAATGGGCTGCCGGGCAAAAGATACTCTCGGTACGCGATCTGGCTGTAGAACTTGAAGTAAACCCCAATACCGTGATGCGCTCGTATGAATTTTTACAGGGATTAGAGGTCGTTTATAATAAACGCGGTCTTGGCCTTTTTGTAGCCGAGGACGGATTTGAAAAAGTTAAAGCCTACAGGAAGCAAAACTTTGTGCAGCAGAACCTGCCGGAATTTTTTAAGAATATATACCTGTTAGGTATTTCAATGGAAGAGATTAAACAGCAATATGAGGAATTCGTGGCGGAGCAGCAAGCCGCAAAACTTAAAGAAGAAAAGCATGAGGACAAGCAATAAGATATTGACGGCAACATTAGTGCTGCTGATCATCGGCCTGGCACTTTATGATCTGAGGCTTAAAGCTGAATACAAGAAGGGGGATTACGCCGATCCTTACCGTGATTTTGTAAAACTGGATCATAAAGATTTTGATGTCGTCGAATTGAATTCATCCACCGCAGTAAACATTATGCTGGTACAAGGCCCCTTCAAAGTGATGGTAACCCCGCAGGCAACGGACTTCGTTGATATCCGCCAGGAGAAAAACCGGTTGATCGTCGATGTAAAATTTCGTGACCATTTCAGCGGGGTCAACCCTGAATATGTAGTGTACATCTCCTGCCCTGTACTATCATGTTTCAAAGCTGATGCACATTATCTGGCCGACGGCGTCAAAGTTACTGATACTGTTGCCAGGGACCTTGGCTGGAGGCCCACTGTAATATCGGGTTTCAACGCCGATAGCCTGGTTATACAGGAGGACCATGCAAGCAACGTCAAACTCGAAAATAATAGAATCAATAGTTTTAGGGCTACTGTCGGGCTGAGTGATAAAAGCGGCGCGGCACTAACCATCGGTAAGAACAATCAATTTACCAAAAGCAACCTGGATATCCTGAACAGAAGCAAACTGTGGATCAAGGGGACCGACGTGAATAATTTAAATTATAAACTGGCCGACAGCGCAAGCCTTATCATTAATGGCGTTTCGGCAAAACACATGCTAAAACTCTATTAATTATGAAATTAGTCATCAATTCTCTCTCAAAAACCTATGCTAATGGCGTAGCGGCATTAAAGGATGTTTCGCTGACGCTCACTAATGGCATGTTTGGCCTGCTTGGCCCAAACGGCGCTGGCAAATCATCGCTCATGCGCACTATTGCTACATTACAGGAAGCCGACACAGGTACGGTATTCCTGGACGGCCTGGATGTATTGAAAAATAAAACTGAGGTGAGGCGGCTGTTGGGTTATCTCCCGCAGGAGTTCGGTGTTTATCCAAAAATATCAGCCGAACGCATGCTCGATCACATCGCACAACTGAAGGGCGTCGGAAATGCAGGTGAGCGAAATGAATTAGTGCTTGGCCTATTGGAAAAAGTAAACCTTTTTAAGGACCGGAAAAAACATTTAGGTACTTATTCGGGCGGGATGAAACAACGGTTCGGCATTGCACAAGCGCTTATTGGCGATCCAAAATTGATTATTGTGGATGAACCGACTGCAGGGCTCGACCCGGCGGAAAGAAACCGCTTTTATAATTTATTGAGCCAACTGGGTGAAAATACCATTGTGATCTTATCAACGCATATTGTTGAGGATGTAAGTACTCTTTGTTCAAGCTTTGCCATTATTTGCCAGGGTGAGGTATTATATGCAGGCGATCCGGAAATTGCTGTAAAAGATCTGGAAGGAAGGATTTATACCAAAGCTATTGAACAGTCAGAGTTACCATACTACCAGGATATTTACACCGTAATATCTACTCAGTTAAAGTCCGGAAAACTTCATATCAGGATATTACAGGAAGATGCCTGGCCCCGGGACAGCTTTCTATTAACCGCTCCCAATCTTGAAGATGTATACTTTAGTAACATCGCCACGCGCGTAGATGTAAATACCATGTAAAATACTAAAAAACAATAGATTATGTTTTCGAAAATATTTCTGTTCGAGATCCAAAACAGGATCCGCAGGCCCGCCGTTTACCTTTATTTTTCAGCTGTATTGCTGTTTACGATATTCTCGTTTTCCACCGGATCGCTTCCTGTTGGCGAAAAAGAGCATATCAATTCCCCTTATCTGATCACGTTTTGGTGCTGCGGCATGACCATGATGATGATGCTCATCAGCTCGCCGGTAATGGGTACTGCGCTCTATCGTGACATCGAATACCAGACCAAGGATTACTACCTCACCTACCCCATTACCAAGCCCGGATATTTCTGGGGACGGTACCTGGGTTCCTTCGTGTTTATGGCTATTATAACCTTAGCTATCCTAATAGGTATCTATTTAAGCAGGTATATCGGACCAGCCATTGGTAAAACAGATCCCGGGCAGTACGGCCCCAATAAACTCATCTATTATTTTTACCCCTTCCTGCTTATTGCGCTGCCAAACATATTTTTTACCTCGTCATTATTTTTTGGGCTGGTTGCCATTACACGCAATGTAAAGATCATTTACTTTGGGGGTATTCTGTTACTCCTGTTCTACCTGATTGCGTTATTCTTCCTAAACAATACCACCAATACAACGGTAATTGGAATTTCAGACCCTTTTGCGCTCAACGGTGTCCGGTTCCAGATGATTAATTCGAGTACCTCACAGCACAATACTAACCTGATAGCTATGAGCGGCCCATTGACCATCAACCGCATTCTTTGGCCGGGCCTGGGATTGGTGGTGCTTATCTTCACGTACGCCCACTTTAATTTCGAAACATTTTTTGCAGGCAAACGCGATAAGGCTGCCATTGACGAGGTGGGCCAGAGGTCAAATAAAATCTTAATAGCTCCTACTGTAAGTTTTTCTGGTAAATACAATCAAAGCACGCTGAAAAACCTGATCAGGCTTGAGTTGCTGAACATCCTTCGCGATAATTATTTCTGGATCATCATTGGCTGTGGCAGCGTGTTCTTGGGATTCATTTTCTGGCTGGGGAACCAGAATTGGGGCGTGCCCGATCTGCCGAGAACGGTGATGTTGCTGGGGATTTTCAATGAAGCCTTCCCCTTTTTTATTTTTTTCATCATCATGTTTTATACAGGCGAAACGTTGCAACGCGATAAGCTTACCCGCTACGCTTTCATCAACGATTCATTGCCTCCGCCAAACTGGGTATTAAACGGTTCAAAGCTGATTTCTCTGCTTATCATTGCCACGGCCCTTTCGTTTATACCTATGTTACTTGGTATTACTATACAGCTTATTAAAGGCTTCACCCATCTAAATTTATCGGCATATTTTACTTATCTATTGGTTAGCCTGCTTCCTAAATTGCTGGCTGCGTCCATATTCTGCTACGTTGTCCAGGTGATCTTTAACAATAAGTTCGCCGCCTATGCAATTAGCGCCACTTTATGGGTGGCCATGTTTTTTGTAGATAGTACGGGAACATTTGATTACCATTTACTTGTTTATTCTTATACGCCAAACTCCGGAATATCAGATATGGATGGAGCGGGCCATATGATTGGTCCTATTTTATGGTTTGACGCCTATTGGTTGCTTGCTGCCGGATTGCTGATCGTTATTGCGGCGTTGTTTTATTATCGCGGTGTCAATTCGTCCCTTAAAGAGAGATTACAGCTTGTTCCGGAAAGATTTGATAAGAGAACCAAACTTTTCACTGCTTCCCTGGTCACACTATTCCTGGTGGTGGGTGGATATATTTACTATAATATAAGCTACCTGAACGAATACCTCACTAAGACTGAAAATACTGACCGGGCAATTCTCTATGAAAAGGCGCTTAAACATTTCCAAAGTTTGCCATTGCCTAAGATAACGCGTATCAGGATGTATGCGGACCTTTTCCCACGTGAAAAAAAGGAACTTGTGAAAGCCACGGTGACCATTGTCAATAAAAACGACAAGCCTGTAACTGAAATGTTGCTGGACGGCGATGAGCTGACCGATTACTCCATTACGATGAATGGAAAACCATTAGCCTTTACTTATCCATTATTTTACTCGCGCGGGTTTTTCAGTTGGTTTCGCCCGGGGCAAGATACGGCAGAATTTAGGCTGTATAAATTTGAAAAGCCACTGGCGCCTGGCGATTCGGCGGTTCTACAGGTTAATTCGTCAGTTGTACATAAGGGTTTTACCAACGGAATGTATGCCGCCAACATGCTGAACAATGGTACATTCTTTACCGGCGGATTACCAGGCCTGGGATATGATGATGACGATGAAGTAAGCAGTCCCTACGTTCGCAAACATGAAGGATTACCTCCAAAAGAAGAAGAAGAAATACCGCAGAACGACCCAATAGGCATCAAAACTTTAAAAGCCGGACCAGCAGCTGATCTTTTAGACCTGGATGTCACCATAAGTACAGACGGAGACCAGGTTGCAATTACGCATGGCGACCTTGTAAAGCAGTGGAAGCAAAGCGGGCGCAATTATTTTCATTACGTACAAAACAAACCCGGCATGTATGTACCCTTTGCGATTATCTCGGCAAAATATGCCGACAGGAAAGACAGCGTGATGCTGGACCACAAAGTGAACATTGATATTTATTACCACCCGGCACATGGCCGTAACGTTGACCGTTTTTTAAATGCTTATAAAGACGGACTTAAATATTTTAGTGCAGTTTATGGCCCCTATCCTTTTAATAACATCCGCCTGATTGAAACATCGAACTATGGTCCACGGGAAGCATCGACAACTACGCTTGATGCTTACGGCGAACTCAACGGCTGGAACGCCAACTTTACCGACCCCAATCAGAATGATTATCTGTATTTCAACACGGTAAAGAACCTGGCACAGCAGTGGTGGCGCTTCCAGGTAGCGCCAAACAACACCGTGGGCTCATTAGTGATACCCGAGGGCATAGCTAGTTATGATGCGCTGGTAATGGCCGAGAAGAAATATGGCAAAGCCAATATGCGGCCGATTGTATTGGATCAGCTTTGGTCGTATCTGTTTATCCGAAGGCATATGGACAAAACTGAGCATCCGTTGATAAAGGCTGATGCATGGTTCGAATGGGGTGGCAAAGCCGCCGTGGCATTGTATGGGCTGAAAGACTTGATAGGTGAAGACAGTTTGAACAATGCGTTGCGTGAGTTTAAAAATGCTTACGCATTTAAAAACAAAGGGCCGTTTGCGGGTTCCAATGATCTGTTCCGTTACCTTCAAAAGCACACACCCGATTCGGTGCAATATTACCTTACCGACACCTGGCAAAAGATCACCTTGTATGACGATAAGATACTTGCGGTAAATTCCGTCAAAACAACAAACCAAAACGAATATAAGGTAACGGTGAAAATGGATATTGATAAAGCATGGATAGATGCGAAAGGAAATGATGTGCCTGTCGCTAGCATGAACGATTATATCGATCTCGGCATATTTGGCCGGGATACCAAAGATAAAACCGGACGGACGCAGGCCAACCTGCTATATCTGAAAAGATATCGTTTAAAGCGTGGTGCACACGAACTTACTATAACCGTTAAAGGAAAACCTGAAAACGTTGTAATTGATCCTTCTGGCTTTCTGATTGATCGTAATCCTAATGACAATTCAAAGGCTATTGAATAACGAGGTTTAGTCCACGGCAGCTGTAAACATTCGTGCATTAAAATGATGGAAATTGATAATCTGCCATTGAAATTTGGGGTCCGGCAACAACCGGGCTTTTCTTTTTTTTTACCCAACGGCCTCTTTATTGTACCTGCTCCGGTATTCCAGCGGCGACATGCCGGTTATTTTTCTGAACACCTCGCGAAAAGCCTTCATATCAGAATAACCCACCTCGTACATTACTTCGTTGATATTTTTGCGGCTGGTTTCGAAAGCCCTTTTTGCCGATTCGATCTTTACGCGTTGCAGGTATTCCAGCGGGGTGTTGCCTGTCGCTTTAATAAACCTGCGGTCGAAATGCCGCCTGCCTATGGCAAACCTGGAAGACAAATGCTCAACCGATATTTTTTCGCGCAGGTTATTCTCAAGATAGATCTGCGCATCTTTTACCAACTCATCCCCATGCTGTTTTTGCCCTTTGAAAATAATGAATGCCGATTGGCTTTGCCGGTCCATTTCGATTTGAAAAACTTTGGAACAGTAAATTGCCGTTTGTCTGTCGAAGTATTTTTCTACCAGGTAGATCAAAAGGTTCAGGAAGGAGTAGGCGCCGCCGTTGGTATAGATACCGTTTTGGTCGGTAATCAGTTTGTCGGTTTGCAGATGTACTTTCGGAAACATTGTTCTGAAACTGTCTGCCACGATCCAATGCGTGGAACAGGTTTTACCATCCAGCAAACCTGCCGCTGCCAGCAGAAATGCCCCCGAACAAATGCTGGCTATTTCTACGCCGTTTTTATATTGCTCCGCAATCCAACTTACAATTGCCTGGTTTTCCTTTACGGCTCTTTCATAATTGTGGCTCAGTGAGGGAATAATTACAAGATCGGTTTTTGTAATAGCAGAGATATGGGTATGCGGCTTTATGGTAACCAGTCCATCAAAATATTCCACCTTTTCCGATATGCCGGCTACTTCAATTTTAAATGCTTTCCTTTTGCCTGCTTCTGTCCAGCAAAGGTTGGCCCTGGTCAGTATTTTATATGCCCCAATAACACTGCTTGCATTATTCGGCCCATCAGGGGCAAGTATCGTGATGTGTTTCATCAGACTGTTTTTTTATAAAGATACGCATTAATGGATGTCCAAATCAACCCGTTAGAAAGTCCATTTCGCACACTCTCAATCGGAAATTCAGACATTACCTTTGACTCAACAAATCAATAAAGCCATGAACAATCAAGATTTTAGCCTTTCTTTTTGGGTTGGCCAAACCCCGCAACAAGCATATGATGCCATCAATAATGTACGCGGATGGTGGTCGGGAGAAATTGAAGGCAGCACCGAAAAACTTAACGACGAATTTACTTATCGTTACCAGCACTTTCATTACAGCAAACAAAAACTGGTGGAAATGATCCCCGGCGAAAAAATTGTTTGGCTGGTTACAGACAGCAGCCTGAATTTTGTTAAAGACAAAACCGAATGGACAGGTACTAAGATCAGTTTCGATATTGGTAAAAAAGATGGAAAAACTGAGGTCCGTTTTACACATCTTGGCTTAATACCAAAAAATGAATGTTATAATGCCTGTTCCAACGGGTGGACCGGCTACATCACCGATAGCCTTCGCAACCTGATCACTACCGATAAAGCATAGCCGCATTCGCTAAATTTGTACTACATCATATCTTTAAAAATTATAAATCATGAGTAGCCAGGATTTTACCACTACCATTTTGGTAGACCAAACCCCGAAAGAAGCATTCGATGGCATTAATAACGTACGCGGATGGTGGTCGCAGCAAATTGATGGTGGCACAGAACATCCTAACGATGAGTTTTCCTACCGCAGATTAGATCTTCATAGCTGCAAAATAAAGTTAACAGAAGTTGTACCCAACAAAAAAGTGGTATGGCAAGTATTGGAGAACTATTTTAATTTCACCCAGGACCAAACCGAATGGTTAGGCACGCATTGCATTTTCGAAATTTCTGAAAAGGATAATAAGACCGAGATCCGTTTTACGCACCAGGGTCTGGTGCCTGCCCACGAATGCTACAATATTTGCCATGATGCGTGGAGCTTTTATATCCAAAAAAGCTTGTACGACCTGATCACGACAGGCAAAGGGCAGCCTAATGAAAGGGAAGATTAAATATAATTGGCAACCAGGCAAACTATTTTGATAACAAAAACTTAAACTAAATAACAGGCGGTCTTGCAACCGATAATATAGCTTTGTGTAAACCAATTAAATACATACAACTATGACAACACATGAAGTAGCTGAAAAACTCGTGCAGTATTGCAGAGAAGGCAAAAACATCGATGCTATTAATGAGCTTTATGCTGATAACATTGTAAGCAGGGAACAACCGGGTATCCCGCATGAATTATCAGAGGGTAAAGACGCGGTACTGGGGAAAAATAACGGCTGGTATCATTCGGTTGAGGAAATACATAGTGCACATATCTCTGACCCGGTGGTGACCGGAAATCTTATTGCGGTTGCGATGGAAATGGACGTGACCTATAAAGATCATGGCCGCAACCAGATGAATGAGATCGCGCTTTACGAAGTGGAGAACGGTAAGATCGTTAAAGAGCAGTTCTTTTATAAGAACTAATACGCTTGCAAATACAGATTAACAAAAAGAGGGAGAATGGCATTCTTCCTCTTTTGTTTTTATGAGCTATGGCACTGTGTATCTGTGTTGGTGCAACACTACACCGCGCAAGCGTAAAAAATCCGTTCCTGCAAGCTCCTCCCGATTTTTCTCCCCAATTAACCCTTCGCAATTCGGGGCTGATTTACCCCATATTGTGGTAGTGGCAATTGCGGCGAAAAGGTCCTAATAAGCACGCAAATACCCTGTTTTGCCCCCGAATAAGGCACTTTTAATTCTGAGTTATTATTTGGTTTGGTATTTGCACCTTCACAATCAACCCAATTAACTCGAAATGAAAAGATTGTTTCTGATCGCCATTATAGCTGTAGTTTCGGTCGCGGCAAAAGCGCAAAACAAAGGCGGCATCCAGCTCGATTCGATCCCCGTTGTGGATGGTAAGTATCAATTCCAGGAAGTGATTACCGTGGATAATAATACCACCAAAGACCAGCTTTACAAAAAAGCCAAAACTTACTTTGTGGACGTGTTTACCGGTGCTAAAGACGCATTTCAGTATGACGACCAGCAGGAAGGCCGGATTGTAGGTAAAGGTGTTCTGACCGTTAGCGATTATAAAAGCATATTCCCCAGCGTAGCCGTATTAAAATGGGATGTTAGCTATAACACGGAGATTATTTGCAAAGATGGTAAATACCGCCTGCGCATTTATGATATTGTGGTTACCAAAGAATCGCACGTATCTGAAAATAACTCAAGAACAGTAAATTTTACCATTCCTGACCTATATGCAGGTATGGCAAAACAAAGAGGTTCATACAAAGCATTATACCCAAAGGTATTTAATAAGATGGTAGCCAACTTTAAAGAAAGAATGGGTACCCTCAAAGAGTACATGGACAAAAATAATAAAGCCGATTACGCGGTATTTTAACCAGCCCTATTAACCACTTAAACTATAAACACAAGTCTGAAAAGAAACCCTGCCTGCATATGGCGGGGTTTTTATTTAAGGTAATATCTTAGTCCGAAATTAACCATTGAGCAAACTCAAATCTTTTAATTTCCACAATTAAACCCGGGCATTTTTTAAATTTACTAACATCAGGTTTACACTTTATTTATACCTTATTGCTCCGGATTTTATCAAATAATTTATTTTTCTGTTTCTACTGATCAGCGCCCGGAAAGACGCATTTTTTTATTGAGACATCCACACCCCTTAGTGGTATTTATTTCTTCCCTGTCTTGCCCGATATCACTTTCTTCCAAACAAAAAATGAAGGCTTCAGCCTCGCAGAAGTTAACAACAAAAAACTGATATTTAATTGCACGGCCAAAAGGATTAAAACAAAAAAGGCGTAATTTCTTCAAATTACGCCTTTTTTGGTTTTCCTGCATGGATTCGAACCACGATCTTCTGAGTCAGAGTCAGAGGTGCTAACCGTTACACCACAGGAAAATATAAGAGCTTATAAAATTGGGCCCTTAGTGTAATGAACGGATATCAAATGATTAGATTTCAATACTTTGTTGCTCCTGCAGGATTTAATCCTGTTTTAAGATACATTATAATGTTATCTAATTGATAATGCAATGATACAAAATCACTAAGAAATTACCAAGTAAAAGGTCCGGCGCCGGGTTATCAACATCGATTGTTGATAAAAAGTTAATAAAATAATAATTAAAAAAAGCGCTATTTCCCATAACCTTTTCATTAGCTTTGTTTATATTAATTTTTCCCGGTAATTTCTTGTAATCAAAGTCCTATGAAAAACATTTTGATATTCAACGATTTTTCTCCGGAGGCTGAGCACGCTGCCGAACTCGCCTTACTCCTGGCCGGAAAAACCAATACCAACCTGTACATTTGGAACACCTTTGAAAAGCATGAAAACCCTGTGACCAAGGAACTCGCAGTGGCCCATGCCAATGAAGAGGAAACGGCAGTTACTACAGATAATACCAGTTGGATTTTAAAGCTGGAATCAAAACTCAATTGGGAAACAGGTTTGCTGCCTGTTGTAAAATTTATCGAGGGGATTGATTATTCCCCCAATCATGTACTATCTATCGTGAACCGGTACGATATAGGAATGCTGATGAAAGGAATAACGGGGGACAAAAGCGACCTGCTTCACATCGAGGCCGAGGCATTGAGCTGCTCCACCAAATCAGGCTGCCCGTTGTTGCTGATACCGGAAAAGCTTACTTGCAAGGCTTTTGAAAAAATAGTTTACGTAACAGACCTCCGCTTTTGCCGACGCGATGTCGTATCGTTCCTGAGCCAATTGGCTAAGCCTTTGGATGCTGGTATACTGATAGCCAATTTATCGGCAAAGGGGCTGCCTTTTATGGAAGATACCTACGCCCGCACTGTTTTCTCTGAAACTTTGCTAACCCCGTCTAACCAGGAGTATATCTATTTCAACAATATAAGGGAGCGCGATATTCCGCGCGCTATTGATGTTTTGGTAAACGGCATGAACAACGACCTGATGGTGCTGGTGAATAATAAATTTCACTTTAACGAACTGGTAGGCCAAAGTGCTCCTTATACCATCCCTGACAATATTCTTGTTCCGTTGCTGATATTCCCGTCATAAATTATTGACCGGAAGTTTTGCGAATGCTTATTTATGGAAAAGTTTGATCTGCCCGCAAACAATGGCGAGCAAACAGGCGTTTGTTCTATTGAATAATATAGCTGATGCCTTAAACGAATAAACTTTCGCTTAAATGATAGTCAAATCTTATCCAAAATCTAAAACAGGATTGATCGTGTTGGTCTTGTTGCTTTGCCAATTCGGCCCCGTTCAAGTCAATGGGCAAACAGCACCTGCCACTTATAACATAAAAGGCGCCATGAGCACTGGTACCAGCATGAGGTTTACTCACCTTGCCGTAGTAGACGCCCGCGGTAAAATTGTGTCGCGATGGGTGACGGACAGCCTGGGTTTGTTTAAGATCACAGGGCTTACTAAAGGCAGGTACAGGCTTATGAATAGTGCAGTTGGTATCGATACACCTTTTAGCGTCCCCAAGCAGTCGGAAAATGTTTTGATCGTCAATATATCCGTTTGCAATTTTGGTGCATCAAAAGCGCAGAAAGACATCAAAGCTGGTAAACCTATGCTGCTGCTTTCGGGTGGCATTGCCCCGATATTCTCACCCAAAGAAGACCATTTCGAAAAGAAATACACCGTAAAATATCATGATTTTGGTGATACTCCTCCGGACATTAAATGCAGTATGGCATATAACAAGGCTGTATTCGCCTTCATGGACAAGAAATTTGGCAAGTCATGGCGAAAAGATGCGAGAGACGACGTCATAGGACTGAAGCGTTAGTACCGCTAACAAAAAGAGCCCAAAGATGCGGGCCCTTTTGCTGTTATTAAAGGTGGTTCTACATTTTCTTTAAAGGGCGTAAAGGCCTGCGCTTTGAACTAATATAAACCATTTTGCCGTTTTTTACATTATTATCATCCTGGTAAAAGGCCGAATCTACTTTGCCGGTTTTGTAAGTATCGGTTTCTTTATACCAAACGCCCACCCAATCGGTATTTTTATCGGTGCTATGTAAATTGGTCACAGCCACTATATCCAGTTTCACGCTGCTCAGGCTGTCCCTAAAATTTTGCCATTCTTTGATAATGCCATCGCGGGGAGCCGTTAGGTGCTTTCCATTTGCAAAATCCATGGTTACTGTATCGCCCAGATAAGTTGATCCGTTTTTTAATGTATTGTCCTCCCAATCTTTGTACGATTGCAGTACTAGCTGCTCATTTTTTGCATTATCAGAAATAGTAAATGAAGACGAATACGATGCCTTGTAAGCCATAGGTAAGGAATCCTTTTTGGCAGCGGCACTATCGGTGTTAGCGGTGCCACCAGTTGATGTTCCGCCCTTGCAGGATGCAAATAATGCTATCGCTGCGCATAAATACAGGATTTTTTTCATTGTAAATGGTTTAAAGAGTTTGATTTGGAATTAGCTAAATAAATCTAATATAACATTTTGATATTCAAAAGTTTAATTCGATATTAATTCATTAAATTAAGCCATTATTTACTCATTTAATTGGCAGTTTAGAGAACCTTTTGTCTGCAATATTTTTTTAATTGAAACCTAATTTTTATTCATGCCACCGATCAATCCAAAAACTATGAAAAAAATATTTCTGGCAGTCGCCCTTTGCATAGCATTCTGCGGCTGTAAAAGCAAAGCAAATACAGATGCCGCAAGTACCGATACAACTGCTAAACTCAATTACCCCTTCTCTCCCAAATATTCTATCAAATGGCAGCCCGGCGACGAGAAGAATTCACTACTGGTGCTCAACTGCCTTAGGAAGTATATAGATGGCGATATAAAAGGCTGCGCTGAAGCTTTTGCCGATACTTCTGAATTCATCGGCGATCAGTTTTATTTTAGAGGAAGTAAGGACAGTCTGATCAAAATGCTAACCGCCATGCGATCAGAATCCACCTCAGTATCTAAGGAGTTTGATTCATGGATGACCACCTACTACCCCGACAAAAAAGATACCTGGGTTACGCTATGGTATACTGAAAAAATGACGGACAAGAATGGCAAAAAGGACTCGGTATACTATGTGGATGATGTGCTGGTAAAAGATGGCAAGATCAGGATATATGATGAGAAGATGCGGAGGTATGCGCCGCCTGCGAAAAAGTAAGGTTATTATTCTAATTAAATTTTATGAAAACATTATATTAGCATCGCCCACAGATAACCTGTTAATCAAAATCACATTGTAAAAACATGAATATTTTTTTAAAAGCCAAACACTGGCAGATATTTCTTGCAACTTTTGGATTACCCCTGATATTTGATATTATTTTATTTGCCAGCATTTTTTCCGCCGCGGCAAAAGGTAACGCTCCGCAACATATGCTCGGCATATTTGCAATATTCCCGGTAATAATGATAGTTTTCGTTGGAGTTATGTTTGGATGGCAGTGGTCGGTTGCCATTGGACTACAAAAGGCAATACCCGAAAGCCTTAAAATGAAGGTTACACGATTTAAAATATTCTTTTTTCTCCCACTGGCTTACATTATTCTTATTATGGCGGTGGTTAGTTTTGTTATTTCAGGATATAATTTTCAGAACACTCAACCCGGACCGTGGATGTTTGGGCTATTCGCGCTTATTTTCCCTGTTCATCTTTTCATGATATTCTGCATGTTCTATTGCCTGTATTTTATAGCCAAAACGATCAAAACAGCCGAATTACAAAGAGAAGTCTCGTTTAGTGATTTTGTTGGCGAGTTTTTCCTGGTGTGGTTTCATCCTATTGGTATTTGGATCATTCAACCAAGAATCAATAAAATAGCGCAGGATTTTGATAATAACTTGCAGCAAGTATCAGAAATAAATTGACCCATTTGTGCAAGCAAAAAGGTAAAACCATAACTGGTAAAAATTGTTGAAATACGTTTAGTGATACTTAACTTCGGCAATAAGCTTTGATATAAGCCGTTTAATCAATTTTAACCAACATCTCAGACATGAAATTTTTAAAATCTAATTTCTACCTTGTCCTCATCCTGGTGGCCGCCATATCCATGCCGGCCTGTAAAGCAAAAAAGAAAGTAGTAGCACCACAAGCTGAAAACCCGCCGCCAACCGAGGCCCCGGCTCCGGTACAACAAGCTGCGCCGCCTGCTCCAACGCCTGCTCCGCCGCCACCCGCACCTGCTCCGCCAGATTATAACTTTACCAATATCCAGTTCGAATTCGACTCAGGAATATTAAAAACAGAATCATACCCTATACTGGATAAAGCCGCTGCTGAAATGAAAAAAGACCCTTCAGCTACTTTTATTCTGAAAGGCTATGCATCTGCTGAAGGGACAGACGAACACAACATGCAGTTATCTGTAGACCGTGCAAATTCAGTAAAGACTTACCTTGTAAATTCTGGTGTGAATGGCGCAAACATAACTACAAAAGGTTTTGGTGAAGCCAACCCGGTTGCCGATAACACCACCGAAGCCGGCAAGGTGAAAAACCGCCGGGTGGAAATCAAAAAACAATAAAAAAATGATCGAATAATTGATTGGGGGTAAGATGAATTGAACGTCTTACCCTTTTTTATTTGGGAGTATATCTTGAAACTGCGTCGTTGCAATGACGTTTTTTTTGTTTGTCTATTTATTTTTCTTCTTCGCCATTGCTATTGCCTCGTTTTCCTGTAAGCGCATCAAAACTATTCTGGTGACGATATCGACAGGAAGAGGCTCATCCGGCTTAAAGTGCAGGGTCATTCCTGACATTTTATAACCTTTCAATTCGTTCTTAATTTGCTTTACCAATTTGCTGCTCATGGTGTAAAAACTGCAATATTCGCTGGTTGTGCCGATGCCTACTAGCATGTATATCTGTTTAAAACAATGCACCTGGTAGCTGAATACCTCCGCTGCATTGGGCACTATCGATCTGATTAGGTTGCGCAGCTCTGTTAAGCATGGCCAGAATTCGGTTGGCTGCGTTAACAGATAATCGTTGAACTCGTATGGCTCGGCTGCTTTTTTTACTTTACTCATATGGAGCTATGGTTTTAACTAATATAATCAGATTTTTTTGCCGAAAGACATTATTTTACAGTCGATTGCAGGATTTATCTCAATAAAAATTTATTTTTAGGGCCTACAGCCTATGAAAAAAGCCAGTGTAAGGATAAAGGATATTGCCCTAAAGGCGGGTGTCTCTACCGGTACTGTTGATCGCGTACTCCACCACCGTGGACGTGTGGCACCGGACGTTGAAAAACGGGTGCTGGACATATTAGCTGAAATGGATTATCAGCCCAACCTTATTGCACGGGCGCTGGGGTCGAAAAAAGTATATCACTTTGCGGCGCTTATTCCTGATCCGGCTTGTGACGACTATTGGCGTGAACCACAACTGGGGGTGGAGAAGGCCGGGGCAAGTGTAAAGCAATACGGTGTACATGTACAGCAATACATTTTCAACCCTTATGAGGTGTCTTCATATATCAACCAGGCCAAAAAACTTACGGAAACTAATCCCGACGGTATATTCCTGGCCCCTATTTTTTATCGGGACACACTGCCCTTCTTTAAAGAATGGCGCGAAAGAAATATTCCATTCGTATTGTTTAACACCCACATTGCCGAATCAGGAGCTTTAGGTTATGTTGGACAGGATTCATTCCAAAGCGGTTTGTTGGCGGGTAAACTCATCCACTACGGCCAGCCGCAGCCTTGTACTATCCTGGTACTGCACATTGATGAAGAAATAAAAAATGCCGCTCACCTCGCAAAAAAAGAAGAAGGCATACGCAGCTATTATAAGGAAAATGACCCTGAGCAGGTTTATAAGATAATTACAGCGGAGCTGAGTCACCCTGATCAGCCAGGGTTTGCAGCGCAGTTATATGGCATCATTGACCACGAACCTAATCTGAAATGCATTTATATAACCACCTCAAAATCGTATGAAATAGCTGCTCGTCTGGTGCAGAGAAAAATAGATCATATTAAATTGATAGGATATGATCTGCTCCCAAAAAATATCAGTTATCTGAATACTGGGGCAATCAGTTTTCTGATCAACCAAAATCCCAGGGGACAAGGTTATTGGGGGATCCATCAATTGGTAAACCACCTGGTATTAAAAAAGGAAATTTCTGCGGTGAAATATCTTCCATTAGATATAGTGACCAGGGAAAACGTCATGTATTACCTCAGCGATGAACTGATCTATGACGATCATAAGCAGATCGTGTAAAAGCCGGGACGCCAAAGCATCCGGCTTTTTAAAAAATCAATCCAAACAAAATATTATGCTGACACGGTTAGTGTGCTGCCGCTAATTGTCACGGTATATTTCTGTAAAGGCAAAGCAGCGGGTCCCTGCAGTACTGCACCGGCCTTACTGAATTCGCTACCGTGTGCCGGGCAAATAAATATACCCTGTCCGTTATTGTACCCAATACTATTGCCCTGGTGGGTACAGGCTAGTTGTACAGCTGTAAAAGCGTCTGCAGTATTTCCAGAAGCAATCCTTACCAGGATAACCCCTTGCTGTATGACCGAATCGCCAATGTTAGCAAGCTGAGTATTCAGATCAGCCGAAAATAAATTGCCGCTGCCCTTAGTCGGCGGTGGTGTGGCGTTTCCGGTTGAGGGTCCGGGGTTACTTGATTTACCCCCGCAAGATACCAATGAACACCCTGCACATACAGCAACAAGCCCGATTCCAAGTTTTGATAAAAATTCGTGACGTTCCATATTATATTTGTTATTATTTATAGCCGACTCCTTTGTCGTGGTGATTGAAATCAAACATTCTGGATATGGTAAAACCTATACGGAATTGTCCCCGTCCGTAATCTGCCTGTGTGTTACTCAATGAGTTAATCTCAGATATAGCCCTGGCATTGCTTATATTCAAAGTAAATACGTGCCCACCGGTCTCCACTTCGATACCAAAACCCAAAGGATCGGAGAAGCCATTGGCGCCTGTTCTGAAACTGGAGAAGGGGTGTTCATAATCAACTACCAGGCTCATATGCCTGGTTACCTTACAACGCAGGGCTCCGGATAAAGCAAAAAAGCCTTTATCGTTTCCGGCTACATCCGGTATAGCGGTATTGTCATATACATATATCGGCGATACTTGTAACGACAGCGCAGATGTAAATTTACGCGAAATAATGGCTTGCCCTAAATACGAGTTCCGGGCGGAATAACTGCTGAAATTGCCATATGGCCTTACCCCGTACTCACCTAAAAAAGTAATAGCAATTGGCGAGCTGTTATCCATTTTTTGATGCAGCACGGCATACTTCAACCCGAACTCAATCAGTTGCCCGATAGTATTTCTGCCAAAATCAATATTGAGATTATCTGACAAACCATACTCAAAGCCGATATAGACATCATTAACCGCATCGAGCCCGAATAAAGTCCTTGCTCCGCCTGTAGGGGTACCCATATCACCAAAACGGTGTATAACCAAAAAATTCAGGTTTTTCTTTTTTACGGTTGTGGTTGTAGGAGACAGAATAAGACGTGTCGCTTTGAACGCGCCAAGAACATTTTGATGTTTATCGTCCGGGCTCATCGCGTTCAGCAATGAATCGGTTGACGAGGTTTTTTCAGGTGCTTTTTTAGTGGTATCCGTTTGCTGGGCTTTAAGCCCGCCAGCAAGGGCCAGAAGTGTGAATGCCAAAATTATTTTTTTCATGATAAGAGTGATTATTTTGAGGGATTATTGTTCTTTAATACTGTATAGGTTGCTGACACCCTGACGCGTATGCTTTCGGCTATGTGATGAAACACAATCTGGGGAATATCTATATGATGATCGGCACATTTAACCATAAATTCTGACGTCATAGTAACTACGCCGCCGTTTACCTTAAGGTTGCCTGTGATGGTGCGTGTTTGCGTAACTCCGTGCACCTGGAAATCGCCGGTGACAGTTACCGGATAAGTACCATCTTTCGACAAGTCAACATGCTCTTGTATCTTCCCTTTGAATGTGGCTTTTGGAAATTTATCGCTCTCGATATAATTCTCGTTAAAATGTTCTTCCATTAACGCCTTAGGGAAATGGAGACTGCGGATGGGAACACTAAACTCGAGATCGCCCGAGCCTGCATTGTAAACCGATACGCCATTGGTTGAATTGGCCTCGATATCTTCTATAGGGGCGCTTGAATATAAGTTAACTTTCACATTTTTGCAGACGTAGATATCCTGCCCCGCCTGATGTACCGTTATCCAGGCGAGTAAAATTATTAAGATATGTTTCATATTATTTTGGTTTTGAAGGTGTGTTGATGTTCCAGTTTATACCTACCGCCACGCCGGTTGATTGCAGTCTTACCTGGCTGTAACCCACATCTGTTAATGGTATTTTAGTATATGGTTGCACAGTTACACCAAATTTTGAATTGATTTGATGAGTATAAGTTGCATTAATATTTAATACGCTTAAAATGTTACGGTTCTGGTTTCTTACTGTATAATGCAATGGCCCGGTTACGTTGGTATTATCGTAGCCATAAGCGCCAGTACTACCGTTATCGTAATTAAACTGGTAATCTTCGCGTAGCATAAAGTATGATGATAAACCTGTACCTATAGAAATAGAATTAGCTTTTTTACGATACACCCGGTAATTTACATTGATCGGTATATCCAGCATACGGCAATCGGCATCTACACTGCTAGGTTTTGTTTGAAATTGATACGAGGTATGATAATTATCAAAATTTGTTAAATATGGCTTAATATCATATTGTGCACCTGCGCTTATAGTCCATTTTTTAACGGTTACAGAGAGCATTGCGCCGAAGTTTCCACCAATCTTAGTTTGCTGAAATGAAGAGTTCACACCGTTCAGATCAGAAGAGGCTATAATGCCTAAAGCAAATACCGGTTTGCTTCCCAAATTCTTGCGAATGGTATTTTTGGTTGTCACATTGGCGGCGATTCCTTTTTTGCCTGTCGTGGCATCGGCTGTACCTAATGGCGCTTTACCATTGGGGGCACCGGCCGAAGTTTTATCGCCCGTAGTGACAGCTTTGTTGTTAGCTAAAACATCGCTCTTTTGATCCGCTTTATCATCTGCGGTACCTAATGCAGTTCGGTCACCTGTGGGAGCAGTCTTATTATTAGCTAAAACATCGCTTTTTTGATCTGCCTTTCCCTCGGGGATACCCAATGGTGTTTTGTCTTCTGCGTTAACCGTTTTGTTGTTATTAGCTAAACCCGATTGCTGTTTGTTTGCATCAGGGCTTTGGTTACCAGTACTACGGCGACCCCTTCCCGAAGATAAGGGAAAGAACGTTTCGCCACTTTCCGCGCGACTCTTTTTAGCAGACGCGGTTGCAGCATATTGGGCAGATTTTGTTTGCTGTTTGCCGCTATCTGCCGCTTGCCGGGCAGGTTCGCCGCTTGTACCGGTATTACCTTTTACCTTATCTGTAGTTTCGCTCTTATTTAAATGCTTAGCGGCAAGCTGGTCTTTCTTTTCTGGTTTGGTTTCATTGGTTTTAAAGAACAGGTAACCCAAAAATATCAATAACAATGCTGCTATGCTGGTGATAACCGGCAACCAGTAAACTATAACGGAGCGTTTTTTGCCTTTGCTAAGCATTTGCTCCATAGCCTCCCAGTCGGCCTCTCGGAAAGCCGGTTCGTTCACCGGGTCCTCCAGCCCTTTTTTAAATAAGGTATCCAATTTTTTTTCTTTCTCGGTATTCATCCCGTTTAAATATTTTTCCTTATAAACAGATTATGGATATCTACCTTGCTAATAGCTACACTGGTTGTATAATCCATTCCTTTATCGTAATTGGTATTGTTGGCCTTGCTATCGGCTTCTAATATCATTTGTTTTAGTTTTTGCCTGGCCTTATGCAGGTTTGATTTAGAGGTACCGGACGATATATCCAGCATCTCTCCTATTTCTTCATGTGTATAGCCTTCAATAGCGTACAAATTAAATACCGTGCGGTAAGCATTCGGTAATCGTTGTACCATCGCTAAAAGGTCATCGTAGTTTAGCTTACGGTCGGGCAGTTCGCCATCGGTCATATTTTCGGCCTTATCCAGGTCATCTGCATAGGCCATTTTCAGATTAGCACGATAATAGTCGATGGAAACGTTCGTCATGATCTTGCCGAGCCATGCTTTGAACGGGCGCGATATATCATAAGTATCAATCCGGGTAAACACCTTGAAAAAACCCTGATTCATTACTTCAGCAGCTTCTTCACGGTTGTTGGCGTAGCGGAGGCATATACCCATAGAAAAGCCATAGAATGCTTTATAAAGCATTTTCTGACTTCCCCTATCCTTCCTAATACAGCCCCCGATCAGTTGATGTAACTCTTCTTCGCCCATCCGGTTACCTTTTAGCGTTATTAATTTTATCCTTATCTGCCTGTAACACGCGGTTTGGTTATTAAAGGTTGCCTCTGGTTATTATTAAATTTATTGAAAAATTATAAATGACTGAAAATCAATTTATTATTTTAAAAAAAATCAAAATCCGGCTTTAAGTTCCGGTGATCGAACAACCCTTCACACCATAAATTTACACATTCAGGCAACCATTCACTCCATTAAACCGTGATATTATTACCAAGCATGTCATTTATATGGTTCCTGTTTCTGTCGTTATTATCACTAAAAATGAGGCTGAGATGATCGCCTCCTGCATTACCGCCGCCCAGTTAATTACGGATGATGTTATTGTTGCAGATAATGGCAGTACTGATGGCACGGCCGAAATTGCAGTGAAATATGGTTGCCGGGTTTACCACGACAATTGGGATGGTTATGGTGTTAATAAAAACAAAGGAATCGCCCGGGCAAAATACAACTGGATATTGAGTATTGATGCGGATGAAATAGCTGACACAGAACTGGCCAGTGCTATTCATCAGCTAGCCTTGAATGATCCCGAAACGGTTTATGATATCAAATTCAAATCTTATTATGGCAAAAAGCTGATACGCTTTGGCAGTTGGGGCCGCGATCATCATGTCCGTTTATTTAACCGCACCAAAGTTAAATGGTCAGCATCACCGGTGCATGAAACCTTGTTATTGCCAAAAAACGTCATTATAAAAAGATTAAATGGTCATCTGCTCCATTATTCGGTGAAAGATGCTATTGAGTTTATGAGCAAAGCCGACCACTACGCACAGCTGAGTGCCAATAAATATCTGAGGAACAACAAAAAACCGACATTTATAAAGTTGCACATAGCGCCTTTGTTCCACTTCATCAAAAATTATATTGTATTTTTAGGTGTACTGGATGGCAAAGCCGGGATGGATATTGCACGAATGATATCGAAACATACCCGGCTTAAATACCGCTTGCTGCGGGATCGGCCTAAATATATTTATGCGCATGAACCACAGATGAAGGATGATTTGGTAGTGGAATATTAATTGTGAATGGTGAGTAGTGAGTTATAAGTCGATTAAAACTGTTGATGAGAAACAAGCTCATAAAAAACCTTTCGGCCAATACCTTACAGCTTATCGTTAACCAGTTAGCTGGAATAATTATTTTCTACATTCTCTCTACCGGGCTGGATAAAAATCATTTCGGGCAAATCAATCTGGCACTGGCATTAATGCTGGCTATATTTAACATCCTTTCGTTTGGCATCGATCAGATCGCAGTACGCAAACTAGCCTCAGGCGATTATCCCCAAAGCATCCTGTCGCTTTATTTATTCCATGTGCTGGCTACGGGGTTTACCTTTTATCTGCTGTTGTTTTTGGGAAGGTTTTTGTTTCCTACGCTAAGCACTTACAACATAATTTTATTTATCGGCGCAGGCAAGCTTATGATCTATTTTTCCACTCCATTTAAGCAATCAGCTATTGGCCTGGAGCGGTTTAAGTTGCTGGCATACCTGTCAGTAATTTCCAACCTAGTTCGTGCCGTCGGATTGATTGTTTTGGTTTTTCTGCATCAAATCACTTTGACCAATGTGATTGTTGTATTTGTTAGCGGCGATATGCTGGAATTGATAATCGGCGGTTGCCTATTTACACTAAACGCGCCCTTCCCTATCAGTATTCAATGGAATAAAAGCCAATACGTTGCTTTGATCAAAGAATCCTTGCCGCAGTTTGGCGTAACCGTTATTAGTTCTGCATTGGCGCGGTTCGACTGGATATTTATCGGGTTGGTTTTATCGGCTGTCAAGCTGGCCGAGTACAGCTTTGCCTATAAAGTATTTGAATTATCTACCATGCCTTTATTGGCAATAGCACCTTTACTGATTCCCTGGTTTACACGCTTGTTTAAGGATGGCAATAAGCCTGATATGGAAGAGCTAAAGTTTCTTGCCCGCATGGAAATGGTAATTGCTGCATTCACCATTGTTGTTATCAATATATGCTGGTCGCCGGTAATAGACGGTATTACCTCTGGAAAGTATGGCCTGGTAAATGTGCGCACCATATTTATACTAACGCTTTGTATCCCGCTGCAATACCTCACCAACTTCTTATGGACCGTCAATTTTGCCAGAGGACGGTTAAGGATGATCTTTCATGCATTTGTGATAACCCTTGCTGTAAATGTCGTAGGCGATGTAATACTAGTACCCATCTTTAAAAATGAAGGCGCTGCTTTTGCTTATCTGGTGGGATACATTGCGCAGACTGGGTTTTACATCTACAAAAACGATGTAAAAGAATTAAATAATAGCCTGTATTCATGTATAATTTGTACTGTTGGTGCTTGTGTTAGCTTTTGGGGAGCCAAATTCTTCTTTACAAATACCTGGGCAGCAAGCGTTAGTGCGGTTTTTAGCTATACTTTGTTGTTGCTGTTGACCCGCCAATTGAAGATGGAAGACAAAAATAAAATATACAAACCGGCTTAAATCTCCGTCATGATACGCTGTTCGAAGTCTCGGACAGCGGTTAGAATAAATATTCCCTTTTCCTTCCCCTTCTCAGGCAACCGTTACACTTCACAAGGCGTAATCCTTTAAAAAGGAACCACCTGATGACCGCCGGTATCGCCATTTCATTTTTCAGGAAGTTAAGTAAACTGGCTGACTGGAAGCTGTTACTTTTCCTGATGCTGTTTCTGAATGTAAAAATGGCCGTAAAGGTCCCGGCTATCGCGCTTATCTATTTGCTTCAGTTCGATTTCAAATTTGGTTTTAGCTTTAAAAACTCGCGACTGCCCCCTTTTTACCTGCTTGTTATAGGCATAGCATTGATCAACTGGATCATCAGCCGGAATTACTTTAACGTCAATTACGATATCGTCCTGCTCACGGGCGTCGGCTTTTGGGTGCTGTGTATACTGGCCATGCACCAGGTAAAACTATTTGTAGAAAATAACGATGCGGAAACTATTCACCGCACTATTGTTGTCTTTTTTATTATCAATGCGATACTTTCGCTTTCTAACATCGTAGCGATTGTATGGGAAACCGGCTACCTTAACCCCTATACGTACCAGGGGCAATTCCAAAAATATTTTATCAGTACGGGTGACTATATCCGGGGATTAACTTTTGACACCTCCACTACCAACGCAGTGTTAAATGCCTTTGGGTGCATCTATTTTCTGACTAAAAAGAATGCGGGTATGCTGCTCGTGTGTATGGCTGTTATGTTACTAACTGCCAGCAATTTCACCAATGTGATACTGCTGCTTTGCTTTGCGATATTATTTATTTTCAAAAGCACCCGGGATCAGAAAAGCCTGATCGCAGTTTGTATTATGCTTCTTGTGGTTTTTATGGTGAAGGTGTCGCCTCAAAACTATGTTTATGCGCATGAGGTGGTAAAAAATACTTTTCAGCCGAATGTCACACACCAATCAGCGCCCCCCAAGCCCAATATCCCAATTACCCTGATACCGGATAAGTTGCTGAATGCTGTTCAGCGTAAGCAAAAAATTGCTCAGCATCATATCGACAGTACCTACGCAGTCCACCACCAGCCTGCCATTAATACAGCACCACAGCCCGCTGCCGGAAAAACAGAAAGCGGACGTATTATACTACCCCAACCCGACATCAATACCAGGTCATACCAGCATATTGCTGATACCAACGATTATCAGAAACAACTTTTGGCTTTCGAGGGTATGCATAAAAATGATCTGCCTATATCATCACAAGACAATTACCGGCCCAATATGCCTGGGAAAGCTACCAGTTGGTTGCAAACCGTACACTTTCTGTTGAACCATCCATTTAAGTTAATGATGGGCGATGGCATAGGAAATTTTTCATCCAAACTGGCTTTCAGGGTAAGTGGATTGGGGTTTGCAGGCGGCTATCCACAAAAATATATTTATCTCAACCGGGATTTCTTGTCGAACCACCTTGATGTGTATCTCAATTATTTCAGTAAAAACACCGACCAGCATTCGCTCAGCAATAGTCCAGATTCCGTTTATGACCAACTGCTTGGCGAGTATGGCTTATTGGGGTTGATCGCCTTTTTTGCTTGGTACATCTGGTATTTCCTGAAACATTATAAAATACTGACATACGGGCTGCCCATCCTGCTGATGGTGATGGCCCTGCTTCTGATAGCTTATTGGTTTGAGCAATTATCTATCCTCGTATTTTTTGAATTGCTGCTATTGCTTGATATAAAAGAGAATTCACCCAAAATACTGGTAAAAAATGCATACTGACCGTCAAAAAATAACCGTGCTGATGCCCGCCTACAACGCGGGCAAGTATATCCGCGAGGCAGTCGAATCGGTATTGCGGCAGACTCACAGCAATTTTGAGTTGCTCATTGTAAATGATGGATCGACGGATGATACGGTAAGTATTATTCTTTCTTTCGACGATCCACGGATAGTATTGGTGAATAAAGAGCACGAAGGCATAGCACAGGCGCTTAATACGGGGTTAAGACTGGCTTATACCCATTACGTCGCCCGCTTTGATGCGGATGACATTTGCATGCCCGATCGCCTGGAAAAACAATTCAACTTCCTGGAAGATCATCCTGACTACGTAATGGTAGGTAGTGATGCCGAATACATATTAGAGCACGGCGAACACCTCTTCAACTTTAAATGCATTGCCCACTCCAACGAGGAGATTCAAAGCAATATGTATGTGTACTGCCCTTTTATCCACTCATCAGTAATGTATAATAAACATGAGGTGCTCAAAGCAGGTGCCTATAATGCCAATGCACATAATTTTGAGGACTACCTGTTATGGACTGCACTTGCTAAAATGGGCAAAATGCAAAACCTGCGCGAGCCTTTGATAAAAGTAAGGTTCAACCCTGCATCGGTAACCATTGATGAGAAATGGCGCGGCGAGCGTTTCCGCAAACTTAAACGGGCTGCTACAACCCGCGGCTCGATCACCAAAGAAGAAGGTGATGAGTTATTAGCAATTATCAGGAAACAGAACATCGGCAAAATAAAAGAGGGGGCTTATCATGCACTATGCGGCAAAAAGTTTCTGGCTGATAATTATCATCCTTTGGAGGCTCGCAGGCATGTGCGCAAGGCCATAAGTATTCAACCACTACGATTTGACAATTACCTGCTTTATGCAGTGAGCTATATGCCCGAATCATTTATTGCCTGGCTGCATAAGTTAAGCCCGAATAAATTGTAACATGAAGACAAGAAGCAAGAGTCAAGAAGCAAGAGTCAAGACGAGGAAGCAGAAATGCATTAACACTTCGGTGAATTGCAGGTTCTATGCCTACGGTTTTGCAAAATCCTTATGCTGTTTTCCTGGCTCTTGTTTTTTGATTCTTGACTCTCAACCTGGCTCTTGGCTCTTGTTTCCTGACTCCAGACTTGGCTCTTGTTTCTTGACTCTTGACTCTCAATCTGGCTCTTGGCTCTTGTTTCTTGACTCCCGACTTGGCTCTTGTTTCTTGACTCTTGATTCTCAACCAATATGAAAGTAGCATTTATAACACGGTCGACCCTATTTGATGTGCCCGGCGGCGACACGGTACAGGTGGTACAAACTGCCCGGCACCTCGAACAAGCAGGTATAACTGCAGATGTTAAACTATCGAGGGATGAAATAAATTATGCGGACTACGACCTGCTGCATTTTTTCAACCTTACACGCCCGGCGGATATACTTTATCATAGTAAAAAGTCGGGCAAGCCATTCGTGGTATCTACCATACTATGTAATTACACCGAGTATGATAAATATCACCGCAAGGGCGTAGGTGTGATATTTGGGTTTTTGCCGCCAAACGGCATAGAGTACCTGAAAACTATTGCGCGCTGGGTATTGGGGAAAGATCACCTGGCCAGCAAAGAATATTTGTGGAAAGGCCAGCATCGCAGCATAACCGAGGTTTTACAACGCGCCTCGATGGTGTTACCCAATTCGGAATCGGAGTATAGCCGCATTATCAAATCGTATCCATGCAAAATCAATCATTCGGTTATCCCAAATGGTGTGGATCAGCATTTATTCAGGCGCAATCTGTCCGTCACGAAAGACCCAAATCTCGTGTTGTGCGTAGCAAGAATAGAGGGGATTAAAAACCAGCTCAACCTGATCAAAGCTCTTAATAATACCCGTTTCAAGCTGGTGTTGATAGGTTCGCACGCACCGAATCAAAAGCCTTACTATGACGAGTGCCGCAACATTGCAGCATCCAATGTTACTTTCATTAACCATATCCCTCAAAAAGATTTGCTGACGTATTACGAACAAGCCAAAGTGCATATCCTGCCGAGCTGGTTTGAAACCACGGGATTAAGTTCGATAGAGGGAGCTGTGATGGGCTGCAACATTGTGATAACCGACCGTGGCGACGCGAAGGAATATTTTGGCAATCATGCCTTTTACTGTAATCCGGGGAAGCCTGAAAGCATTTTCGAGGCAGTGAAGAAAGCTAGTGAGAGCCTTTACGACGAAAATTTGTACAACCTGATATTAAAAAGATACACCTGGCAGCAAGCCGCAACCGAAACTTTAAAAGCGTACAAACAAATAATAAACTATGAAGAATTTGAAGATTGCCATACTGGGAACGAGGGGCATACCCAATTATTACGGAGGGTTTGAGCATATATCGGAATATGTGTCGGCGGGACTGGTGAAAAAAGGCCATTCGGTAACGGTTTACAACTCGCACAATCATCCTTATAAAGCTGAGACCTGGAATGGTGTGGATATTCAACATTGCTATGATCCTGAATACATGATCGGCACTGCAGGTCAATTTGTTTATGACCTGAATTGTTTGATGGACGCACGCCGCAAAAAATTTGATGTGGTGCTGCTGATGGGTTATACCAGCAGTTCGGTATGGGGTATGCTTTATCCTAAAAAAAGTGCCATTATCACCAATATGGATGGACTGGAATGGAAACGGTCCAAATACTCCAAGCCCGTACAACAGTTTTTAAAGTATGCCGAAAAGCTGGCAGTAAAGCACAGTCACTTTTATATTTCAGATTCGAGGGTGATCAAAGATTATCTCGAAAATAAATATAATATCACAAGCGAGTATATTCCTTACGGTGCCGATTTGATCAGCGAAATAGAAAGGGAGCAACTGGATACGGTATCGGCAAAACAGGAAGATTATTTTTTGCTGATGGCCCGGATGGAACCTGAAAATAATATCGAAACCATATTGGAAGGTTTTAATAACAGTAACTCCCACCGGACGTTTAAGGTGCTGGGGGATACCAGCAACCGTTTTGGGCAATACATCCGTCATCGCTTTAAAGATGATGAGCGTATCCAGTTTAAGGGAGCCATTTATGATACAGCCAAGGTAAGAATGATGCAAAACAGCTCGTATCTATACTTTCACGGACATAGCGTGGGTGGAACTAACCCTTCGCTATTGGAAGCGATGGCCAGTGAAGCGTTGATAGCTGCGCACGATAATCCATTTAACAAATCTGTATTTCATTCAGATGCCTTCTATTTTTCGGATGCCGATGGGGTGAAACACCTGGTTGAAAATGTTCAGCGCAATGGTACTGAAAGGGCAATGGTTAAAAACAACGTGCATAAAATTGCTTTTCAGTTCAACTGGGAAAAGATTGTTAATGAATATGAAGCATTTATTGTGGAATGTTATGAACGCTTAAACCATGAAAGAGTTATTTCTTATCAAGGATAATCTGGCCAACAAGATCAGTTATTACCATGTAATGCTGTTATTGGTAAGCCTGCCGTTCGACCGGTTTTATGGTCATTTGATACTGGCCAGCCTGGCTATTCATACTATTATCCAGTTTAAAAAAAACACAGCAAAGCCAGTGTTTACGTGGCGGACAGCAGTGCTGCAATCTGTATTTTGGGTGACGCTAATTGGTACGCTTTATACCATCAACTTCAGGCAATCAATGTTGGAATGGGAGCTTGATTTACCGATTTTGTTGCTCCCTTTGATATTCTGTTTTAATCCCCTCGATCTGAAAAAGTACCGGCACAATTTACTGTTGCTCTTCACATTGGGATGCACAGCAACCATAGCTTACCTGTATTTAGACGCGTTGATTACGATCAGGCATTATCATTTGCCATGGTCCTCAATTTTATCGCCGGCGTTTACCAATCACAATTTCTCGGAACCGATAGATATGCATGCCACATTCCTGTCATTGCAAATTGCTATCGCACTCATTTATATACTATCGCGATTGATAAGCGAACGGCTTCCAATAACAACTACCCTGCTCTGTCTCTTCTGTTCGTTAATGCTGACTGCGGGAATTATTCAACTTAGTTCGAAAGCTATTTTCGCGGCATTATTCCTGATTATCAACTTTGCCATACCCTGGTTTTTATTGCAAGGCAAAAGGCGAATGGGATATTTGCTGATCTCGGGGGGGCTATCCTGCATTATGGTCATCGCGATGCTTAGTTCGCACGCCCTGCGCGATCGTTACCTGGTAGAATTAAAAGAAGACCTTTCACCATCATTCACCGGACAAACCGTTGAACCCCGATTGGAACGATGGAGAATCGCTGCCGGCCTGATCCAACAATCGCCTGTAATTGGCTATGGCACAGGTTCTGAAATTCAGTTATTACAAGCGCAATATTTTACAAAAAAATTTTACAACTCATACGTCCACCGATTAAACTCACATAACCAATACCTGAGCTTTTTGATCAAAACAGGGTTGTGGGGATTGAGCATTTACATGATCACCTTGATTTATGGTTTTAAACGGGCCATCAATAAACGGGACCTTGTTTTTTTCTCATTTATGATGCTTATGGCTATTGTTTCATTGTCAGAGAATGTGCTGGATGCAGATAAGGGCGTCATGTTTTACAGCATTTTTCTGAGCTATTTTGTTTTTGTTTCCGAGCAACCGGAAAAGATCAACTTGCCTATAAAGAGGCACAAATTTTTAAGAAAAGCGGCAACCAAACAAGCAATTGAACCGTCATTACTATAAAGAAAAACGAAAAACACTCATTAACCGGAAGCACCTTGGCCGATCTCAGGAGACATATATTAGCAACCATCGCGTATTTCGATTTGTTCCACTATCCGCTTACGATGGACGAGATATACCTGTATTTGCCGGTGAAGTGTTGCGAAGGAGAGTTTGAATACACATTGCGAGGCCTGGTTATTGACAGGATGGTCTATCATTTCGACAAGTTTTACACCCTTAAAAACGAATACTTTTTGGTAGAGCGCAGATTGAAGGGGAACGCAAGAGCCACCAGGATGATCGGTACTGCAAAAAAGGTGAGCAACTTGTTGGTCCGATTCCCATTTGTGAAAGGAATTGCCATTTCAGGATCGCTTTCAAAAAACTTTGCCGATGAGGACTCTGATATAGATCTTTTCATCATCACCGCAAAAAACAAGCTCTGGATTGCTCGTACCCTTATGCATTGTTTCAAAAAGCTGACGTTCCTGGTGAAACGTGAGCACTATTTCTGCATGAACTATTACATTGACGAAGAGGAATTGCAGATACGTGAAAAAAACATCTTCACAGCGATCGAGATTGCCACTTTGATGCCACTGCACGGCGATACCACATTTGAGTATTTTTACGCAGCCAATAACTGGATGCGAAGTTATGTACCGAATAAATATATGCGGTTAAGCACAGCCAAATCGTTAAAACGCTCGTGGCTAAAAAGGGCTTTTGAATGGATATTTAACAACCGCCTGGGAAATGCATTAGATACATTGCTCATGAGAATAACAGCACAGCGGTGGGACAAAAAGCGGCAACAAAAGAAACTAAATATCAAGGGTTTGATTATGGGCATGGATACCGGCAAACACTACGCCAAACCCGATCCTAAAAACTTCCAGGAAAAACTTATCCTTAAATACCAGTTGAAGCTATCGCAAATTTTAGAGCACTGGGAGGGTAGTGCGGTGAAT
>Ga0157375_10000651_pt1 | contig 30698 bp, 22 predicted proteins | sample M35metaG_FD_115311 | JGI IMG/M metagenome (GOLD analysis project Ga0157375, IMG submission 115311) | Miscanthus rhizosphere microbial communities from Kellogg Biological Station, Michigan, USA - M3-5 metaG | ecosystem: Host-associated > Plants > Roots > Rhizosphere > Soil | place: USA: Michigan... | reverse complement strand
GCGTTCGGGGGCTGGAGTGGCCTTTGTGGCAACTGGCTGTTCTAAAGCTTCATGGCTGGGGATGGGCTCTTCACTATACATGATCACTTCTTCTTTACCCTGTTTTTTGGGTGCGGGGGCCGCAGTCTTTTTAGATTTTTTTTGCGCTGCCAAATATTCCTTGGTAACCGCCGCGCTATCGATAACAGGAGCTGGTGTCTCAACCGGCGCCGGAGCTACGGCAGCTACCGTATCTTTTGCTACGGCTTTTGCCGTGTCTGCATCTGTGGCTTTGGTTTCAGTACTGTTGTTACAAGCAGATGCGAAAACAAGTAATCCACATGAAATCATTAAAAATTTTGTTTTCATTTTTTTTGGTTTAATAGTGATGGTTTTTATTGTTGGTTTTTTACAGCGCAATGAATGCGTTAAAGCTCTTATCAAACGGGTAAATTAGGATCGGTTGCAACCAGAATGGGCAACCTTCAAAACGCTAGTACGGAGAATTTGAGGTATACGGAATATAGATATTTGGCCTTCCTTAGACTACAATACCTAAGTCAATTTCTTTAGCTTTCTAAGTGGAGCACTTTAAGGATTGATCCTGTCAGATTAGATAGATTTCCAGGGAATGGTATCTAAATATAAAGACATTTAATTATTAAACCAATTGTTAATTGTTTGTATCCAGCCTAAAATCCGGTCCCGGGAATAATTCTGGCTGTCACACTGAAATTCAAATCGTTGTTGGCTGCAGGGCGGACAAAGTTGCTGTCGGCCCTGAATAGTAGTTGAGGTGCATTATTGGTATTGTATGATCGCCGAAGTGGAATACGGAGGATAGATTGATAATGGCAAGAAACGGGTTTTATTCCCAATCAGGATTCCGCAATTTTGAAATAAAATTTCCAAGATGCATAAAGTTGTGAATCCATCGATTCTCTATTTGGGCACACCCGTTGTACTGATCAGCACTGTCAATGAAAACGGAAGTTTTAATCTTGCCCCGATTTCCTCTGTTTTCTGGTTGGGTTATCGCTGCATAATAGGGATAGCCGCGAGTTCAAAATCAACGGAAAATATTTTAAGAAGTCGGGAATGTGTTTTAAACATGCCATCAGAAGACATGGCCTCTTCGGTTGACAGGCTTGCGCTAACAACAGGCAGCCATCCTGTGCCGGAGGGCAAAATGCTAAAGGGATATCGCTATGAACCCAATAAATTTCAACAGGCTGGTTTAACCCCAGTGCCTTCTCAAATCGTCGGAGCTCCCCGTGTTGCTGAATGTCCGGTTCAACTTGAAGCAGCTTTCGTGAACATCCACCCCCTTGCAATGGAAACCGGCATTGGAAATATTCGCACGGTAACAATGGAATTAAAAATTTTGCGCGTTCATATGGACAGTCAAATTTTGATGAACGACAAACCGGATCATGTTGATCCGGATAAATGGCGTCCGTTAATCATGAGCTTTCAGAAATTCTATGGCTTAGGTGCTCAGGTTGGCCAATCCACGTTAGCGCAAGTTCCGGAATCCCTGTATCGGACAGTGGATACTGAGATGGCGGGTGAGAGGAAGATTGCGTGAGAATGAAAACAGGGAATTGCAGGGGTTGCCAATTCGCATTAGATGCAATAAATTGTTACAATATCAGGATATTAATTCCGTTTTTAATCCAACCCTTCTCTAATCCTAATATTGAGCATGCCGGCCACTTCAAAAAAGAATTTCCTTATTCTTTGTTTTTTGGTTTTGAGCGTTTTACAGTCTTTGGCTCAGGCGCCTGCCATAACTTCTTTTTCACCTACTTCCGGACCTGTTGGAACAAGTGTTAATATAACCGGTATTAATTTCAGTGCTATTTCGGGAAATAATACTGTTTATTTTGGCGCGGTAAAAGCTACAGTAACGGCTGCAACAAATACTACGCTCACCGTTACGGTACCCGCAGGCTCTACTTATCAACTCTTCACGGTTACTACCAATCATTTAACCGCGTGGTCTCCGCAGCCTTTCGTCACAACTTTTTCCGGAGGAGGTTCTCCGTTCACTCCAGGTTCATTTGCGTTTGAAACAGATATTACAACAAATCTCCATCCCTATGCTGCCGCTATTATCGATTTGGATGGTGATGGAATTCCCGATCTGGCCACCCCTAATAATGCCAATTCACCTTCTTCCCTTATTTCTGTAGTTAGAAATACAAGCAGTGGAGGCGTAATGTCTTTTGATCCTAAATTGGATTTTCCGGCGCCTCCCGGTTCTTTGCCTAACAGCATGGCAGCGGCAGATATAGATGGGGACGGGTTGCCTGACCTGGTCGTAACAAACAATGTGAGCAATACGGTATCTGTTTACAGAAATACCAGTACGCCAGGCACGATTTCATTGGCGGCACGCGTGGAATTTGCGACAGGCGAGGCCCCTTGGACAGTGGCCGTTGGCGATTTGGATGGCGATGGAAAGCCCGATTTGGCTGTAACTAATTTTATGTCCAATACGGTATCTGTCTTAAGGAATATGGGAACAACCGGAACCATTGCCTTTGCTGCGAAATCTGATTTGGTTTCCGGCTTGTCTCCAAACACCGTTGCGATTGGTGACCTGGATGGAGATGGTAAGCCTGATTTGGCCGTCACAAATGCATTATCGTCTACTGTTTCCTTATTTAAAAATCAAAGCAGTAGCGGAGCAATCGTTTTTGCCCCGAAAACCGATATTGCTACAGGCACAGACGAACCAGGTGCTATTGCTATTGGCGATTTGGATGGTGACGACAAGCCCGATCTCACCATGACCAATTATAATTTTAATCTAACTACAGCAGCCGCGGTGTCAATGTCGGTTTGGAAAAATACGGGAAGCCCTGGAAGTTTATCTTTTTCTTCAAAGATTAACTATGGATCCGGGGATGTACACAATGTTTCATTGGGTGATTTGAACGGAGATGGTAAGCTTGAAGTAATCGTTGCTAATTCAATTAGCGGCGTTTTTGTTTATCAAAATATAAGCACACCGGGAAATATTGTCCTAGCTAACCCGATGACTTATTATGCGAATTCCGCTTACAGTTTTGGCATGAGCGATCTCGATGGAGATAATATGCCTGATTTGGCAGTGGCTAATTTTACCTCCGAAACGGTATCCATCCTGAAAAACAAAGTGACCTACCCGGCAATTGTTTCTTTCTCGCCGACGAGCGCTCTTACAGGCACAACTGTTACGATCAATGGGGCCAACTTTACAGGAGCTACCGCAGTCAACTTTGGCGGGATACCAGCAACTTCATTTGTAGTGGTGTCATCCACTTCAATAACGGCCGTAGTTGGTGCTGGGGCTTCCGGGGACGTGTCTGTTACCACTCCGAAAGGCATCGCCACGGTTGCAGGTTTTACATATTTAGTGCCTCCTGCAGTAACTTCATTCGCACCCGATTCGGGAGGCACAGGAGCCGCAATTGCCATAAAGGGTGCCAATCTAACTGGTGCTTCGGCTGTAAATTTTGGTGGAGTACCAGTTAGCTCGTTTATTGTAACGTCAGACACCACCATCACGGCAATAGTTGGCGCAGGGGCCTCAGGCAATGTAGGGGTCACCACTGCCGGTGGACAAAGTGTTTTACCTGGCTTTCATTATACCGGGCCTTCCATTTCTTCGGTTACCCCCTCCTCCGGCACTTCAGGTAATATTATAAACATCACCGGAAATAATTTCACCGGCGCCACCGCTGTAAGTTTTGGCGGTGTAGCGGCAGCTTCGTTTACTGTTCAGTCTCCTACAACGATCACAGCGATCCTTGCCACTGGAGCACCTGGCGATGTAAGTGTAACAACAAGCAATGGTGTAGCCATACTGCCAGGATTTGCGTATACCGGACCGATGATTTCTTCGTTTGCGCCCGTTGCAGGAAATACAGGAACCGTGATTACGATAAGGGGACTAAATTTTACAGGAACTACATCGGTGCGTTTTGGCGGAATCCCGGCGGCTTCATTTTCTCTTATTTCACCAACTGTTATTACCGCCGTGGTTGGTTCTGGTACGTCGGGTATGATTGAGATTGCAACACCGATTGGCACTGTTTATCTTGATGGTTTTACATTCAGTACAACGCTGCCAATTATTGCAGCTGTTAACCCATCGGTTGGAAAGGTCGGCGACGTAATAACGATCACCGGTTCTAATTTCAGTAGTACGGCATCTGATAATATTGTTTATTTCGGTGCGGTAAGAGCGACTGTTTCTGCTGCAACTGCTACTTCTCTTACCGTTGCAGTACCTGCTGGAGCTACTTATTCACCTGTAAGTGTAACAACCAATAACCTGACTGCCTATGACTCGCGACCATTCATGCCCACTTTTGCAGGTGGGGGAGCCGGGTTTACACCGGATGCATTTTCCGCCAGGCTGGATTTCAGTACATCAGATCGTGATCAGGCAGTTGCCCTGAGCGACGTTGATGGTGATGGAAAGCCAGATATCATTACTGCAAATCTTAACGGATGGGTTTCGGTATTTCCAAACAATGGCAATAATGGGAGAATATCTTTTGCATCGAAAACAGATTACATCACCGGTTCATCACAGACCAACAGTATTACGGTCGGGGATTTGGACGGAGATGGGAAACCCGAGCTTATTGCTGAAGGTACCAACCCCGATAATGTTTCCATATTCCTCAATAAAAGCATACCGGGAAATATTTCTTTTGATGTCCCTACAACATTAGCTGTAGGACATGGTCCCTGGAATGCTTCAATAGGCGATTTAGATGGTGATGGGAAACCTGATTTAGTTGTTGCGGATATTTACTCCAACTTTTTGACCATATTCAGAAATACAAGTACGCCAGGCAATCTATCATTTGGGCCTGGAATTGATTTTATGACCGGTCAATATCCGGCGCAAGTTGCGATCATTGATCTTGACGGAGATGGCAAGAGAGATCTGGTGGTAGCCAATACGGGTTCGTCATCAACGCCCAGTAATACCATTTCAGTTCTGAAGAACACTACGATCGGATCAAATATTTCCTTTGAAAATAAAATGGATTTCCAGGCGGGAATTAATCCACGCGTTGTTGCCGCGGGTGATTTAGATGGTGATGGCAAGCCTGATTTAGCGGTTGCCAACCGTGGCAACAGTTACGTAACTGTTTTTAGGAATACCGGCACAGCGGGCACTATTTCATTTGCATCCAAAGTTGAATATGCTACCGGAATAACGCCAGCTGATGTCGCAGTGGGAGACTTAGATGGAGATGGTAAACCAGACCTGGCTGTTGCTAATGCTTATTCCGGCAGCATTTCTGTTTATAAAAATGTAAGTGCCCCAGGCATCGTTTCATTTGATACAAACATTGACTATGGTAACACCCTGTATGGCCCCTCAGGTATTGCCATAGGTGATTTGGATGGAGATGGCAAACCTGACTTGACTGCAACGAATAGTGGTGCCGGTTATATTTCAGTACTGAAAAATAAAGTCAATGATCCATCCCCGATAATCAGTGCCGGTGGCGATACCATTTTTTGTTCAGGGAGTTTTGTTGTGTTAAACTCATCGACAACTGCCAATCAATGGTACAAAGATGGAGTTCGCATGAATGGAGCTACCGATATTATGTTGCAGGTCACGACGAGCGGAACCTATACCGCTACGGCATTGGTTGGCGGCGTTGAATCTGCGCCTTCGAATGCAATTACTGTTAAAGTAAATACTACTCCTTCCAAACCTGTCATTGCATCGGATGCGATTAAAGGCTTAGTGTCTTCCTCGTCTACGGGCAATCTATGGTATGATAACAATTTTAATGCGATACCGGGTGCCAATGGTCAAAACTACAAGCCGACCATCGACGGCGGTTATTATTTAAAAGTGAGTCAGAACGGGTGCAGTAGCGCTTTTTCCGATAGGTATGACTATGTTAGTATCATTGACCTGGGAGGTGTCGGTACCCTCCGGGTAGCGCCAAATCCAATCGGGAACTTTATGGTATTAACCTTGAATTATCCGGGTGTAAATAGTTTTCGAGCTGAACTGTCAGATATGAATGGCAGGGTGCAGCTAACTTACGGCAGCCTTCACAGCGGCGAAAGACTCAACACCTCAGGCCTCGCTGCCGGGATATATTTCCTGAAAGTCTACACAAACGATGGCAAAATAAATGTGACAACGACTGTCGTTAAGTTATAGCGTGTAAATCGTCAGCAAACAAGTTCAAAGTCTATTTTTCAATTGAACTTGAAATGTTTATTCTTCGCAGCCACGATTTTACTTCGTCTCGCACCTGTTTATCTTTCTCACCTTCTATAACAAATAGAACTCCGTCTTTTTCGATTCCACCTTTCGTAGAATAACCCTCCAAAACCAGACTATTAGGACACATTTGCTTCACCGTCTGAAATCCACTCCCCACGCCATAACCTGCGTTAGTGTTAAATGGGACAACTATTTTACCACCCAGATCATACTTGTGCAAAAAACTTTTCATGGGCGGCGGCATTTTCATATCCCAGGTCGGGAAGCCAATGAATACAATATTGTATTGCCCGATGCTGTCAATGGTGGTTTTTAGAGGCGGTAAATAACCAGTTTCATTTTCATGCACTACCTGATCCACAGTTTGACGATAATTTTCGGGGTAAGGAGTCGCGAGTTCGAGCGGAACCAGTTTGCCGCCCGTTTGTTGTTGGATGATCTCTGCTACTGCCTTTGTATTTTTTGTTCGTGAGAGATAGACGATGAGCACTTTTTTAACACCTAGGTTATTATTGGCGTCAGATGGGACATTACCTGGGGATTGTTGTGCGTGTGTATGATTTGACATCAGGAAGCTCATCACCAAAGACATTGCCAAACTAAGAATCGGCATTTTTTTCATGCAGCACTATTATTTTTTGTTTGAAGCACGAACTTTCTTAACCTCTGATATTGTGATAGCGCTTGCTTTGTTCCCGAAGCTATTTCGAACATAGGTGAGCACTGCTGCAATCTCGTTATCTTTTAAATTTTCGTGTGAAGGCATCTCATTTGAATAAATATCCCCATTTACGGTTATTTCCCCCTTCATTCCATTTAGTAAGATTTTAATGATCCGGGCTTTATTGCCAAGTATATAGTCAGTCTTTATCAGCGTTGGAATCATGTTTTGTGCGCCAGCACCGTCAACCTGGTGACAGGTCATACAATGTTGGGCATATATCGTTTTACCTAATGCCATCATGGAAGGAGTTCCTGCACTTTTTTGTGCATGTGCATGTATTGTGAAAAAGCAAAATGCAGCTATAGTAAGCGCTCTTTTTTCGTTTATCAAATGCCGGAATTTTACTGGCGATTAAGCTTGGTTCCTGTTAATTATGGTTTCTTGTAAGAAATTCGATATATAACTCCGGCAACATCATCAGAAACAAGCATCGACCCATCAGCAATTACAAGTACGTCAACAGGTCGGCCCCAAGCTTTTTGACTGGCTTCATCCAGCCATCCGCTTGCAAACGTTTCATATCCTGAGGCCTTGTTATTTTTCATTCTCACAAGGCTGATTCTGTAACCAATCTTTTTGCTACGGTTCCAGGAGCCGTGCTCCGCGATAAAAATCTGGTCTTTGTATTCGGTCGGGAACATGCCTCCTGTATAAAATTTAAGACCAAGCGGAGCTACATGAGGCCCAAGGTTCTGGGCCGGCGGTGTAAATTCTGAAGCCTCGTGATTGCCGCCAAATTCGGGGTCTTTAATGGTGCCACTGTGAAAATAGGGATAGCCAAAATTCATCCCGGCTCTTGGTGCAGTATTCAATTCACAGAACGGAACATCATCACCCATCATATCCCTGCCATTGTCTGTAAACCACATTTCCTTGGTTGTCGGACTCCAGGTAATGCCGACAGTATTGCGAACTCCACTTGCGAACTTCTCAATCCCCGTTCCGTCATCATTCATTCTGAAAATAGCTGCATGTCTTTCGTCTGGCATACCAATATTGAATGGAGCACCTACGGGTACATATAATTTGCCGTCAGGCCCGAACGCAATATATTTCCACCCGTGTGCCCATTCTGTCGGGAATTGATCATAAATGACAACACCTTTGCCTGGATTGGAGAGGTTTTTTTCTATCTCCGAAAATTTCGTGATTTTACTTATTTCAGCAACATACAAATTGCCATCTTTTATCGCTACGCCATTGGGGTTGTTCATTCCCGACGCGATCTCCCACTTCTTATCTGCTTTGTAATCACCATCAGTATCCTTTACGGCATAGACTTTACCTGCTCGTTGGGTGCCGATAAAAAGTGTTCCCGACGGACTCATGACCATGGAACGGGCGCCTTCAACTTCAGCATATACACTGATTGAAAAGCCATCAGGCATCTTAATTCTATCCAACGGCAAGACTGCATGTGCCTGGACATTCATTTTTGCGGCAGGCCTGATTTTGGTGGCACTAACGAATAAAAAAAGACTCGTTACCCCTGCGGCAAAAGAAATAATTGATAGCTTATTCATAGTCATAAATGATGAATGGGTTTGAAGCGATTGATGAATGTCTATTAATGGTTGGCATTTGAGATCAAAACTATTTCACCTGGTAAGCGATAATGCGATTTGTGCTAAATGAGGGGGCATAGAGGGTTTTCGTTTTACCATCGTATCCGATGTCGTTTGACATGATTCTATTGGCCCGGGTATCCATTAAAACCTGTTTTGTTCCATTCGCTTTAACGTAATACAAAATACCCTGGTAGTTACTGAGCAAGAATTCGTTTTCGGCAATCATTACAATTCCGTCCAGTCCATTTTCGAAACCGTCCGCGATTTTTGTGATGTTTTTATCGGCGCTTACTTTCAAAAAAGTAGAGGACCCCACTACATATAAGTCAGTACCCACAGTCAGCAATCCATTTGCGCCGGGGATATTTTCAAGGAAAAGAACAGGTTTGTCGCCTTCAATTCGATATACTTTGCCTGTTCGAGTATCGCTTACATAAACAACACCCTTAGCATCCACCGCCAGATCATTTAACATGACAGCACCCTCAATCGGAATTCGTTTTATGATGGTGGCCTTGGCTATATCGATCACAGCGACAGCGGCTGTTTCCGCGGTATAAAACGATCCGTTAAATATTGCAGAACCTTTGTTTGAGTTTAAGCCGGTCACCCAGTCGCTTTTAATTATTTTTCCATCGAGATCCATTCGTACAATTGCACCTGCGCCCATGCTGGACACATAGAGTGACTTTGACTTAGGGTCGAACAAGGCCGATTCCGGTCCTTTCAAGGTAAGCGAATCAGACTCCCACAATTTCACCAGGCTATGCTGCGCGAATGACCATGAGGATGTAAGTGTTACGATTGATATGAGCAGTATTTTTTTCATGGCAATTCTATTTAGGTTTTTGTTTTATTGTTTGGGTGGCGCTTCAACGTTAGAGAAGTTCAAAACGGTTTGAGGCAGACGTAAGCCCTTTATTGAGATAGCAGATAACTCGTCGTTGAATTGTTTTAATTCATCGGACGACATTTTTACATTGCTTGCACCAATATTTTCCAGCATGTGCGCCATCTGTGTAGTTCCTGGAATGGGTACGATCCAGGGTTTTTGCGCCAATAGCCATGCAAGTGAAATCTGGGCCGGCGTAGAACCTTTTCGTTCAGCCCAACTTTTTAGCAATTTGACGAGTGCCAGGTTATTGGGAAGATTTTCAGGTGAAAATCGTTCTTCAATACCCCGAATATCACCGGATGCAAATCGGGTATTTTCATCAATTGCTCCTGTTAGAAATCCCACTCCAAGCGGGCTCCAGCATACGAAGCCAATACCTAATTCCTGGCAAAGTGGGAGGATTGCTTCTTCAGGGCCACGCCATAATAAGGAATACTCGTTTTGAATAGCGGTAATTGGGTGAATCGCATGAGCGCGCTTAACTGTCTGTATCCCTGGCTCGGAAAGTCCGTAGTGAAGCACCTTGCCCTGACTTATGAGATCTTTAATTGCTCCGACAACATCTTCAATCGGAACTGCCGGATCTACACGGTGTTGATATATTAAATCAATACGGTCCGTGCGGAGACGCTTAAGCATTCCTTCAACGACCTCTTTGATATGTTCCGGACGGCTGTTTAAGCCGGGAAGACGTTTTCCGGTATTTTGATCGACATTCCATCCAAACTTTGTTTCGATAACTATTTTGTTTCGAAATGATGCCACGCTTTCACCAAGTATCCGCTCACATTCAAATGGGCCGTAGGCTTCAGCTGTGTCGAAGAAGGTCACACCATTGTCGAATGCCGCCCTTATGATCTTGATCATTTCGGGCCGGGAGGGGATGGTTGTTTGATAGGTGCGATGCATATTTTGTACGCCCAGTCCAATACTCGAGACTTCCAATGTGCCACCAAGTTTGCGGCGTCCTGTTGGTGAAGAAAGTTGGTTTAGATGCCCATCTTTTCCCTCACCCTGGATTAGATCCCGGCCACTGGAACCTGACGTCAATAAGGATGCACCAGCCAAGGCCAAACCAGATTTAAAAAGGTTACGCCGGTTCATGGTAAAAGTTTAAGGATAATTGCTGTTCACGATCACTGTTTCATTTTAACTGGTCTCAACAGCTGTGAGAACGTGAGTGAGCCCATCTTCCATTTGCCGGCATCTTTAACATACACTTCCGTCACCATAAAAGCATGGATCACTTCGTTTCCTCCAACGCCAGCCAGCAGGTCAATGTCGTTTAACAGAATAGCGGTGTTGCCGAATATGTTTACTGATGCACCGTAGATCTCGGCTTTCTTGTACCAGATCATTCCGCCTTTGATTGTATTCAATTCCTGGGTTTTCCCCCAACTTCCTCCCATGTGAACAAAAACACAATTTTCAGCAAACAGTTTATCCAATAACTCGACATTTTTGTCTGACATCCACGCCCATTTCGTTTTGGATAGATCAAGAAGCTCTTGTTCTTCTTTCGTTGGGTTTGTTGTTGCCGAATTTGGTAGTTTAGCTTGCGCGTGTGCCAGTTGCACACCGGCGATACAAAGGAAAATTCCAAGAATAGCTGTTTTCATTTCAATTAGATTAGTGTATAATGGTTTTATTTCTTGAGACTGTTATATTCTTCATCGGTCACTCGTTTTAGCCATATTGTTTTCCCCTTTTGCGCGGGCGTAACGCCGATGTAGGTAAGGCCGCTGTTGGGCGATGCGCCGTGCCAGTGCTCAACACCGGGAAGACATTTGATAACATCCCCCTTGTGGATGATTTGGATGGGTTTGCCCCGTTCCTGATAATAGCCAGTGCCTTCTATGATCAATAAATATTGGCCTGCCGGATGTATATGCCAATCCAGCTTTGCACCTGGTGCAAACGTCGCTTGCGCCAGGCTTAAATTGATAGCACTGTCAGGCATTGCTAATTCATTCAGCCAAACAGTTGCTGTGTGATTATCAGCCGTTGATATTTCACCTTTTGGAAAAATAGAAACTTCTTGCGCCGACGCATGGGTGGACATAGCAACCAGGATCAAAATGAAATACAATGCTCTTTTTTGCATCTTAGTTTTTTTGATTAGTCATTTAATTCTCTTTCGCCTAACCATTTTACCATAGTCGGGTCACGATGGTCGAAAAAGAGACTTGCATTTGTGTCCAACGTCTTTATCGCTTCCATGTCATCACTACTTAACTGAAAATTCAGGCTGTTGAAGTTTTCTTCCATCCGTTCTTTGCGAACTGATTTGGGGATAGCAACAACACCTCTTTGCGTTAACCAGCGAATGACAACCTGTGCAATGGTTTTGCTATATTTCTTACCAATGCCGGCAAGTAGCTCGTTATGGAAAAGGTTATTTTTTCCTTCGGCAAAAGGTCCCCAGGATTCCATTTGCACGCTGTTTTCCTGTAGGAATTTTTGTGCTTCAATTTGTTGATGAAAAGGATGTGTTTCAATTTGATTGACAGCAGGCGCAATTTCATTGTGAATGATCAGATCAATCAATCGGTCAGGATGAAAATTGCTTACACCAATTGCCCGTACTTTTCCTTCTTTGTATAAGTCTTGCATCGCTCTCCATTCACCATAGACATCACCGAATGGCTGATGAATAAGATATAGGTCTAAATAATCTACCTGCAATTTTTTGAGTGACTTTTCAAAGGATTTTTTAGCGCCTTCATACCCGTTTGACTGTACCCAAAGCTTGGTTGTGATGAATAGATCTTCTCTTGCAACAGGACTTTTTTTAATGGCCTTCCCAACTGCTTCTTCATTGCCATAAGATTGTGCAGTGTCGATCAGCCGATAACCCACATCAATCGCATCAGCAACGCTTCGTTCGCATTCGGCCAAATCTTTCACCTGGAATACGCCAAACCCAAGGATGGGCATATCAACTCCGTTATTCAGCTTCACGCTTTTCATCATGCAAAGGTCTGAGCATTTTTTCGCATAGGCAGTATACGGATTGCGGAATAATAAACCACTATTGCTGATTTCCGGGCTATCTGCTTAATGCAAAATGCCTGCCGTCACGGCCTTTTCAATCAAGTCCAACCGTGCTTTCTTTGGATCCGATTTGCCCGCTGCTGATCCATCGGACTGAAATTCGAGCAGCCCCTCTTTGGCCTTATCATAAGCAGGCCATTTTGATAGTCCTTTTCCATTGGGATCGCCCGTCTTGGCGAAGTTTATCCAATATGCATTCATCATTTCCGCCACTTCCTGGTCTTTGGGTGGCACGGTGGCACCATTTCGACCAATCAGATTATTAAACACATAAGGAATTTCGGACGCATGCCCTGCGCCATTACGCATCATTTGTTGCATTGATGGAGACACGTAGGAGAAAAGATAAACGTAGGCCGGTGCGCCTTTGGTTGCAAAAGCCCTCGCCGTGAATCGCGCTGGCTCGGCCCACACCTTATCTGTGTTCACCATCGTCAGCATCTTTCCAAAATCGGCGGTATCATAAACTACCGCCGCTTCATTCCGCATGTTACCAAATAGCGAAAGAAGTTCTTCCTTTGAACGTGCATTTACGAAACCAGCCGGAACTTCCGCGCTGTTAGAACCGATCATGAGCGGAATTTTGGGTTGCCTGCCAGCCTTGTATGAATGCTCAGCCGTTTCAACAACAATTTTACCGTCGAGTACTGGACCTGGATAAGTGGGAGGACCACCCTGGCCGGCGGTTTCCTGGCCACCGTCAATAACCTGGGCAATAGTAAGCGCACGCAGTTTAGTTAATGCACCAGCGTCGGTACCTTCAATCCCATATCTTTTGGCAAAATTTATTCCTATTGTTTCTGCAGACACCGGATAGTACGCATCTGTGCCATCCTTACCAATTGGCCGGCCTGTTAATACGCCATCCCTTCCACCACCAGACTCAATGATGGCTTTTTGAAATAATCCATTTGCAGATGGTATTGTAATCAGTGAATGAACAGAAACACCACCGGCAGACTCACCGAAAACGGTAACATTTTTGGGATCACCTCCAAACGCAGCAATATTCTGTTGTATCCATTTTAAAGCAGCAACCTGGTCCATGTAGGCGTAGTTGCCTTTTGGCTCTTCAGGGTGTTCATTGGTAAGTGCAGGGAATGCAAAAAATCCAAGCCGCCCCAAACGATAGTTTATACTCACTAAAATAACATCGTGTTTTGTAAAAGACGACCCTGAAAATTCACGAAATGCACCACTGCCAAAAACAAATGCGCCGCCATGTATCCAAACCATCACCGGCAGTTTTGAATTCCTGGTAGCTCCAGCAGGTGACCAAATATTAAGGAATAAACAATCTTCTGAAGAAGTTTTCGAAATAGAATCGGCAGTGCCGCGAGCAAAGCCTGCCTGGGCACAATCTGAACAATACTTGTTGGCATCATGAACACCTTGCCATGCTTTGACGGGTTGAGGCGGTCGCCAGCGATATTCTCCCACTGGAGGTGCCGCATAGGGAATTCCTTTGAAGGTTATGACATCGCCCTTAGTAAATCCACGTACATCGCCGGCGGCAGTATGAATGATGGGCCCTGGAATGGAGTCAGTTTGTTGGGCGAATAACGAATGGGTAACCAATAAACTTAAAACCGATAGTAATTTTTTCATGTTGCAGCCTTTTAATAAATCCGTTCCCGGGCAATATTTTTCTTGCCATCCAAAGGTCTTCGCATTTTACTGATCGCATAGGATATGGGTTGCGGAATTATCTACCAATATCGCTGATTGTGGAAGGCGGGTTAATGAAAGGCGGAACAATGCGGTATTTTTGAGTTAGTAAAACAGCAAGCTATGGATACCATGCGAAGGTTTGAAACTGTTCGGGATTACAACGTGTTCAATAATAATGAAACACTGCATCCGCAGGTCAGTGTGGTTGATTTGACCAAGGCAAGTCCCCGGCAGGGTTCCCGCATGTATTTCGGGTTCTATACCGTTTTCTTAAAGGATGTAAAATGCGGTGACCTGGTGTATGGCCGGCAACTCTACGATTACCAGGAAGGCACGCTAGTTTTTCTTGCACCCGGACAGGTGGCAGGCGTTAACAGCAATGGAGAAATTTATCAACCCAAAGGTCATGCCTTGGTGTTTCATGCAGATTTGATACATGGCACTTCCTTAGGAAAGCATATACAGGACTATAATTTTTTTAGTTATCAATCGAATGAAGCGCTCCATCTGTCAGAACGCGAAAGAAAAATTGTATTGGATTGCTTTTCAAAAATCCAATATGAACTGGAGCGTTCTATTGACAATCACAGCAAAAAGCTGATTGTATCCAATATTGAATTGTTTCTTGACTATTGCACACGTTTTTATGAGCGCCAGTTTATTACGCGGGGGAACGTGTATGAGGGTGTCTTATCGCGGTTCGAAAATTTATTGAATGAATATTTTCAGACCGATAAACCACAAACCATTGGATTGCCAACTGTGGCAGGGTGTGCAAATGAACTGAATATATCGCCTGGCTATTTTGGCGACTTAATAAAAAAGGAAACCGGGAAAACTGCACAAGAATACATTCAATTAAAAATAATTAATTTGGCCAAGGAGAAAATTTTCGATGCAAGCAAATCAGTCAGTGGGATCGCCTACGAATTAGGGTTTAAATACCCACAACATTTTACCAGATTCTTCAAACAGCATGTTGGTCATACACCAAAGGGATATCGAGACTTAAATTAGGCCCCTGCATATTCGCCGCTCTGGAATAAAAAACCCCTTCCACTTCGTGGAAAGGGTTTGTGCCCAGAACTGGATTCGAACCAGCACATCCTTGCGGACGCTGCGACCTGAACACAGTGCGTCTACCAATTTCGCCATCTGGGCATTCAAGTCAAATTGAAAAAGTCAAAAGTCAAACTCTGAACTCTGAACTCTGAACTCTGAACTCTGAACTCTGAACTCTGAACTTCCCCCGCAGGGGCTGCAAAACTACGTCGAAAATTTTATTTGGCAAGGGGATTTTTGGAATCAAATGCGGTGACCACGATTCCTGCTATAACCAGCGCCGTTCCTATCATCTGCGCAACGAAAATGGGCTCGCCGAGAATCAAATGTGCCTGCAAAATCGTGGAAACGGGACCAACAGTCGAAATAATTGCAACACTGCTGGAGCCGATCTTTTTCATGGCCAGGCTGATCAAAAAAGACGGAATAACGGTTGCCACCAGCGCCAGCATCAAGCCGAAACTGATCACCGTCCCATCAGCATGTTGCAAACCATATTTTCCGGCAACCGCATAGTTGATCAGCACCCCTGCCGTCGCGGCGAGCATGGCATAAGCCGTAAATTTTGTAGCGCCAATTTGCAGTACCATTCTGCCGCTTCCCGCGATATAAATAGAAAATGTAATCGCGCATAGAAAGATGAACAGGCAGCCCCAATAAAATGAATCCGGTTGCGGCCCCAACCTGGTTTCGCCAGCAAACGCGAGCAGGATGCCTGCATACGTGACGAACAAAGAGATTTTTTGAAATTTCGAAACAACGGCCTTGAAAAAAAATGCATTGATCAACACCACGAAACTGGGATAAAGAAATAAGATGAGGCGCTCCAATCCCGCCGAAACATACTGAAGCCCCAGAAAATCAAACAAACTGCTGAGGTAATATCCTACAAAACCCAAACCCAGTATTCCGAGCCACTGCTTTCTATTCATCCGCACGTTTTCTTTTCTGCTGCTCACCAGGAAAGCTGCTACGAGGTAAAATGGTAACGAAAAGATCATGCGCAGGGCAAGCAGACTGACGACATCAATATGAATGTCGTGAAATGCTTTTTTGACAATGATCGCTTTGGTGCTGAACATCACAGACCCCAGGAATGCGATGAAGAAGCCTGCGACAGAGACAGTTTGGAGTTTCCTGCTTATCATAGGTATTAGGTATTGCCCGCCCGAACGTTCCGTTCGGAACGGGCGGGGGTATTAGGTATTGGGCAACTAACTATCTCAACGACCCGCCGCCCACATAATCGCATTACTCAGCAATTTCGTATACGCCTCGTTATCGAACAGGGTGGGCGAGTGACCCATGAAAATATATGCGTTCTTTGCCTTCATTTTTTCGTTGGTCCATATCACGGGATGGTCCCCCATCTTGATATCATAATCCGGCTTGTAAGAAGATTCGTCAACCGATGCGAGCACTTTCACATTCGGCCTTGGGCTCTTGTCATAGGTATACCACTCTTCCTTTTCAATGACGAATGCTGCAGGAAGATTTTTAAAAAGCGGATGCTTTGGCACTTCCACTTTGACGGTAGCCGAGGCAAAATCTTTGATGTAATTTTTGAATCGTATACCTCCCATAAAATCGCTGTACCAATTCCACATTTGATATCCGTCAAATTCACCCAACAGGGTCGCGTGGTGCAATCCAATCCATCCGCCCTTTCCGTTTTTGATGTAGTCCTCAAAAGCAGCCACAGCCTTATCTTTCCAGGCATAGGGTGGGTAATCAAGTTGGAGAAAGAGTTGATACCGTTTCAAAAAATCGGCATCGATGCTATCCGTATTGGTGAAATAATCAACTGCAAAACCTTTCTCAGCAGCCAGCTTATCCAGCCAGGGCATCGCGCGTTTTGAAAATTCCAGGTGATGACCTCCGTTCTCATATAATACAAGCACCTTGAATTTGGGAGGGACATTTTTGTGATTTGATTTTTTGGGATGCGGTCCCGCGCTCAGAAGTAATCCCGCCGTGAAAAAAAGAAGTACTAATTTTTTCATAAATCTCCAATTGCTTTGCTGTCTACTGTCTACTGTTCACTGTCCACTCCTCTACACCGCCACATTAAAATCCCTCAACGCATCATTCAGGCTCGTCTTCAGGTCCGTGCTCGGTTTGCGCGTGCCGATGATCAGCGCGCAACTTACATTGTATTCTCCGGCGGGAAATTTCTTTGCATAACTACCGGGTATGACTACGCTACGGGCAGGAACGCGGCCCTTGTATTCTTTCGGCTCGGGTCCGCTCACATCAATAATCTTCGTACTCTGCGTGAGCACCACATTTGCACCGAGGACGGCTTCCTTTTCGACGATCACGCCTTCAACAACAATGCATCTTGAACCGATGAAACAACCGTCCTCAATGATTACTGGCGATGCCTGCAAAGGTTCCAGCACGCCCCCGATTCCCACGCCACCGCTCAAATGAACGCCCTTGCCAATTTGCGCGCAACTCCCAACGGTGGCCCAGGTGTCCACCATGGTGCCTTCATCTACATACGCTCCGATGTTTACATAACTTGGCATCAGCACAACATTTTTCGCAATATAGGCGCCATGCCGCGCAACGGCGTGAGGGACGGCACGCACACCGAGGTCTTTGTAATTTGACTTGAGCAACATTTTGTCGTGAAATTCAAATGGCGGCAAACTCCAGGTTTGCATGCGTTGAATGCTGAAGTAAAGGAGAATCGCCTGCTTTACCCATTCGTTCACTACCCATCCTTTGTCGGTGGGCTCAGCTACGCGCAGCCGGCCTTTGTCTACCTCTTCAATTACCGCTTTTACGGCGTCGGAATATTCACTCTCTTTCAGCAGCTCCCGGTTCGCCCAGGCTTCCAGTATCTCTGATTGCATGGATGGCATGAATTTTTTTGCAAACATAAGCCATGTTTAGATTTTGGATTGTGGATTGTAGATTGTAGAATATTTCACCTTCACAGTTATGGATTTTGAAAGCGATATCAATGAATGTCTTCGGGTATTAAAGTCGGGGGGCCTTATTCTCTATCCCACCGACACGATCTGGGGCATTGGTTGCGATGCGACAAATGAAGCGGCTGTGGAAAAAGTATACAACCTCAAATGCAGGCGCGAAGAGAAAGCACTGATCGTTCTCCTCGCGGAAGAGCGCGACGTGCTGAAATGGGTGGCTCAACCGGATCTCCGCGTGTTCGACTACCTGAAGACGGCCTCAAAACCCACCACCGTAATATATGAAGGAGGAATCGGACTGGCGGGCAACCTGATGCCGGCCGATCATACCATTGCCATCAGGCTGGTGAAAGACGAATTCTGCCGGCACCTGCTGAAAAGATTTCGCAAGCCGATCGTTTCAACGTCTGCAAATATTTCCGGACTGCCTTCACCTGCGCATTTCGGTGAAATAACGGAGACGATCAAACGAGGAGTCGACTTTGTTGTGAAATGGAGGCAGGACGATACCCTGGCCGCGCAGCCTTCATCAGTGATCAGGTGGACGAAGCAAGGGAAACCGGAATTCCTCAGACCTTAGAAGGAGAGGATTGTCGTAAATTTGCACCGCATGCAGAAAATCCTGGTCATTCAAACAGCTTTTATCGGTGATGTGGTATTGGCGACTTCCATTCTCGAGGAATTGCATGCGGCGCTACCCGATGCGGAACTGCATTTCATGGTGCGAAAGGGAAATGAAGGTTTGCTCAACGGTCATCCCTACCTGCACAAAACCTGGGTATGGAATAAGCAAAAAAACAAACTGGGAAATCTCCGTCGGTTGAGAAAAGCCGTGCGCAGGGAAAAGTTCGACATCGTGGTGAATGTTCAGCGCTTTTTCGCCACGGGCTTCCTCACGGCCTTCTCCGGCGCAAAACAGAAAATTGGATACAATAAAAATCCACTTTCGTTTTTATTCACAAAGAGAGTGCCCCACGTCATCAGCACGCCTGAACATCCCATCCATGAAATAGACAGGTGTCATGAACTGATCAAGGATATAACGGGCATGAGTCATGCTTTCAAGCCCCGGTTATATCCTACACCGGAAGATTATGAAAAAGTGAAACCGTATAAGGACGCTCCCTATGTTTGCATCGCACCCGCGTCAGTATGGTTTACCAAGCAATACCCGCCCGCTCAATGGGCTGCTTTGCTGATCAGGCTGCCATCTAACCTGCAGGCCTACCTGCTGGGTTCCCCGGCCGATCAACGCCTGTGTGATGAAATCATTCGCCTTACACCCGGTGCGAAGGCTCAGAGCCTGGCGGGGAAGCTGAGTTTGCTGCAGTCGGCCGCACTTCAGCAGGATGCAAAAATGAATTATGTAAATGATTCCGCACCGATGCATTTTGCGTCTGCCGTCAACGCACCCGTTACCGCTGTTTATTGTTCCACCATTCCTGCATTTGGTTTTGGCCCGGTTTCAGACAAAAGTTTTATTGTTGAAGTGCAGGAGAAGCTCGATTGCCGGCCCTGCGGATTGCATGGAAAGCGGGAATGTCCACTTGGACATTTTCATTGTGCAAAGTGGATTAAGGATGAACAGTTGCTTGAGACGCTGAAATGAAGATTGTGGATTGTCGATTCCACAATCTATAATCTACAATCAACAATCTATTCCCTGCCTTACCTTTGTGCCATGCAAATCCAATGCACGGAAAAAGAATCATTCATTCTTAAAAAAGTTGCGCATGCTGCCGAAGAACTGGGTATCCAGGCCTTTCTCATCGGCGGGTTTGTGCGCGACAAGATCCTGGGTCGGCCTACGGTTGACGCGGATATCGTGTGCGTTGGAGATGGTATCGAATTGGCCAATCAGGTCGCCAGCCGCTTCCAACCCAAACCTTTCGTTTCTTTCTACAAGAATTTTGGCACCGCACATCTCAAAGCCGACGGTCTTGACCTCGAATTTGTGGGCGCGCGGAAAGAAAGCTATCAATACCATTCGCGAAATCCAATCGTCAGGCCCGGCAACCTGGAAGACGACCAGCGGCGCCGCGATTTCACTGTAAATGCGCTGGCCGTCAGCCTCAACCCTTCGGATTATGGAGTGCTGCTGGATCCCTTCAATGGCCGTGAAGACATTCAAAATGCCGTCCTCCGCACACCCCTGGATCCCGATCAAACCTTTAGTGACGATCCGTTGCGCATGCTTCGCGCAACACGTTTCGCGTGCCAGCTGGGATTTACCATCGAGGAGAAGACCTGGCAGGGCATTCATCGCAATGCGGAACGAATCCGCATTGTATCACAGGAACGGGTAACCGAAGAATTGAATAAGATGCTGCTTTCGAAAAAGCCGTCGGTGGGTTTTGATCTCATGTACAGGAGCGGGTTGTTGCACATCATTTTCCCGGCCATGGTAGACCTGGCGGGGGCTGAGTATATTGACGGCCACGGTCACAAGGATAATTTCTACCACACCCTCCAGGTGGTTGATAACCTGGCCGGCAATTCAGAAGACCTTTGGTTGCGCTGGGCCGCGGTTCTTCATGACATTGGTAAACCCGCAACTAAAAAATTCGAAGACGGGCATGGATGGACCTTTCATGGCCATGAGGTGGTGGGCGGTAGAATGGTGCCGCGAATCTTTTCAAAAATGAAACTACCACTCGACGGCAAGATGCGCTTTGTACAGAAGTTGGTGGAACTGCACCTGCGACCGATTGGCCTGACGCAGGAGAACATAACGGATTCGGCTATCCGAAGACTGTTGTTCGATGCGGGCGACGATATTGACGCGTTGATGTTATTGTGCGAGGCCGATATCACGTCCAAAAACAAGAAAAAAGTGGCCCGATTTCTGAATAATTTCGAATTGGTGAGGCAGCGGCTGAAAGAAGTTGAGGAAAAAGACCGCATTCGCAACTGGCAACCGCCCATTTCGGGAGAAATGATCATGGAAATTTTCGGACTTCAGCCCGGTAGAGAAGTGGGAGATATAAAAAATGCCATCAGGGAAGCGATATTGGACGGGGAAATTGAAAACAGCTACGAGGCCGCGCACGCCTTTATGCTGAGAAAGGCAGTGGAAATGAACATTCACCCGCCGAAGGCAGATGAATAAAGAAATTGTATTTTAGCGCTTCACCCCTCTCAACCTGGCTTTGAAAGGAGGCGGGTAATCCCATTCGGGCTTTGATCCGTATTTAAATTAGAAAACAAAACTTTTTCCATCGGCATGATGACCATATTAAAATTCAGGATCTACTTCGAAGACGACGACAGCATTTACCGTGACATTGTGATCAAGCACACCCAAAATTTCAGGGATCTGCACGAAATCATCTTGCGCAGTTATGAATTCGACAGTAAGCACCAGGCAACCTTCTATCGCAGCAACGATCATTGGCTGCGGGGACGGGAAATCACCCTGGAGAAATATGACAAAGCCTATCGCGCGGAGCCACTGCTCATGGCAGATACGACGGTGGGATCGGAAATAAAGGAGCCGAACCAGAGGTTTGTTTATGTCTATGACTTTATCAAAAACTGGAGTTTCCTCGTGGAATTAATTTCGATTTCTAAAGAGGAAAATGGCAAGCTTACCTATCCATCCATCGTTAGGTCTGAAGGGATAGCGCCCAGTCAGTATGGAACCAAGAGTCTTCTGGGCGATCGCTTCGTGGATGTGGAAGAAAAATATGACCTGGCCCAGGGTGAGGAAGGATTCACCGAAGAGGGCGAAAAGGAAGATACAGAGCCAGAAGGGGAGGAGGAAGGAACCGAGGAAAGCACGGAGATTTGAGTTTCCAGCATTTCATGCAAAAAACAGCCATCATCATCAATGGCCCAACGGCAGTGGGCAAAACAGATCTCGCGATTCAACTGGCCCAATATTTCAACACCGAGATCATTTCATCCGACTCAAGACAATGCTACCGGGAACTCAATATTGGCGTGGCAAAGCCAGACGGAGCGCAGCTTGCAGCCGTTCCTCATCATTTCATCAATTCTCATTCCATTCACCAGGAAGTCAATGCGGCCAGCTTTGAACATTATGCGCTTGCCTGCGCGGATAAAATCTTTTCCAAGCATGATGTATTAATCCTCGTGGGAGGCACGGGACTCTATACTAAAGCATTTTGCGAGGGACTCGACAATATTCCATCTGTTCCGCCAGCACTAAAAGCGGGTATCCTTCAACGTTATGAAACCGGAGGGGATGAATGGCTGCGCCGGGAAATTGAAAAAGAAGACCCCGAATTTTATCGTTTGGGGGAAATCCAAAACCCAAGACGTATCCTTAGGGCGCTTGAGGTTAAAATGGCCACCGGGAAATCGATCCGCGACTTTCAAACCCGGGAGAAGTCGGATAGGAATTTTTTAACCGTCCAAATCGGACTGGAAATTGAACGGCATTTGTTGTACGAGAGAATTAACACACGGGTAGACAAGATGATGGATGCTGGATTGGTTGAAGAAGCAAAAATTTTGCACCCTGAAAAGCAACTTACTGCACTCCAAACCGTAGGATATAGAGAGATATTCGACTGGATAGATGGACTAATCAGCCTGGACCGGGCCATTGATCTTATTAAAGTCAATACCCGGCATTATGCAAAGCGGCAAATGACGTGGTTCAAAAATCAGTCAAGCCTGCATTGGGTTTCATTTCCATTCAATGTTGAAAATCTCATTCGTGATTGTGTATCTTTTACACATTATGCAGCGAAATAATTCTCATCTTGTCTTGTTAAGTAAATCGTTTAAGGGAGGGCTTGTCGAACATCACTTTTTTTAAAATCGAAAAAAAATTAACCAATTATCGATTGTTTATTTTTTTGAAAAAAAGTGTATAATTCTTTTGATCGTATCGTTAAATATTTGTTACTTTAGTGCGATTTTATTAATAACCCTAACTAACACGCTCCGCTTATGACTCCAAAATCAACGCGCTTAATGCGGTTATGCTGCATGTTGCTACTGCTTTTCGTCGGTAGCATGGTTTTCTCACAAACAAAAAAAATTTCGGGTAAAGTAACGGGATCTGATGGTCAGCCTGTTCCTGGTGCAACGGTTGCTGTAAAAGGCACCAATGCAGTTACGGTAACAGCTGCCGACGGTACTTATACCATCAATGCCAAATCTGGTGATGCATTGGTCATCACTTCCGTGGGTTTTAAAACCCAGGAAATAAAGGTTGGCACTTCGGATGCAATTAATGCATCCATGGTAACAGCGACCAGTAACCTCGATGAAGTTGTGGTTACCGGTTATACGTCACAGAAAGTAAAAGAAATTACGGGTTCTGTGGCCGTCGTAAAACCTAAAGACCTTACAGCCGTGCCAGCCGGTCAGGTAGAGCAAATGTTGCAAGGTCGTGTTGCTGGTTTGAACGTCATGACTTCGGGACAACCCGGCGCTCCGGCGAACATCAGTCTGCACGGTATCGGTAACTTCGGAGATGTTACCCCTCTTTATATTATTGATGGAGTTCAGGGTGACATCAATAACCTCAACCCACAGGACATTGAATCACTCCAGGTTCTGAAAGACGCTGGTGCTGCTTCTATATATGGTGTGCGCGGTGCAAATGGTGTAATCGTGATCACGACCAAGAAAGGTCGTTCTGGTCGCCCCATCATCACTTATGACGGTTATTTTGGACACACGGTGCCTTTGAGTAAGGGCTTTCCGCTCTTGAATTCAAAGGAAATGGCAGATGCGACCTGGCAGGCCTACATCAATTCAGGCCAGGTGGATTCAGTTACGGGCAACCCGAGTCACCCCGAATATGGATCTGGCGCTACTCCTGTATTGCCAGACTACATCCTTGCGGGTGGTGCAAGCGGATTGTTCAATGGCGATCCTGCAGTGAATCCCGACCTTTACAACGTTGACTATGGTGCTGGTCCTATTTACCAGATCGTACAAGCCAACAAGCAAGGAACTGACTGGTTTCATGAAGTATTCAAACCGGCCAACCAACAAAGCCATACCGTTACTGCAGCGGGCGGCAGTGACAAGAGCAAGTACCTGATTTCATTGGGTTATTTGAATCAACAGGGTACAATGCTCTTCACCTATCTAAAGCGTTATACGGTTAGGGCAAATACAGAATTCAATATTAAGAATACCGTTCGTGTAGGTGAGAACATCCAATTGGTTGCGCGTGAAAACCCGCAGATTGGTAACCAAAGCGAGGGTAACGAAATTACCAACGCCCAGAACCTTCAGCCGATCGTGCCCGTGTATGATATTAAGGGCGGATGGGGTGGTGCCCAGGGAGCTCGTTTAGGTAACGCATCCAACCCGGTTGCTTCCCGTTATCGTTCAAAAGATGATAGGGGAACCACCTGGCAGATCTTCGGTAACGTATATGCTGACGTTGACTTCCTGAAGAACTTCACGTTCCACACTTCATTCGGTGGAACCCAGTCCAACTATTATTATTATTTCTTCGGTTTCCATACTTACGAGAATGCGGAAGACAATGGATCTAATTCATTCAACGAAGTATCTGGTTACAGCCGCTCATGGACATGGACAAACACCCTTGCCTACAACAAGGTGTTTTCAAATGACCATAGCGTAAAAGCCTTGATCGGTACTGAGGCACTCAGCAATTACAATCGTGAATTGGGTGGTAGTCGTATCAACTATTTTACGGATGATCCCAACTATCGTTTCCTTTCCACAGGTAACCCTACCGGACAAAGTAACTATAGCTTCGCTGGTCAGTCTACGATTCAGTCTTATTTCGGCAGAATCGACTATGCTTACAAAGACAAGTATTTGCTGAGTGGAACAATCAGAAGAGATGGTTCTTCAATCTTCGGATCAGAAAACAGGTACGGTACCTTCCCATCTGTGAGTGCGGCCTGGAGGGTAACAGAGGAGAATTTTGCAAAAGGAATTACCTGGCTGACCGACTTAAAGGTTAGGGGAAGCTGGGGTAAGCTGGGTTTCTACGGAAATACCAACTCCTTGAACCAGTATACAACTTATAGTGGATCTCCTGGTACAACAAACTATGATATCTCTGGCGCCAGTACAAGTTCCGTGGTTGGATTTAGCAACAACCGTATTGGTAACGCAGCCACTGGTTGGCAAACCGACGTCGTGTCGAACTTCGGCATCGAAGCTAACCTCTGGAAAGGCGGTTTGTATTTCACCGCTGACTGGTACAAGAAAAAATCTGAAGGATTGCTTTTCCAACTTGCCCTGCCTTATATTCTGGGTGGTGCTACTGCTCCTAACATCAATATTGGTGACGTGCAAAATACAGGTCTTGACCTGTTGATTGGAACAAGGGGTGTGATTTCAAAGGATTGGAAATATGATGTAACTGCAACGATTACTACCTATAATAATAAGGTGGTTAAACTGAATGAGGGTGTACCTTATTTTGATGCTGGCGGTTCTCGTATCGGCAACTTCGTTCGTAACCAGGTTGGTCAAGCCGTTAGCTCCTTCTTTGGATATAAGATCGTTGGTTTCTTCAACAGTGCTGATGATGTAACCAAATCACCCACCCAGGATGGTGCTGGTGTTGGTCGTTTCAAATACCAGGATACAGATGGCGACGGAAAGATTACCGATGCTGACAGGGTGTTCTTCGGTAACCCGAACCCTGACTTCTCTCTTGGTTTGAACCTCGCAATTACCTGGAAACAGTTTGATTTCTCTACCTTCTTCTATGGCACATTTGGGAATGACCTGATCAACTACACCAGGTGGTGGACTGATTTCTTCCCTTCTTTCCAGAATGCCAAGAGCAAGACCTTATTATATGATGCATGGACTCCAAGCCACCAAAATGCCAAAGTATCAATCAACGAAAACGTTTCGAATTTCTCTAATAACGCTATCGTGAATTCATACTACCTGGAAGATGGTTCATATTTCAAGAACAAGTCAATGATCCTCGGATGGACTTTGCCTAAAGCATGGGTTTCTAAGGCTAATATTGACAGGGTAAGGGTATATGTTCAGGGTGTAAATTTGTTTACCTTTACGAAGTATACCGGATTGGATCCTGAGTTGTCTGGCGCAATTGATGGTAATACCGGAAGGCCTTCTACTGGAGCATTTGGAATCGACTTTGGTAACTATCCAAATAACCAGAAACAATACATCATAGGTTTGAACGTAGGTTTCTAAATCCTAAAACCCCACATTAAAACACAAATCATTATGAGATATTCAAAAATTCTTCTGATTCTGGGTCTTGTAGGTATCATAGGATACTCCTGCAAGAAAAGCTTCCTGGACAAAGCACCCCTGGGTGTTTTGAGCGAGGAGACGCTTTCCAACAAGAATGGCGTGGAAGCTCTTTTGATTGGTGCCTATTCTCTTCTTGACGGATATGGCTCCAACAACAGCTCCTGGGCTTCTGCCGGATCCAACTGGGTTTACGGCAGCATGTGCGGCAGTGAGGCTTACAAGGGTTCTGACGCTGGCGACCAGCCAGATGCCAACCCTATTGAGATCTTCTCGCCAACAGCAGCTAACCCCTATTTCGTAACAAAATGGTCAACGGTATATGATGCGGTTGGCAGGACGAACGACGTTCTGCGTATTGCTGTGAAAGCGACTGATATTGGTGCGGACGACATGAAGCGCATAACTGGTGAGGCAAGATTCCTACGCGCTTTCTATCATATGGAAGCAAAGAAGATGTGGAACAAGGTGCCTTTCGTTGATGAGACGGTAACTTACAACGCCGGTAACTTTCACATTGGTAATGACGCTGACATTTGGCCTAATATCGAAGCCGACCTTCAATATGCTATCGACAACCTGCCTGAAACTCAGGACCAGGTTGGACGTACCAACAAATGGGTGGCTACGGGATACCTCGCAAAAGCAAAATTATTCCAGGGCGACTATGCAGCTGCAAAGCCTCTTTTGGAATCAATCATTAACAGTGGAAAGTACAGCCTTCAGGCTTCTTTCGCAGATAACTTCAACATTGAAAGAAAGAACAGCAAGGAATCTCTCTTCGCTGCCCAGTCTTCAGTTAACGACGGTTCAAATGGTAACAACGGTAACTGGGGTGATGTGTTGAACTTCCCTTATAGTGGTGGCCCCGGCGGATGCTGCGGATTTTTCCAACCCTCTCAGTACCTGGTTAACCACTTCAGGGTTGACGCAGCAGGTTTGCCTTTCCTGGATACCTACAATTCTGTTGACGTGAAGAGTGACCAAGGCTTGAAATCTGGTGATCCATTCACTCCGGAAGCCGGCTTCCTGGATCCCCGCTTAGACTGGACAGTTGGTCGTCGCGGTATTCCTTACCTGGATTGGGGTAACCATCCTGGTAACGACTGGATCAGGGATCAGGGTAATGGTGGACCTTACACGCCAAAAAAGAACGTATACTACAAAGCTCAGGAAGGAAAGAAAACCGACGCTTCTTTCTGGACTTCAGGTGTAACAGCAAACAACATCAACCTCATGCGCTATGCAGACATTCTGCTGTGGGCTGCTGAGTGTGAAGTTGAAGTAGGTGTAGTTGACAAAGCCAGGGAATATGTAAACCTGGTAAGGCAAAGGGCAGCTGATCCTTCTACCTGGGTTAAAACTGCAGGTGGTGCAAATGCAGCCAACTATAAAATTGGCCTCTATACTGCAACCTGGACCGATCAGGCGCTTGCACGCAAAGCTGTTCATTTCGAAAGAACACTCGAACTGGGCATGGAAGGAGTTCGCTTCTTCGACATGGTTAGATGGAATGTTGCTGATGTAGAAATCAACGCCTACTTCGCAAAAGAAAAGAGTCTTCGTAGCTATATGAAGAATGCAGTATTCACAAAAGGTAAAAACGAATACTACCCTATTCCCCAGGATGAAATTGACCGCGTGGGCGGTGGATTGCTGAAGCAAAATCCTGGCTACTAGTTTCTGAATTGATTCAATTTTCATATTGAAAAAGAGGCAGGGGTTAAGCCTGCCTCTTTTTTTTGGTGTCAAATATCTTTTCAATAATTTACAGAAATTTCCCTGTGATGTGTAGTGTGGCAGCCCGCCTGATCACGATATGCCTTATTGTGCTGATTACCTCCTGCGCGCGAAAGAAGACCCTCTTTGTTGAGCTGCCCTCCAGCCAAACAAATATTCACTTTTCCAACAACATCAAGGAAACAGACTCCATCAACGTATTGGATTTTGAAAACGTTTACAATGGTGCCGGAGTAGGCTTTGGAGATTTCAATAATGATGGACTCCAGGATATCTACTTCACCGGGAATATGGTGCCCAATAAACTCTATCTCAACAAGGGCAATTTCAAATTCGAAGACGTTACTGACGCGGCAGGTGTTGATGGCAAGGGAAGATGGTGCCGTGGCGCATCTATCGTTGATATCAACAACGACGGACTCCAGGATATTTATGTTTGCGCTTCCATTCTGCTTGACTCCAACATGCGTCAAAACCTGCTCTACATCAACCAGGGTGTAGACAAGAATGGAATTCCACACTTTAAAGAAATGGCTGCTGAATACGGATTAAACGATAAGGGTCATTCCACACAGGCAGCGTTTTTTGATTATGATAATGATGGCGACCTTGACGTATTTGTTTGCACGAACGAAATTGTGAAAGGCACCTATCCGAATAAATTCAGTCCCCGCAAACTGGATGGATCCTCTCCAAGCACGGGAAGACTATATAGGAACGACTACTCTGAAACCCTGCACCATCCAGTGTTTACCAATGTTTCAAGGCAGGCGAATATATTGATAGAAGGACTGAGCCATGCGGTTACGATCGTTGATATCAATAACGACGGATGGAAGGATATTTACATTACGAACGACTATCTCTCCAACAACCTGCTGTACATCAACAACGGGGACGGCACCTTTACGGATGAGCTGGCCAAATACTTCAAACATACCGCGGCGAATGCCATGGGTGCGGATATCGAAGACATCAACAACGATGGCCTTCAGGATGTTGTTGAATTGGATATGAATCCGGAAGATAATTACCGGAAGAAGATGATGTTGAGTCCGAATAGTTATCAAACCTATCAGAACAGTGATTTGTACGGCTACGAATATCAATACGTCAGAAATATTGTGCAATTGAATGAGGGACGCCGCGTGCTGGGAAATGATTCGCTGGGCGACCCGGTGTTTGGTGACATCGGTTTCTTTAGTGGCATTGCAGAAACAGATTGGAGCTGGACGCCGATGGTGGTTGATTTTGACAATGATGGCTACAGGGATATCATTGTGACCAACGGGTTTCCAAAAGATATTACAGATCGCGACTTCGTGACATTCCGCAACAAAGCCTTCCTGGTCGCTTCAAAACAACAGTTGTTGACCCAGATTCCTGAAGTCAAAATCCTGAACTACGCTTTCAAAAACAATGGCGACCTAACTTTTACAAAAGTTTCAAAAGAATGGGGCATCGAGGACCCGAGTTATTCTAACGGTGCCGCCTATGCGGATCTTGACAACGATGGGGATATGGACTATGTGGTGAATAATATCAACGATGAGGCATCGGTGTACCAAAACCTCGCCAATGACAACAAAGAGAATGCGCCTCACTGGTTGCAGGTTGAATTCGACGGGAAGAATCCCAATCCCGGCGGTTTTGGATCACTTGTGAAAATTTATTACGACCATGGAAAGAAACAGGTTTTCGAAAGCAATCCCTGCAGGGGTTATCTGACTTCCATCCAGAATATCGGCCACTTTGGATTGGGAAAGATCGATATGATCGACAGCCTGTTGATTATTTGGCCTGACCACAAGATGCAAAAACTGACCCAGGTAAAGGTGAACCAGCGACTGAAGCTGAAACAAACTGACGCCCGGGAAACTTATGATTTCACAAAGCCCACCATCGCTTCGGGTACGCTTTTCCGTGATCTCACCGACAAACTGGCTCCCAACATTAATTATCCCGATGACGACTATATCGACTTCAATGTACAGAAATTACTTCCGCACAAGTTTTCCGAGTACGGTCCGGGCCTGGCTGTTGGCGACATCAATGGAGACGGCAGGGAAGACCTGGTAATGGGTGGCTCCTATGGTTACAGCACGCAGTTGTTGCTGCAGCAGGCAGATGGCAAAATGAGTCCGAGACTATTGGAACCAAAGGCGTCCCGATTTACAAAGGGCTGGGAAGATCTGGGCATCTTGCTTTTTGATGCGGACAAAGACGGTGACCTTGATTTGTATATCGCCTGTGGCGGTTATGAGAATGAGGGAAAAGTTTCCAATTACCAGGATAAGTTCTATATCAATGATGGGAAGGGAAATTTTACGCTCGATACAACAGATATTCCAAAGAATTATACCAGTAAGTCTTGTGTAAGGGCAGTCGACTTCGACAAGGATGGCGACCTGGATCTTTTTGTAGCCGGCAGGCTCGAGCCTTGGCACTATCCCAAGCCCGTTTCCTGCGCCATTTATCGAAATGATTCGAAAGACGGCAAGATTAAATTCACAGACGTGACGGAGACGGTGGCCAAAGACCTCATCAACATTGGACTCAGTTGTGACGCAAGTTTCAGCGATTTCGACAACGATGG
>Ga0157375_10000647_pt1 | contig 30840 bp, 20 predicted proteins | sample M35metaG_FD_115311 | JGI IMG/M metagenome (GOLD analysis project Ga0157375, IMG submission 115311) | Miscanthus rhizosphere microbial communities from Kellogg Biological Station, Michigan, USA - M3-5 metaG | ecosystem: Host-associated > Plants > Roots > Rhizosphere > Soil | place: USA: Michigan... | reverse complement strand
GGAGATGATCCCGACCTCGTACTTCTTGCCGAGCCGGTCCATCGCCGCGTTCGCCTCGCGGAAGGGCAGCCAGTAGGCGACGCTGTTGGGCAGGAACTGGGCCCGCGAGGGCTCCACCTCCCAGCCGAGCTCGCCGGCGACTTTGACGATCGTGCGGCGCAGGACCTCGGCGTAGAGCTCGTAGGAGCCGGCCATGATCTCCGCCTGGACCTCCATGAAACGGGCGAGGAAGGCGGTCTCGTCGAAGCTGAAGCCGTCTTTGACCGCCTCTTTCTTGCAGGCCTCGATGATGCCCTTCTCCCAGTCGATCAGAGTGCCGTAGCAATCCGTCGTTACCCATTTGATGTTTTTGAGACTGGGAAGGGCCATCTGCGAGCGCGGCATTATGTCAGTCGCCCCCGTCTCGGCGCGTCACCCCCGACTTGGATAGGCTGCCCCGCCGGCGCCACCAGGGCGCCATCTTTATGGACCTCCTCGAGTATCAGGGCAAGCAGCTGTTCGCCAAGCACGGGATCGCCGTGCCCGGCGGCGAGGTCGCCGCGACGGTTGACGACGCGGTCGCCGCCGCCCAGCGGATCGGCTATCCCTGCGCGATCAAGGCCCAGGTCCTGATCGGCGGCCGCGGCAAGGCCGGCGGGATCAAGATCGCCAAGGACGTCGACGAGGCTCGCGAGTACGCCGACGCGATCCTCGGCATGGACATCGTCGGGCCCCATGGCGAGGGGCCCTTCCGCGTCGACCAGGTCTGGATCGAGGGCGGCTCCGACATCGCCGAGGAGTACTACGCCTCGGTCATCCTCGACCGCGGCGAGAAGAAGCTGCTGGCGATGGTCTCCGCCAAGGGCGGCATGGACATCGAGGCGGTCGCCGCCGAGGATCCCGACGCCCTGGTCAAGCGCCACGTCGACCCGACCCGCGAGTTCGACGCCGCCGCGGCGCGCGCGATCGTCGCCGACGCCGGCCTCGCCGAGGACGCGCTCGACCAGGCGGCCGAGGTGCTGGTGAAGCTGGCCGAGGTGGCGAGCGAGGAGGACGCGAGCCTGATCGAGGTCAACCCGCTGATCGTCACCGCCGGCCGCGACGTGGTCGCGCTCGACGCCAAGGTGACGATCGACGGCAACGCCCTCTTCCGCCACCAGGACCTGGCCGAGATCGCCGACACCGTCGACGACCCGCAGGAGCAGATGGCGAAGGAAAAGGGCCTCACCTACGTCAAACTCGACGGCAACGTCGGCATCCTCGCCAACGGCGCCGGCCTCTGCATGTCGACGCTCGACGTCGTCGCTCAGGCGGGCGGCGCCCCCGCCAACTTCCTCGACGCCGGCGGCGGCTCCAAAGCCGAGGCGATCGTCAACGCGCTGGAAGTGATCAAGTCCGACGAGAAGGTCTCGGCAATCCTCTTCAACATCTTCGGCGGCATCACCCGCTGCGACGAGATCGCCAAGGGGATCGTCACCGCCTCGGGCCAGATCGACCTCGGCATGCCGCTGGTCGTCCGCCTCGACGGCACCAACTCCGAGGAGGGCCTGGCGATCCTCGCCGCGGCCGACCTGCCCAACCTGCACCAGGAGAAGACGATGCTCGACGCCGCGCGCAAGGTCGTCGAGCTCGCCGGGAGCGGCTCGTGAGCATCATCGTCGGCAAGGAGACGAAGCTGGCGGTCTCCGGCCTGACCGGCCGCGAGGGCTCCTTCCACGGCCTGCGCAACAAGGCCTACGGCACCGACCTGGTGGCCGGCGTCACCCCGGGCAAGGGCGGCCAGGACGTCGAGGGCGTCCCCGTCTTCGACACGATCAAGGAGTCGGTCGAGGAGGCCGGCGCCAACACCTCGATGATCTTCGTGCCCGCCCGCTTCGCCGCGCCGGCGATCGACGAGGCGATCGAGTCCGGGGTCGAGACGGTGATCGCGATCACCGAGGGCATCCCGGTGCTCGACATGCTGAAGACCTACTGGAAGGCGAAGGAGGCGGGGGTGCGGCTGATCGGGCCGAACTGCCCCGGCGCCCTCTCGCCCGGCAAGGCCAACGTCGGCATCATCCCCGCCCAGTTCTTCGACCCCGGCAAGATCGGCGTCGTCTCCAAGTCCGGCACCCTGACCTACCAGATCGGCAACGAGCTGAAGCAGGCGGGCGAGGGCAACTCCTCGATCGTCGGCATCGGCGGCGACCCGATCGTCGGCTCCGACTTCATCGACATCCTCAAGCTCTACGAGGCCGACCCCGAGACCGAGCTGATCGTGATGGTCGGCGAGATCGGCGGCGACGCCGAGGAGCGGGCCGCCGAGTTCATCTCCTCCGAGGTCTCCAAGCCCGTCGTCGCCTACATCGCCGGCTTCACCGCGCCCCCCGGCAAGCAGATGGGCCACGCCGGCGCGATCATCTCCGGCTCCTCCGGCACCGCCCAGGCGAAGAAGGACGCGCTGGAAGCGAAGGGCGTCCGGGTCGGCCAGAGCCCGACCGAGGCGGCCCAGATCGCCGTCGAAGTCCTGCGCGGCTCCTAGGGCCGTCCCTACCTATACTCGGACGGCGATGGCGGCAGACACGATTTCCTTTGCGCGCGGCGCTCCCAGCGCCGACATCCTCCCGCACGAGGCGGTGCGGGAGGCGGCGGCCCGGGCGCTCGCCAGCGACTGGGAAAAGGCGCTCTCCTACGGCACCGGGATCGGTCACCCCGGCCTCTGCGAGTGGATCGCCGAGCGCCACGGCGGGCTCGACGCCGCGCAGGTGATGGTCGCCAACGGCTCGCTCGAGGCGGGGGCGATGCTGTTCGAGCACCTGCTCGGCCCGGGCGACCGGGTGATCGTCGAGCAGCCGACCTACGACCGCACGCTGCTGCTCCTGCAGCGCCTCGGGGTCGAGCTGGTGCCGGTGCCGCTGGAGGCCGACGGGGTCGACGTCGGCGCGATCGAGGCGGCGCTCGCCGCGGGCCCGGTCAAGCTCGCCCACGTCATCCCCAACGCCCACAACCCGGCCGGCTGCACGCTCTCGAGCGCGAAGCGGGCGCGGCTGGTGGAGCTGGCGGCCGCGCACGACTTCTGGATCTTCGAGGACGACCCTTATAGAGAGCTGCCGTTCGCGGGGGAGCCGCTGGAGACGATGCTCTCGCTTGACCGCGCCGGCCGCGTCGTCCACGCCTCCTCCTTCTCGAAGACGGTCAGTCCCGGCGTCCGCGTCGGCTACCTGGCGGGCCCGGCGGAGGAGATCGCGAAGCTGGCCAAGCGCGCCAACGAGATCTACATCTCGCCCAACATGCTGGCCGAGTCGATCGTCCTCGAGCTCTGCCGCTCCGGCGAGCTCGACCGCAACATCGCCTTCGTCAAGGGCGAGCTGAAGGCGCGCTGCGACGCGCTCGTCGCCGCCCTGCGCGAGCAGATCCCGGAGGCCTCGTTCGTCGTCCCGGAGGGCGGTTACTTCCTCTGGCTCGACCTCGCCGAGGGGACCGACGCGGCGGCGCTGCTGGCCGCGTCGAAAGCGGCCGGAGCCACCTTCGTCGCCGGCCCCGACTTCATGATCGACGGCGGCCGGAACAGCCTCCGCCTCTCCTTCGCTCCGGTTCCCGCCGCGCAGATGGACGAGGGCGTCTCCCGCATCGCCGCGGCGCTCGAGCGCATCCGCGCCGGCTCGCCCGCCTAGCTCGCCCGCCACCCGAGCGGGTTCCGGGGTGAGGAGCGCGGTCCGGCCGGTGCCGTCGCCGCCGCCATCGCGACAACCAGTCGGACCGGACCGCGACGGCGGTCGGGCGAGGGAGAGCGACACCGGCCGGGGGACGGATCCGTCCCACCCCGAATACGAGTCCCGGGTGTGCTTTGGATCACCGCCGCGAAGAGTTTTCGCGAGAGCGTGGGAAGAGTGATCCGGCCCCCGCGCGAGGGCCGTAAGGGCCGGGTGGAAGCGCAAACCATCTAGGAGGCCGATGAAGATGCCCGAAACCAAGGAACGCGAGACGGAGGCGGCGAGGCAGAGCACGCTCGCCCGGGTCGCCAAAGACCCCGTGTCGCGCCGCAAGTTCATCGCCCTGACCGGTGGCTCCGCCGCCGCCGCGGCGTTTCTCGCCGCCTGTGGCAGCGACAGCGGCACGACGACGACGTCGACGGCCAGCGGTGGCGGTGGCGGCAGCAGCGAAACCGCGCAGTTCGGCAAGGGCGACGTCGGCATCCTCAACTACGCCCTCACGCTCGAGTACCTGGAGACGGCCTTCTACGCCGACGTCGTCAAGAGCGGACTCTTCAAGGGAGCCGAGCTGGAGGCGATCAAGAAGTTCGGGCAGGAGGAGGCCGAACACGTCGAAGCGCTGACCGCCGCGGTCAAGTCGCTGAAGGGCACCCCGGCGCCGAAGCCGAAGACCGAATTCCCGCTGAAGAACGCCAAATCGGTGGTCGAACTGGCGGCGACGGTTGAGAACCTCGGTGCCGCCGCCTACCTCGGGCAGGCAGCCAACATCGAAAGCCCGGAAGTCCTGGCGTCGGCGCTGGCGATCCACAGCGTCGAGGGCAGGCACGCGGCGACGCTGAACACGATGCTCGGCAAGTCGATCACCCCGGACGGGGCGTTCGCCAAGCCGGCCGATGCGAAGACCGTTCTCAAGTCCGTCGAACCATTCATCGTCGGCTGAGCCGGCGGAGCGAAAGGAGATAGCAATGACCCAGCAGGAACTTGCACATCCGGAGCTCGCCGGCGTCGAGATAATCGACGACAGCGGCGACCTCTCCCGCAGTGAGGTGATCCTCAAGGGCGCGCTGGCGGCCGGTGCCGTCTACGGCCTCGGCATGGTCACCCCGTTCGTCCGCAAGGCGTTGGCGATGTCCGAAGGCGGCGACGTCGGCATCCTCAACTTCGCCCTCACCCTGGAGTACCTGGAGTCGACCTTCTACGACGAAGCGAAGACCCGGGCCAAGGCGAGCGGCGAGCTGAAGAGCCTGATCGGGCAGCTGGCCGACGACGAGAAGCAGCACGTCGAAGCGCTGACGGCGACGATCAAGCAGCTCGGGGGCAAGCCGGTGGCGGAGCCGAAATTCGACTTCAGCTACGGCAACACGGCCGGTTTCCTGAAGCTGGCGCAGACCTTCGAGGACACCGGGGTCAGCGCCTACAACGGCGCCGGACCGATGATCAAGTCCAAAGAAGTGCTCGGCGCGGCTGGCTCGATCGTCCAGGTCGAGGCTCGTCACGCGGCGGCGATCCGGCTCCAGAACAAGGAAGAACCGGCTCCCGACGCGTTCGATTCCCCGCTCGACGAAGCGCAGGTGCTGAAGGCCGTCGAACCGTTCATCGCCTAGGCGGGCGCAAAGAGCGGATGATGGACTGAGATGAGCGTCCGAAGGGAGAAGGCCGAGCGGCTGGCCGACGAGGAGCTGATGCCGCTGATCGGGGAAAAGGACCCCGAGGCCTTCGAGGTCTTCTACGACCGCCACGGCGGCGTCGCCTACTCGCTGGCGTACAGAATCGTCGGCGAGCGGGCGGCCGCCGAGGACGTCACCCAGGAGGCCTTCATCTCGATCTGGCGCAGCGGCGCCCGCTTCGATCGGGCCCGCGGCAGCGTCCGCTCCTGGATGCTCAGCATCGTCCGCAACCGCGCCATCGACATGCTGCGCAGCCGCGCCGGCAAGGCGCCGAAACTGACCTTCGACGACGATGCGATCCTCGAGCAGCGCCCGGCCGAGGAGCTGACCGAGGAGGAAGCGATGCGGCACGAGACCGCGACAGAGGTCAGGGGCGCCCTCGGCACCCTGCCGGGGGACCAGTCGAAGGTGATCGAGCTGGCCTACTTCGGCGGTTTCAGCCAATCGGAGATCGCGCGGATGCTCGGGGTTCCCCTGGGCACGGTGAAGGGACGGATGAGGCTTGGGATGGAGAAGATCAGGGGAGAGCTGGCGGAGGGACTGGCATGACCGAGAACGACCACGAGCGCTGGAGCGAGAACCTCGCCGCCTACATGCTGGGCGCGCTCGACGCCGCCGAGGCGGCCGAGCTGGAGCGCCACCGCGAGGGCTGCGAGCGCTGCCAGGCGGAGATCCGCTGGCTGACGCCGGCGCTGGACGCGCTGCCGGAGAGCGTCGAGCGTTTCGCGCCGCCGGCGGAGCTGCGTTCGCGGGTGATGTCCGAGGTCCGCGCCGACGCGCGCCAGGCGGGCGCCGACCGCGCCGCCGCCGAGGGCGGGCTCTGGCACCGCGCCGCCGGCTGGCTCCGCGGGCTCGGCTCCGGCCCGATGGGCCTGCGGCCGGTCGTCGGCTTCGCCGCCGCGGTCCTGGTCGTCGTCGCCGTCGCCGGCTACGCGATCGGCGGCGGCATCGGCTCCAGCTCGGACGGCACCGGCGCCGGCACGGTGGTCGCGGGCCACGCGCCCGGGGTCACCGCGCGGATCGTCATGGCGGGCGAAGGCGGCACCCTGCATCTCGCCAACGTCCGCCAGCTGCCGGAGGAAAGGGTGCTCGAGGCCTGGGTTCAGCGCCGCGGTGCGGTGACCCCGGTGCGGGCGCTGTTCGTGCCCGATCGCGAAGGCCGCGCCACGACCACGATCGCCGACATGAAGGGGGTCGAAACCGTGATGGTCACGACCGAGCCCCCGGGTGGGAGCAGGTCGCCGACCTCGGCGCCGATCGTGACCGTGCCGATCCCGCAGTAGCCGGCGCGGCCGGTCGAGCCTGGCGCTAGCGCCCGTAGCGATCGGAGGACAGCACCAGCTGCTCCGGGATCGCCGCCCGCGGCGGCGGCGCCGGGTCGGCGCGGACCGAGACGGTCTCGGCGACGCTGCGGCTGACCTCGTGCTTGCCGTCGGCGGAGGCGATCGTCACCCGCTCGTCGTCGGAGCTCTCGACCTTGCCCTCGAGGCCGGGATCCAGACCCGCCGCCTTCAGGTAGTGCAGCAGCTCCTCGGCCTCGTTCTCGAAACGCAGGACGGTGACGTCGGCGCCGACCTCGACGTCGGCCAGCAGCGAGCCCTGCTCGCGCACGCCCTCGACGATCGGGTGGCCGTGGGGGCAGGTGGTGGCATCGCCGATCGCCGCCCGCATCCGCTCCTCCAGGACCGGCGACATCGCGTGCTCGATCCGCTCCGCCTCCTCGTGCACCTCGTCCCAGGGGATGCCGAGGACGTCGGTGAGGAAGCGCTCGATCATCCGGTGGCGGCGGACGATGTGGCTGGCGTGCTCGCGCCCGGACTCGGTGAAGAAGAGCGATTTGTCGGGCTTGCGGTCGACGTAGCCGTCCTCGACCAGGCGCCCGACCATCTCGTGCACGGTCGGCGGCGAGAGCTGCATCGCGCGGGCGACGTTGGCGCCGGTCATCGGCAGCCCGGCCTCCTCCAGCCAGAACATGATCTCCAGGTACTCCTGCTCAGCGACGGTCGCGGTGTCGGCGGACAAGCGACGCTCCTTTTCGGGCTCGTTCAACGGACCCGACCGATACTAGTGGCTGTTCAGCGGCGCTCGACCAGGGTCGAGACGATCGCCTCGTAGAAGCCGTCGCCCATGCGCCCCTCGGTCACCGTGGCGTTGCCCCAGGCGGCGAGCTTGGAGCGCAGGCCGGGGTCGCGCTCGGGACCGTTGGCGACGACGAAGAAGCGGCCGACCGCGGCGGCGACTTCGAGGTCCTCGACCGAGTCGCCGACGGCGATGCAGTCGGCCGGGTCGTAGCCGCGCGCTCGCGCGTGGGCGGCCACCGCGGCGGCCTTGCTGACCTGGCGCGGGACCAGGTGGTAGGCGTGGGTGGGCCCGTCGACGGTCGCCATCTCACGCCCGATCGCGCCGTTGTCGAGCAGGCGCAGGTCCTCGTCGCCGCGCGCCCCCAGCAGCGCGTTCGCCTCCTCGACGTCGACCTTGCCGCGGAAGAGGTGGGAGAGGACGCGGCCGTGGTGCCAGGGCGCGTGGTACTCGAGGCGCCCATCGAAGTGCTCGAACAGCAGCTTGGGGATGCCGCGGGCCTCGATCTGCTCGTAGATCGTGCCCTCCTCGTTGGGCTCCATCGCGCCGGTCAGCAGGGTCTTCTCGCCCTCGATCGCGAAGGCGCAGCCGGCCTCGTAGATGTAGGAGGTCTGGCCCATCAGGCGGGCCGCCTCGTGCACCTGCGGCTCGCGCCGGCCGGACATGATCACGACCTCGGCCCCGGCCCGCTGGCAGGCCTCGAGCCCGCGCGCCTGGGCCAGCGAGAAGCCGCCGTCGGCATCGCGGAACAGCGAGCTGCCCCGGCCGAGCAGGGTCCCGTCGAGGTCGGTGTAGACGCAACTCAGACCCAAGGAGGGGGTTACGGTACCGACCATGCGCGGGGGTCCATCCATCCACGGGGTCGTGGCGGCGTCCGCCGCCGCCCTTGCCCTGCTCGCGATCCCGGCTGGGGCCGGTGCCTCGGTCGCCGACTTCGCGATGGCGGTGCAGCCCGACGGCAAGGTCGTCGTCGCCGGCGGCTCCGGCAGGATCGGCGGCGCCGCTTCCGGGAAGGAGTTCGGCGCCGTCGTCCGCTACGACCCGGACGGCCACCTCGACCCGAGCTTCGGCGGCGGCGACGGGGTCGTCCTCGCCCGGCAGCTGCAGCCGATCACCGACCTCGACCTGCAGGCGGACGGGCGCATCCTCCTCGTCTCCTCCGGCGGGCAGCTCTCGCGCCTGCGCCGCGACGGCGGCTTCGACGCCAGCTTCGGCGTCGCCGGCCTCTCGCCGCCGGGAGCCCTCTCCGCCTACTTCCCGACCACGGTCGCCGACCTCGGCCCCGACGGGATCCTGGTCGGCGGCATGACCGGCTACCTCGAAGATCCCGGCGAACACCTCTACGGGAGGCTCTACCTCTACCCGCCGGACGGGCTGAGCAGCAGCTGGGTCGGTTCGATGACCAGCGGCGACGGTCGCCCGGGGGAGCCGAAGACCTTCCTCAACGACTTCGTCGTCGGCGGCGAGGGAGAAGTGTTCGGGGCCGGAACCGCCGCCGCGCGGGAACCGACCGCGCGCAGCCGCGCGGCGCTGGCGCAGCTGCTGCCTGGGCCGACCGACGCCGGCCTCTACCCGACCGGGCCCAACCCGGGCTTCGGCGCCGGCGCCGGCCTCCTCACCTCCGACTTCGCCCCCGCGGACCCGCTGCCCGAAGCGGCCAACGCGCTCAGCTGGGACAGGGGGAAGCTGCTGCTCGCCGGCCAGGCCGGGTCGCAGCTGCTGCTGGCGCGCTACTCGCGCGGCGGCCTGCCGGACCCTCGCTTCGGCCGTCGCGGGGCCGTCCTCGCCAGCGCCGGTGCCGCCGCCAGCGCCAGCGCCCTCGCGGTGACCGGGACGGGCCGCGTGCTGGTCGCCGGCAGCCGCGCTTACGGCTGCGGGAGCGGGCGCTGCGAGGGGCTGTTGCTCGCCCGCTACAAGGGCAACGGGAAGATCGACCGGATGTTCCACGGCGGCCGCCTCGTGCGCCCGCCGGTCGCCAGCAGCCACGACTCCGCGACCGAAGTCGCCTACGGGGTCGCCGCCCAGCCCGAAGGGGCGGTCCTCGTCGGCGGCCTCGCGACCACGCCGGGCTCGAGCCGCTTCTTCCTCCGTCGCTACCTGGACGACGGCAAGCCGGACCGTGATTTCGGCAGCGACGGGCGGCTGACGACGCTGCCGCTCAGCGCCGGCACCCCGCCCCCGGGCTCGGGCCGTCGCCTGCTCTCCGGCCGCGGTTAAGCAGCGGCCGGCGCAGCGTAAGCTCGGCGGATGCCGCACTGGACGCTCGCTGCAGGCGATCTCGACCTGACCCGGCCGGTCGCGGCGGGCATCGTCAACGTCACCGTCGACTCGATGTTCGAGGGCGCCCGCAGCGGCACCCCGGAGCAGGCGGTGGCCGACGGGCTGGCCCTGGCCGCAGCCGGCTTCGAGATGCTCGACGTCGGCGCCGTGGCGGCCAAGGCCGGGCCGCCGGTGCGGGCCGAGGAGGAGGCGGCGGCGCTGGTGCCGGCGATCGAGGGGCTCGTGGGAGCGGCGCCGACCCCTCTCGGGGGGCCGGGCGAAGCCGCGGTGCCGATCTCCGCCGACACCTTTTCCCCCGCGGTAGCGCGGCGGGCGCTGGCGGCCGGGGCGAGCGCCGTCAACGACATCTCCGGCGGCGGCGAAGAGATGTTCGGCCTGGTCGGCGAGAGCGGCTGCGGCTACGTGCTGATGCACATCGAGGGGCCGCCGCGGGTCGACCGGCCCTGGCGTCGGTACGACGACGTCGTCGACCACCTCAAGGCCTGGTTCGAGGGGAGAGTCGAGCTGGCGCGCGAGCTTGGCGTCGCCGAGGAGCAGATCGCCATCGACCCCGGACTCGACTTCGACCTCAGCCCCGAGCAGGATCTGGAGGTCCTGCGGCGGCTGCGGGAGCTGACCGCGCTGGGGCTGCCGCTCTACGTCTCGCTCTCGCGCAAGGACTTCGTCGGCGCCGTCCTCGCCGGCTCCTGGGAGGAGCGGCTGCCCCCCGGCGAGCGCGAGTGGGGCACGGTGGCGGCGGTCGCGCTGGCGGTGCGCGAGGGCGCCGACGTGCTCCGCGTCCACGACCGCAGCTCCCTGCAGGCGATGCGCGTCGCCGCGGCGATCTCCCGCCCGACGGGGAGCGTCGCCTAGTGGCCCGCGCCGGCCTGCTCGGGACCGGGTGGGCGATCGCGATCGACCCGGCCCGGCGCGACGGGCGCGTCGTCGCCGAGAGTGCCGAGGGGGAGCGGCGGGCGCGGCCGGTGCCGCTGCCGAGCGGCCTCGACCGCGGCCTCGCCAAGGCGCTGGCCAAGGCCGGCATCGAGTCGCTCTACAGCCACCAGCTCACTGCCTACGAGCGCGCCGCCGAGTCGGACCTGGTGATCACCAGCGGCACCGCCTCGGGCAAGAGCCTCGCCTTCAACCTGCCGGTGCTCGACGGCATCGCCGCCGACGGCAAGCGCCGCGCGCTCTATCTCTACCCGACCAAGGCGCTGGCCCAGGACCAGGCGCGAAAGCTGGCGCTGCTGCGCCCGCCGAATCTGCGCGAGGCGATCTACGACGGCGACACCCCGCGCGAGGAGCGGCCGGCGATCCGCCGCCGCAGCAACCTCGTCCTCACCAACCCGGACATGCTCCACGTCGGCCTGATGCCGAACCACAAGGCCTGGGGGGACTTCCTCGCCAACCTCGACTGGGTGGTGGTCGACGAGGCCCACACCTACCGCGGCGTCTTCGGCTCCCACGTCGCCAACGTGCTGCGGCGGCTGCGGCGGCTGGCCCGCGCCTACGGCTCCGAGCCGCGCTTCCTGCTCGCCTCGGCGACGATCGCCAACCCGGTCGAGCTGGCCGAGCGCCTGGTCGGGACCCCGTTCGAGCTGATCGACGACGACGGCGCGCCGCGGGCCGGGCGCGAGATCGCGATGTGGAACCCGCCGCTGCTCGACGAGGCGACGGGCGCCCGTCGCTCGGCCCTCTCGGAGGCGGCCGACCTGCTGGCGGAGCTGGTCAGCCAGGGCGTGCGGACGATCTGCTTCCTCAAAAGCCGGCGCGGGATCGAGCTGATCCAGCGCTTCGCGCGCGAAAGCCTGGAGCGGCGGGGGAAGCCGGAGCTGGCGCAGCGGATCGCCCCCTACCGCGGCGGCTACACCGCCCAGCAGCGACGGGAGATCGAGGCGCGGCTCGGCCGCGGCGAGCTGCTGGCGGTGGTCGCCACCGACGCGCTGGAGCTGGGCATCGACGTCGGCGAGCTCGACGCGGCGATCTGCGTCACCTTCCCCGGCACCGTCGCCAGCCTGCGGCAGATGTGGGGACGGGCGGGGCGTCAGCGACGCGGGCTCGCCGTCTACGTCGCCGGCCAGGACGCGCTCGACCAGTTCTTCTGCCGCCACCCGGAGGAGTTCCTCGAGCGCCCGGTCGAGGCGGCGATCCTCGACCACGGCAACGAGCAGATCGCCTCCCGCCACCTGATCGCCGCCGCCTACGAGCTGCCGCTGAGCGACGAGGACGACGACGTCTTCGGCGACGGCTGGCGCCAGCGGGCGGAACGGCTGGTCGCGGCGGGGGAGCTGCGCGGGGTCGGCGGCAAGTTGCTGCCCAGGCGCAGCGAGTTCGTCGCCTCGCGGATCCCCCTGCGCTCGGCCTCGGCCGACTCGGTCGCGGTGATCGAGCGCGAGGCGGGGGAGATGCTGGGGCTGGTCGAGGCCGAGCGGGCCTTCACGACGATCCACCCGGGCGCGATCTACCTGCACCTCGGGCGCTCCTACGAGGTCGAGCGGCTCGACGTCGAGGAGCGGCGGGCGATCGTCTCCGCCTTCGACGGCGACTGGTTCACGCGGCCGAAGAAGGAGACCGAGATCTACATCGAGCGCACCCACGAGCAGCGTCAGGTGGCGGGCGTGCAGCTCAACTTCGGCGAGGTCTCGGTGACCGAGCAGGTGATCGCCTTCCAGCGGGTCTCGATCTCCGACCAGGAGCCGATCGACGTCGTCGCCCTCGAGCTGCCGGAGCAGAGCTTCGTCACCCAGGCGCTCTGGTACGTGCTGCCGCAGGGACTCTCCGGGGCGCTGCCGAGCGAGGCCCTGCTTGGCTCCCTGCACGCGGCCGAGCACTCCCAGATCGCGGTGCTGCCGCTGATCGCGATGTGCGACCGCTGGGACATCGGCGGCCTCTCGACCAACGTCCACTTCCAGACCGGCCGCTCGACGATCTTCGTCTACGACGGCCACCCCGGAGGGGTCGGGATCACCAGGCGCGGTTACGAGCAGTTCGAGCGCCTGCTCGACGACGCCGAGCGGCTGATCGCCGAGTGCCCCTGCGAGTCCGGCTGCCCCTCGTGCGTGCAGAGCCCGAAGTGCGGCAACCTCAACGAACCCCTGCACAAGGCGGGGGCGCTGGAGCTGATGGGGCTGATGAAGGGCACGGTCCCGCGGTGAGCAGCGAGCGGCCGTACGAGGAGTCGATCCGGGCGGAGTTCACGCACCAGACCGAGTCCTTCGCCGGCAGCCCGGCGCTGAGCGGGGCGGCGGCGCTGGGCGCCCTGGTCGAGCTGGTCCCGGCCGACCCCGCCGCCCGTTGGCTGGAGACCGCCTGCGGCCCGGCGATCGTCGCCCGTGCGATCGCGCCCCGGGTCGGTTCGGTGCAGGGCGTCGACCTGACCCCGGCGATGGTCGAGAAAGGGCGTGAGGAGGCGGCGGCAGCGGGGATCGGGAACGTCGAGCTCAGCCTCGGCGACGCCACCGCGCTCGATCTCCCCGACGACGGCTTCGACGGTGCCGTCAACCGCTTCAGCCTCCACCACATCCCCCTGCCGGGCCGGGTGCTGGCGGAGATGGCGCGCGTGGTCCGCCCCGGCGGCTGGGTCGTCGTCGCCGACCTGCTCACCGACGCCGACGGCGACGCCGCCGCCTGGCACGAGCAGATCGAACGCCTGCGCGACCCCTCGCACTGGGCCTGCCTGACCCGCGAGCGCCTGCTCGCCGCCGGCGCCGCCGCCGGCCTCGAGCTCGAGACCGAGCGGACGATCCCGCTCGACCTCGACTTCGACGACTGGCTGGGCCGGGGCTCCGGCGGTCCCGGCGCGGCCGCCCTGATCGAGCGGCTGCTCGGCGAGGCCCCGGCGGGCGCCGAGAGCTTCCGCGTGGTCGGCGGGGCTGGCGAGCGGCGCCTGCTGCTGCGCAACTCGGTCAGCCGCTGGCGCGTCCCCGGCTGAGCAAGCCGCTCAGGGCCAGAGTCGGCGCAGGGCGAGGACGGCGAAGGCGTGCGACCAGGCGAGCGGGGTGGTGGAGGCGGGGATGCCGGTGGCGGCGTCGACGCGCTCCGGCAGGGCGCCCGCGGGAGTGGCGGCGCGGCGCAGGGCGCCGAGCAGGGCGAGGGCGACGCGGCGGTCGCGGCGAGCGGCCTGGACGGCGCCGGTGCGGCGCTCCCGAGCCGAAAGCGCGGCCAGGCTCCAGGCGGTCCACGCAGTCGGCGCGCTCCAGGGGTCGGTCCCGGGCCAGCCTTCCCCGGGGGCGATCCCGAAGCGGGTCCGCTGGGCCGCGAGTGCCAGCATCGTCCGCCGCGCCGCGGCGAAGAGCCCCGGGTGGGGAAAGGGCCGCACGGCCCAGGCCGCCGCCGAGTCCAGGCCCGAGCCGGCGTCCCCCGCCCGCCGCACCAACCTCCCTTGGGCCTCGAATTCGTTCCAGATCCCTTGTCCCCCTGGTTGACGGGCCGATTTCCCTCCATATAGGCGTACTTGAGGCCCGTCGACCTCGGGGGCGGTGGCCGCGAGGGCGTTGGCGAGGTAGGGGCCGGGGGTGCCCTCCTGGTAGTCGGGGCGGTCGCGCCAGGGAGCGGGAGCGTCGGCGGAGGGGCGAGTCGGGGCGGGGAGGCCGGCGGCTCCCGCGGCGGCCACCGCCCAGCCGAGGGCGTCGCCCTGGGCCCCTCTTCCCGCGACCGGGGCACCGTCGGCGTGAAAGCGGGCGGCGGCGTCGAGGTCGAGGCCGAGCAGGAAGTGGGCGACGCGACGGGCCTCGCCGCGGTAGCCGGCGGCGGCGAAGGCGAGCGCGGCGGCGCCGGCGTCGCGCGGCCAGACGTAGGCCCAGCCGTCGCGCGCTCCGGCGGCGACGGCGCCGCTGCGACGGCCGGTCAGCGCCCGCAGGGTCAGCAGCGAGCGCTCATAGAGCGCGCCGGCCCAGGCGGGGGCGCCAGGGCCGAGCGGACGGGCGCTGGAGAGCCAGCGGCGATCCCCCGCCGCCGCGCCGTGGACGATCGACCGCGCCGCCGCGTCGTCGCAGCGCAGGCGGGCGCCGGCGGCGGGATCGGCGATCGCGAACGACACCCTGGGTCCGGTCGAACGCGTCAGGCAGCCGAGGCGCCCGCCGCCTGCCGCGTAGGCGATGCGCACCCACGCCGGTCCGAAGCGCGCGGCGACGATCGCCACCTCGGTCCCCGGCCGGTAGCTCTGACGCACCGAGTCGGCGCGCCAGAGCGGCAGGTCGCGACCGTCGATTCGGACCCGCGGCACGATCCCGGTCGCCGCCGGCACCGTGCCGGCGGCCTGCCGGGCGGCCGGGTTCTCGATCAGCGCCCGCCCCGCCGGCGCCGTCCGCAGGTCGACGACGTCCCCGTAGGAGTCGATCGCCGCGCTCAGCCCGCCGCCGCCGACGACCGCCGTGCCCAGGAACGGCGGCGCCATCCCCGGCAGGCCCGCGGGCGTACGCGGATCGGCCCCGTTCCCGCCGGAAACGAGCGCCACCGCCAACACCCCGGCGGCGATCGTCACCAGCGCTGCACGAGTCCAGGCCACCCGCCCATGCAATCAGCCCCGATCGGCTGCCGGCCGCTAGCCTTCCCGCTGCGCGGGGCCACCCCGGCGCGCCAGGCGAGGTAGCTCAGTTGGTAGAGCACACGACTGAAAATCGTGGTGTCGCGGGTTCGAATCCCGCCCTCGCCACTCGCGCCGGTGGGCGTCAGGTTCGCTGTGGTGCCGGGCGCGACGGCCTCAGGAGGTGCGCGGAGACGACGGCGAGCAGCAGGACCGCCGGCCCGAGCAGAAACCGGACGAGCGGGGTGATGAACGCCAGTCCCGCGACGAGAAGGAGGAGGGCGAGCCAGCGGGGCATCAGCGCCCGGGCTCGCAAAGCGACGGCTGCCGTCGCCAGGATCAGGGTTCCGATGCCGACCCCGGCGCCGTTGTAGCCGAGGACGTAGGAGATCTCGAACAGGGATCGGCCGAGCTGCAAGCTGAGGGAGCCGTCCTCGGCTCGCAACGCTCCGACCATGTTGATGGTCTCGGCTCCGAGCCCCGCCATCACCAGGACGAGCGCGCCTCCGAACGCCGTCATGGCGAGCAGGTCGTCCTCATCATGCTCCCGGAGGATCGCTCGGACGCCGCTGGCGAAGAAAATGAACAGCGCGATCGAGAGCAGGCTGAGACTCGCGCCGGCGACGATCCAAGCCGAGTCGTCGGCGTAGAACGCGACGATCTCCCGAGCGGATGCGCCGGCGTGGGGCTGGTCGGACGCCCAGAGCCCGCTGCCGACACCGAACAGCACAGCGGTGGCGAGGCCGGCGAGCCCGGTGGTCCGGCGAGTGGTCAGGACGTCACCCGATCGAGACCTCGTAGGCGTCCTCGCCGCTGAGGAAGGGCGCCAGGGTCACGTAGACCAGGATCGGCACCAGGTCCGGCAGGGTCTCCGGACCCTTCTTGTTGACGTGGTCGTAGAGCAGCGAGTAGAGGGCGCCGCCGACGGCCTCGGCGGCGATCGCGGGCGTCTCGGGCTTCAGTTCGTAGCCGGGGGCGAGCAGGCCCTCCATGCCTTCGGTCACGACCTCGCGCTGGTCGAGCGCGCGCTTGCCGGCGGCGTACATCTCGACTCCCCCCAGCCGCGCGTACTCGGGCTCTTCGGCGCCGAAGTGGAACATCGCTTCGATCGTGTCGTGGACCGCGTGCTTCCAGTCGGGGGCGCGGCGGAAGGCGGGCAGGGCGGCGGCGAGCATGTGGGCGGAGCCGCTGTCGAGGGCCGCCACGATCGCGTCTTCCTTGTTCTTGAAGTGTTCGTAGAAGGTCCGCTGCGAGGTCGAGGCGCGTTCGACGATCTCGGCCACGGTGGTGCCGGGGTAGCCCTTGTCGCCGACCACCGAGGCGAGGGCCCGCAGCAGCCGCTCCGGCGGGTTCGCCACCGCCTGGCGCTCCTCGAAGGGGACCGCCTTGACGTTGCGCCGCCGCGTCGCCTTCAGCGGCCCCGGCGGCACCGGGTAGCTGAAGAGCCATTCCCACAGCTGCGGCGCCAGCTCCAGCAGTTCCTCGGCCTGGTCGCGGTAGAGGCGCTTGTGGATCACCTTCTGGATGCCGCCGACCAGCGCCCGCACCAGCTCGATCGGCATTCCCTTGCGCTCGGGGACCTGCTCGAGCAGCTGCGCCGCCAGCGCCGTCACCGTGTCCAGGGTGCGGTCGACCAGCTCCGCCCCCTCCGGCCCGGCCGCGTAGATCTCGACGATGCACATTTTCGAGGCGGCGGGCTGGGCGACGATCAGCTTGATCATCGATTCGAACGCCTGCCGCGCCCGCTCGCCGCCGGCGGCGACGCTCTGGTCTTCGGCCACCATCTGCAGCGGCGGCCTGACCATCGCTTCGACCGCGTCGAGGAAGCAGGCCTGCTTGTCGTCGTAGTGGCGGTAGAAGGCGCTGCGGGAGACGCCGGAAAGTTTGACCAGATCGGCGACCGTGGTCGCCTCGTAGCCCTTTTCGGCGACGGTCGCCACCATCGCCGCGAAGAGCCGCTCGCGCTGGTTGCGCTCGGCCTCCTCGCGCGGCGTCCCGCGCCCCGGGCGGAGCTTTTTCGCCCGTAGCTGTCCCGCGTCCCCCCACGGCGTCTTGACCATCGCCGGAGGACCATATCCCGGTCCCTGCGACCCACTCATCGTGACCATCCAAAAAGTCTTAAGCGGTACGAAGGGATATAGAGCATAATCATTTTCTCCCCACGTCAAAGCGCATTCTAATGCAGAAATCGCGCATATCAAGTGCTAGATCAGGTCGCTGGCGACCCTAATCCTTGACAAGTTGGTGCGCGTATGTTCTTATTTGCGCGGCCTCGAGGACGGGCTTCCCCGCATCGATAGGGAAACCAGGGTGTTCATGAGGCAGGAGAGAAAATCATTCGGCCGAGCTCGGTCAGGGGACTTGCCATGGGTGAGTCGGAACGAGGAGCGGCCTTGGGACAAGGAGAGCTATAGGTGAGACGCCACGCGAAGGCATCGTCCGCGGGATCGACTGAAGGCAGCGGCAGTGGCCGCGGCCTCTTCCGCCGTGCCCTCGCCCCCCGTGGCGCCTCCAGCGACTCCAAAGGGAGTGGTGCGCGCTCGGGCGGCCGGCTGAAGAGCCTCTTCGCCGTTCTCGCCCTGGCGATCTGCGCCTCCGCCCTCACCGCCGGCAGCGCCAGCGCCGCCCCGGTGATCACCGTCGGGCCGATCACCCAGGTCGGCGGCGGCTCCGCCCACCTCACCGGCACGATCGACTCCAACCTGCAGTCGCTGACCTGGTCGTTCGAATACTCCACCGACGGGGTCAAATGGAGCGGCTTCGCCTTCCAGGGCTCGGTCAGCGGGGTCACCGACGAACCGGAAGAAGTCGCCACCGATATCTCCGGCCTCAAAGCCAGCACCAAATACTTCGTCCGCCTGCGCACCTGGGACGGGCAGTCCGCGAAACAGTCCTCGCCGCCGCCCTACCCGAGCTTCACCACGCTGGCGATCGTCCCCCCGACGGTCACCACCGCCCCCAGCGCCTCGGAAGTCGAATACTCGACGGCGACGGTGACCGGCGCGATCCAGCGCCCGAGCGGCGCCGACACCGCCAACGACGCCTTCTGCACCTTCGAATACGTCACCGACGCCCAGTTCACGGCGACCGGGTTCGCAAATGCCGGTGAAGCCGGCTGCGAGCCGGAAAACCCCGTGGGAGCGTCGGCGCCGGTTCCGACCACGGTCACGGGGCACCTGGGCGGCCTCAAAGCCAGCACCGTCTACCACCTGCGCCTGACCGCCAAAAACGCCGGCGGCAGCGATTCGAAAGAAGCGGCCAGCACTTTCACCACCCTTGCCGTCACTCCTCCGACCGTGGTCAGCGTCGGCAGCAAAGAAGTCGGCTACAACGAAGCGACGGCGATCGGCAAAATCATCCGCCCCGCCGGCTCGACCCCTGACTTCGACGCCTTTTGCACCTTCGAATACGTCACCGACGCCCAGTTCACGGCGAACGGGTACGCCGAAGCCCATGTCGCGCCCTTCTGTGGACCGGAAAACCCGGTGACGTCGGGCGAAAAAGAAGTCAGCGCGGTCGTCTGCCCGTCGTACGAATGCCGACTGCAGGCGGCCACCACCTATCACCTGCGCCTGACCGCGACCAACGCCGGCGGCAGCGCCTCGAAAGAAACCACCTTCACCACCCTTCCCCTCGCCAAACCGGTGGCCCTCGCGGTCTCCTCCTCCAACTACACCAATCACGGGGTTGACTTCGAAGGCAGCATCCAGAGCGAAGGCGGCGCAAATCCCTCCTTCGAAACCTTCTGCACCTTCGAATACATCACCGACGCCGCGTTCCAGGCCAGAGCTGAGAAACAGAAACTCGTGGTCAAAGCTTCGGGCGGCACCTTCACGCTCACCTTCGAAGAAAAAACGACCGCTCCGCTTGCCTTCAACGCCTCCGCCGGCACCGTGCAGGCAGCCCTGCAGGGTCTTTCCACCATCGGCGCCGGCAACGTCGTCGTCGCCGGCGGTCCGGGCAGCCCAAGCGGCACCTCCCCCTACAACATCACCTTCGCCGGCGCGTTGGCCGCCAAAGACGTGCCGGAAATCTCCGCCGACCCGTCCCTCCTGTTGCCGGAAGAAGAAGGTGTGACGAAAGTCGAAACCGTGACCAGCGGACACGCGGAAGGCTTCGACGGGGCCCAGGGGGCCGGCTGCAGCCAGAACCCGATCACCGCGGGCGGCACGACTCCGGTCAGCGCCAAAGGCGTTGGGGGTCTGAAAGCGAACACGACCTACCACCTGCGGCTCTCCGTCTCCAACGGCGGCGGCACCGACACGAAAGTGGGGGCGAACTTCAAAACCACGTCGGTGATCACCGCGCAGACGATCAACGCCGATGCGAAAGCCGACTCGGCGACGCTGGTGGGTCGCATAAATGCCGCCAATGCGCCGGTCACCTATTTCTTCGAATGGGGCAGCACCGCAAGCTACGGGAACGTCATCCCAGCGGTGCCCGCTTCGCTCCCGGTCGTCGACGAAGCACCTCATGCGGCGACGGCGGCCCTGTCGGGCCTGCAGCCGTCGACCGAATACCACTTCCGGCTGGTCGCGACGAACACCCAGACCAGTGAAGTGGTGAAAGGCGAAGACGTCACCTTCAAAACGACCTCGGGCGTCAATCCGCCTCCGTCGACCTGCCCGAACGAATCCTCCCGCGTCGGCTTCTCGGCCGGCCTGCCGGACTGCCGAGCGATTGAATTCGCTTCGCCTGGCCTCAACGAGGCGGGCATACTCGAAGGTGGACAGGCGTCGGCGGACGGCAGCGGCGTGATCTTCACCACCAAGGACGCTCCGCTGAACGCCGAAAGCTCCGGCGTCGGCCAGTTCATCGGCGCCAAACGGGCTCCGAACGGCACCTGGTCGACCAAGGCGATGCTCACGAGCCTCAGCACGCCGGAGCCCTCGTTCGCCTCGACGTTCATCGTGGCGGCGGCAGAAAATCAGGAAGAATGGCTCGCCTCGTCCAAAGTGCGTCCTCTGAACTATGTCGGCGATCCCGCCGACGCCCCCCTCAACGGCGAAGCTGCCACGTACTTCCACCGCGCTGACGGCAAGTGGGTCTCCTTGAAGATCCACTCCGGCCAGAACATCAACCCGTTTACCTATGTCCCGCCCGACTTCTCCCACGTCTTCATCGAAGTGGAGCAGCCGCAGCTGCCGAACACGGTTTACCGCAACACCTGGGAATGGACGCGATCGACTGAAGAACTGAAACAGCTGGCGACCAAACCCGGTCCGGGCCAGGTCCCCTTCCCGGAAGGTGGCGGTATGGCCGGCGGCAATCTAGGCCAGTTCCTCGCCTACTCGGACAACGGGAGCGTCGTCCTGTTCAGGGCATATGGCCTGGAAGGTCCGATCTTCGCCAAAGTCAATGCTGAACACACCTACGAGGTGACCAAATCGCAGCGAGCGGTCCCGGACCCCGTTCCCCAGGGTACGCCACTCGGCGCCGGGGTCACCCCCGACGGCTCGAAGGTGTTGTTCCTCAGCAGGTCCGAGCTCACCGAAGATGCCAACACGGGTGTCAAAGACGCCGGCGCCGATCTCTATTCCTTTGACATAGGCACCCAAAAACTGACCGACCTCACCGTCGACAACAATCCGGCCGACGCCGCGACGGGCGCCAACGTGACGGGGGTTGTCGGTAGCAGTCACGACGCCTCCTACATCTACTTCGTGGCCACCGGCAACCTCGCCAAAGGCGCGGTATCGGGCGAACCGAACCTCTACGTCTTGCATAACGGCGAAATCCGCTTCGTCACCACGGGTTCCGGACTGGCTAGGTTCTACGCCACTCCCGATGGCACTCATGCCGCCCTGGTGTCGACCGAAAGCCTGACCGGCTACAACAACTCGAACCCGTCGACTGGCGAACCGATGGGCATGGTGTTCAAATACACCTACGGGGGCGGAATCGAGTGCATGTCCTGCCGTCCGGACGGCGGACAGCCAACCTCCAGCGCCAGTTGGGGCGTCAACCCGGAAAACAGCCGCGGCCTTCGCGCTCGAGCCTTGAGCGACGACGGCAGCCGGGCCTTCTTCATGACCACCGATCAGCTCGTGCCTCAGGCCTCAAACGGGTTCAGAAACACCTACGAGTACACGGGCGGGCAAGTCCACCTGCTCTCACCGGGAGACACCGATTCGGCGGTCATCTTGCTTGACGTCAGTGCCTCCGGTGACGACGTCTTCGTCACCAGCTTCCAGGAACTCGTTTCTGGGGCGGGCGCCGGCACCGCCGGAAACGTCTACGACATCCGCGCCAACGCGAACGTCAAAGGCCCCACCGCCCCCACTCCGTGCACGGGTGAAAATTGCCGCGGCGGCCGCACGGTCGCGCCGCAGACCCCGACGCCCGGCACCGCTGGATTCGAGGCCGCGGCGAAGATCGTCGGTCCGAAGAGCAGCAGCGCCAAGGGGCCGAAGCTGCAGCTTCGGGTCTCGGTTCCCAGCGGCGGTCAGCTGACCTTCTCGGGTCAGGGTCTGAAGCCGGGCAAGAAACCCGTTTCCAAAGCCGGAACCGTGACCATCACCGTCACGTTGAAGCCTGGGGCGGAGAAGAAGCGCGTCAAGAAGGGCGTCTTCAAGACTGTCGCCGACGTCCGCTTCACGCCCAGCTCGGGTGACCCATCGAGCGCCTCCGTCTCACTCAAGTTCGAAGGCGCGAAGAAGAAGGGTGGGAAGTGATCGTGCTCGATAACCGTCCGGCTAGGCAATCGCAGAAAGGCACCAACATGAGGGAGAGCACGTCGATGAGCAGAGGAACGATCGGACCCCGACGCCGTACCCTCAAGTTTGCCCTGGTGCTGGCAGCCGTGGTCGGGTGTCTCGGGCTTTTCTCGGCCATGGCCGGTGCCGCGAACATGGAATTGCTCGGCCTCACCTCGCTGCCGGAAAACAAAGATCTGAGCGCCAACACCACCGCCGGCGGACATCCCTTCCAGCTGACCACGAGCTTCACGATCAACCTGACCGAATTTCCGGAAGGCTCGAAAGAAGAAGTCCCGGCCGGCAACCTCCGGGACATCGCGTTCGAATTGCCTCCTGGCAGCATCGGCAACGCCGAGTCGCTGCCGAAGTGCCGGCAGGAAAACATGAACGAACTCGGCAACTGTCCGGCGGCCACCCAGGTCGGGATCGCCAAAGTCAGGCTTCAGTTCATCGGCCCCCCCTTCTACATCCCCTATCCCATCTACAACCTGGTGCCGCCCCCGGGCATGCCCGCCCAGTTCGGGCTTGTGATCATCTCCTCGGTCACGCACCTCGATTTCAGCGTCAGGAGCGACCGCGACTACGGCGTCAGCACGACGATTCATCGTCTCAACGCCGCTGCCCCTGTCTCCGGCTCGATCGTTTCGATCTGGGGAGTTCCGGGGGATAAATCGCACAACGCGGAACGCACCTATCAGGGCGGGGAAACGAAAGAAACGCTCCCGCGCAAACCGCTTCTCACCAACCCGACGTCTTGCTCCGGGCCGCAGCGGTCCTCGATGACGGTCGACAGCTGGCAGGAACCGAACCGCGGGGTCACGTCGGAATACCTGGGGCCGAGCATGACCGGCTGCGACCAGCTCGATTTCAGCCCGACGATCGAGGCGAAGCCGACCACCAACCTTGCCGATTCCCCTTCGGGCCTGGAATTCCACCTGCACATCCCGCAGAACGAAGATCCGGACGGCACTGCCGAGGCCCTGCTTAAAGAAGCGAAGGTGACTCTGCCCGCGGGCGTGACGGTCAACCCGTCCTCGGCCAACGGCCTGGGGGCATGCACCCCCCAGCAGGTCGGTCTGACCACCCCGGTGGGCCAGGCCCAGGCGCACTTCAACCTGGCGCCCGCGACCTGCCCCAACTCCTCGAAGCTGGGCACGGTTCGGATCGACACTCCGGTGCTGGATCACCCGCTCAACGGCGAAGTGTTCCTGGCCAGCCAGAACCAGAATCCCTTCGGCTCGCTGATCGCCGTGTACCTCGTCGCCCGCGACGAAGCAACGGGCATCGGCCTGAAGCTCCCGGGTCAGATCCAGCCGAATCCCACGACCGGACAGCTGACGGCGACGTTCCCTGAAAATCCGCAGCTGCCCTTCGAAGATCTGCACCTCAACTTCTTCGAAGGCGCGGGAGGTTCGCTGAAGACGGCGATCAACTGCGGCAGCTTCAAAACGACGACGCAGATGGTTCCGTGGACCACCCCCGAAGGTGCCGACGCCACTCCTTCGGATTCCTACGAAATCGCCCGTGGCGCCGGTGGCGGCAAATGCGTCAAAGACGAAGCCTCCGCCCCGAACGAACCGAAATTCGAAGCGGGCACGCTCGACCCCACCGCTGGCGCCTACTCGCCGTTCACGTTGAAACTGACGCGGGCGGATGGGACCCAGCAGCTGACCGGCATCGACACGACGCTGCCGAAGGGTCTGATCGCCAAGCTGGCCGGGGTCACGTACTGCTCCGATGCCGACCTGGCGACGGCCGCCAGCAAGAGCGGCCGGGCTGAGCAGGCAAGTCCCAGCTGCCCCTCCAGCTCCAAGGTGGGCTCGGTCAACGTCGGCGCCGGTGCCGGGCCGACCCCGTTCTACACGGGTGGCAACGCCTACCTTGCGGGCCCCTACAAAGGCGCCCCGCTCAGCTTGGCCGTCGTAACTCCGGCCGTGGCCGGGCCCTTCGACCTCGGCGACGTGGTCGTCCGCAACGCGCTCTACGTCAACGAAGAAACGACCCAGGTCCGGGCGGTCTCCGATCCGTTCCCGACGATGCTGAAAGGGATACCGCTCGATCTGCGCTCGATCGTGGTCAACCTCGATCGCAGCAAGTTCACCCGCAACCCGACGAACTGCAACCCGTTCTCGGTAAACGGCTCGGCCTCGACGCTTCCGGGTCAGAGCGTGCCGCTGCTGAGTCACTTCCAGGTCGGGGACTGCGGCCTGCTCGCCTTCGCCCCCAAACTGGAGCTCAGCCTCAAGGGCGGGACCAAACGCAGCGACCACCCCGCACTGAAAGCCGTGCTGACGGCGCGGGACGGCGAAGCCAACATCGCCGGCGCCGCCGTGACCCTGCCGCGCTCGGAGTTCCTTGAGAACGCCCACATCAAAACGATCTGCACCAGGGTGCAGTTCGCGGCCTCGGCCTGTCCGTCGCGTTCCGTCTACGGCAAGGCTCGCGCCACCACGCCGCTGCTCGACAAACCGCTCGAAGGGCCGGTGTACCTGCGGAGCTCGAGCAACAAGCTGCCGGATCTGGTCGCCGACCTGAAGGGGCAGCTGCACGTGGTCCTGGTCGGTCGAATCGACTCCATCAACGGGGGCCTTCGCAACACCTTCGAAATGGTTCCCGACGCACCGGTCTCGAAGTTCGTGCTCGAAATGCAGGGTGGCAAGAAGGGCCTTCTGGTCAACAACCGCAATCTCTGTAAATCCGTCAACCGGGCTACGGTCCTCTTCGACGGTCAGAACGGGAAGACGTTCGACTCGAGACCGGCGGTTGCCAACAGCTGTAAGAAGGCCAAGAAGCAGAAGAGCTCGCGGCGCTAGCTCGGATGCGGAATCTCGCCTCAACCGCCCCCGGCCGCCTTTGGCTGTCGGGGGCAGTGACGCCGACGGGGGAGATCAGGGCTATGCACGAACATCCACACATGCACGGGCGGAGTTCGATTAGACGGAGGGCCTCCGGTTTCGCCGTCCTCGCCGTCCTCGCGTCGCTGGCCTTCGGTGCCTCGGTCGCCCGCGCCGCCGGACCCACGATCCAGGCGACCTGGCCGACCAACGTCGGCTCTTCCTCGGCGACGATGCGCGCCGAAATCAAACCGGAAGGCGCCTCGACCGTCTTCCACTTCGAGTACGTCACCGAAGCCGCATTCCTCGCAAACGGCTTCGCCGGCGCCTCTAAACTTCCCTCGGGCAGCGAACCGAACATCGGCACCGGCATCGTCCCCGTCCTGGTCACGCAGCCCCTCGGCGGCCTCAAAAGCGGGACGTCCTATCGCTTCCGGGTCGTCGCAATCAACAGCGAAGGCACGAGCCCAGGACCGCCTCGGGTGATCACCACGACCGAAGTCGGCCAGCCGCTGCAGCTTCCCGACGGCCGCGGCTGGGAGATGGTCTCCCCGATCGAGAAAAACGGTGGTGAGATCCAGGCCGCCGGCACGATCTTCGGTGGCGGCGTGCTCCAGGCCGCCGCTGGTGGCGGCGCGATCACGTTCAGCTCCACTTACTCGTTCGGCGCCGCGCAGGGGTCGCCGGGCGCCAGCCAGTACGTGTCGCGCCGCGCCTCGTCGAGCTGGGGGACGGAAAACATCACCGCCCCGGCGATCTCCGGCGGTTACTTCGAGTCGCCCACCAGCGGCGTCCCCTATCAGCTCTTCTCGACCGACCTCTCCAGCGCGCTGCTCAACAACGGCCGCCGCTGCCGTACCAACACCACCTCCAGCTGCCCGGTCGAAAACCCGCCGTTGGCGGGTTCAGGAGCGCCTGCCGGCTATCGCAACTACTACCGCCGGGACAACGGCAGCGGATCGTTCAAAGCGATGCTCACCAGCTCCGACCTCGGCACGCTCGCGCTCGGGCCGGAAGAGTTCGAACTCGCCTACGCCGGCGCCACGCCGGACCTCTCCCAGGTGATCTTCTCGACCTGCGCCGCTCTGACGGCCAACGCGATCGAAGTCCCCGGCAGCGGTGGCGAATGCGATCCCGAAAAACAGAATCTCTATGAGAAATCCGGCGCGGCCCCCCTGCGCTTGATCAATCTGCTGCCCCTGCAATCCGTGGGCACGCCCGGGGCCCTGCTCGCCGCCCAGACGCGCGCGATCTCGACCGACGGCTCGCGGGTCTACTGGACCCAGGCGGGCAAACTCTTCCTGCGCGATGGCGAAACCAGCAGCGGCGTCGACGGCGGCCTCGGGGGCACCCCGGAATTCCAGACCGCCTCGCTCAACGGCGCAATCGCCTTCTTCACCGAAAAAGGCCACCTGTTCCAGTACGAAGCGGGCGGCTCCGTCACCGATCTCACGCCCAGCGGCGGCGTCGAAGGGGTCCTCGGCGCCTCCGACGACGGCAGCTACGTCTACTACGCGACCATCGCCGGCCTCTTCCTCTGGCATTCCGGCGCCACCTCGGAAGCGATCGCGATCGAGCCGGCCGCGGGGAACTACCAGCCCAGCGCCGGCACCGGGTTCGCGCGCGTCAGCGGCGACGGGCGCCACCTCGTCTTCGTCTCCTCCGAGGTCGGGCTGGGGAACTACGACAACCGCAACGCCGAATCGGGCACCCCCGAACAAGAGGTCTTCCTCTACAACGCCCCGGCGACGGGAGTGGGCGGCGGAACCGTCACCTGCGTCTCCTGCAGACCTTCCGGGGAACGGCCGCTCGCCGGGGCCAGCATCCCCGGCGCCAGCTTCAACGGCGGCGGCTACAACCTGCCCCACTCCTACAAGCCCAGGGTCCTGGTAGGCAGCTCCAACCGGGTCTTCTTCAGCAGCTCGGACGCCCTGGTCGCACAGGACACCAACAAAGATCAGGACGCCTACGAGTGGGAGGCGGCCGGCGTCGGCAGCTGCGCCAAGCCAAGTGGCTGCGTCAACCTGATCTCCAGCGGCCGGTCTGAAGGCGGCGCCTCGTTCGTCGACGCCTCGGCCGACGGATCGGATGCATACTTCCTCACCGACGGCTCGCTGATCCTCGCCGACCCCGGCGCGGTCGACCTCTACGACGCCCGTGTCGGTGGCGGTTTCCCTCAGCCCCCGTCGACGATCCCGTGCTTCGGGGACGCCTGCCAGCCGCTGCCGCCCGAACCTGAAGATCCGACGCCGGGCACCCTGCGCTCGACCTCTCGCGGCAACCCCGCCGCCGCCACCAATGGCAAGACCTGCAAGAAGGGCCAGGTCAAGAAGAAGAACAAGTGCGTCAAGAAGAAGAAGCACAAAAAACATAAGAAGCACGGCAAGAAGGGCGGCCACAAATGAGCCGCTCGGGCACGATCCGCGCCGCAGGGCTGCTGGCGACCGTAGCCGCCCTCGCGCTCTGCCTGGCACCGGCCGCAGCCCAGGCCGCCTTCGGGTTCCTCCCCGGCGAAGAAGGCCTCAGCGTCAAGGCAACCGCCGAAGGCGGCAAAGAAGTGGCGACGCTGGCCGGCTCCCACCCGTACTCGCTGGTCACCGAAGCAAACTTCAACCTCGCCGGCAAATATTCCGACGGCGACCTCAAGGACCTCAGCTTCGACCTGCCGCCCGGGCTGATCGAAAACTCGACCTCGGTACCGCGCTGCAAAGCGAGCGATTTCTCCATCCCCCGAGTCTCCCCCTTCGAAAAACCGAGCCTCTCGGGTGAGAGCTGTTCTCAGAACACCCAGATCGGCATCGTCACCCTGAAGAGCTCCAACAACGGCGGCGAAACGAGGACGTTCGGAGTCTTCAACCTGGTGCCGCCCCCGGGCTCTCCCTCGCAGTTCGGCTTCGCTCCGTACGGCGTGCCGATCACGGTCATTCCCCACGTGCGCGAAGCGGGCCGGGAATACGGCCTCACCCTCGATCTGAAGAACTTCTCGCAGCGGATCAACGTGACCGGCTTCAGGCTCGTCGTCTGGGGCACGCCCTGGGCGATCTCGCACAATTCCCAGCGCGGCAACTGCCTGAACGAGGTGGAACCCTCTTTCGGCTTCGCGAAATGCACGCCTGCCGCCGCGAACCCGGAACACCTGACTCAGTCGTATCTGACCTTGCCGAGCAATTGCGAAGCGCCTCTCTCCGTTCACGTCACCGCCACGTCCTGGCAGCAGCCGGGCACGGTGGAAAGGACGGCGACGAGCGGAAAAGCCCTGCAGGGCTGCAACGAACTCGGCTTCGATCCGATCCCCAGCGGCGCCATCTCGACCAACCGCACCACCTCCACCACCGGTTTCGACTTCACCCTCGACGGCAACAGCCAGGCGTTGCTGAACCCTACGGCTCGCGCCTCCTCGCAGGCCAAGAAGGCGGTGGTCCGCCTGCCGGACGGCATGACCGTCAACCCCTCGGTCGCCTCCGGCCTCGGCGTCTGCTCGGAGGCGCAGTTCGCGGCCGAGTCGATCAACTCGCCGCCCGGGGCCGGCTGTCCCAACGTCTCCAAAATCGGCGAGCTGACGGTGCAGAGCCCGCTGGTGGAAGGGCAGATCGAAGGCTCCGTCTTCTTCGCGACGCCTAACGAAAACCGCTTCGGCACCCTGCTCGCCCTGTACATGGTGGCGAAGGCGCCGGAACGCGGGATCATGGTCAAGGTCGCCGGCCGGGTCGACACCGATCCGGGGACCGGGCGCCTGACCGCGGTCTTCGACGACCTGCCGCAGCTGCCGTACGCCCACTTCAACGTCCATTTCCGGGAAGGCCAGCGCAGTGCCCTCGCGACCCCGTCAGCCTGTGGCGGCTACGTGACCGAGATCGAAACGAGCCCGTGGCTCAACCCGACCTCCGTGGTGCGCCAGACCTCGCCCTTCGCGCTCAGCGCCGGCGTCGGCGGCGGCCCTTGCCCGACGGGTCCGGTCGCGCCCTTCGCGCCGAAGGCGACCGGCGGCACGGTCAACTCCAACGCCTCCTCCTACAGCCCCTTCTACCTGCACCTGACGCGGGAAGATCCCGAACAGGAGATCACCTCCTACTCGGCGACCCTGCCGCCCGGCCTGCTCGGCAAGATCGCCGGGATCCCCTTCTGCCCGGAGGCCCAGATCGCAGCCGCCAAACGTCAGAGCGGCGCCGACTCGGCGACCGCCCCGGCCTGCCCTCAGGCCAGCCTGATCGGCCACACCTACACCGGCTACGGCGTCGGCTCGACGCTTGCCTACGCCCCCGGGACGCTCTACCTGGCTGGGCCGTATCACGGCTCGCCGCTCTCGGTGGTCGCGATCGACTCGGCCAAGGTCGGGCCGTTCGACCTGGGCACCGTTGTGATCCGCTCGGCGATCCGGATCGATCGTCAGACGGCCCGGGTCGCGATCGACTCGGCCGGCTCCGACCCGATCCCGCACATCCTCGATGGCTTCCCGCTGCGGCTGCGCGACATCCGCATCTACATCGATCGCTCCAAGTTCATGGTCAACCCGACGTCCTGCGACCAGTTCTCGGTCGCCTCGACGCTGACCGGAGCCGGAGCTCGCTTCTCGGAACCGGCGGACGACTCGACCGCGACCGCGACTTCGCCCTACCAGGTGTCGAACTGCTCGGCGCTGGGCTTCTCCCCGAGGCTCTCTCTTTCCCTCTCCGGAGGGAACAAAAGGGGCGACTTCCCGGCGCTGAAGGCCGTCGCGACCCCGCAGCCGGGCGATTCCAACATCGGCAAAGCGACGGTGACCCTGCCCCCCAGGCTCTTCCTCGCGCAGCAGCATCTCGACACGGTCTGCAGCCCGCGCCAGTTCGCCGCACATAGCTGTCCCAGCGGCTCCATCTACGGCAAGGCCACGGCGATCAGCCCGCTCGTGGACGAGCCGCTCACCGGCCCGGTCTACCTGCGCACCAACAACAGCGAACGCCTGCTGCCGGATCTGGTAGCGGCGATCAGCGGCCGCGGCATCGAAGTAGACATCCTCGGCAAAATCGACTCCTACAAAGGCGGCCTGCGGGCAAAATTCGACGTGCTTCCGGACGCACCGGTGAGCAAGTTCACGATGAACCTGAAGGGCGGCAAGAAGGGGATCATCGAAAACGCCACCAACGTCTGCGCCAACCCGCAGACGGCGCGCGCCGTCTTCGTCGGCCAGGACAACGACAGCAGGGCGTTCGGGGTGCCGGTCAAAGCGCAGTGCAAGAAGAAAAAGAAGGGCAAGAAATGAGTGCCTCGAGGGGGAGAGAGATGAGATTCATAGGCAGGTTGTCCTCTCTGGGTGGGGTGCTGTGCGTCTCGCTGGTGGCTGCCCTGCTGAGCTGCGCACTGCTTGCTCCGCTGGCTTCGGCCGCCGAAACTCCAAATCACACCTTCCGGGCAGTCCTCGTCGATGGCCGGCCGATTCCGGGGAACCCTCTGAACCCTGGGGATCCCGGCATTGAAAACGCCTGCGGGCTGGCCATCACCCCTGAAGGCAAGGTTTACATGTCCGACTACTACCACCGAGGGGTCGGCCTTTATCGACCCGGCAATCCGAAAGCCATCCCGCCCGAGCCCGTACTCCCGTTCAAGCCTGCTGGCGCTGTCGCTGTAACCGCCAAAGAAAACGGCCCCTGCGGTCTAGCAACCGACTTCTTCGGCAACCTCTACATCAACAACTGGCATGGCGCCGTGACCACCAATGACGGCGAAATCATCGACGGAGGCCCTTCCACCGGCGTCGCCACCGACCCCGAAACCGCCGACCTCTACGTCGTTCACCGCCACTTCGTCTCCGTCTACGCTTCCCCGGTCGATCCAGGCGATGCACCGGTGATGAAAATCGGCGACGAAGACTCGCTCGGCGATGCCTATGGTGTCGCGGTCTCCATCTTCCCGGCAACGAAAGGCCAGGTCTACGTCGCCGATGCCGCCGACAACACGGTGAAGGTCTTCGACCCGGCGGTGAAACTCGACGAGCCGGTGCGCGAAATCGACGGTGCCGGCACCCCTCAGCACGGCTTCAACTCCCTGGTCGACTCCAGCCTGGCGGTGGACCAGTCCAACGGCCATCTCTTCGTCGCCGACAACACCCAGCCCGGCTTCACCCATCCGATC
>Ga0157375_10000645_pt1 | contig 30881 bp, 29 predicted proteins | sample M35metaG_FD_115311 | JGI IMG/M metagenome (GOLD analysis project Ga0157375, IMG submission 115311) | Miscanthus rhizosphere microbial communities from Kellogg Biological Station, Michigan, USA - M3-5 metaG | ecosystem: Host-associated > Plants > Roots > Rhizosphere > Soil | place: USA: Michigan... | reverse complement strand
CGGGAAGGGCGGCGGGACGTCGATGGGGAAGCTGGTCGGCAACGAGGCCAAGCTGCTCAATGACGCCTTCCTGGCCGGGCGCACGTTCCTCGATCCGCTCACGGTGAAGGCGGAGATTTACGCACTTTCGGTGATGGGGGAGAACTCGCGCATGGGCGTCATCGTCGCGGCGCCGACGGCCGGCGCGGGCGGCGTCGTACCGGGCATGCTGCTGGCGCTGGAAGAGGAGCGCAACATCGACCCGGAGAAGACCGTGCGCGCGCTGGTCGTGGCCGGCGGCATCGGCTCGATCATCGCGCTGTCGGCGAACATCTCCGGCGCCGCAGGCGGATGCCAGAACGAAGTCGGCGTCGCTGCGGCGATGGGAGCGGCCGCGGTCGCGTACATGATGGACGGGACGCCCCGTCAGTCCATCCATGCGGCCGCGATCGCGTTGAAGAACACGCTCGGCCTGGTCTGCGATCCGGTGGGTGGACTGGTCGAGGTTCCATGCGTCAAACGCAACGCGCTCTTCGCAGTGCACGGACTTACCGCCGCACAGCTAGCGATGGCCGGTGTCGAATCCGTCATTCCGATGGACGAAATCGTCGAAGCGATGGTGCGCATCGGACGCGCACTGCCGCGCGGCCTGCGCGAAACCGCCGAGGGCGGATTAGCCACGACGCTCACCGGCTGCTCCATCGGCGATCGCCTGAAAACCGAGGCGAATCAGCGCCGCGCCGAACGCGCCGCGGAACGCGAACGCGCCGCGCAGGAGCGGAAGGAATCGGTGCAGTAACGCTTCGCGGGTTGTCGGTTCTCGGTTTTCCGTTGTCGGCAGGGCCGCCGATCGAGACGCGGACAACAGACAACCGACAACAGACAACGCGCGTCAGCGACCTACGGGTAATACCCCCGAATCGTCTTCGCTTTGCCGTCGCTCACCTGGACGTCCACGCTCCGCCACTTCGTGCCGGGCTTGACGCCTTCCGGCGGGTAGAAGCCGAGGATGTATTGGGAGCGGAGCTCGTTCTGGATGTCGGTGTAGATGCGGCCGAGTTCTGAGGCTTGCTCGATGTAATACGCGTTGCCTCCGGTCTCGCTGCAGAACTTGCTCAGTTTGAAGCGGGTGTCGACTTCGCTCATGCGGATGCCGATGCCGATCGCGTAGATGGGGACGGCGGCGCGGCGGGAGTACTCGATGGCCTGGTCGAAGGAGAACTTCGACGACGTGTCCTTGCCGTCCGTCACGAGCACGAGCGCGCGCTGACCTTTCACGCCGAGGAAGTTGTAGAGCGAGTAGACGACGGCGTCGTAGAGCGAGGTCGACTCCTCGGCGCGCAGCTTGGCGAGACCCGCGTTCATGTCCGCGAGGCGCGGCGACCAGCGTTGGATCAACTGCGGCTGTGAATCGAACGACACGAGGAACGCGCGGTCGCCTTTGCGCATCACGTTGGTGAAGAACTGCGAGGCTGCCTTCTGGGCTTCGGACATCCGCGGCTGCATCGACGCCGAGGTGTCGATGGCCAGGCCGAGGGAGAGGGGGAGATTGTTCACGTGCTCGAACTTCGCCACCTTCACCGGCTTGCCCTCGTCGATGACCTTGAACGCGTTTTCGCCGAGGTCGTTGATCGGATGGCCGTTGCGAATGACGGTAGTCGGCAGCTCGACGAGGTGAACGTTCACCTCCTCCATGAACTGCGGCGTGTTGATCATCACCAGGTCTTCGACGGGCGGCTGCGGGTCCTCTTTCAGCGAGGCCACGGCGCGGATGTAGCCGACGCCTTCCTGCGCCGGGATGTCGATGGTCTGGACGTACGGAGGACCAAACAGGGAAGCCATCTTCGTGTCGTTGAGGAACAGGTCGACGTGATCGAGCTTCTTCCCCTCGGGGACATTCACCGACATCTCGACGCGCGTGCGGCCATGTAATTTGAATGCGATCCTCGGCGAGACGATACGCACACGGAATGGATCGTTGCCGGTGTTGAGCATCAGCTCGTCGCCGGTGATCGGCTCGTTGTTGGCGTTCAGCGCGACGGCGCGCACGCGGCGTACCTGCGGTACGTTGCCGAAGTCGAGATCGAGCGTGTACGGCGGCTGGCGCTTGGTCATGACCTTCTTGCCGTCGAGATAAAACTCGACCGCTTTGATGTCCTCGCCGAAGGCGATGGTCTCGATGTGCTGGATGCCGCTGAGGAGATCGTCGGTGAGCGGCACGATGCGCAGCCGCGTGGTGTTCGACTCGATGTCGTCCTTGAGCTGCGACAGCGCGGTGGTGGCGCTTTCCTTCGCTTTCTGCTGCTCGGGCGTGTCGAACAGCTCCGGCACAGTGATCGGCTTTTCGACGATGGCCTCGGCGCCGGAGTTGATGTCCTGCACGCGCACGCGGGCCATGTAGTCGGCAGGGCGGAGGAAGCGGTCGATGACGACGGCCACCTTGTCGTCCTTCAGATCGCCGGGGTAATCGAAGCGGTAGCGGTAGTTTTCGAAGAGCTGATCGTCTTTCAACACCTCGCCGGTGACGTCGAGGCTGTAGAGCTTCGTGTTGTTGACTTCCTTCAACGTGAGCTGCGAGCGCGGTACGAGGATGGTGATCTCGGCGTCGGTGCGGCTGCCCTGTTTGGCCGGAAACTTCACGCTCACTTCATTGGACAGCTTCGGCGCGTTCGGCGTGGCGAGGACTACGGAGCGGAGGATTTTGTGGACGTCCTCCTCGTTGACCGCCGGCGGCTCGAAGACGCGCATCAGCTCGTATTTGTTCATCTGCGACTGGTACATGGCGCGCAGATATTCGTCGCCGTTCATGCAGCGCAGCTCGAGGTTCGTCATGGTCGTGCTCGGGCCGGCCGGTCCGAAAACGCGCGCCACCGTGCTGGTTCCGGTGATGTCGGTCCCCATCTCGTCCTGCGAAACGAGGTCCTTGATCTCGTCCGGATTCATCGCCTGGAAGAGCTTGAAGTCGATGCCGTTGCGCGCTTTGTAAAAAAGGAAGCGGACGTTGTGGCCCATACCGTTGATGAACACGTACTTCCAGATCTCGGCCGGTTGCAGGAGGCGGCAATCGATCTTGATGCGCTCGTCGGGTTGGCCGTGGATCAGGAAGATGCGGCCGCGGTCGGAGGAGGCGTTCGTGAACTCTTCCTTCACGGTCTCCAGCCGTTCGTAGTACTGCTCGCGGAAGGCCCGGTTGGTCGTGCCGTGGGCGACGTCGCGGCGGCGCCAGAATTCGGTGATGTAGATCTCGCGCTGCGGATCGGTCTCGAGGATGAGGAACGTGTCCAGCTCAGCCGGATTCATGATCGGATCGACGTCGTTGAGGAACTGGCGGTATTTGTCGCTGAGGTTTTTGATGCGGTCTTTGCGCTCGCGGCGGGAGAGCTTGCGCACGCCCTGATCGGGTTTCGCTTTGGCGTCGGGCGGAGGCGCGGCCGAGGCCTGCGCGGGCTGCGGTTGCGGATCGGGAGTCGCGGGCGGCGTCTGTGCGAACGCCGTCGCGGCGACCATCGCGGAAATCAAAATAGCAACGATCTTATTCATCGGGGAAACCTCGCCAGATCCGAAGGACAATGTAGCGGAACGCATGCGAATCTACCTGGACAACAACGCGACGACGCCGCTGCATCCAGCGGTGCTGGAAGCGGTGGGGACGTCGCTGCGGGATGTCTTTGGCAATGCATCGAGCATTCATAAAGAAGGCCAGGCCGCGCGCCGCGGGATCGAGGATGCCCGCGAGTCGGTGGCGAAGCTGATCGCCGCGGAAGCGCGGGACGTCATCTTTACAAGCGGCGGTACGGAGTCGAACAATGCGGCCATCTTCGGCGCGACCGGGTCCGATGTAGGTCAACACATTGTCACAACCGCAATCGAGCACCCCTCCGTACTCGAACCGATTGCCGAGCTGGAGCGGCGCGGACATGCGGTGACGATCGTCCCGCCGTCGCGCAGCGGCATGGTCGACGCGGGTGCGGTCCTCGCCGCGCTGCGTCCGGTAACGCGGCTCGTTTCGATGATGCTGGCGAACAATGAGACGGGCGTGATCCAGCCGGTCGCAGACGTTGCGCGCGTCTGCCGCGAGCGATCGATTCACATTCACTGCGATGCGGTGCAGGGCGCCGGCAAGATCGACGTCGACGTGAACGCGCTCGGCGTCGACACGCTGGCGCTCTCCGCGCACAAACTGCACGCACCGAAGGGCATCGGTGCGCTCTACGTCCGCCGCGGCCTGGCACTCTCGCGCCACATCCTCGGCGGCGCGCAGGAACGACGCCGCCGCGCCGGAACGGAGAACGTGCCGCTGGCGGTGGCGTTCGGCGTGGCCGCGGAAATCGCGCGCGATCGGACGGACGTCGGTGCGTTGCGCGACGCGCTCGAACGCGGTCTGGGCGCATTCGACATTGTCATCAACGGCGCGGACGTTCCCCGAATCCCGAACACGAGCAGCGTGACGTTCCGCGGCGCCGATGCCGAGGGGATCGTGATCGGGCTCGATCTGGCGGGGGTGGCGGTGTCGACCGGCGCCGCCTGTTCCTCGGGACGCGTCGAGCCAAGCCACGTGCTGCTTGCGATGGGACTCACGCCCGACGAAGCGCGCAGCACGATCCGGTTTTCGCTCAGCCGGTTTACGACGATTGTTGAGATCGAACAGACGATCGCGCTTCTCCGCGACATCGTCCCGCGCTGCCTGCGAGCGTAGAAGTAGGCTGGTGTGGCACAGACACTCTTGTCTGTGCTTGTGAAGGCTCGCGAAACTGGGAAATCTTACAAGGTTCAGTCGCTGCACCTTGCCAAAGCACAGACAAGAGTGTCTGTGCCACACTCGAATAAAACCTTGCCCCTTCGCCGTTTGTTTGGCACAGTTGCGGCCGGTCCTACATGCCTAAGAATCACATCCTTGAGGGCGATCTCTCGCGCATTCAACTGCCGGACGTCCTCAGTTTCCTTTCCATGATCCGCGGCACCGGGAAGCTGGTGCTCGAACACGAGCGGATGGAGCGCTCCATCTACTGGAAGGACGGCGAGATCGTCTTCGCATCCTCCAACTCGCCCGAGCACTCCCTCGGCATGTTCCTGCTCCGCAACGGCAAGATCACCCAGCAGCAGTACGACGAGTCGAAGCGCCGCGTCACCGCCACCACGCGCCACGGCAAGCTGCTCGTGCAGATGGGCGCCATCTCGCCGAAGGATCTCTGGTGGGGCGTGAAGAATCAGGCGCTGGAGATCATCTACTCGCTCTTCAGCTGGAAAGACGGAAGCTTCGTCTTCGGCGATACCGCCGACGAGCTGGTGAACGAGCGCATCGTGCTGTCGATCAATACGCCGACGGTGATCATGGAAGGCATCCGCCGCCTCGACGAGTCGGCCATGATTCGCGAAAAAATCACCAGCCTGGACATGGTCTTCATCAAGGTGCAGGGTGCGGTGCCGGATTTCGGATCGCTCGACATGAGCGAGCACGAGGTGGCGCTCTACAACACGCTCGACGGCAAACGCTCCATCCGCGCGCTGATCGGCGGCTCAGAGATGACGGAGTTCGAAGTTACGCGCATCCTTTTCCAGCTGTTGTCGGCGCGGCTGATCGAAGTGGTCGCGGACACGCGCGCGTTCCGTCCCGTCTTCCTCGACGTCGAAGACTCGCCGGAGCTCCTGCGCGTGATCTCGACCTACAACGATATGTTCGGCCGCCTCTACGCCGCGCTGTTGAACGCGGTCGGCGAAGAGCCGGCGCGCGACATCGTGACGACGGCCATGCAGAACGCTGAAAGCGACGAGCTCTGGAGCGGCGTCTTCTTCGACCAGTTCGGCCGCTTCGACGAGAACATGCTCATCGCGAACATCTCGGAGCTGCCGTTCGAACGCCGCAAGGCGGTGCTCGACGAGGGGCTGAACACGCTACTGTCGGTCCAGCTCTTCGAGGTCTCGCAACACCTCGACTCCGCCGGCAAAGTCGACGTCTTCCGCTTCATCAGCGATCAGAAAGCGGGCCTTGACTCGATCCTGACGTGAGCGACCGGATAGACTGAGCCGACATGTATCCAACGCTCATCAAACTCGGCACGTTCGAGATCACTACCTTCGGCTTGATGATGTTCGCGGCGTTCATCGTCGGCGGATGGGTTCTGACGCGTCAGTTCCGCCGCTACGGACTCTCGGACGACGCGGCGTCGTCGATCGTCATGGCCGCCGCGCTCGGCGGCATCGCCGGCGCGAAGATTTACTACGCGATCCTCTTCCGCGACTGGCACCTTCTCCTCGATCGCGCCGGCCTGGTCTGGTACGGCGGCCTGATCGGCGGCTTCCTCGGATGCAGCGCGTACATCCTGGCGAAGAAGCTCGATTACTTCACCGTCACCGATGCCGCCGCTCCCGCCCTCGCTATCGGCTACGCTCTCGGCCGCATCGGATGCTTTCTCGTCGGCGACGACTACGGCCGCCCGACCGATTCCTGGATCGGCATCGCCTTCCCGAAAGGATCGCCGCCGACCACCGCCGAGTCGCTCCGCCAGTTCGGCGTCCACATCGATCCGTCGATCCCTCCCGATCAGGTCCTCCGCGTCCACCCAACGCAGCTTTACGAATCCGCCTCGGCATTCGTGATGTTCGCAATCCTGATGTACGCGTCTCGCCGTCCGCATCCGAAGGGGAGAGTCTTCGGTCTGTTCCTGATGCTGATGGGGATCGAACGCTTTCTCGTGGAAATCGTTCGCGCGAAGGATGATCGTTTCCTCGGGCCGTTCACGATCGCGCAGTTGATCAGCGTGATCATCTTCGTGGTTGGCGGTGCGCTAATCCTGAATCGTCGCGAAGCGAGGATTCAGGATCTCCGGTAAGGCAAGAAAAGGCTTCTCACCACAAAGGCACAAAGAGCACAGAGGAGAGTTTCTTTGTGTCCTTTGTGCCTTTGTGGTGAGAAGCCTTTAAGACGAGCAGTATTAGTAGTGAGAAAGACGCGCAATGTAGTTTTCGAAGTTCGCACGCATCTCCCCCAGCGAATCCCCTCCAAACTTTTCCCGCATCGCGTCCGCCAGCGTGATCGCCAGCATTGCCTCGCAGACGACGCCGCAGGCGGGGACGGCGGTGACGTCGCTGCGCTCCCATTGAGAGCGGTGCGGCTCGCGGGTTTCGATGTCGACCGAGGGGAGGCCGCGGCGGAGGGTGGAAATCGGTTTCATGTAGGCGCGGATGACGACGTCCTGTCCGTTTGTAACACCGCCTTCCAGTCCGCCGGCGCGATTCGTGGTGCGGTGATAGCGGCGCTCGGCGTCGAAGTAGATCGGATCGTGCACCTCGGAACCGACGCGTTGCGCGGCAGCGACGCCGTCGCCGATCGATACGGCCTTCACGGCGTGAATGGAAAGGATGGCCTGCGCGATGCGGCCGTCGAGTTTCTCGTTCCACTGCACGTACGAGCCGAGGCCGACGGGGACGTTGTGCGCGGCGACGACGATCGTGCCGCCGAGCGTTTCGCCGGCTTCGCGCGCTTTGTCGACTTCCGCGACCATCGCGGGTTCCGCATCTTTGTTGACGGCGCGCAGAGGGGAGTCGTCGTCGACCGCTGCGAGCTCGTCCCAGGTCGCGGCGTAATCGGGATCGCCGGCGGCGCCGAGGGATACGACGCCGGAGCGGAACTCGATGCCGAAATTGCGGAGCAACTCTTTGGCGATCGCGCCGGCGGCTACGCGCGACGCCGTCTCGCGCGCCGAGGCGCGTTCGAGGATGTCGCGAAGATCGCGGCGGTCGTACTTCATCCCGCCGATCAGATCGACGTGTCCCGGCCGCGGCGCGTGCACGCGACGTTTCTCCGCCTCGGCGGCATCGACGTCCCACACGCCCATGGCGCCTTCCCAGTTTTTGAAGTCGTCGTTGCGGACCACGATCGCGATTGGCGAGCCGAGGGTTTCGCCGCCGCGAACGCCGCCGGCGATCTCGGCTTCGTCGTGCTCGATCTTCATCCGTCCGCCGCGGCCATAACCATGTTGACGTCGGGCCATGTCGCGATTGATGCGATCGCGATCGAGCTGCACGCCGGCCGGCATGCCGGTTACGATGACCGTCAGTTGCGGCCCGTGCGATTCGCCGGCGGAGAGGAAGGTGAAGCGCGACATGGTGGAGAAGTCTAGTACGAGCCGTTTGCCTTGATCGCGGCAGGATGGTAGACGGGTTTCTTTTCACCCATCTCGGTGTCTCATGGCCGGAGGATGCAATGAGACACCGACTGATCCTGGCCCTATTCGTTTTCGGATTCCTTTCCACTCAATCGTTCGCGGCGGACAGAACCGGATTCGCCGTCAACGTTCTGGTCGACGACGATCCGAGCGCGGAGTACGTTCACAACGGCACCGTCTACATCGAAGCAGTCCGTGGCGCGAGCTACAGCCTGCGGCTGACCAACCCCACCGGCTATCGCGTCGCGGTTGCATTGTCCGTCGACGGTTTGAACACGATCGACGCCAAACACACCGACGCCCGCAGCGCATCGAAGTGGGTGCTGGAGCCGTATGAATCGACCGTCATCTCCGGCTGGCAGGTCAGCAATCGCACCGCGCGCAACTTTTTCTTCACCGGCGAGCGCCACTCCTACGGTGCCACGCTGGGGCAGACAGAAAACCTCGGCGTGATCGAAGCGGTCTATTTCCGCGAGCGCCGCCACGCTGATCTCTATCGACCGAACGTTGACGAGAGGTCGGAGGGAGGCAATGCTGCTCCATCGGCGAAAGCACCGCGGCGCGACGCGGCAGACGACTATGCCGCCACCGGCATGGGACACAGAGCGCGTCACGACGTGGAGATGATCGACATCGATCTCGAATCGACTCCAGTGGCCTCGGTTCGCATCCGCTACGAATACCGCCAGCAACTGGTGAAGCTGGGCATTCTGTCGCCGCACATCTCACCGCTCGAACGCCGCGAACGGGCCAGCGGATTCGAGACGTTCTGTCCGCAGCGGTAGCGCGGAGCGTAGCGACGTAGCGCCGCCGGCTCGGCGGCTGGACCACCAGCGGCTCGCTGGCGTGTTTTCGGTTCGCGCCGCCGAGCCCCTTCGGCTCCGCTCAGCGCAGGCTTCGGCGGTCCAGCCGGCGGGCCGCCGGCGCTACGTTTTCAGAGGCGCGTTACACTCATCTCGATGGACAAAGCCTCCCTGCGCGAGCTCTTCCCGGTTACGAAGAATCTCGTGTACTTCAACCATGCCGCGCTTGGGCCGTTGTCGACGCGAGCGTCCGAGGCGATGGAGAACTTCGTGCGCGATCAGCGCGATTTCGGGGCGCTGCATTGGAAAGAGTGGTACGCCGAGTACGTGCATTTGCGAGCATCAGCGGCGAAGCTGATCGGCGCGGAGCAGGGTGAGATCGCCATCCTCAAGAACACGTCGGAGGGCTTGTCGTTTGTGGCCGAGGGGTTTCGGTGGAAGGCGGGCGACAACGTCGTCAACACCGATCTTGAGTTCCCCTCGAACTCCACTCCCTGGAGAAAACTTGACAGGCGAGGAGTGGAAGTGCGCGTGGCGCGAAGCCATGATGGCGCGTTCACGGTCGACGATGTCGAGCGCTGCATCGACGATCGGACGCGCATTGTCACCGTGTCGGCGGTGGCGTTCCACAACGGCTTTGCGGCCGATCTCGATGCGATCGGCGAACTGTGTGACGCGCGCAACATTCTCTTCTGCGTCGACGCCATTCAAGCCGTCGGCGTTCTGCCGATCGACGTGAAGCGCTCGAAGATCGCCTTTCTCGCCGCGGACGGGCACAAGTGGATGTGCGCGTCCGAGGGGGCGGCGATTTTCTACGTGGCAGCGGAGCATCGCGACAAACTGGAAGTGCTCGAACACGGCTGGACGAACATCGAGCGCAAGGGGAAATTCATCGATTGTCCGATCGAACTCATGCCGGACGCGCGGCGCTTCGAGGCGGGTTCGCTGAACAGCAGCGGCGTCTACGGACTGCGCGCCGCCATCGATCTGCTGCTTGAAATCGGGATTATGGACATCAGCGAAGAGACCACGCGCATCGCGGCCTTGCTCGCCGATCGGCTCGATGACATCGGCTTTCGCGTCGCCACGCCGCGTCCGATCCGCTCCGGAATCGTCGGGGCGATTCCGCCGTCGAGCGACTTTACGCTGCTCAAATGGCATCGCCTTCTCGAGGAAAACCGCGTCGTCTGCGCGCCGCGGGAGGGGATGCTTCGCTTCTCACCGCATTTCTACAATACGGAGAGTGAAGTCGACCACATCGTCGGCGTCCTGAGGGGCGTCGCCCTACACGCTTGACCGACTGCGGTCAAGACCTCATCATCCGTTCATGCCTGTCATGACGATTCTTCTCAGCGTGATCGCGCTGCTCATCGGCGCGATCCTTGGCGCAATTTGCGGATGGGTGGGTGCGAGCGCGAGAAAAACCGTGGCGATTCAGCGCGCGTTGGCCGAGCGCGATCTGGCGCGCGCCGAACGCGAGCGCAGCGAGGCCGTTGCGGTGGAATTGCGGCGGTTGGCGAACGCGGAATCACAAGCGCGCGCCATCGCCGAAACGCAGGCCAGCTTTCTAGGCGACGCCCGCAAGCAGATGGAGGAAGCCTTCGCCGCCACCGCGCAGAAAGCGTTGACGGCGATCAGCAGTTCCTTCCTGGAACTGAACAAAGCGCATCTCGACGGCTCCAAAGGCGAGATCGTGGCGTCGCTCGATACGAAGAAGGCGGAGATCGACACGATGCTCCAGCCGCTGCGCGACATGCTCGACCGCTACGCCGGCGAGCTGACCAAGAGCGAGCACTCGCGCAATGAGGCCTACGGCGGATTGCAGGAGCAGATCCGTTTTCTCCTCGCCGCCCAGGAGTTGTCGCAGCGCGAAGCGTCGCGCCTCGCCAACGCGCTCGACTCGCCGGCCGTCCGCGGCTCGTGGGGCGAGAACTCGCTGAAGCGCTGCATCGAGATGGCCGGCATGAGCGAGTTGTGCGACTTCGACGCGCAGCAGACGTTTCTGTCCGAGGAAGGCCGCAGACTGCGTCCGGACGTGGTCATCCATCTGCCGAACAAACGCGTCATCGCCGTCGACGCGAAAGTCCCGCTCACCGACTACAGCGTGGCCGCGAACGAGGCCGACGAGTCGCGCAAACGCGACGCGCTCACCGCGCACGCGCGCACGCTGCGCCGCCACATCGAGTCGCTAAGCCGCAAGGAGTACCAGGCCAGCGTGGGCGAGAGCCTCGACTTCACGGTCATGTTTCTCCCCGGCGAGCATTTCCTCTCCGCCGCGCTCGTCACCGATCCGATGCTCTTCGAATACGCGGTCGAGAAAAAAATCTATCTCGCATCGCCCACGGTCCTTCTCCCGCTGCTGCGCGCCGTCGCCGCCGGTTGGAAAGCGGAGCGCACTGAAGAAAACGCGAAGAAGATGCACGACGCGGGAGTGGAGCTGTTCAACCGCTTCGTGAAGGTCATGGATCTCATCGCTGAAGTCGGCGGCGCGCTGGCGCGGACGGTCGATCAGTACAACAAAGCGATCCGCTCCATCGACACGCGTCTCTGGCCGAAAGGTCAGGAGATGCAGCGCATGGCCGGCAGCGGCAAGGAGTTAGAGCCGCTGTCGCAGGTCGACACGGTGCCGCTGGAGTCCTCCAAACTGCGCCTGACGATGCAGGGCGAAGAGCCGGCGGAAGTGCTGCCGTTCCGGGAGTGACGCGCGTTCTTCTCGGCCGGCGAAGCCGGCCTAAGAACCGTAGCCCACGGTTTCAACCGTGGGTTAGCGGTGACGTTTGGATTTCTGAGCCCGCTTCAGCGGGCGAAAGAAAGCTTTCTCTCGCCCGTCAAGACGGCTCCCAAGATCAATGAATCCCTGTTCCCCCACGTGAACGTGGGGGCTACGGTTCTTACGCCGGCTTCGCCGACGCCACTACGCCAGCGAACATTCAACATTCAACATTCAACATTGATCATGTTATCCTCCGCCGCCATGAACGCCCCCACCCGCGAGGTAAACGAGTCGACGGTCTGTCCGGTCGACTCGTCGCTTTGGCTGTAGCCGCCCGTCCATAACCTCGCCTCGATGGTGTAGCGCCTGATCCCGTCTCTTCCGCGCGCGACGTTCAGGAGCTCCCATGATCACCGTTGTCGATAACTACGATTCGTTCACGTACAACCTGGTCCAGCAGATCGAGCGGATCTCCGCATTCGAACTGCAGGTCGTCCGCAACGATCGCTTCGACGTCGATGCCCTGCTCGATCAGGAACCCGAGGCGATCGTGATCTCGCCTGGGCCTGGGACGCCGGCTCGCGCGGGACGAATCCTCGAACTGATCCGCACCAACGACTCGATCCCGCTCCTCGGCATTTGCCTCGGACATCAGGCCATCGGCGAAGCGTTCGGCGCGCGCATCGTGCGCGGACGCGTTCCGGTTCACGGCAAGCTGAGCGACGTACTGCACGAAAAGCGCGGGCTCTTCGCCGGCTGCCCGACGCCGATGCAGACCGCGCGCTACCACTCGCTGGTCGTCGACCGCCAGTCGATGCCGGACGAGTTGCGCATCGATGCGGAAACTGACGACGGCGTGGTCATGGCCATCGCGCATCGCGACCGGCCGATTTACGGAATCCAGTTCCATCCCGAGTCTTACGGAACGGAAGGCGGCGACAAGCTGATTGCGAACTTCCTGGCGGAGGTGCGCCAGTGATCGAGATTGCCATTCGCCGCATCGTCGACGGCCAGGACCTCGGGCGCGACGAGATGCACGAAGTGTTCAGTGAGGTCATGGACGGCCGAGCTACAGATACCCAGAAAAGTGCGCTGCTCATCGCGCTGCGGATGAAAGGCGAAACGGCAGATGAGATCACGGGCGCAGCGATGGCGATGCGCGAACGCGTCACGCCGCTGACGGTCGATCGCGATCGCATCATCGATACCTGCGGCACTGGCGGCGACGGACGCGGCACGTTCAACGTGTCGACGGTGGCCGCGCTCGTGGCCGCAGGCGCGGGCGCCTCGGTGGCCAAGCACGGAAACCGCGCGGTGTCGTCATCGTGCGGCAGCGCGGACGTCCTCGCCGCCCTCGGCGTGAACATCGATCTCGATGCCGCGCAGATGAGCGATGTCCTCAGCCGCACCGGCATCTCGTTTCTCTTCGCGCCGAAACTGCATCCGGCCATGGGCGCGGTTGCCGCGATCCGCCGCGAGCTCGGCGTCCGCACGATCTTCAACGTCCTCGGGCCGTTGACCAACCCCGCCTTCGCGCGCCGCCAGGTGCTCGGGGTCTATTCGGTCCATCTCGTCGATCTTCTCGCGCGAGTCCTTCTTGCCCTCGGCGCCGATCACGCGATGGTCGTACACAGCCGCGACGGCCTCGACGAAATCTCGATCTCCGCTCCGACGCACGTCTGCGAAGTGATCGATGGCGAAGTGCGGAGCTACGAACTGACGCCGGAAGAGATCGGAATCGAACGCCGTCCGCTCGATGCCATCGCCGGCGGCGACGCGCGCGAGAACGCCCGCATCGCGCGCGAAATCCTGGCCGGCGGCAACGGCGCGCGGACGGAAATCGTGGCCGCGAACGCCGGTGCCGCGCTCTACGTTTCCGGTGCAGCAGAGACGATCCGCGAAGGCGTGGCCATGGCGCGCGAAGCGATCGCCAGCGGCGCCGCGATGGCTAAGCTGCAGGAACTGGTGGCGGTGACGAATGAGTAGCCGGAACGCATCGAAGAAGCGTTTCACCACAAAGACACAAAGGACACGAAGAAAGTCTCTTTGTGATCTTTGTGTCTTTGTGGTGGAAAGCCTTTGTGAAGGTATCTGATGACCATCCTCGACAACATCGTCGCCCGCACGCGTGAGCGCCTCCTCACAGAACCGCCGCCCGATCCCGACGCCGCGGACCACGCCGCACTCAACCGCCCGCCATTCGAGCTTACTGAGGCGCTGCGGCAGGATCGCATCAACGTTATCGCCGAAATCAAATCTGCATCTCCCTCGGCTGGAACGATCGTCGACGATCCAGACGTGGAGGAGATCGCCTTCTACTACGACCAAGGCGGCGCCGCGGCGATCTCCGTCGTCACCGAGCCAGACTTTTTTCGCGGTTCGCGCGAGTGGATCGAGCGCGCTGCGATCGCGAGCATGCTCCCCGTGTTGATGAAAGACTTCATCATCGACGAGTCGCAACTCATTCGCGGCGTTGCCGCTGGCGCGAGCGCGATCCTCTTGCTGGCTTCGCTGCTTGACGCAAATCAGATCCGCGATTTCATTCGCTGCCTCGACGAGTACTCGTGCGACGCGCTCGTCGAAGTCCACGATGAAAAAGAATTGGAGCGTGCCGTCACCGGAGGCGCGCGTATCATCGGGGTCAACAACCGCAACCTGCGCGATTTCTCCGTCGACCTCGGCGCATCCGAGCGGCTGGCGCAGCAGATTCCCAACGGAGTTCTTCGCGTCGCCGAAAGCGGTATCAAAACGCGCGACGACATCGATCGACTTCGCGCCGCCGGCTTCGATGCCTTTCTCGTCGGCGAGTCGCTGCTGCGGCAAAACGATCGCGCCGCTGCGGTGCGGCAACTGGTGCTCGGATCATGACCAAAATCAAAATCTGCGGCATCACCAACGAAGCGGACGCGCTCTTCTGCGCAGAGGCCGGCGCCGACTTCCTCGGATTCATCTTCGTGCCGTCGTCGCCGCGGCATATCGAGCCGGAAAAGGCGGGCGAGATCGCAAAACGGCTCCGCGAGACGGCGAACTCACCGAAGGTCGTCGGCGTGTTTCAGAATGCCTCGGCCGATTACATCCGCGAAATCAGCAACGTCGCCCTTCTCGACCTCGTGCAGCTGCATGGCAGCGAGAGCGAGGACGAGATTTGCGAGATCGGCATCCCTTCGATCAAAACGCTGCACGTCGGCGACACGCTGCCGGACACGCACGCGACCCCGACGGCGGCGTGGCTGCTGTTCGACACGTTCGACGAGCGCCGCAGCGGCGGGACCGGACGGCGATTCGACTGGTCGCTCCTGGCGACGTACGAGCGTTCGAAACCGTTTTTCCTTTCCGGCGGACTCACGCCCGACAACGTCGTGGCCGCGGTCAGCATGGTGCGGCCCGATGCGATCGACGTCGCCAGCGGCGTCGAAGCGTCGCCGGGCATCAAGGATCACGACAAAGTGGCGCGTCTTTTCGAGCGCGTGAGGAGAGCATGAAGCGCGCAACCATGCCGGATCGCCGCGGCTACTACGGCGAATTCGGCGGCAGGTACGTTCCCGAAACCCTGATGGCCGCGCTCGACGAGTTCGAGTCGGCTTACAAAAATCTGCGACGCGACCGCGCGTTTCGCGCGGAGCTCGATGACGTCCTTCGCGATTTCGTCGGACGTCCGACGGCGCTCACCGAGGCGAAGAGATTTGCGGAGTTGTGCGGTGGGATGCGGTTGTTCCTGAAACGCGAAGACCTCAATCACACCGGCGCGCACAAGATCAACAACGCCATCGGCCAGGCGCTCATCGCCAAGCGCATGGGCAAGAAGCGAATCATCGCCGAGACTGGCGCTGGCCAGCACGGCGTCGCCACCGCCACCGCCTGCTCGCTGCTCGGCCTCGACTGCGTCGTCTACATGGGCGAGGTGGATATGGCGCGGCAGGAGCTGAACGTTTTCCGCATGCGGCTCCTCGGCGCGGAAGTCGTGCCGGTGTCCAGCGGCAGCCGCACGCTGAAGGACGCCATCAACGAAGCGATCCGCGACTGGGTCACGAACGTGCGCACGACGCACTACATCATCGGCTCCGTCCTCGGCCCGCATCCGTATCCGCTGGTCGTGCGCGATTTCCAATCGGTGATCGGGCGCGAGGCGCTTAGCCAATTGCAAAAACGCACCGGCGCATTGCCGGACGTCGCCATCGCCTGCGTCGGCGGCGGATCGAACGCGATCGGGCTCTTCTACGAGATGCTGAAACACGACTCGATCCGCTTCATCGGCGTGGAAGCCGGTGGCCGCGGACGCAACCTCGGCGAACACGCGGCGCGCTTCAGCGGCGGCGCGCTCGGCGTGTTGCACGGAACACGTTCGATGGTGCTGCAGGACGAGTTCGGACAGATCGCCGAAACGCATTCGATCTCGGCCGGTCTCGATTACCCATCGATCGGCCCCGAACACGCGTATCTGCAGCAGATCGGCCGCGTGGAGTACTACGACTGCAGCGACGACCTGGCGCTGGAGGCGTTCCACAAACTGAGCGAATGTGAAGGCATCATCCCCGCGCTCGAATCCTCGCACGCCCTCGGCTGGCTGCTGCGCAACGGCGCGTCGATTGGCCGCGAAAAAATTGTGGTGGTGAACCTCAGCGGCCGCGGCGACAAAGATGTGCCGCAAATCGCGGCGATGGAGGGGAAGTGATGGCCCTCCCTAGCATCAGCAGCACAGACAAGAGTGTCTGTGCCACATGCATTCTGCCGTACTTGAACAAATGCTGGTGCAGGGGAGAGCTAGTGTGGCACAGACACTCTTGTCTGTGCTTCGGCAAGGTGCGGCGTCTGAACCTGCTAACCAGGACGACCGCATGAACCGCACGGCCAAACTCTTTCGCCGGCTGAAAGCGGACCACCGCTGCGGTCTCATCGCCTACGTCACCTGCGGCGACGGTCCGACGATTGAGATCATTCGCGCGCTCGAAGAGGCCGGCGCGGATGCCATCGAGCTCGGCGTCCCGTTTTCTGATCCGATCGCAGACGGTCCGGTCATCCAGGCCGCCGCTCAGCGCGCGCTGCAGAACGGAACGAAGATCAGCGACATCTTCGCGATCGCGCGCGCCGTTCGCGAGCAGAGCGAGATTCCGCTCATCGCGTTTTCGTATTTGAATCCCGTCCTGCGCTACGGCATCGAGCGATTTGCGGACGAGACAAAAAACGTCGGCATCGACTCCGTTCTGTTGACCGACTTGCCCGCGGAAGCGGCTGCAGAAGTGAAGCCGGCGTTCAAGGCGCGAGGATTGGGATCGATCTTCCTGCTCGCGCCGACCTCCAGCAACGCGCGCATCGCCGCCGTCAGTCGCGTCAGCGACGACTTCGTCTACTACGTCTCCACGACCGGCGTCACCGGCGCGCGCAGCGAGCTCGATCCGGCATTGCTGACGCGTCTCGACGAAGTCCGCGCGCAGGTAACGAGGCCGCTCGCCGTCGGCTTCGGCATTTCGAAACACGAGCACTATGAAGCGCTCAAAGACCGTTGCGACGCCATCGTCGTTGGCAGCGCCATCGTCCGCGCGGTTGCCGACGGCGATGCGTCAGGCGCTGCCGACCGCGCCGCCGGCATCGTTCGCGAGGTTCTCGGGCGGTAACGGCGGCGGCGCTTCGCTGATCGGCGGCGCTTCCTCCGTTTGCCGCTCCGCCATCGATCGCTGTACTTCCAGTGCGCGCGAGCAGATGCGGCCGTAGACTTCGCGCGCGCGGCGCTTGCGGAGTGAGAAACGCATCACGGCCTTCGAACGGCGGCCGAAGACAGTGACGTAGTCGAGTTTCCAGATCAGTCTGACCACAAGCGCGACGAGGAATGGCACCGCAAGAACCGCAAAGACAACTGCGACAACCGGCAGATGCGCTCCGAACTGAAAGATGGCGGAGATGCTGCCGAGGATCAGAGTCATCAGCAGCATGAGGACGAAATAGCCCGTCCCGAGCTCGGTGTGGATGGTGACGAGCAGCACTTCTTCGAACAGCACGCGCTTGCGCGTCACGTCGTAGCCTTCGCGCGCCTCCGATTCGATCGCATCCGCCGTTTCGAACACGGCCTCCCGCGTCATTACGCCGACGTTGCGTCCGAGGAGCTTGCGTTTGCCCGGAGTCACTTCTTCACCTGCGATAGTCCAACGATCAAGGCCGCAAGCCAGGCGATGCCGCCGAGGATTTCGAGGATCGCCATGATGATGATGACGATCAGGCCGATCTTCGAGCGTCCTTCGTCGCGCAACTGCTTGAACGCTTTGCGCGAGTAGTAAAGCGACACCGCCGCGAACGGGATGCCGAGGAACATGAAGGAGAAAAAGAGGCCGGCGATCATGGCGATGCGCGCCATCGACACGTAGTCGCGAAACCGCGTCGAGACCGGCGCCAGCGCGTCGGCAGCTCGCAGGCGATCGAAACACGAAGGGCAGTGGGGCCCGGTTCCGACGTCCATGTTGCAGAGCGCACAGATGAAGAGTCCGCAGCGGACGCAGTTGGTGACGGCGGCGTTATGCTCGTGGTTCGCACACGCATTCGCCCCCTCGGGCGTCAGCGCGGCGGCGACGCTGACCACTTCCAGCCGGCGCTGCGGCGGACGAAACGCGGTGGCTTCGAACGGTTTGTTGCAATCGGGACAGATGATGGTCCCGCTCTGGATCCAGTCCGCCGTCAGCCGCGCGTGGCAGCGCGGACACGACGGGCCTTCGTAGGACTGCGCTTGCAACGGGGCGGGGGCGGCCATCTCAGATCCAGTGACTCAGTTCTGGTTCACCACGCGCGTATGCGCAAGCATGTCGTGGATCCCTTTTCGCTCGTTGTTGAACAACGCCACCAGCTGCGCAAAAGGAATCAGCTTGCCCGCCGCGCGTCCCCAGGCCTGTCCGGTGGTCACATCGGCGCCCGTTTCGGATACGACTTTGATCCGAAGCGCTCTCTTGCCGAGAGTCTGACCGCTGTTCGCAATGAGGACGGCGTCGTAGATGACGCTCACCACGAGGCTCACGAGAATGCTGACGCAACCAAGGAAAGGCGACCCGCCGGCGCGAATCGCTGCCCCCAGTGCCAGTCCGATCACCGTGTTGACGATGTAGAGAATGATGCCGTCGACCAGGACCGCCACGAACCGCTTGCCGATCGTTGCGAGGTCGAGCACCCCGCTGACGCCGGAGCGAACGTCGAGCAACTGCTCGGTCTTGCAGGTCGCGCAGTACGGCGCGCCGCCAATTTCGACGAGGCAATCGCGGCAGAACGTCGATCCGCACCGGCTGCACCGGCGCACCCCTTCCGACACATCGACATGATTCCGACAGATCATCACAACCTCGGGCTAAGGTGGATTTTGATTGGAGGCCGCCATCCTACCGGATGCGGAGGGATGGCGGAAGTGGATGTGGTTCTACGAAAAGTGGTGTCGGTTCCGCAGCCCGTCAAGGCGAGACCAGTAACAGCGGCGAAGCCGCGCGAAGGCCGCTGAAGGCGGCCCGTACGGTAGCCGGTGGTCGCGCGCGAAGCGGGAGACCACCGGACCAATATCAGGGGTAGGAGGTTCGACCCCGGATGGGGTCGCGGATCAAATACCAGGCGCCGTGAATTCCCTCCGCGACCGCTGCCGCGGTCGGAAACCAACCCCCGTCATGAACCCGGTGGTCTCGCGCTTTCGCGCGCGACCACCGGCTACCGTACGGGACGCCTCCGGCGTCGAAAAAGTCACTCGGGTCACGCATGGGAAAGTCCGGACCGCGGTCAACTCCGTTCCGGGGCGAAGAGCACCGCCGTCAGATCGCGCACGAGGTTTTCGCCGCTGATCTGTTCTTCTTCGATCGACAGTTTGCGGCGGTAGTAGCGGGCTACGTCTTCCATCAGGTCGTAGCGGGCGGAGGGCGTCAGTTTGTCGGCGCGAAGGCAGAGGCGGAGGAGGAATTCGCGTTCTTCGAGCGGGATGCGGTGGCGGATCAGGCGCAGTACGCGCGGAGTGCGCAGGGAGTTGTGGCGGCGTTCGGCGGCGAGCTGGCCGGTGTAGGCGAGCGGTTGCGCTTCGCGGATGACGAGCGTGCCGGCCACGATGTCGCCGAGGCGGCGGCGGGCGGGATCGAAGAGCGACACGGCGGCGCCGACTCCGTAGAACGCCGGCGCGAAATCGATCACGCGGACGATGTTGCGCGCCAGCGATTGGTAGAGCGACACCGGCAGACCGCGCGCGTCGACCACGCGCAGCGACAGCGCGCGCTTGCCGGGTGTGCGGCCGTGGCCGCGCGTTTCGAACCAGACGTGCCACGACCACGTCAGCAGGAACGACACCGTGAGGAAGACCGCGTTGGCGATGCCGGGCGTCGTCAGCGCGCGCACCACGGCGCTGATCGTCGACGCGATCGCGGTGGTGATCAACGCATCGAGCAGCACCGCCAGAAACCGGCTGCCGGCGCCGGCCGGCTCCAGGCCGATCGGCACGTGCTCGGGCGTCGTGATCGTCAGCTCGTCCATCTCAGTCGGCGCTCATGCGGCGGAGGAAGAGGTACGTCATCAACGAGATGAAGAGCAGCGCGGCCACGGTGATCTTCAGTTCGTAGGGAAACGTGTGCGATGAAAATTGCGAGAACGATCCTTCGATGAGGCCGGCCAGGACGAGCGTCAGCGCGGTGCCGATGATGATGCGCCAGACGGACGGAAGGACGCGCCTCATCGATGCCGCGCGCGAGAGTTGGCCGGGCATCAGCAGCGCGCGGCCGGCCACGAGTCCCGCCGCGCCGGCGAAGACGATCGACGGCAGCTCCAGCGCGCCGTGCGGACCGACCCAGGCGAAGAAAAAGAGCGGCACGCCGTCGAGGATGTACATCGCCGCGACCGCGCCGAGGATCACGCCGTTGTAGAAGAGCAGGAGGACGCCGCCGGCGATTGTGAGTGCGCCGAGGGAAAAGGCGAGGAACGCCACGCGGATGTTGTGCGTGTAGAGAGACGCGCCGAAGACCAGCGCTTTGTCGAGGTTGTCGATGCGCTCTTTTCCCGTCTCGATCTTCGCCACGCGCTCGCGCGGACTCTCCGTGAAAAAAATCCGCGGAATCAGGCGCGGGCCGTTAGCGGGATCGACGATGACGGCGAGCGCGCCGAAGAGCGTGCCGAGGATCATCGACGCGGCGGCGACGGCAATCGCCATCCGCTCGCGGCGGAACGCGGCCGGGATTTCTTTTGTAATCAACGTCGCGAAGGCCCGGTGCACCGGCACGTCGTGCGCGGCCTGATAGATGAAGCGATACGCGCGGCCGGTGAGCTGGTTCAGATATCCGAGCACGTCGGGATTCGCGGTGTACGAGCGCGCGCGATTGAGATCCGAGCAGGTGCGTCGATAGAGCGCCACCAACTCCTGCAATTCATCGCGCGTGACCTCGGTCAACTCCGCGCGCACGAGCAGGTCGTCCAGCTGTTTCCAGACCGGTGTGCGGTCGGTGATGAAGCGCTCGATGTTCACAGGAGCTGCCTCCGTTTCACGTCGATGTAGGCATTGATTGACTCGATGCCGGCGTCTTCCGGCGTCGCTTCGACGACGAGCGCGCCGCGGGAGCGGAGCTCGCGCATCAGTTCGACGCGGCCGAGCCAGAGGTCGCGCGCGACGAGCGTGCGCGAGAGCTCCGCACGATTCGACGGCAGCAGTTGCGCGGCCGCGCGCAGATTGCGATCCGTCAGCGTGACGATGAGCGGCAGATGCTGCGGCGCGAGCATCTCCACGGCGCGAAGAAGATCGAATCGGTCTTCGCGTTCGGGGAGCACGGTCAGGATCAGCAGCAGCGTGCGATGGCGCAGCCGGCGGCGCAGGGCTCCGGCCAGCGCGAGGTAGTCGGTGTGTTCGTAGGCCGCGTCGACGCCGGAGGTGTAGGCGGTAACGGCGCGAAGCTGCGCGGCGCCGCGGCCGAAGGCGACGCCGTTCTCAGCGCTCGCAGAAAAGGAGACCACGCCGAACTTGTCCTCCATCCGGTTGCAGACGTAGCTGATCAGCACCGCGGCGTTGACGGCGTGATCGAGCCGCGTGATCTGCTCGACGCGCGCGGCCATGCGGTGCCCGCGGTCGACGCAGAGGAGGATTTCCTGCGAGCGGTCGAGGCGAAACTCGCGGACGATGAGGCGGCCGTGGCGCGCCGAGGCGTGCCAGGCCACGTCGCGCATATCGTCGTCGACGACGTAATCGCGCAGCCGGTCGAAATCGCGGCCCTTGCCGATTTTCGGCGCGGCGCGTGCGCCGAGGGAGCGCAGCGCGAAATCGTTCAGCCGCTTGTGCAGCCGTTTGACCGCGCGCAGGTTGGGCAGGACGTGAACGATCGTGTCGCTGCCGGCGGGTACGATGCGTTCGGCCAGTCCGAACATCGTCGCGGCGATGGTCGCCGGCTCGACCGATTGCGATCCGCGCGCGATGCCGCGAAGCGCGAAGTCGATCGAGAGCACTTCGCGCGGACGGCTGATGGCGTGGATGGTTTGCGAACGCGGCGCGACGATTTCCGGCCAGCGCTGACGGATCACGAGCCGCAACGGACGGCGCGATGTCGTGCGAATGCGAATCGTGGCGGTATCTGCTTCATCGAGCGGCAGCGCCACTTTCGGCGAACGCTCGACTTCGATCCTGACTCTTCGCAGCATGAGCGCCTCGGCGATCGCCGCGATGACTAGCAGCACGAACGCCGCCGCGAGCACCGTCGCAATCCGGACGAACACCGGCACCAGCAGCGCCAGCGCGGCCAGGAGCAACGTCAGTCGGATCAGCAGTGGGCCGGGTCGCAGTTTTCGCTCTCCTCAGCGCGGCACTTCCACCTGTTCGTAAATGCGCGACAGGATGTCGGAAAGCGCCAGCCCTTCCATCTCAGCGTCGGGACTGAGCGTGACGCGATGCGCGAGCACCGGCTCGACCAGCGACTTCACATCGTCGGGCGTGATGAAGCTGCGATTGCCGAGGGCGGCCACGGCGCGGCTGGCTTCGAGCAGCGCCAGCGATGCGCGCGGACCGGCGCCGATCTGCACCGCGTCGTCGTGCCGCGTGCGGGCCACGATCTCCTGGATGTATTTGATGATGTGCGGCTCGACGCGCACGAGCGAGGCAACGGTGATTCGCGCCTGCGCCAGTTCGGCGGCGCTGATCACCGGTTTCAGCGACTTTACGATCTGATCGTGCAGCCGCTCGCCGCCCGCATACGCGCTCAACATCTTCTCCTCATCCGCTGCCTCGGGGAAATCGATGGTGATCTTGAAGAGGAATCGATCGCGCTGCGCTTCGGGAAGGGGATAGGTCCCTTCGAATTCAACCGGATTCTGCGTGGCGAAGACGGTGAAGACCGGCGAGACTCCGTAGCGAGTGCCATCGAGCGTGACCGCGTTTTCCTGCATCGCTTCGAGCAGCGCGGCCTGCGTGCGCGGCGGCGTGCGATTGATCTCGTCGGCGAGGAGGATGTCGGTGAAGACTGGGCCGGGACGGAAGGCAAACTCCTGCGACTTCTGATTGAAGATGTTCGCGCCGAGGAGATCGGCGGGCATCAGGTCGGGCGTGAACTGAATGCGGCGGAAGCGGCAGCCAAGCAGCCGCGCGAGCGCGAGCGAGAGCAGCGTCTTGCCCGTTCCCGGCGCCCCTTCGAGCAGCATGTGGCCGCCGGCGACGAGCGATGCGATGGCCAGCATCTTCACGCGCTCCTGGCCGATGATGACGCGGTCGAGCTCCTGCCGCAGCGCGGTGAAACGCGACGCGACGTCAGCGATGGTTTGCATGTTGGCCTCCTCTGGCCGTGCGTTCCAGCGTGCGGAACGCGTCGTTGATTGCGTTGAGTTGGCGGTCGAAAGCGTGCGCGGCGAGCGTTACGCCAGCCGGCGGAGTCAGACCGTGCGTGAGATCGCTCACGCGTTTGTGCAGCGCGTCGCCGCGCAAGCCGCTTTGCGCCGCGACCGTGCGCTCCAGCGCGGCGCGGTAGAGCGCGATCGCGTCGCTGTTCGTCATCGAGCGGCCGTACAGCGCGCCGAGCGATGCGACGAGATCGATGGCGTCCGATCGCGTATCGCGCTCCTCGGCATCCGGAAGTCCGATGCGCCGCGCGTTGCGCCAGAACGTGAAGAGCGCGGCGATGCCGCCAAGAATGAGCAGCGGTCCGAGGCGCCATTCGGTCATGAGCGCGAGCGCGCCATCGTCCGAGGCGATGCCGTGCGCGTATTCGTCGAAGTAGACGGGGCGCTGTTCGTAGCGCCGGCGGCTCGCCGGCTGTACCGCCGCCGGCTCGGCGGCAGTGGTGGCTTGACGCGCCGGCGAGCCGCCGGCGGTCCAGCCGGCCAGCGGCCGGCGCTCCAATGCGGCGTCATCAGCGAGAGCGGACAGCAACGCCAGATGATGACCGGCTGCGATGTGCTGGTTCTCGAACATCTCCGGAACGCTGATCACGATGACGTCGCCGGCGCCGATGATTTGCCGCGCCACGACCGCCTCGCCGTTCGCGGCGAAGAGCGTGTGCATTCCGCGCGGCAGCGAGCGCGAAGCGAAACCGAGAGTTTCCGGCAGCGAAAGGGTGTCGACGCCTGGCCAGAGCGGAAAGACTTTCGCCGCAGTTTTTCCGGCGACGTTGCGAGTGGGGATCGAAGAGACGCCGGCGAGGACCAGCCGGCCGCCGCCGCGGACAAACTCCTCCTCGGCCGGCGTGATCAGCGGCGGTGGAGTCTTCAGCGCCGTCTTTTTGTCCGTGGGGTCTTCGTCGTCGTCAATCGAGGAATCGTCGTCATCGACGTCAAATCGGAAAATCACCGCGTTCTGCGGAACCCCCGCACCGCGAAACGAAGTGGTCAACAGGTTGACCATTCCGCGATGGCCGAGATAGGCGTAGGCGAGGGAGGTGCCTTCGGGCGAGGTGTTCAGGGCGGAGCCGGCCTCGAAGGTGTGGCTGGCGACGCGGCTGCTGTTGATCCAGATCGCTCCGGCGATGAAGAACGCGGCGACGGCGAGCAGCAGCGGAAGGGCGCGTCTCATGCGGCCTCCCTGTTCGATCGGCGAACGGCGTTGAGCACGTGGCGCGCGGCGGCGGTGCACTCATCGAGCGCGTCGCTGCTGCTGTCATCGGAGCCGTACCACTCGTGTTCAAAACGCTGCGTGAGCTCGATGAACCGCGCGCGCCAATCGTGCTCCGGACCGACGGCGGCGACGTACTCCCAATTGGTACGACCCTTTCGGTAATGCAGGATGTTCGCGCCGTAGAGCGTGACCAGCACGGCGTGATACCAGGCGCGGATCGCCTCGCGCAGACGGCCGGCGGCGGCGAGTTGCGCGGCGTAGCGCTCCCACTCGTTCGCGCCGCGCGAGAGCGGGTCGTCGTCGCGCGTGGAGGTTAACGGCGCGCTCTCTTCGACGACATCGCGGGCGCGCTTGCGGCTGCGGCGCATCACCTCGAACGCCAGGACGGCCAACACGAGCACGATCAGGCCGACGAGCGAGCCGACAGTCCAGCGCATCGCCGACGATGCGGGCTTCTCTTTCGGAGTGTCGTCGGGCCAGAAGCGCGAGAGCCATTCGACGAGCTTCCTGATCTTGTCAGCGATCCAGTTCGCGGCGGCGCGGATGGCGTTCGCGACGCGCTGCAATAACGGCGTGTCGGGCTGCACGCCGCGAATATCGCCGCCGCGCCGCAGCTCGGGCACTGTCTGCTCGCGTTGCAGGCGAAGCAGCAGCGGCTGATCGATCGCGCCAGGTTTCGACGGAGCGATGTTGCGCAGCGCGGCGATTGTTGCATCGATCCGAGCTTCGACGCCGAGGTCGTGCGGCTTGGCTTTGTTGATTTCAGCGATGAGCGTGGTGTCCGCGTGGAATCGTCCGTTCTGCGACACGACGTCGTCGCCGGCCAGCGTATTCGCCTCGGCGCGCGCGGTAACGAGGTCGCCGACAGCGATGAGGTTGCGAATCCGCGTCAGTTCCGCCGTGTACTGATCGAGCGTCAGCGTCGCGGCGTGCAGCGGGAACGCGGCAATGATGATGAGCAATGCGCGCTTCATGACCGCTGCAACTCCTCGAACCAGACGCGAAGATCGTCGCCGGTTTCAGCGGATCCCGATTTGCGCACCAGCAGCACGTTCGCGGCGATCCAGAACGGCTCGATAATCAGCAGCGCGCCGGCGATGATCATCAGGACGTAGCGGCGGTTGTGGATGCTGAGCAGCACGTGCCAGCGCGCGGCGTCCCATCCGCCGACCGTCGACGCCAGCGAAACGATCACGCTGACAAGCGTGGCTACGTTGAGCAGCGCCACGACCAGCGCGCAGAGAAAGACCAGCGCCAGCGACGCGATGAGTCGGCTGCTGCCGCCGTAGCGCGCCAGGCGCCGCAGCGGTCCGCGAATGCCCGGCTCGGTGTTCAACTCCATCGTGCCGATGGCGAGTCCCGAAAGCACCGCTCCGAACGCGATGCCGAGGCCAGTGACGAACAGCAGGTAGGTAACGGCTTCCGCGATCGAGGCCACGAACACGTATCCGGCCAGCGCCATGAGCGGAACGCGCAGCGCTTCGCGGCCGGGCGCGGCGCCCGATTCCGATGCCAGCCGGCAGGCGCGCGCGTAGATCGCGCGGCCGCAGAGCGAGAGCAGAAACGCCGCGCAAGTGACGTCGGCGGTCGTACGAAGAAGAGCGCCGTACTGCGATGCATTGCTTCCGAGCTCGATCAATCGATCGGCGAAGACGATCTGCATGAAGCGATACGGAATCGACGTCGCCAGCAGCAGTGCTGCCCACGGGGTCACCGTCGCGCGCACGACGGCGGCCGATTCGTCGAGAACGCTCGTCGTCGACAGCGGCGCGCGGATCAACGGAGTCCCGCGAGCAGCACGCCGCTCCAGACCATGAAGCGCGTGCAAAGATAGAGGATGACCAGCGATGCGGCGATCACGGCGATCCATCCGCCCACGCGCGACTTCGCTGCTGTCGCGCTGCGGCGCGTGGAGAGGCACGCCGCGCAGTACCAGATGCCGTCCCATTGCGTCGCGCACTCCTGGCAGAGCGTCTTCGCGCATTGCATGCAGACCGCGTACGCCGGCCGCTGCTGGTGAACCGCGCACCGCCGGGCCGCGGCCGGGTTGATTGCTTCAGTCATTCGGGAGCGGCAGAGTTTAGCAGGTAGGTTGGGTACGGAGGGCAGCTCAGGCGAGTGCTCTCCGCGGCGATCCGATACCCGGTGTGACCGTTGGTGAGCTGGATGTCAGAATATTCGGCAATGTCGTTGCGTCCCGAAGAGAGACTCATCTACCACATCACCGACATCGAGAACCTTCCCGGCATCATGGCCGAGGGAGGCTTGCTCTCAGATGCCGTGATGTCGGACCGCGATCCAACGATCATCGGCGACGATCGAATCAAGCAGCGCCGGTTGACCCAGATTCGCGTTAGCAGCGCGGGGAATCGGTTCGTCGGCGAGTTCGTGCCTTTCTATTTCTGCCCTCGCTCTCCGATGCTTTACAGGATCAATCTCGGCGGCACCGGCCGTCCTGTTGGCTGCCAACACAGGATCGTTCATCTTGTCAGTCGAGTGAGCGACGCTATCGAACTCGGCGCGATGTGGGCTGTCAGCGACGGCAACGCGGCGGCGTTCCACACGACGTTCGATTCAACGCTGCAGGCTATCGACAACCTCGATTGGAAAGCGATCGAGGCCACATACTGGGCTGACGATCGCCATCAAAAACAGGCCGAATTCCTCGTTGCCGACTTCTTCCCTTGGTCAGGCTTTCATGAGATCGGCTGCCACAACCCGGAAACTAAAGAAGAGGTCACGGTGCTGATCGCTCAGCAGAATCATCGCCCGAAAGTGTCGGTTAAAAGAGACTGGTACTACTAGAATTGAGACCAATGATCGAATTCGCAACCGGCAATCTGATGCAGGCACCGGTCGAGGCGCTGGTGAACACGGTGAACACCGCGGGCGTGATGGGCCGCGGCATTGCGTTGCAGTTCAAGCAAGCGTATCCGGCGATGTTTCGCGCGTACGAAACCGCCTGCCAGGCAGGTCATGTCAAGCTCGGTAAGATGCACGTCTTCGATCTCGGCGGTCTGGTCGGCGGGCCACGATGGATCATCAACTTTCCGACGAAGGGGCACTGGCGAGCCGCCAGCCGCATCAAAGACATCGAGGTAGGGCTGCAGGATCTTGTCGCAACGATCAAGCGTCTCGGCATTCGATCGATCGCGATTCCTCCACTTGGATGCGGCAATGGTGGTCTCGATTGGAGCGACGTGCGTCCGCGCATTGAAGCTGCGCTGCAAGAACTGCCGGATGTCCGCGTTCTCCTTTATCCGCCCGGACGGTCGCCGGAGGCGGAAGCGATGCCGAATCGAACCGAGCGCCCGAACATGACGATGGGCCGCGCGGCGCTCATCCTGCTCATGGATCGATATCTCAAGGGATTGCTCGATCCGTTTGTCAGCCTTCTCGAGATTCACAAGTTGATGTACTTCATGCAGGAGGCAGGGCAGCCACTGCATCTCAAGTACGAGGCTAAGCCGTTTGGTCCGTACGCAGCCAACCTGCGGCAGGTTCTGATCCGATTGGAGAGCCACTACACGCAAGGCTACGGCGACGGGAAGGACAAACCGTCGACGCCGATTCATCTTCTTCCTGGTGCGGTTGAGGAAGCTGCGACGTTCCTCCGCGATGACGCGGAAGCCCTCGCGCGAATGGATCGCGTGGCAGCCTTGATCGAAGGCTTCGAGGACCCGTTCGGATTAGAGCTCCTCAGCACCGTGCATTGGGTGATACGCGAGAATCCCGAAGCTCGTGCGACTCCAGACGTAGCGGTGAGTGCCGTACAGGCCTGGAGTCCACGCAAGAAGCAGCAGCTCAAACGTGAACATCTTCTCCGCGCGTGGCAGCGGTTGAATGAGCAGGGCTGGATTCCGAGCGCGGCGCCAGAGCTCCGATCGGCATCGGCTTAGTCACTCGAATCGCGAACAGTGCACCGTTGACACGCGCACCGTGCCGCCCTATCCTCGGCGCCGCACATGAATCACAACGCTCCGCGCTTCGCGTATTACTACGGCTACTTCACGTAAGCGTGGGCACATTGCGCCCCGCGAGAAGGGGCGCCGACCGTCAGTCGATCCGAACCTCTTCCCGCGCGGGAAGAGGTTTTTTGTTATGGATCGAAACGACGCAGAACAGGAGCTGTCCCGCTTGCGCGATGCCATCGACCGCGTCGATGAAGTGATCGTGCGATTGCTCAATCAGCGCGCGAAGTACGCGATCGAGATCGGCGAGGTGAAGCCGATCCTCGGCATGCCGATCTACGCGCCGGAACGTGAGAAGCAGGTGCTGCGGCACGTCGAGCAGACCTCGAGTGGCCCGCTCGATCCCGCCACCATCCGCCGTCTGTTCGAACGAATCATCGATGAGTCGCGAAGAGTGGAGAGGCGGGGAGTGGGCGGTGGGGGGTAGGGAGTGGGAGGAACGACCTGTTTTCTGTTGTCGGTTGTCTGTTGTCGGGTGTCGTAGATGCGTGTGACAACAGCCAACGGACAACGAACAACGAACAACGGACAACAGACAACCGACAACAATCTCCCACACCCCACCCCCAAGGAGAAACCATGGTTATCGTGATGCAGAAAAATGCCTCGGACGCCGACATCGAACATGTCGTGGCCATCCTCAGCGAGCGCGGATTCGACGTGCATCGCTCCACCGGTTCCGATCAGACGGTGCTCGGCGTCGTCGGCGATGTGGCCAGCGTCGATCCGCGCGAGTTCGAAGTGCTCAACGGCGTGCAGGAAGCGGTGCGCGTCAGCGAACCGTACAAACTCTCCAGCCGCTCGTTCAAACGATCGAAGACGATCGTGAAGGCGCGCGGCGTCGAGATCGGCGGCAGCGACGTCGTGGTGATGGCCGGTCCGTGCACGATCGAAAACGAGCGGCAGCTTTTCGAGACCGCGCGCCGCGTTGCGCGAGCGGGCGCGCGCGTCCTGCGCGGCGGCGCGTACAAGCCGAGGACGTCGCCGTACGCGTTTCAGGGGATGGGCATCGAAGGACTGAAACTGCTGCGCGCCGCGGGCGACGAAAACAACATGGCCACGATCTCCGAGGTCATGGAGATCGGGCAGATCGACGCGATGCTGGAGTATGTGGACATCCTGCAGGTCGGCGCGCGCAACATGCAGAACTACAACCTGCTGTCGGCGCTCGGCCAGATCCGCAAGCCGATCCTGCTCAAGCGCGGCATGTCCGCCACGATTCAGGAGTGGCTGCTGGCCTCGGAGTACATCCTCTCCGGCGGCAACTACGACGTGATCCTGTGCGAGCGCGGCATCCGCACGTTCGAGACGTACACGCGCAACACGCTCGACATCTCCGCGATCCCGGTCATCAACAAACTCTCGCACCTGCCGATCATCGCCGACCCGTCGCACGCGGTGGGACGGCGCGACAAGGTCATGCCGCTGGCGCGGGCGATCGTGGCGGCGGGGGCGGACGGTGTGCTGATCGAGGTGCATCACGAGCCGGAGAAGGCGGTCTGCGACGGTCCGCAGTCGCTCTATCCCGATCAGTTCGCGCGGCTGATGGATGAACTGCGGATCATCGTGCCGGCGGTGGGGCGGACGTTGTGAGTGCGTAAGCGATGTCGTAGTCGTAGCGCCGGCGGCCCGCCGGCTGGACCGCCAGCGGCTCGCTGGCGCGAGAGGGTACATGCCGCCGAGCCCCTTCGGCTTCGCTCAGGGCAGGCTCCGGCGGTACAGCCGTCGAGCCGACGGCGCTACGATGACCGCCAACCCCCGCAACAGTTGCTGCCAATAACAACTCGCTGGGAACGCAGCCAGCGTATGCGGACGCTTCGTCACACGATGTGTTACGCCGCGTCCCACGGTGTGTGACGGTGCGTCCCGTGGTGTGTTACGTGGCGTCACACGGTGTGTTACGTCGCGTCCCGCGGTGCGGACGGTGCGTCCCACGGTGTGTGACGTCGCGTCACGCAGTGCGGACGTCGCGTCCCACGGTGTGTGACGTCGCGTCACGTAGTGCGGACGTCGCGTCCCACGGTGTGTTACGTGGCGTCACACGGTGTGTGACGTCGCGTCCCGCAGTGCGGACGTCGCGTCCCACGGTGCGGGACAGGGCGTCCCACGGTGTGTGACAGGGCGTCCCACGGTGCGGGACGGGGCGTCCCACGGTGTGGGACAGGGCGTCCTACGGTGCGGGACGGGGCGTCCCACGGTGCGGGACAGGGCGTCCCACGGTGCGGGACAGCGCGT
>Ga0157375_10000644_pt1 | contig 30997 bp, 30 predicted proteins | sample M35metaG_FD_115311 | JGI IMG/M metagenome (GOLD analysis project Ga0157375, IMG submission 115311) | Miscanthus rhizosphere microbial communities from Kellogg Biological Station, Michigan, USA - M3-5 metaG | ecosystem: Host-associated > Plants > Roots > Rhizosphere > Soil | place: USA: Michigan... | reverse complement strand
GTAACCTGCTCGGCGCACAAGCGGTCCTGCCGTGGGCGTCGCGCGGCGCCGACATTATGCAGTCAGGGCGCGCGCGCGGCGAAGCTTACTTCCGGCTTGAAAGCGAAGAGAGCCTGTCGGTATTGCTCGATCATTTGCCCGGCTATCGAATGCCGGAGCGCAATCGTCTGCTCGCGCTACTGCTCGAGATATGGTACGAGCGTCCGGTCGAATTGAAGGAAAGCACGTGGTCGCCCGATAAGGGCCGCCCGTTTGTCGAGACCGACGGGCGCAGCGTGTTCATTCCCGCGGTCATGCCGGACCGCGACGAAGCAATATTGGCGATCCTGCATGCCGCCGGGCGCGTTGTTTTCGGCGGCTTCGACCGCGCTGCGCTGATCCGCATATTCAGCGATGTGGGTGCAGAGCTGCCCAAGTCGGGGCAGGTCGCGTGGGCGCCGTTGTTTGCACGCTATGGTGATGACGTGCCGCGCTTTCAGCTCCTGTTCGACGCCTGCGAGGACCTGCGTGTCGATGTTCGGATACAGGAGCGTGTACCGAATTATCTCGCGCGTTTACACGCGGTCGGGGCGTCGCATCGGTTGCGACCCGTAGAATCGCTGCCTTATTACGATCTGGCGCTCGACATGGTCGGCGCCGCGTCAGCGCTGATGCATGGACAGCCGTCGACGCTTGATGCACGCTTGCGGCCGCTGCTTGATCCCGGCGCAACCATTGCGGATTCATTTCGTATTGCGAACGAACTCTATGCCGAGACGACGCTCGCGCCGGTAACGGATATCGAGGTCTACCAGGGCGCCTATCTGCCGGGACGCAGTCCCAACGCCGCACGCTCCGCGCACGCGCAGACGGAACAGGATCAGCCGCAGCAGACGCAGGCCGGCGCCGACGGTGAGAAGAAACAAAGCGACGATGGCGAGCAGGGCGACAATGACGAACAGCAGAATGCGGAAACCGGCGGCGAGGAAGCCGGTGAGCGCGAGAAGATGGTGGCAAGCGACGGCAAGAGCGCGGGGTCGAGCAAGATGTCGATCAAGCGCACGCAAAGTCAGGAGCAGGGCGGACAGTCGAGCGACAAGGGCAAACCGTATCCTGAATGGGATTACCGTGAAGGCCGCTACAAGCGCAACTGGAGCTGGGTGCAGGAGAAACCGCTTGCTGAGTCGAATCTTGCTGAAGCGAACCGGCTGACCACCCAGTATGCGCTCGCGCTGAAACGGCTTAAAAAAGCGATCCAGGCTCAGAAGCCGACGCGCCTCGCGCCAAGAGTGCGGCAGTTCGATGGCGACGATATCGACTTGAATGCCGCAGTGGAATATGTTGCCGAGCAGCGCGCGGGCATGTCGCCGCTGCCCGCCATTTATCGGCGACGAGAAATCAAGCAGCGAGATGTCTCGGTAACCCTGCTCGCCGATATGTCTACTTCCATCATGCAGCATCTGCCGGAAGGCGGCGGCCGTCTCGTTGACCGCGTGCGCGCGGGCGTGTTGCTGTTCGCTGAAAGCATGGAGGAAGTCGGCGATGCCTATTCGATTGCCGGATTCTGCTCTAAATACCGCGACAACGTGAGCTACTACACGATTAAGGATTTCGATGAGCCGTTCACAACGCAGATTAAAAGTGTTATCGGCGGGATGTCCGGCAGGCTCGCCACGCGCATGGGTGCTGCGATCCGCCATGCGACATCACGCTTCAACGGCGTCGAAAGCCGCCGTCGTTTACTGCTGATTCTGTCGGATGGCAGGCCGGAGGATTACGACGACGGCGGGGACCGGCGCTACCTGCATGAAGACACGCGCATGGCGGTGAAGGAAGCGATGAACGCGGGCGTGCATCCGTTCTGCATCACCGTCGATACCATGGCCAATCAGTATCTGCCGCAAATCTTCGGGCCCGGGCATTACCTCGTGCTCGACCACATCAACAGCCTGCCGAATAAACTGCCTGAGATTTATCTCAGGCTGCGTCGATAGCGCCGCCGACTATAGAACTACGCGGCCGCTCGCGGGTCGGTGATGCGGCCGGCGACCGCGGACGCGGCTACAGTTGCGGGACTCCCAAGATAGAGCTGTGCGTCCTTCGCGCCGAATCGCCCGCTATTGCTGTTGGTCGCGGTCGAGATCGATATCTCTCCCGAATGCAGCGGACCAATCACCGCGTCGTTGCACGGACCGCAACCGGCGGGAAGCAATATAGCGCCCGCTTCAATGAAGGTATTGAGAATTCCTTCGGCGGCGAGCCGCTTGGTCGTTTGCTCGGAGCCCGGCGCTACGAACATCCGCACGCCAGGTGCGACGTGATTATTTTTCAACGCGGCGGCGGTGGTAACGAAGTCTTCATACATGCCGGAGCCGCACGAACCGACAAACGCATGGTCGATCGGTTGTCCGGCGATCTTGGAAACGTCGACCGCGCGATGCACGCCGCCAGGCAGCACCACCTGCGGCTCGACTGTACTGATATCGAGGGTTGCGTCGCCATCATAATATGCGTCCGCATCGGCGTACACAGGTGTGAACGGGCGCTGCGCGCGCTCGCGCGCAAACGAGAGTATCTGCTCCGAAGGCGGGAAGAAGACACCGTACGCGCGCATCTCGGTCGGTGAACTGCACAGTGCGGTGCGCGTTGCGAGATCGAACTGGTCGAGATCGCCGGCAAACTCGAGCACGCGGTAATCAAGATCGAGATCGAGTGCGCCCTCATGCAACAGGCGCGCGATGTAAAAACCCAGGTCTCGCCCATAAACGCGGTCGCGCAGCGTTCCCCTAAGCGTGAGGCGCACAGATTTTGGCACCGTCACCCAGTTGGTTCCGGTCGCAAGCACGCGGCTGATCTCCATGCCCATGCGAAATCCAAACGCACCGATGGCACCGGCATTCGTCGCATGCCGGTCGTTATCGAAGTAAAACATGCCCGGCAGCAGCATGCCCGACTCCATCGGGAAAATGTGACCATGACCGGCGCGGCCGACGTCGAAGAAGTTCTTCACGCCCCACGCTTTCGCGGCTGCTCGATTGAACGCGCCCATCTCCGCTGCGCGCGCGCTGCCGTAAATCACTTCATGGTCGGTGACCATGAAAACTTTGTCCGGTGACGCAAGACGGTCGATGCCAATCGCATCGAGCTCGCGCTTGGCGCCGCGCACCACCCCATCGTGAACCATGATGAAATCGGGGTCGGGCTCGACGATATCTCCAGCGCGCAGTGATGCGCATCCGCTGGCGCGCGCTAGAATTTTTTCGACAGCTGTTGACGGCATGGTGATTCTTAAAAAGTGAGCCGAGAGTAGCCAGCGCACCGATGGGTGTCAAGGCGCGTGCTTGTTAAGCATGTGTCCGTGTAGTCGGCGGACTCGTATCACGCAGCCATATGAACTTTCAGTAAGCGCATCGTTTAGTCACGCGTAGTCCGCTGCGATGAGTGCGCGATCGGGCCCCCGACCTGCGGTCAGGCGTTGGCGATGAGCGGCATTGAGCATTCGGAACAATGTCTTACAATCTCCCGTTAGCGTCTCACGTGGAGCAACCATGCTAAAAAAATTCGTTGTGTTGAGCGCACTGTTCGTATGGAATGCCGCACACGCCGACGAGGCGAGCGTCAAAAAACTGATTGAAACAAAACTGGGTGAGAAAGTGCAGAGCGTCACCAAGACGCCATATGGCGGTCTTTATGAAGTGTATGTCGACAAGAAACTGCACTACACCGACGAGAAAGTATCGTTTGTCATGTACGGCGTGCTCATCGACACCAGGACCGACCGCAATGTAACTGAACAGCGCATGCGCAAGCTCACGGCGCTCAACGTGAAGGATCTGCCGCCCCTTAACATGGCAATCAAGCGAGTAAAAGGCGATGGCAGGCGCCAGTTGGTAGTCTTCTCGGATCCCATGTGTCCGTTTTGCAAGAAGCTCGAGACTGAGCTCGAAAAACTGAACAACGTGACCATCTATGTGTATCCAAATCCCATTGAAGCGAAGTTTCCCGGCTCGACCGGCATCGCAAAATCAATCTGGTGCTCAGCCGAACCGGGCAAGGCCTGGGAAGACTGGATGCTGAGGGCGCTGCGCCCATCGGGCCGAACCGATTGCCCGAACCCCGTCGACAAGATCGACGGCTATGCAACCAAGCTCAATGTCGATACCACGCCAACCCTCGTGTTTGCTGACGGCGGCGTGCTGCGCCAGTACGTTGCAGCCAAGGATATCGATCGATTCCTGAACGAGACGCCGCCTAAGTAATTGCCGGCAGAGGCGGCGAGCCAGCCGCGCGCGCGACCAGAACGCGCTATATTCGATCTTTCGAATTACGGCATCATTCATTCGGCCGATCGAATCACAATTCCATCGCGCTGCATGTACCGACAGCTCCACTCATGCATGTACACCGGCGATCCGTCGTATGCGCATTCGCGTTAGCCGCGCTCATGGCGGCAAACGGTGCATTCGCCGCGGATTTTCCCGCTAAGCCGATCCGCGTTCTCGTCGGGTTCGCGCCCGGCGGCTCGGCGGATATCATTGCGCGCGCCGTGAGCCAGAAGCTCGCGGATGCGTTCAAGTATTCCGTGGTCGTCGACAATCGCAGCGGCGCCTCGGGAATTATCGCGGCCGATCTCGCCGCGAAATCAAACCCGGACGGTTATACATTGCTCGAGGCGACGATGACTACGCATGGCATCGGTCCCAGCCTCTACAGCCAGCTGCCATATGACGTATCGAAGGACTTCGAGCCCGTTGCGCTGATGGTGCGCATCCCTCTTGTGTTATTCGTCAATGCGGCGGTCCCGGCGACAGGCCTCAAAGAATTCGTCGCAGTCACTAAGTCGGGCGCGGCCAAATACAGCTATGCGTCAGCGGGCGCGGGAAGTCCGCCGCACCTCGCCGCCGAGTTGTTCAAGCTCAAGACAGGCGCACAGTTGCTGCACGTGCCGTATAAAGGAACCGGCGCAGCATTGCCTGATCTATTGGCCGGGCAGGTGCAGATGATGATCGACGGTCCGCCACCGTTCCTGCCTCATGTGAAGTCAGGCAGGCTGAAGGCGCTGGCGGCCGCGAGCGAGAAACGCAATCCTCTTCTGCCGGAAGTGCAAACGTTCGCTGAGACCGGCGTCTCCGGCGTGGAAGCCGGCCTTTGGTATGGCATCGTGGCGCCGAAGGGCACGCCTAAAGCCATCATTTCGAAACTCAACGCCGAGATCAACCGTGCACTTGTCGCACCGGATGTACGGGACCGCTTTGCCGCCATGGCAGTCGAGATTGTTGGTGGCACACCCGCCGAGTTTGGCAGCTATATCAATAGCGAACTCAAGCGCTGGGCGGAAGTAGTGCGCGCAGCAAAGATTAAAATCGACTAAGGCGCGTGTAGTGTGCGGTTGATTACGGGAAAGTTTATCTTCGCTGCACTTGGTGCTCGCTAACGCGAGCACGGGCTATGCCGGCTGGCGTTCGAGCGCGGCGCGACACTCATCGATTTTTTGCACGAGGTAGTCCGCCGCGAAATTGATTTCCTCGTCCGTGTTAAAGCGGCCGACGGTTATGCGAATCGAGTTGCCCGCGAGCTGCGTATCGTTGCCCAATGCCTGCAGCACATGCGACACACTGGCTCCGCCAGAGGAGCATGCCGACGTTGACGATACCGCGATGTCCGTCAGCGAAGCGATCATCTGATCGCAATTCGGCAGTTTCAGGCTGAAGTTGAGATTGCCGGCGATGCGGTTTTGCATGTCGCCATTGACCTGGACTTCTTTCCGCGCTGCAAGCCGCTGATACAGCTTATCGCGCATTCCTCGCACGCGTGGCATCTCAGTAGCCATTTCAGTGCCGGCAATACGCAGACATTCACCCATGCCGACGATCTGATGTGTCGCGAGGGTGCCCGACCGCATACCAAGCTCGTGGCCGCCGCCGTGCATCTGCGGCTCGAGGCGTACACGGCGATCGCGCGCAACATATAGCGCGCCGATGCCCTTCGGTCCGTATGTTTTGTGCGCCGTCAACGACATGAGATCGACGTTCAATTGGCGCGTATCGATCGCTACCTTTCCCGTCGCTTGCGCCGCGTCGACATGAAACAGCACACCACGGGGGCGGCAGATTTCACCGATCGCCTTGATGTCCTGTATGACGCCGATTTCGTTATTCACGAGCATGACCGACGCGAGTACCGTGTCGGGACGAATAGCCGCGCTGAACTTGTCGAGGTCGAGCAGGCCATTCGTTTCCGGAGCGAGCACAGTGACGGAAAATCCCTGCCGTTCGAGTTCTGCCATTGTGTCGAGCACCGCTTTATGCTCGGTCTGCACGGTTATCAGATGCTTGCCCTTATTCTGATAAGCCAGCGCTGCGCCCTTGATTGCAAGATTGTCCGACTCGGTGGCGCCGGACGTCCATACGATTTCACGCGGATCTGCATTGATAAGCGCTGCTACTTCATCGCGCGCCGATTCGACGGCCTTGCGCGCCTCACGCCCGAATTCATGCGAGCTGCTGGCGGGATTGCCAAAGCGGCCGCCAAGCCATGGCAGCATTTTGTCGACGACCCGCGGATCGACGGGTGTCGTCGCAGAATTATCGAGATAAATCGGAAATTTAAGCATCGGTCGGCTAACGGTTACTGGATGCAGCGGGCAGCATAGTCGGAAGAATAAGGCGGTACATGATGCGACGGCCGTTTGTGAACAGCTTACGTATGCGCTCGGTGCGCGGCGTCTGGCGGGCTTCGAGCCAGGCAGGACTTTCGAACACTTCGCGATGAGTAAGTTCGAATGCCGACAGAGACAGCGGCGACCCGCTCACGGCGACATAGCGCCGCGCGCGCAAGACACCCGGTACTTCTGCCAGTGCAGGCATATGCTCGTTGTCGTACCAGTCATTGAATTCGGCGAGTTGGGCAGGATCGGCGCAATCCGCTTGTACAGTGTAGAGCCATGCCGCATCAGGCGTTGGCACGGTCCCAAAGCTAGATACCATCCGGTAGTTATTGCGGAAGCGATTCTCGCCGTAGAAGCGGCGTATGCGCAGTGACCACGGGGTAGGATGCTGAACGATCTGCGTGAAACCGGGGCCGGGCTCGACATGTTCATCGACCGCTTCGTACCACGCGAGGTATTTGGGCACTTGCCCATCGGCGGCATAACGCCGCGCCGCGGTGAAGCCCGGAATGTTCACGACCTGTGCAATATGCTGGAGGTTGTACCACGCATTAAATTCTTCTTCGCGTTCCGGCGGCACGTGCAGCCACACCGTCACCAGTCCTTTAGCAGCAGGCATGGTTATCATTTATTCGAGCTTGATGCCCGCGGTGCGTATGACCTTGCCCCAGCGTGCGACTTCCGTGCGTATGAATTCGGCAAATTCTTCCGGGGTGCTCGCCGCGGGGTCGACACCCTGCTGCGCAAACTTGTCTCGCACATCAGGCGTGTTCATCGCTTTCACGATCTCCCGGTTAAGGCGCACGATGACGTCTTTCGGTGTTCCTGCCGGCGCCACGACGCCGTACCAGATGAGCACGTCGGCGCCTGTAATACCGGCCTCTTTAATGGTTGGCACATCGGGCAGATTCGCCATGCGCTCTTTGCCAGTCGTCGCGAGCAGACGCACTTTGCCCGCTTTGGCGAGCGGCACGACCGGCGGCACACCGGTGAAGACCATGCTGAGCTGTCCGCCGATAAGATCGGTGATTGCTTCCGCATTGCCTTTGTACGGTACATGTACGATGTTCGTCTTCGTGATCAGCTTGAAGAGCTCACCGGTCAGGTGCGGACTGCTGCCGACACCTGGCGAACCGAAATTGAGTTGCCCGGGGCGCTTCCTGGCGAACTCGACGAGTTCCTTTATGTCGTGTGCCGGAATCGACGGGTGCACCGCGATCACTACCGGTCCGGTTGCGAGCAGGCTCACCGCCGCAAAATCTTTCACGGGATCAAACGGTGTTTTAGGGTATAGCGCAGGATTCATCGCAAGCGGACCGAGCGCGCCTATCACCAGCGTGTGACCATCGGGCACGGACTTGGCAACGTAGTCGACGCCGATCATCCCGCCCGCCCCTGGACGATTTTCGACGATGACCGGCTGGCCGAGCGCCTCGTGAAGACGCGGCGAAATGATGCGCCCGATAATGTCAATTGTGCTGCCGGCGGCGAACGGAGCGACGATACGCACCGGCTTCGTCGGGAACTGCTGGGCGTGGGCGCCGGACTGCATGGCAAGCGCCATAACTGCAATCACACTTCTGCGCAGCATCCCGTTCATTGCATCAGTGCCGGGGCATCATTGCCGACAGTACGCGCTGACGTTTTTCTTCGACATCTTTTGCAAAGCCGGGATATTTATGATCGGCAAAACTCGTCGCCAGCCCTAGTTTGAGCAAGGCGACGGCAATGGTGGCGCCGAGATCATCGACGTCCGGACTTACTTTGGCAAGCTGCAGCGCTTCGATCGTTTCGTCCATCAGTTGCTGGAGCGCGGAGTGCGTTTCTTCGTCGAAAAGTTTCTGCATGATTGTGTCCTGGTACAAATCCCGAATAGCCGATTTTATCGTGTACACGGTCGCCGCAGGACTAAGAGTGCGCGCCGCGGGCTTACCGCGTCCGAACTTCGGGATTCACAAGCGTGACCGGATCGCCGCGGCCAAACTTGGCGACATTGTCGAATGCTTCGCCGAAGTAACACTCGAACATTTCCTTTTCGATCCACGCGCTATGAGGGGTGCACAGGACATTATCCATTCTGAGCAGCGGATGCTCGCCGTTGAGCACCGGCTCGTTTTCATAAACGTCGACCGCCGCGTAGCGCGGGCGACCGTGCTCAAGCGCAGCAACGAGGGCCCCGGGTGCGACGACCTCCGCGCGCGCGGTATTAACGAACAGGGAAGTCGCTTTCATCAAGCCAAGACGCTCACGCGTGATCGAATGGCGGGTCTCGGCAGTTAACCTCAGATGGACGCTTAGAACATCCGCTTCGCTGTATAGCTCGTTGAGGTCGGATGCGAACATGCAGCCTGCTTCGCTGGCACGTTTGCGTGACGCCTCGCCGCCCCAGGCCAGTACGCGCATGCCGAAGCTCTCGCCGATTTTGCCAACCAGGCAGCCGATTTTGCCGAAGCCATGAACGCCGAGCGTCTTGCCGTGCACGCCGAGACCGATGCGCCGTGACCATTCGCCCTGCTTCATGGATTGCGCCTGGCCCGCAATGTCGCGTAATGCCGCCAGTATGAGTGCCCACGTGTATTCCGCAATAGTATGCGGCGACGCGTGCGAGCCGGCACTGACGGCGATGCCGAGTGCGGTGCATGCAGCAACATCTATGTGATGCGTGCTGCGGCCCGTCTGCGCGATATGTCTGAGCCGGGGCAACCGTTCAAGCAACCGCCGGTTGAACCGCGTGCGTTCGCGAATTGCGACCACAACTTCCGCGTCATGCAACTGACGCATGAGCGCTTCCTCGTCCACTGCGGGCCCGGCAAAAATATGGACGTCATGGCCGCTGAGTGTGCGGTAACAATCGAGCGTAGCGACGAGTTGCTGATAATCGTCAGGAATGATGATGAGCATGCGACGGCTTTCGTGAGCCATCATATCCTTTCAGCGCAGGCTGCGTGCAGCACCGCCACGCGATTGCGCTATGATTGGCGTTGGCTTGTATGACGACTGAGGAGCGTACGTTGCGCGGAGTAGTGTAATGAGAATGTTGATCAGACCGTCGGTGCTCGTCAGCGCGCTCGCCCTGATGCCGCTAATAGCGGGCGCCCAGACCTATCCGTCCAGACCGGTGCGCGTCATTACCCCTTTTACCGCGGGCAGTGCGATCGATACGCTTGCGCGGGTGCTCGGCCAAAAGATGGCGGATGCTTGGGGTCAGCAGGTCATCATCGATAACCGCATCGGCGCGAACGGAATCATCGGCACTGAAGCGGCGGCCAAGTCGCCGCCCGACGGCTACACGATTTATCTTGGGAACATCTCGACGCTGGCCGTGAACCCTCACTTATATAACAAGCTGCCGTACGATCCGATCAAGGACTTTGCGCCCGTCACGATGGCAGCCACCATCCCGGTCGTGCTCGTAGTACATCCGTCACTGCCTGCGAAATCAGTAAAAGAATTGATAGCGCTGGCTAAAGCGCATCCCGGACAACTGAATTACGCTTCGGGCGGTACGGGTAGCGCGCAGCATCTGCCCATGGAGATGCTGCGCGTGGATGCCGGAATTGATATTACCCACGTGCCGTACAAAGGCCTCGGTCCCGCTTTCAATGACGTGCTGGGCGGCCAGGTGCCGATGATGTTTGCCGGCGTTTCGAATGTCGTGCCGCACCTTAAGGCCGGGCGCTTACGCGTGCTCGCGATCGGCAGCCCGAAGCGCTCGCCGTCGCTGCCCGACGTCCCGACGGTTGCGCAAGCGGGTGTTCCCGGCTTCGATTTCGATTCGTGGACCGGCTACCTCACACCGGCCGCGACGGGTAAAGACATCATCGCAAAGCTTCACTTGGACATCATACGTACGCTCACGCTCCCGGACGTGCGCGAAAAACTCCTCGCCCTGGGCTTCGACCTGGTGGGCAGCACGCCCGACGAATTCGCGGCGCTGATCCGCACGGATGTTGCACGCTTCGGAAAATTGGTCAAGGCGGCAGGCATACACGCGGAGTAAGTGCGTGCGGAAACGAAGCAGATGTTATGCGAGAATCGGCACTGACCACCGCAATGCAAAGGGGTAACAGAAATGAACTTGAGTCTTAAAGGCAAAGTCATCGCGATCACCGGCGGCAGCGAGGGCATCGGCGGTGCGACCGCGACGCGCGTTGCGGAGCTCGGCGCCCGGCTTGCAATCTGCGCGCGGCGCGGCGAGGTGCTGGAGGCGAAGGCGGCCGAATGCAAAAAGCTGGGCGCCGAGGTGTTGACCGTCGTCGCTGACGCAGCGAAAGCGGGCGACATGGAACGCTTCGTCGAAGAAACGGTGCGCCGGTTCGGCCGCATCGATGTCATCGTCAACAATGCCGGCGGCACCGGTCAGTCGCCGTTCGATACTGTCGACGATAAAGCATTCGCGCACGATATAGAGATCAAGGTCATGGCGCAGGTGCGCACCACGCGCGCCGCAATGCCGCACATGAAGAAGCAGGGCGGCGGGCGCATCATCAACCTCAACATGGTTGGCGCCAAGCAGCCCGGCGCAGCGCAGTTCCCCACCACCGTTAGCCGCGCAGCGGGCCTTGCGCTGACAAAAGGCCTGTCGAAGGAACTTGCACCGTTCAACATCCTTGTGAATGCGGTCGCGGTAGGCAAGATCAAATCCATGCAGCAGGAAAGACGGGCGGCGCACAGCGGGCTCAGCGTCCAGGACCATTACGACAAAACCGGCAAGACTGTGCCCATCGGCCGCATGGGCGAATCGGAAGAAGTGGCCAATGTCATCGCGTTTCTGGCCTCGGATGCGGCGAGCTACGTCACCGGCACCTGCATTAACGTCGACGGCGGACTGTCGGGCGTTCTTTAAGGGTTTCCGAGCAGGAACGGGTAATTGATGCGGCCGTTCCGGCGCAATTGGGCCCTCCATGTTTGCATTCGAAAGCCCGCCAGGCGTTGCACTCTCGCCCGCGGTTCAATTGCTCCACACTGTCTCATTCGAACGGGATTCAGCAGCATGGTCGTAAAGAAGCGCAGCAGCCGCCCGTCGCCTATCGTCGTGCGGAGCTCGGGCATTCACGGTAAGGGCGTGTTTGCGACTCGACCGATCGCGAAAGGAGAGCGCATCATCGAGTACAAGGGCAAGGTCATAACGGAAGCCGAGGCCGACGACCTGTATGGTGCAGATGAAAGCAATCACACATTCCTGTTCCTGCTCGACAACGGCATGGTCGTGGACGCATATCGCGGCGGCAATTCCGCGCGCTGGATTAATCATAGCTGCGATCCCAATTGCGAGCCTGTGGAAGAAGACAACCGTCTGTATATCCATGCGCTGCGCGGCATCAAGACCGGCGAGGAACTTTCGTACGAGTACAACCTTGTGATCGAAGAGCGCTATACGCCGGCGATCAAGCGTCTGTATGCCTGCCGATGCGGCACCAAAAAGTGCCGCGGCACATTCCTCGCTGCGCGGCGTTAGCGCGACAGCGCAATGGGAGGCGTGCCTCTGGACCTGAACACCGTATCGCATGGCATACAGCTGGCGGTGGCGCCGGTGTTCATGCTGTCAGCGGTTGCTGCGTTGATCGGCGCCCTGGCGACGCGGCTCTCGCGCATTATCGATCGCGCGCGCGATCTCGAAGATCGGATTGAAGCCGGCACCGCCCGCAATGAGGACCACGCCTATCGCGAACTCACGAGATTGCGGCTGCGAGGTCGCATCGTGAACTGGTCGGTCGCTCTGCTAGTGGTGTGTGCGATGCTGATCGGATCGACGGTAATGATTCTTTTCCTCGGGGAAACGCTCGCCCCGCGCAGCGAGCACCTGGTGCCATGGAGCTTCCTCGGTGGCGTCGTCTCGTTTGTGCTGGCACTGATGTGCTTCCTTGGCGAAACGCTGCTCGCAACGCATACACTTGAATTCGCCCAGAGGCCGCTGGCAAAAAAATAAGCGGTGTCGAGCGCTGCGCAGGCAGCGCTTTCCTTGATGCTGAGCGTGTAAAGCCGGGCAGCGTTGTTGTTGATTACTCCGCCTTGACGCCCGCTTTTTGAACAACTTTGCGCCACATTTCGATGTCGCGCTTGATCAGATTGGCGAATTGCTCCGGCGTGCCGCCGGCGGCGGATACGCCATCGCGCGACAGGTTGTCCTGCATCTCTTTCGACTGCAATATCTTGTTGAGGTCACCGTTTACGCGGTCAAGGATCGGTTTGGGCAGATTTTTCGGCGCGATCAGGCCGTGCCATAAGACGACGGCATAGTCTTTCAGTCCAGACTCCGACACGGTCGGAATTTCAGGCGCCGCCGGTATGCGCTTGTCGGTCGTTACCGCGATTCCTCTCAGGCGGCCCGTCTTCATCTGCGGCAAAGTCGTGGCGACGCTGCCGAATAGGATCTGCACGTGTCCTGCAATGGTGTCGGTAATCGCCGGTCCCGTACCTTTGTACGGCACATGAATCATTTTGATACCGGCCATGTCGTTGAAGAGCTCCGTCGCCAGCTGCGTAATGCTGCCCGCGCCGCTCGACGCGAACGTTAACTGGCCCGGCTTTGACTTCGCGACCGCTATTAGGTCTTTAACGTTTTTGACCGGCAGCGACGGATGCACGACGATCAGAAAAGGACCCTGCGACAACTGGATGACCGGCGTGATGTCATTGACCGGATCGAACGACAGCTTGAAGAGACTCGGGTTCACCGCATAACTGCCGGCAACCAGCACGTACGTATACCCGTCGGGCGGTGACTTGATGCCGATTTCTGCACCGAGCGTGCCGCCGGCTCCGGGCCGGTTGTCGACGAGCGTTTGCTGACCGAGGCTTTCGGTCAATTTCTGCGCGACCACGCGGGCGATGAAATCGGTGCCGCCGCCCGGCGCAAACGGTGCAACGATGCGAATGGGTTTCGTCGGGTAATTCTGGCCGAACGCGGCCGGCATGGCGGCGGCGCACAAAATGACGGTGGTAGTTGCAACAGAATGCTTCATACAGTGCTCCTCGGTGGGTCGTGAGACATGTTAAGCCGTCGGGCAATCGAGTCGCCGCAGCTGCGGCCACGTTGACTTACATCAAAGCGTCCTCAGAATCGCCGCACCTTTTGCGAGCGTTTCCTCGGATTTTGCGAAACAGAACCGCAGCACATTATCGCAATGTCCATCGTGATAAAACGCCGAGAGCGGAATCGACGCCAGACCTTTTTCCTTCGTCAATCGGATGGCAAGGTCGCTGTCTTTCTCGTCCGTAATACGATCGTATGCAAGATTCTGAAAGAAGGTGCCGCGCGAAGGCAGTACGCGAAAGCGGGAGCCTTCGAGACGGGTCACAAAAAAGTCGCGCTTGCGCTGATAGAACGCAGGCAGCGACAAATACGCGTCCTTGTCGCCCATGAATTCGGCGAGCACATGCTGGAGCGGACTATTTGTCACGAACACATTGAATTGGTGCACCTTACGAAACTCGTTCATTAACTCCCGCGGTGCGAGCACATAGCCCATCTTCCAGCCGGTAACGCTGTAAGTCTTGCCGAATGACGACACGACGAAGCTGCGCTCGGCGAGTCCGGGGAAGCGTGCCACGCTCTGATGCTGATGACCATCATATACGAGGTGCTCATAAACTTCGTCAGAGACGACGATGATGCCGGTGTCGCGCAGCACGTCAGCGAGGACGCGCATGTCCTCAGCCGAAAACACGCTGGTCGTCGGATTGTTCGGCGTGTTGATCACGATCATGCGTGTCTTATCAGTGATCGCGCGCTGCACGTCCTGCCACACGATTCCATAGTCCGGATATTGCAGCCGCACGAACACGGGTTTTCCACCATTGACTTCGACCGCCGGCGCGTAGCTGTCATACGTGGGCTCGAAAAGGATGACCTCGTCGCCGGGTCGCACAAAGGCGCAGATCGCCGTGAAAATCCCGTACGTCGCGCCCGGCACGATGGTAATTTCGGTGTCGGGGTCGTAAGTCGCGTCGTATAACGCCTGGACCTTTTCGGCGACTCGCTCGCGCAGGCTCATGACACCGGCCGAAGGCGGGTATTGATTAAGTCCCGCATTAATGTACTTTTGTACCAGCTCCCGCAGCTTGGGCGCGCAGTCGAAGTCTGGAAAACCCTGCGACAAGTTGATCGCGTTATGCTCGTGCGCAAGCTGCGACATCACCGTAAATATCGTGGTGCCCACCCGCGGCAGCTTGGACGAGATAGCGTTTTTATATGCCGGCATGGGCGTGTTATTCGAGTAAGGCGATGGCGGTGTCCAGCGGAAGAGCCGCGCTGGAGCCCGGCCGCGCGGACAGCGATTTACAGTCGTCAGCGAACTTCTGCATGCGGCTTATGAAAGTCTGGCGCTGGTCCGGCGTCAGTATTTTCTCCACCGCAATGTAAAAACCAACTCGCTGGTCGAAGACTTGTTTTGCAAGCTGGCTGTATTCGGGCGTGCGGCCGTGATCCCATTCGATCAGCCACTGCCGCAGCCGCGGCTCGAAGTCTTTGCTCTGGCGCTGCTTCAAGAGCTCGACAAATTCATGCTGCCGGCGCAGCCGGTCCTGATAACGCAGATGTTCGATCAGTGGAATCGGCTCGAGCAGCGTTGCCACCTTTCTTTCCTGCTCATGCGTAAGGCTGCCGGTCCAGTCTTCGATCTGGCTCACGGTCTTCTTCAAGCGGGCGTGCTTGCGTCTGTCCGGTTTCTCATTGAGCTCATTTTCGGACACATATTTCCGGTTGTCCTTATCCAACTGCTTTTGCAGCGCACCGATCTGATCAGGCGTAATCGTCGCCAGCACTTCGGCCGCATCGGGTGACGCACGATTGACAATGACCCGGTAACGGGTCGATATGCCATCAACGAACCACAGAATGTCCTCGCGCTTAAGTCCGGGCTCGGCTTTCGCAATAGCGGTCGTCAGGAATGCTGCGTAGTCGGGAAGCTGTTCATACCGATGCCAGGCCAGCAGTCGTTCCAGTCGTGTGCCGAAGTCCTGGCGCTGATCGCGGTCGAGATCGAAGTAGGTCCGCGCCCGCCAGCTCAGGAAAACATCGGCCTGCGGATATGTAAGCCGCAAGGCGCTGCAGCCCTCCAGCAGCGCGCTGAGCAAGGCCACGACAATCCACAAAGTGAACCGCATCAGAACGTGCCTATCAGTTCGGCCATGCGCTTGCGCTGCTGCATGTCCGGCAGCCGGCCTGCGCCCGCATTCAGGTTATCTGTCATGTGGCGTACTTTGCCGGTTCCGGGAATGACACAAGTGACAGCGGGGTGCGCAATTATGTATTTGAGGAAAAATTGTGCCCAGCTTGTGCAATCGAAATCTGCTGCCCATGACGGCAGCTCGCGTCCTTTTACTTTGGGGAAAAGCTCGCCCTGTGCAAACGGCCGGTTGATGATCACGGCAGTGCCTGATTCCGCGGCGACGCCGAGCAGACGCTGCTCCGCTTCACGCTCGGCAAGCGAATAGTTGAATTGCACGAAATCGTACTCGCGCGTCTTCAACAGCTTCTCGAGCTCCGCATATGCTCCGGAATGATAGTGCGTGATGCCGAGATAACGTATCGTGCCTGCCGTCTTCCATTCGCGCAGCGTCTTCAGGTGAGTTGGCAGATCGAGAAGATTATGGACTTGAATGAGATTCATCCGGGGCGTACGCATCAGCCGCAACGAGTCCTGCATTTGCCGTATGCCCGCGTCGCGGCCGCTCGTCCACACCTTGGTCGCGAGAAACAGCGACGGCTGTAAATTGAGCGATGTGGCGAGTTCGCCAACCACAGCCTCAGCGCGTCCATACATCGGTGAGCTGTCGATGAGTTTGCCGCCGCCATCGACGAAGGTCGTCAAAACGTTCTTGAGTTCGGGCAGTTCAGCCGAGCCGCGCGGCACATCGAACACGATGTAAGTGCCGAGCCCGATTACAGGAAGCTGTTCGCCGCTGCGGGGAATCGGACGTTTAAGGACCGAAGATGCAGTGGCCGGCGCTGATGGATTGGACAAAGTCATAAGTGCGCCGGCGCCCAGGGTTGTAAGCGCCCGGCGGCGCCGCAGGTCAAACGGAACAGGCATGCAACATTGACCGTTGCATTCTACGGGAGTTCGCCCGGACGGGAGAGACGCTCCTGCGTACGGCCAAGCGCCAGGCCGAGAATAGCCCAGGCAACCAGAAACGGCACTGTGGCAAGCGAAATTGTCGAGAGCTCGAGACCCGCGCCGCGCATAGTCGCGAACAGCCAGCCGGTTACTGCATCGGCGCCCCTGAAAACCACAATGTCGATGACATTCTTTGCTTTGTATTTTTCCTCACGTGATACTACTGTGAAGAGCACTTCACGCGCCGGATTTGAAAGCGCGAAGTTGGCGGCGCGCTGCATAGCCTGAAAGGCGATGACGACGAGCAACGCAGGCGACAGGGCAAGCGCCACGAAGCCGCAGGCAAAGACAACCGGCAGAAAAGCGACGGCGGGCCCAACGCCAAAGCGCGCGATCAATCGCCCGGTCGCGAAACACTGAACGACGAGTGTGACAATGCCAATCGCAAGGTCGATCGTCGCAAAAATACGCGTGCGCACCGCTGGATCGTCAGATGCGGCCGCCACTATGTTCGCTTGCTGGAAATACAGAAACGTACCGGCGAGTGACAACAATACCACCCACAAGGCGATGCCGCCGAGGTAACGCGAGCGCAATACCATCAGGATGCCCGCAAGCCATCCGCCGCCGAGCACGTTGCCGGCGGGTTGCGCATTTGCAGGCGCTTTCGGCTGAGCGGCGCTGCGCGCGTTGGCAAGCTCAGCGGCGGACGTCTCCAGACGATGCGCGCACAACACCGCAAGTTCGAGCAGCACAGCTGCAATGATGAGAAGGTTCACGGGGCCCAGCGGTACCGCCAGCGCGACGGTTATGGCGGGCCCGGCGAGCGCTCCTGCCGAGCCGCCCGCGGCGATGAAACCGAACAAGCGCTTGCCCTGTTCGCTGGCGAACAAGTCCGCCATGAAAGACCAGAACACGGACACCGCAAAAAGATTGAATACGCTGATCCAAACAAAGAATACGCGCGCAACCATGACTCTTTCGATGTTGAGCGTCAGCAGTACCCAGAAGATCGCAATATTGAGAACGAAGAAGTGATAAACCAACGGCACAAAGCGCTTGCGCGGCAGCCGTGCAACGATTGCGCCAAACACAGGCACGGCTGCAAGCATGACGAAAAAAGTTGCCGTAAACAGCCACTGCAGATTTTTGACGCCGCCCGCGATGCCCATTTCGTCGCGCAACGGTCGCAGCACATAGTAACCCGCGAGCAGGCAGAAGAAGTACGCGAACGACCACAGCAATGCGCGCATTTCGCCGGGGCGTACGACAACTATACGTGCGAGCCAGCGGGTGGCCAGGGTATCGCCGTTCATCTCGCCACTCGCGCTTTAACTATGAGTTCTGTGAGTCGAAACACTGACGAGTGTAACCGAATTCGTTCCTCGTCAATCTAAGCGGATGCCCCGGACGGCAATACGCCGGCGGCATGCAAGTAAATCGCCTACACGCTGCAGACGCGTATGCACGCATGCTGTTGACCATTCGCGCATCGCGCCTGATACTGGCGGCCTCGAAATTTCGGTGCCCCGATTCTGCAGTGAAAGGAATTATATGAATGCACATGTTTGGCGTGCAGTTTTGGCTGCGACAGCGGCTACGCTGTGCGCGCACACGCAGTTCACATCGGCGCAAACTTATCCGGGCAAAGGCGTGCGTATCATTGTGCCATTTGCGGCAGGCGGACCAGCGGACATTTATGCGCGCTACGAGAGTCAGCGTCTGCAGGACGCGCTAGGCCAGCCATTTGTGGTGGACAACCGTCCGGGCGCAGGATCGATTATCGGCACTGAAGTCGTGGCGAAATCGCCGGCCGACGGCTATACGCTGTTGCTCATGTCGAATACGCACACCATCAACGAATCGCTCATACCGAAAAAACCGTTCGCGCTGATGAAAGACTTTGTGGCGGTTGCACCGATCAATTACTCGGATCTTGTGCTGGTCGTACATCCATCCGTGCCCGCGAAAACGGTCAGGGAGCTGATACAGATGGCGAAAGCGAAGCCGCGCGGTCTGAACTATGCGTCTTCGGGTAACGGCACGCCTTATCACCTGGCGGGTGAGTTGTTCAAATCGATGGCGGGTGTGGACATCGTGCATGTGCCATATAAAGGAAGTTCGGAGGCGCGCACTGGCGTTATGGGCGGCCAGGTCGAGATGATGTTCGACGCGATTACTACGATGACTCCCATCATCAAGGGCGGCAGAGTCAAAGCGCTTGCGACCACGGGCTTGAAGCGGTCCAGCGTGCTGCCCGACCTGCCGACAGTATCGGAGTCAGGGGTGAAAGGTTATGAGGCCACGATTTGGCTGGGCATTATGGCGCCCGCGGGCACGCCGAAACCTGTGATCGATCGGCTGAATGCGGAGATAGTAAAAGTGGCCGGACGCCCGGATGTGCGCAAGGCCTGGAACGAGCAGGGCGCGGAGCCAATGAGCATGACGCCGGGCGAATTCGAGAAATATCTGAACGACGACATTGCGAAGTGGGCCAAAGTCGTCAAGGTATCGGGCGCCCGGCCCGATTTGTAACGCCCTGAATGCGACGTACTAAATAACGCATGTTGGAGACTGTATGCGGCTGGTGACGTTTTGTGATGCCGCGGGCATGCGCATCGGTGTGCACGACAAGGATTCAAACACTATCGTCGACCTGGCGGCGACGACACGTCTGCCGAAAGACATGACGGCGTTTATTGCGCTTGGAAAAAATGGACTGAAGCGCGCCCGCGCTGCAGTCAAAAGCGGCGAAGGCCGTGTGCCGTTCGCAAGTGTGAAACTGCACGCGCCGATTCCGCGCCCGGCAAAAAACATTCTGTGCGTGGGCAAGAATTACCATGACCATGCGCGCGAGTTTCACGCCAGCGGCTTTGATGCGAGCGCCGGCAAGGATGCGATTCCCGAGCTGCCGATCCTGTTTACGAAGTGGCCGAACTCCGTGATCGCGCACGACGAGCCGATCCCGAGTTACCTCGATTACACCAATTCGACAGATTACGAAGGCGAGCTGACCGTAGTGATCGGTCCCGGCGGCCGCGGCATTTCGGGGAAGGACGCGTACGATCACGTCTACGGTTACACGATAGTGAACGACGCGACGGCGCGCACGCTGCAGAATCAGCACAAGCAATGGTTCCTCGGCAAAAGTATCGACGGATACTGTCCGATGGGACCCTGCATCGTCACTGCCGACGAAGTCGCCGATGTGACGAAACTGCAGCTCACCACGCGTGTCAACGGCGAAGTCCGCCAGGACGCGCCGGTCAGTCAATTGATATTCGATATTCCAACTTTGATCGAAACACTGTCGAGGGTGATGACGCTCGAGCCGGGCGATCTCATTGCCACGGGCACCTGCGCGGGCGTCGGCATCGGTTTCAATCCGCCGAAGTTTCTCAAGAAGGGTGACCGCGTTGCCATCACTATCGAGCCGATCGGCACCCTCGAAAATCCAGTCGAGTAAGATCGTTCGCTGCATCACGATCGATGCGCTGCTGCGATGACTCCGCGTGGTGATTTCGCTGCCGATTAGCGGGTCACAGGTAAGCTCGGTAGAATCCTCAAAGATATTAAAACAGTGCGAATACCGGAGGAGTGATGCAACGCAGCCTGATTGCAATTATGCTGGCGCTCGCCTGCGCGGCGTCATCGGCGCAGGAAGCATATCCGTCGCGTCCCATCACATTGATCGTGCCGTTCCCGCCGGGCGGGGTCGCCGACATCACAGGCAGGCCGACCGCGAATGCGCTCGAGAGAGTACTAAAGCAGCCGGTCGTCATCTCGAATCGTCCGGGCGCCGGCGGCGCAGTCGGCAATTCCCTCGTCGCCAATGCCAAGCCCGACGGCTACACGCTCCTGATGGCGCTTTCGAGCATCTCCGTCATTCCGGAAGCGGATAAGCTCTTCGACCGCAAACCTGCGTACACGCTCGATCAGTTGATTCCGATTGCCCTCATTTCAGCCGACCCGACAATTCTTGTCGTTCATCCATCCCTGCCCGCAAAATCGCTGAAGGAAGTTATCGCGCTGGCGCGTGCAAAAGCAGGGCAGCTCACGTACTCGACTTCCGGGATCTACGGCGCGTTGCATATGCCGATGGAGATGTTCCTGCATGCCGCAAAGCTTAAAATGCGCGCGGTGCATACGACCGGCGGCGGTCCGGCGATTACCGCGCTGTTGGGAGGCCATGTCGAGATGACCGTCGGCGGGCCGGCCGCAATTGCGAGCCATGTGAAGGCAGGCCGCCTGCGTCCGATCGTAAGCTGGGGCGCCAAGCGCAGTGAGGCCTTTCCCGATGTCCTAACGTTCAAGGAGCAGGGCTACGACATCGAATATTACATATGGGCCGGCATGTTTGCGCCGGGTGGCACACCGGAGCCGGTAATGAGAACAGTGCGCGATGCTGTGCACAAAGCCGTCGAAGATCCGGCTTTCAAGTCGACAATGGCAAAGATCAATTCGCCGATCCAATACATGGACGCGCCCGAGTTCGCCAAGTACTGGGCGGCCGACGCCAAGCGCCTCGGCGAAGCGGTGAAGGCGATCGGGCGCGTCGACGAGAACAAGTGAACGGCGTAGAGCCACATACGCCGGCGTCAGGCGGCGCCGCGCATGGAGTGCGCAGCGACCACGTCGCAGGCATTGTCATCGTTCTGATTGCGCTTGCCGTGGGCTGGCAAAACCGGGCGTATCCGCTCGGGTCGCTGTCGGAGCCCGGGCCGGGCTATGTACCGCTGCTCCTCGCGTGCGCGCTTGCTGTCTTCGGCCTGCTGATCGCGCTGCGAGCCGGAAACTCGCCGCTGTTTAACACCATCGACTGGTCTGAGAGTCGGCGCGGGATCGTCATGCTGCTCGCATGCGGCGTGGCTGTATTTGCGCTCGAGCGCATCGGCTATCGACTCACCATGATTGCGTTGCTCGTTTTCATGCTGGGCGTTGTCGAGCGCAAACGGCCTCTGCCGACGCTGCTCGTCGCCTGCGGCTTTGCATTCCTGTCGTTTTTTCTGTTTGCGACGCTGCTTAAAGTGCAATTGCCGACGCTGGGCGGACTCTGATGGAGTCTGTGCTCAGCAATCTGATGCTCGGTTTTTCGGTCGCCCTGCAGCCGTCAATTTTGGCATATGCGTTTGCAGGCTGCGTGATCGGCACGCTCGTCGGCATGCTGCCGGGTCTTGGACCGCTCGCCGGCATCAGTCTTCTATTGCCAGCAACGTTCGGGCTGAATCCGATCATTGCGATGGTGTTGCTGGCCGGTGTGTATTACGGCGCGATGTACGGAGGCTCCACCACATCGATCCTGATGCGTATACCGGGCGAAGCCGCGTCAGTGATGACGTGCATAGACGGCTACGCGATGACCCAGCGCGGCCGCGCCGGTCCGGCACTAGCGATCGCCGCCATCGGTTCATTCGTTGCAGGCACGCTGTCGGTGATTGCGCTCATGCTGCTGGCGCCAACGCTGGCATCGTTTGCGCTGCGGTTTGGTCCGCCCGAATATACGGCGCTGCTGCTCATGGGTTTCCTGGTGCTCTCCTATATGAGCGGCGGCTCCATGCTCAAGACGCTTGCGATGGCGGTGGTTGGTTTGCTGCTGGGTATGATCGGCATCGACGCGATGAGCGGCTACACGCGTTTCAGTTACGGCATAATCGAACTCGGCGATGGCATCGGCATCGTGCCGGTGGCGGTAGGCTTGTTCGGTCTCTCGGAAATCCTGCTCACAGCAGGCCAGCCGACGCCCCCGGCGATTCAACGGCCCACACTGCGCCAACTTATCCCGTCCAAGGTCGAAATGAAATCGTCCTTCGGGCCGATCTGGCGCGGCAGCGTGATCGGTTTTTTAATCGGCATCATTCCGGGTTCGGCGCATATCATTTCGTCGTTTGTATCGTATGGAATCGAGCGCAGAGTATCGAAGCACCCGGAGCGCTTTGGCAATGGAGCAATCGAAGGCGTCGCCGGGCCGGAATCAGCAAACAACGCAGCCGCGACGGGGGCGTTCGTACCCATGCTTGCACTGGGGATTCCAACCGGACCGATCACCGCAGTGATGCTTGCAGCCATCATGGTTCACGGCATCTCGCCCGGTCCGTTGCTCATCACGCAGGAACCGCAGCTGTTCTGGGGCTTCGTTGCCAGTATGTATGTCGGCAATATCGTGCTGCTCATACTTAATCTGCCGCTCGTTGGATTGTTCGTGAATCTGTTGCGAATACCGTATTCGTATTTGTATCCGGCCATTCTGTGTTTTTGCATACTCGGTGTTTATTCGGTGAGCAATAGCGTCGTCGACGTCTGGATCATGCTCGTCATGGGCGCGTTCGGTTATGTGCTGCGGAAGACCGGATTTGAGCCAGCGCCGATTGCGCTCGGTCTCATTCTCGCACCGATGCTCGAGCTGTCGGTGCGGCAATCGCTCGCCATGTCAGGGGGCAGTTACGCGATATTCCTGCAGCGCCCGATCGCGATTGGAATGTTCGCAATCGCCGCTGTGCTGATTCTGTTAGGTCTCAAGCCGCTGCTGTTCAAAAGCAAGGATTGGCGCGACAAGGTGGGGCTCGAAGAACAGGTTTAACCGGGCGCGTGCGACACTCGCATCGTGCCCACTGAACCGTGGAACATGAAAATGACTCGCGCGAAGTCGATAACCGCGTCTATGTATTTGCGCCCGGTTGAAGTGCGAATCGGTACGTTGATCTGCGGACTGAGTTTACGTCGGCGGCAGTGACTGACCACCACCCACATCGCGCTGCATCAGCACCGAATCGACCCAGCGCCCGAACTTGAATCCCACGGCGGGCAACATGCCCACGCGCGTGAAGCCGAATTTTTTATGCAGGCGGATCGAAGCAAGGTTGGCGCTGTCGCCAATCACGGCGATGATCTGGCGGCGACCCGCGCGCTCACAACCATCGATTAAGCCCGGCATCAGCGCACTACCGATGCCTTTACCCGCATAGGCCTGATCGATGTATACCGAATCCTCGACGGTATAACCATATGCAGGGCGCGCCCGATAGGTTGCCGCGTATGCGTAGCCGCCTATAGCGCCATCTATTTCGGCGACAAGATACGGGAGCCCGAGGTCGACCACCGTCCGGTGCCGGCGCGACATTTCGTCTACGTCGGGCGGATCGAGCTCGAATGAGGCGAGACCATACAACACGTGGTGCCGGTATATCGCCGTGATGGCAGGTAAATCCCCGTCGTTTGCCGGCCTGACGAGCATTGCGCTCATAGCTATCACTTTCTCTGCGCAGAAGCCGGCAGGTCGCTGATGCGTGCCATCTCGGCGCTCGAAAAGTAGGCTGGACGCCGCAGATAATCGACGACCATATCGGTCGCATCAAAACCCCAGAATACTTCCCCGTCGATTACAAACGTCGGTACGCCGAATACGCCCAGTGAAATTGCGCGCTCTCCATTGGCGCGCAGTTCGTCTTTAACCGCCTGGACCGCGACTAGTTCGTCGACGTTCTTGTCGGTCAATGCGCTGGTCAATGAGCGCCAGTCCGGGGCGGAATCCACGGAGCGGCCATCACGCCATATGTAGCGAAAGATTGTCGCGATGATTTCTTTACCGCTGCCGAGCGCAACGGCGAGCCGCAGGGCAGGCAACGGATTGAACGGATGCGCAGGTGGAAATCTGAACGCAATATCGTGATGATGTGCGAGCCAATGCACATGACGGTAGGTGAAGCGGCGCTTCCCCGGGATCTCAGCCGGGCCTTTGTGCTGCAAATGATTGAGCAGTCCCGCGAAGACGATCGGCTTGAACGTAATCTTTACGTCGGACGGTAATCTGTTAAGCGATTCGAATTGCAGATAGGCAAACGGTGAGACGAAGTCGAAATACCATTCTGCAGATTGCATCGCCGTCGCCCTTATTTACGCGGCACTGCCGGTCGCTTCGCGTGCCGACGTAATCATATCGCTTTCGCGGGCGGTGCTCGTATTCAGCGCCGCGGCATTCCAACACCGTTGCCTCTGCGCATGAGTGATTCGAGTCCTTGCGCGCCTATGCAGACTTGCTAGCCCTGGTTTAACATAGCCGTGTTTCGCGGAGCTCAAGACTGATGCGCCTTGTGTTAGCGTTCATCGCGTGCCTTTACGGTTCGGCTGCCGCAGCGGCAATCACCTGCGAGCAGCTCGGCAATATCGCATTCACCACTGAACAGTTGCGCAACGAGGGCTATTCGCTGCCCACCGTTTTGAATGAAGCGGACAAACTCGAGACCAGCGACAAACTGACGAAAGTAGAAATCGCAAGAGTCCGCGAGGTCGTCGAGCAGGCGTTCAGCCTGACGCGCACGCCGCTCGAAATTCTCAAGGCCTGCAACGACACCCCCCGTCGCTAAAGCGCATGGAGCACATCATGAGTTTCCCATTAAGAAACTGGTCAGGCGCTGCACTGCTCGCGGCGCTTCTGCTGGGCTGCGCAGCGCACCCTCCCGCGCCTGACTACGGCGCGATCGTAAGCAGTCCCGATCGCAGTGAAGCGGACCGCACGAATGACACGCGGCGCAAAGTTCTTGAGATGATGCAGTACATCGACGTTCGGCCGGGCATGACAGTGGCAGACCTTGATGCAGCGGCCGGTTATACGACCGAGCTGCTGGCGCGCGCGGTCGGACCGACCGGAAAAGTTTACGCACAGAACACCCGCAATGCGGTCGAAAACATGATCAAAGGCCGCTTCGAGGAGCGGATGAAAAAACCGGTCATGAAGAACGTCGTGCATGTGATTCGTCCGTTTGACGATCCGCTGCCCCCGGAAGTGCGCGATCTCGATCTAGTCACGTTCAATTTCGGTTATCACGACACGGTTTACGAGGGCGTCGATCGTGCACGTATGAATCGCGCAGTATTCAATGCACTCAAGTCCGGCGGCACATATATCGTCGCCGACCACTCGGCGCGCTCCGGCGCCGGTACGACCGTAGCCAAGTCGCTACACCGCATCGAGGAAGCAGCGGTACGCCGCGAAGTGGAAGCGGCGGGCTTTCGCCTCGTAGGCGAAGGCGGATTCTTGCGTAATCCGGCCGATCCGCGCGATGCGCCGGTCTTCAAACCGAGCCAGCCGAATGACGAATTTGTTCTCAAGTTCGTAAAACCATAACGTGACAGGAGTAAAAGATGATGCGATACCTTCTGAAAATTATTGTGGCCATACTGGCAGCAGCGGCACTGATAACCGGATGCGCAACATCGCCGGATGCCGGCAAGAGCGGCAATATTGAAGTCTGGTGGCTCGGTCAGTCTGCAATGCGCATTACGACGCCGGGCGGCAAAGTCATCATGGTAGATCCATGGATTACCACCAACCCGAAGACGCCTGCTCAATACAAGACGCTTGATGCACTCGGCAAGATCGATCTCATACTCGTTACCCATGCGCATGGTGACCATCTCGGAGACGCCGTTGCGCTGGCCAAGAAAAACAACGTTCCCGTCTGGGGACCCGCCGGATTGAACCAGCAACTGCAGACGCTCGGTGAACTGACGGCCGAACTATCGCCGCGCATGAACAAAGGCGGCACGATTACCCCGTTCCCGGGCATCCGCATTACGCAGACACATGCCGAGCACAGCTCTGAGATGTTATGGACAAATCCTGCCACCAAAAAGCCGGAAACGCTGGCCGCCGGCGAGCCGATCGGATTCATCATCGAACTCGAAAACGGCTTCAGGATTTATCACATGGGCGACACGGCGCTGTTCGGGGATATGAAATTAATCGGCGACTACTACAAACCTGATCTCGTCATGATGCCGATTGGCGGCCACTTTGTGATGGATCCGCGAGATGCGGCCAAAGCAACCAGCGATTTCATCCGGCCGAAGTATGTGATCCCGATGCACTATGGGACGATCCCCCAGTTGAAAGGAACGCCTCAGGAATACATGGACGCGCTCGGCAATTATTCGGCAAAGGTGTTTCCGATCAATCCCGGCGACAAGCTGAGATTCTGAGTGTGACTCGTATTCAACGCTTAAGCCGGTCTCTTGCGTGGCTGTTTATTTCTGCCACTGTTGCAAGTGGCGTCTTCGCCGCCACCATTGAGCGCACGGGTGGTCCTTATGTGCCGACACCGGAGGCCGTCGTCGATCATATGCTGCGGATCGGCAACGTCAGCGAGAAAGACTACGTAATCGATCTTGGCTCGGGCGATGGTGTCATCGTCCTGACGGCTGCCCGTTTGTACAAGGCGAGCGGCATGGGCATCGAGATCGATCCTGCACTGGTGAAACTCAGTAACGACAGCGCAAAAAAATTCGGCATCGCCGATCGCGTGCGCTTTGTCGAGCAGGATGTCTTCAAAACCGACTTGAGCAGGGCGACAGTAGTAACGTTGTACCTGTTGCCCGCCATGATGCTCAACCTGCGCAGCAAAATCTTCAACGAGCTGCAGCCGGATGTTCGGGTCGTCTCGCACGATTATCATTTCGGCGAGTGGCGCCCCGACGACAGCGTCTCGTTCGACGTTCCTGAAAAAGAGAAAATCACCGGCATCCCATCGGCAACGGTGTACATCTGGCATGTGCCCGCGAAGATTGCGGGCACCTGGTCAATCAAGGTTGCAGGCGCTGACACGTATGACCTGAACGTCAAACAGCGCTTCCAGGTTATCGATGCGACCGCGATCACGAGCGGCAAGCCGGTGCGCGTGCAGTATGCGTCTCTGCGCGGTAATGACTTCACGATGGCGGTGCCGGACGGTAAAGGCGTAGCCCGCTACACGGGCCGCGTCAACGGCGATTCGATCGAAGGCTCGGTCGACTTTGCGGGCAACAAGCCAGCTGCGCGCTGGACAGCGACGCGCACACTACCGGGAAGCGTCGTCATCGAGTAGTCGGCATCCGCGCGGCCCGTTGCAGTCACACGAATAACGAAGGTAGTAACTGCACGGAGGCGCGCTGCGAATCGCATTCGAGCGCACGTCCGTGCCGCTGCCATTGTGCCGGGCGGCTTTTATACGCCGTTTTTATACCGGCCGATCCATAATTTGCGTCATCGTTACACCGTTAGCCGTATGCTGGCCACGTGATGAGCACGCTGCAGACAGGATCGATGACCACCAGCGCTAACGATGGCGCGCCCGCTGTTGCTGTCGGGCGGCGCGAGCTCGGTAGTTATCTGCTTGCGCTGTCGGCATGCGCCCTTACCACGCTGATTGCGGCGCCGCTCAGCAGTTACTTCGACCTCGCTAACATCGTCATGGTCTTTCTGCTTGTCGTCGTGCTGGTGGCGGTTCGCCTTGGACGCGGGCCCGCCGTTACGGCGGCGTTCGTTAGTGTCGCGCTATTTGATTTTTTCCTGGTACCGCCGCGTCTGTCGTTCGCAGTAAACGATGCGCAGTATCTGCTGACCTTTGCGATCATGCTGACGGTCGCGTTGATAACCGGGCAACTCACTGCAGGATTGAAAGTGCAGGCGCAACTGGCATCGGTGCGCGAGCAGCGCGCCGGCGCCCTGTACGAGATGTCGCGCGAGCTTGCAGGCGCTTTGTCACTCGATCAGGTCATCGCCATTTGTCAGCGGTGTGTAGCTGCGGTGATACAGGCGGAGTCATGCCTCGTGTTGCCCGATGATGCGGGACAACTGCAAGTGGTCGGTAGCGGCGGCCAAACCGCACACTGGATCAAGCCGGACATGGCGCGCATGGCCTTCGACGGCGGCGCTTGCACGGACCTCGATGCAGCGAGCGCGGTCGGGTATTTTGCGCTGCGTGCGCCAACACGCGTTCGCGGCGTTCTGGCAGTAACGTTTCACAGCGATAGCACTGCGCGGCTGCTCGAGCATCACAGCTTGCTGGAGGCGGTGGCTTCGCTTGCTGCCATCGCGATCGAGCGCCTGCATTATGTGGACGTTGCCAATAAGACCGAATTGCAGATGGTGGCGGAACGCTTGCGCAGTTCGGTTCTATCCGCCGTTTCGCATGATCTGCGCACGCCGCTGACGGCACTTGTGGGGCTCGCGGATGCGCTGGCGGCCGGGCGGCCCGCGCTCGCAGACCATCAGCGCGAAAGCGCTGAAGCTATCCGCGACCAGGCCGTGCGCTTGAGCGGACTCGTCGGCAACCTGCTCGACATGGCGAGGCTTAACGCCGGCGCTGTCAAGCTGCGCAAGGAGTGGCAACCGCTCGAAGAGGTCATCGGGTCGAGCATCAAGCTACTCGAAAGAAACCTGGCTGCTCATCCGGTGAGTGTCGCGCTGCCCGCAGATCTGCCGCTGCTTGAGTTCGATGCCGTTCTAATCGAGCGTGTATTCTGCAATCTGATCGAGAATGCCGCGAAGTACGCGACGCCGCACACTCCAATCGAGATCTCTGCGCGCGTGCAAGATGCGTTTGTGCAAATCACGGTCTCTGATAGCGGTCGCGGCATCCCGCTTAAGCCCGACATCGACATTTTCCAGATGTTTGTGCGCGGCACGCGCGAGTCAGCGGAGCCCGGTATCGGCTTGGGACTTGCGATCTGCCGCGCAATCGTGGAAGCGCACCTTGGCACGATTACCGCGCATAACCGCGAGCAGGGCGGAGCGTGCTTTATGTTTACATTGCCGAGGGGAAACCCGCCGGTAGTTGAACTCGACGATACGCCCGCGATCGCTCGCGATGGCTGAAATCGCGCCGCGCGTCATAGTAATCGAGGACGAAGTGCAAATACGCCGCTTCGTGCGGCAGGCGCTCGAAGAAGAAGGATGCCGCGTCTTTGAAGCAGGCACCGCAGCACAGGGCTTGATCGACGCAGGGACCCGCAAACCGGACCTCGTCATTCTCGATCTCGGATTGCCCGATCGCGATGGCATTGATGTCATACGCGACTTACGCACATGGTCCGATGTGGCCATCATCATTCTCTCTGCACGATCGCACGAAGATGACAAAATCCGTGCGCTGGATGCCGGAGCGGACGATTATCTTGCCAAGCCGTTCGGCGTCGGCGAATTGCTCGCCCGAACGCGCGCAATGCTGCGCCGCAAATCGCGCGCCGGCGATGAGGTCGCACCGACCGTACATTTTGGTGACGTCGCCGTCGATCTCTCGCGGCGTACAGTACACCGCCATGATGAACCCGTGCACCTGACAGCACTCGAGTACCGGCTGTTGGGCGTCTTATTAGCAAATTCGGGCCGGGTGCTTACGCATCGTCATTTGCTCAAAGAGGTGTGGGGCCCTTCTTTCATAGAAAGCAGCCACTACCTGCGCGTATACGTCGGCCACCTGCGGCAGAAGCTCGAGGGAGATCCTGCGCAGCCCCGCCACATTCTGACTGAGACCGGCGTCGGTTACCGGTTTCAACCGTGAGCGCGTCATCGCTCGATGCAACAACGAAAGCACGCATGAATCCACCGGACATGTCGAAGCAATCGGCCAGCGCTGCTGCATTGGCTGCACTAGGTATCGTTTACGGTGACATCGGGACAAGCCCTCTCTATGCCGCCAAGGAAGTATTTAATCCCAGCCACGGCATTCCTTTTTCGACGGCTAATGTGCTCGGCGGCGTCTCCGCGATCTTCTGGGCGCTGATGATCATCGTCTCCGTCAAGTACGTGATACTCATCATGCGCGCTGATAATCGCGGCGAGGGTGGCATCATGGCGCTGCTCGCGCTAGCCACCGCATCTGTCAGGACGCGCGGCCGCTGGGGTACAGGTCTTGCGCTGCTCGGCGTTTTCGGTGCGGCGCTCTTCTACGGTGATGGTGTCATCACGCCCGCCATCTCGGTGTTGAGTGCTGTTGAAGGTCTTCAAGTGATGGCTCCCGCGCTCAAGCCATACGTTATTCCGCTGACAGTGATTGTGCTGATTGCGCTTTTCGCCATTCAGAGCCGCGGTACGGCAACTGTCGGTTCGCTGTTTGGCCCGGTGATGATCGCCTGGTTCGTGACGATCGGTGCGATCGGCGCGATCAACATCTTCAAGGCGCCGGCAGTGTTGCAGGCGCTGAGTCCCGTATATGCCTATGCGTTCCTGACGCAGCACGGGCTCGCTTCGTTTAGCGTACTGGGAGCGGTATTTCTCGCGGTCACCGGAGCCGAGGCTTTGTATGCTGACATGGGACATTTTGGCAGCCGTGCGATCCGCATGGCATGGTTTCTTTGTGTGCTGCCGGGTCTTGCGCTCAATTATTTCGGACAGGGTGCGCTGCTCATCAACGATCCAAAGGCGATCGAGAATCCGTTTTACCTCATGTTTCCCGGTTGGGCGCTGCTGCCTGCAGTGTGTCTGTCTACTGTAGCGACGGTGATCGCGTCGCAGGCGGTAATCTCTGGCACATTCTCG
>Ga0157375_10000643_pt1 | contig 31016 bp, 39 predicted proteins | sample M35metaG_FD_115311 | JGI IMG/M metagenome (GOLD analysis project Ga0157375, IMG submission 115311) | Miscanthus rhizosphere microbial communities from Kellogg Biological Station, Michigan, USA - M3-5 metaG | ecosystem: Host-associated > Plants > Roots > Rhizosphere > Soil | place: USA: Michigan... | reverse complement strand
TTTTCAGTTCTTTGCTCATGTTCATCTACACCGATCCCCGGTGTCTTTTTTCCATGAGTCAACGACCCTTTCTTGCCTCCCCTCAACTTCTCCTCCCGGTGTCTTTTAATTTGAGTCAACTCGATCGCGCGGCTGACACAATCTCGCGCTTGACGGTAATTGTTTGAAACTCCAATGTTCTGTCTCCGGCCGAGGCTACCTGGCCCGGAAACCCATATGAAATTACATAAGCTGTTTGATACTTTGCAGAGTTTTGAGTTGGGGGATGGAAAACAAGGCTCATTTTATTCGCTTCCTCAACTGGAAAAGGCAGGGCTGGGCCCTGTCTCACGTCTGCCCATTTCGATTCGGTTGGTTCTGGAATCGCTGCTTCGCAATTGCGATGGCAAACGAGTAACCGAACAACATGTCCGTACCCTGGCGAACTGGACAGGCAATGCGCCGCGTACTGAAGAGATACCTTTCGTGGTTGCCCGCATTGTTTTGCAGGATTTCACCGGTGTGCCTTTGCTTGTGGATTTAGCGGCGATGCGATCGGCTGTTGCAAGGTTTAATCAGGATCCAAAAATCATCGAGCCACTGGTGCCAGTCGATCTGGTGGTGGACCATTCGGTGCAGGTGGACTATTACGGTACTCCCGAAGCGATGGGGAGAAACCTGGACATGGAGTTTAAACGCAACCGCGAACGTTACGAGTTTCTCAAATGGGGCATGCAAGCATTCGACACTTTCAAGGTGGTTCCCCCTGGCATCGGCATCGTTCACCAGGTCAATCTCGAATACTTAGCCAAAGGTGTGTTGTCCTCCACTGGAGGGATTGACGGTAAAAGCCTGTTTTATCCCGATACCCTTGTCGGAACTGATTCACATACCACGATGATTAACGGGCTTGGTATCGTTGGTTGGGGCGTCGGCGGCATCGAAGCAGAAGCTGGCATGTTGGGGCAGCCTGTTTATTTTTTGACGCCGGATGTAGTGGGTGTGCATTTGACTAATGCATTGCGCGAAGGTGTCACGGCTACCGACCTGGCGCTTACGGTCACACAGATGCTTCGTCGGGCTAAAGTGGTGGGTAAGTTTGTCGAGTTCTTTGGCCCGGGAGCGGTCGCATTGCCTGTGGTGGACCGCGCGACGATTGCGAACATGGCTCCGGAGTATGGCGCTACAATTGGCTTTTTTCCGATTGATGCCGAGTGCGTGAGTTACCTGCGGGCGACAGGCCGCAGCGACGCGCATTGCCGGGCGTATGAAAATTATTACAAGGCTCAGGGACTTTTCGGAATGCCTCAGAAAGGTCAGATTGAATACTCGGTCAACCTGGAACTGGATTTGGCTTCAGTGGTCCCGAGCGTTGCTGGACCAAAGCGGCCGCAGGATCGGATTGAATTGCCAAATTTGAAGCAGGAGTTCGCCCGGTCTTTTTCCACCCCGATCGCCGAAAACGGTTTTGGCAAGGGTCCGGAAGAATTGAACAGGTATTTCGAGGTCTCGCCCAGCACTGTCGAAATTACACCCAGTGATGCGGTAATGGCTGGCGGGGGAAGCCAGGAACCGGTTTCACAAAAGGCAGCCATGTCGCGCAATACCAATCCGGCAACGGAATTGGAAATGGCGAATAACCGGCCGACACCGAATCTTGGCGTAGCAACTGAAGAACCAGCAAACGGCCATCTGCGGCACGGAAGTGTATTGATTGCCGCAATCACCAGTTGCACCAATACGAGCAATCCATCGGTCATGCTTGCCGCAGGATTGCTCGCCAAAAAAGCCGTGGAGCGCGGTTTGCATGTCAACCCGCTCGTAAAAACTTCGCTGGCGCCGGGTTCACGAGTTGTAACGGATTACCTGAACCACGCTGGATTGCAAACTTACCTGGATCAGCTTGGATTTAACACAGTCGGTTACGGCTGCACCACCTGCATCGGCAACTCTGGACCGCTATCAGCCTCCGTTGATGAAGCGATTAGCAAGTACGATCTAGTCGCGGCTTCTGTGCTATCCGGTAATCGAAACTTTGAGGCGCGGGTCCATCAAAGCGTCAAAGCGAATTTCTTGATGTCCCCCCCATTGGTCGTCGCTTTTGCTTTGGCCGGGCGGGTGAACATCGACCTGAGCAAGGAGCCGATCGGGAAAGGGAGCAAGGGACAGGACGTGTTTTTGAAAGACATTTGGCCCACACTGCAAGAGGTTCGCGATGTCATGCAAAGCGCATTGAAGCCCGAGGTTTTTCAGCAACTGTACCGCGATTTTGCCGGGCAAAATCCCAAGTGGAACGAAATCCCGGCAAGGCCAGGGAACGTTTACGCCTGGGATACCGCAAGCACTTACATTCAGGAACCTCCGTTCTTCGTGAATTTCGAATTGAAACCCGGTGAAATTCGCGAACTGACTGGCGCACGGGCGCTTGGCATTTTTGGCGACAGCGTTACCACGGATCATATTTCCCCCGCAGGCAGCATCAAAAAGAGTTCGCCTGCAGGCAAATTTCTGCTGGAGCACGGCGTTGTTTTTGAAGATTTCAACAGTTATGGGTCACGACGTGGCAATGACCGTGTGATGACGAGAGGGACTTTTGCGAATGTGCGCATTAAAAACCTGATGGCGCCAGGCACCGAAGGGGGAGTGACAAAATACCAGCCCACCGGTGAATTGATGAGCATCTACGATGCGGCCATGAAATATGCGGAACACAGTACGCCGCTGATCGTGGTATCAGGTCAGGAATACGGCACTGGCAGCTCGCGGGATTGGGCCGCGAAAGGGACGGCGTTGTTGGGAGTCAAAGCGGTGGTCGCACAGAGTTTTGAGCGCATTCACCGTTCGAACCTGGTCGGCATGGGGGTGTTGCCGCTTCAGTTCAAACCTGGCGTCACCTCGCAAAGCCTCAAGCTAGACGGAACAGAAATCTACGACGTTGTCGGGCTTGGACAAAACCTTAAGCCGCAGCAGGACTTAATCCTCCGTATCACTCGCGCAAACGGCCAGACGGAAGAGGTGCCCGTAAGCTGCCGTATTGATACTCCGATTGAGATTGATTACTACCAGCACGGAGGGATTTTGGCTTATGTCTTGAGGCAGTTGGTTGGACGCGCCCAGGGCTCCGGTGCTGCAGCATGAAAGCAATTATTATCGGCGCAGGGCGCGGGCGGCGCTTAATGCCGACAACTGCCGATACCCCGAAATGCTACGCGGAGGTCCATGGCCGCAGACTGCTGGATTGGGCGCTGGCAGCTTTTGCGGCTGCTGATATCGAAGAGATTTGTTTCATCGGGGGTTATCAGATCGCCAAAGTTCAAGGGGACTATCCGCAGTTCACCTTTCGTCACAACGCTGATTGGGAGAATAACAATATCCTGGCATCACTCATGCATGCCGAGGATTTAATGGCGGAAGGTTTTATTTGTTGTTACTCGGACACATTGTTTACCGGGCAAGTGGTCCGCGGCGCGTTGGCGAATCCGGCGGATGTTGTTTTGAGCGTGGATACCAACTGGCTCGCTCGTTATGAACATCGCACCCAGCATCCGCCTGATGATGCTGAGAAAGTGATCGTGCAAAATGGCCGGGTTACACGGATTCATCGCGGGATAGCTTCGCCGGATGCTCATGGTGAATTTACCGGGCTGGCCAAATTCACGGCTGCCGGAGCGGCGCAATTGCGCGACCATTACCATCGCGCTCGCGGAAAGAATGCTGGAAAGCCGTATCGCGAGGCGGCAGTGTTCGAGAAAGCTTACCTGATCCATTTACTCCAGGAGATGATCGAGCAAAACGTTAAAATGACCCATGCCGATACCCCGGGTCATTATATGGAGGTCGATACCCAGCAGGATTTTGAACTGGCCCGCAGGTACTGGCCCCAAGGGGATTGATTTCGACGATGAATCGTCTTTTTCCCACCTCTGTCGTCGGCTCGCTCCCACGACCGGCCTTCGTTCTGGACCTGATCAACCAGGGATCAGAGTTGTCAGACTCGCAGTACGAACAGCGCATGCAGGCTGCGGTACGGTACGCCGTCGCGATGCAGGAGCAGGCTGGATTGGATGTCCTCACTGATGGTGAGTGGGGACGCAAATCGTACATTGGAGTTATTGCTGAACTCGCCCACGGATTCGATTTGGGTTCATTACCAGATGGGCGGCCTTTTACTCTGGTGGTGGATAAATTGGAGGCTAAGAAGCCGGGCTTTATTGCTCGCGAAGCAACTTTTCTTAAGACCATCACCACACGCCTGATCAAATCCACGCTGCCTTCGCCCGCACTGTTGGGCGAGCGAATGTGGGATTCACAAAGATCCGCCAAAGCCTATCCTGATCGGAACGATTTCGTGCGCGCCTGCGTGCCAATCCTGCGGCGCGAACTCGAACTGGTGCGAGATGCCGGCGCGGACATTGCCCAAATCGATGATCCTCACCTTTGCCTGTTCGTTGATCCCGCAGTGCGAGCACAATATAAAGACCCGGAAGCGGCTGCAGGCTTCGCTGTGGATAGAATAAACGAAGTCGTCGAAGGCATAAGCGGAATCAAGCTCGCTGTGCACTTGTGCCGCCGTGCCGGGGCCCGCGCGCGAGGTGAACGCGCTCACGACGGCGGTTATGGACCTATCATCAACCAGCTTAACCGGCTCAAGGTACATCATCTCACCATGGAGTTCACAGCGCCCGAAGCGGGTGATATGAATGTTTTCCGGCATTTGCGCGGCGATTTCGAAATTGGCCTCGGCTGCCTGGACGTGACCCCAGGTCGCATTGATTCTCCCGCTACGATTGTTTCACGCGTGCGTCAGGCTCTTTCACACATTGCTCGCGAGCGGATTACTTTAAATCCAGATTGTGGATTCGCACCCGGTTCCGGAGCAGTTGTCAGCCTGGACGAAGCGTATCGGAAGCTCTGCAATCAGACTGAAGCTGCCAGATTGCTGCGCCTCGAGTTTCAGAAATCTTAGGGATGGCAGTGGACACAAATTGGTCAGGGCGGACGGAGAAACAGGTATTAGATCTCGCGTGCCGCATCATCAAAAAGAGCTCTCGTGAATCCCCGGCCGATGCAGTGCTGCGGCAAGAGTTGCGAGGTCATCAGGTCTTGGCTCCAGGTGTAGCTTCCCGCGTGAGCCGCGCAGTCTTTTCCTACTACCGCTGGTTCGGATGGCTGGAGAAGCCAGGTTCAAGTCCTGGGTTTGTCAAACTGGCTTTGCAACTGGCCGATAATTTTGCGAAAGAGCCAGAAAAGTTTTCGGATTCCGAATTGATTACAAAAGCCGTGCCCGGGTGGGTCAGCAAGGAAATGGAAGTCAACGCCGCGTGGGTCCGTTCCCTCCAGAACGAGCCAGGATTATGGCTGCGCGCCCGGCCCGGGGAAGGAAGTTCACTTGCTGCAGAGTTGGGCGGTTGCGAGCAATTTGGCACGGGCCAATTGGGCTCCACCCTCCGGTATTTCGGAAGAGAAGATTTATTCCGCACTTCAGCGTTTCATACCGGACGTTTCGAAATACATGATCTTTCTTCCCAGGCCGTCGGATTAGTTTGCGATCCTCGAGCAGGCGAGTTCTGGTGGGATGCCTGTGCCGGTGAAGGGGGCAAAACCCTCCACTTATCAGATTTGATGGAGAACAAAGGTTTGATTTGGGCCACTGATCGAGCAGCATGGCGATTACAAAGGCTCAAACGCCGCGCGGCGCGAGCCGGGGTCTTTAATTATCGAACTGCAGTTTGGAGCGGTAGCGCAAAACTCCCGACCAAAACAAAGTTTGATGGAGTTCTCCTCGATGCGCCATGCACGGGAATTGGCACCTGGCAACGTAATCCACACGCCCGTTGGACCACCACACCAGAAGACGTGGATGAATTAAGTACGTTGCAAAAGCAACTGCTTGTTAACGCTGCTGCGGGAGTGAAAAGCGGAGGCAGGCTCTTCTACGTGGTCTGCACATTGACAAACGCAGAAACGGTCCAGGTGATCAAAAGCTTCGAAAAGGATCACCCGGAATTTGAACGATTGAAATTACATAATCCTCTGCGGCAGGGTGGAAACCCTTGCAATGAGCTCTGGATGTGGCCTCAGGAGCACCCGGGCAGCAACGGCATGTTCGCCACGGCCTGGGTGAAAAGATGAGAACCTGACGGAGCGTCATTTCGCTCCGATGTTGTCCAAAGAACACATTCTTGTCCTGTGCCGTTCCTATTTGGATTTTGGCGCAGTGCGGTAAAGATCATCCGCGAACGGAATCGCGCTATCCTCCCAAATCTTGTTCGGACCAGCAGAGCGGATCATAACTTCGTTGTGTGAAAAATAGAACTGCACCGGAGTTCCCCAGGGATCGATAATTTCCCCTTTATCATTCAGGTCATTGCGGCGAACCGCGAGGATTAGAACTTTTTTATCTGTTTGACCAAGCAGGGCTTTTGAAATGGTACTATTATTCCCTTGCGGGTAGTTACCGACAAATTCCCTGTATTGCTGAATTCCTAAAATGAGGTTTTCGGAATCCTGATTGAACTTTGCAACTTTGGGATCAAGGCGTCGCACTGTCCAGGCTTTAGCCACCCATAAGACACCACTGACTGCAACTAACAGAACAACAACAACAAACGTCTTTTTCATATCGATGGCGCGCTTTTAGCTTTTAAATGCGCCAAGGGTTCTCTAGCAGAAGCGATGCCGCTGCTCGCACGAACTATCAATTCGGCAGACAATCTTTTGGATTCGCCGCGTCGCCCGAGCAAAAGGTTTTGCATGAGCTCCATTGCAGCCATTCCAAGCCGGAATTTGGGTTGTCGCAAGGTCGTTATTGGAACGCAAAAATATTCGCTCAAGAGAATGTTTCCGAAACCGACCACGGAGATATCCTCCGGAATCGTTAAACCCTGCTGCATAAAGACCTGGGCGCAACCGACGGCGACCAAATCGTTGACACATTGAACGGCGGTAGCACTGCAATTCTCATTCATCATCTGCAAAGCTGCCTTGGCGCCATCTTCCAGGCTGCGGCCCGCCTGATACACCAGCTTGTCATCTACTTCCAGAGATGCTTCGCGCAAGGCATTGCCGTAGCCTTCGAAGCGTTCCTTGCCCCAGGGTGCCGCCAGCGGCCCGCTCAGAAAAGCGATGCGCCGATGCCCGAGCTTGATCAAGTGCTGTGTGGCCTCGTAACTCCCTTGACGATCATCGCTAGCCACATTCGGGAATTGCGCGCAAAAAGGGGCAGGATGCCCAAGCACGACGGTTGGGACACCTCGTGCTGCCATCTCCTGGTAAATGCGTGACTCGGTCGCGATGCGATATACGGGAGAGATAAACAGGCCATCGACTCGGCGAGAGAGCATACGAGTGATGCAAGCCTCCTCGCGCGCCGGGACATTTAACGTATGTGCCAGCAAAACGTCATACCCCAGCTCATAGGCGCGCTCTTCAATCGCCAGTAGAACACGGGCAAAGACCGGGTTCGTGAAGGACGATATGATAATCCCAAGCAGCTTGGTCGTTTTTGTCCGAAGCCCTTGCGCACTGGAATCAGGGACATAGCCGAGTTGCTGTGCCAGCAGTTTAACTCTGGTCTTGGTGGTGGCGGAAACGTCCGAAGCGTCCCGCAGAGCCTTGGAAACTGTCATGACCGAGACCCCCGCCAATCCAGCTATGTCCTTCAGACGAACCATCAGCGTGGAAATGAGTGTTTAAAGATCAAATTTATTCGCTGACATTTTAATAGTTTTGCCATTCGAAATTTGTGCTCGCGGAATCGTTATTATAAAGGTGTCCCGCGCCAATGTAGTTTTTTTCGCAATGTTTTGCAAAAAGAAGTCCCGGTAAGGTGCATCAACCTTACCGTGTGAAAACTGCGCCGAACCGTGACACGTTCGCCAGTGAACATTTCGCCTACGATTTCGCCATCCGCGCTGAGAATGGTGGGGGGTTTTGGGCTGACGACAGTTACCTCGATCTTCGATATGATAGGTAGAATCAGGGCCCGGTTTGACAAGGTATGCGGGCAAATGGGCGTGATGGCAAGCACCCCGGCAGTAGGGAAGATGACTGCGCCCCCTGCAGCGAGCGAGTAAGCAGTTGAGCCCGTCGGTGAGCTGATAATGAGACCGTCGCATCGATAGCGAGTCAAAAGCTCGCCATCGACCTTAACATCCAGCTCGATTAAACGCGATTCCTGCCCGCGGCTGATCACAATATCGTTGAGAGCAGTCAGGTTCACTTTTCGAGCATTGGCATGCCCGGTTGCCTGCAATAAAACGCGCGATTCAAACGTAAACTCACCCATCCACACCTGCTGCAGGGCCGATTCCAAATCGCGGGAAGGAACCGCAGTCAAAAAACCGAGACTGCCAATGTTGATGCCTAGAATGGGAGTGCGCGAGCCGGCGATTTCCCGCGCTACTCGAAGCATGGTGCCGTCGCCACCGAAGACCAGCAGCAGATCCACCTTTTTTGTCAGGGCGGCAGCATTCCGGCAAATGCCGCCCTGCAGATTTGCGAGCTGCGCAGTCACCGGATCACTGTAAAGCCTGCGACCAGTCCGGCTGATCAGTTCTGCTGCCTTTCTAATGAAGGAGGCACACGAGACCTTGTCCGAATTCCCGATCAATCCTACTCGTTTGAATTTATGAACTGTATTTTTCAATGAATACTAGAAATTCCTTATTGCCTGCCGGCCCCGTGATAGGCGAATCGGTTACTCCTTGCCAGCGAAGGCCTGGTTGTGTCGAGATGAAATCTTTTATCTCGCTCAGGACCCGCTGGTGAATGGCCGGATCGCGAATAACCCCTGCGCCTCGATCGGCCTCAGCTTTGCCTGCCTCGAATTGTGGTTTGATCAGCGCGACGATTTTACCGCAAGACCGCAACAATGCAATGACCGGAGGCAAGATTTTCTTCAGCGAAATGAACGAGCAATCGATGACGATTAGTTCAACAGGATTAAATGGGGGAGGAAACCTCGCCGGAGTCAAGTCGCGCGCGTTGGTTTTTTCCATCGCGATCACACGGGGGTCTTGCCGCAATTTCCAGGCGAGCTGTCCCTGGCCGACATCTACCGCGTAAACTTTTGCCGCGCCGTTCTGGAGCAAACAATCCGTGAAGCCGCCAGTGGACGCGCCTAAATCGATCGCGATTTTTCCTTGTACGTCCAATTTAAACTCCTGGAGTGCATGCGCCAGCTTCAGCCCACCGCGGCTGACGAATCGCTCAGGCGCCAGGAGGCTCAATTGGTCGCCGGGCTTTACAGGATCGCTGGCTTTCAGCGCAACTTGTCCGTTAATCTGAACAGTGCCGGCCATAATCGCGCGCTGTGCTTTTTCCCTGCTCTCGCACAATCCTTTTTCCACAAGTTCGACGTCCAATCGGCCCATGGAGGAACTATGCTCAACACCGGTGAATTGTGCGAGAGTGAATGAAGTGTTTGGTGTCAGGAGCCGCCAATCTCGCCCTCTATCTTTTTTGCTTCCTGTTCAAGCGGTCCAAATGGATAACCAGGACTCACAAGACATTCATGTAAATACTGCCTCAAGAACCGCCGCACACCCCCAAGGCGTTCATACTGGCGAGTGTGCGCCAGCTCATGGACCACCAGAGACCTTTTGTTCCAATAATCAGAACGTATAAAAATTCCGTATCGGAGTGACATTCCGCGCGTCAAGTCGGAGTAGAAGCCGATCTTTCGCGCGCCGAATCGAATGAAAGGGTGCATCGGAGGAACCTCAGCGACCTTTAGCAGCCGAACACGCTCGGGAAACAGGACGCCAATATGCCGCGCAGCAACAATCAAAGCAGATGATAATGGAACACCAGCACGCAAGATCAGGAGCTCTTGCCGCTTCACCCACACGGAGGCCAGCGGCAGGATTAGTTCAACAATTGCACCCGGAAGCCTCTCATGAGCATGCCGGGTCAGAGACATTGTCAAACGGCGTCTGTGGGCCATTCTTTCTCGGATTTGCAAAAGCAATGTTGCAGTCGTAAAACGTTGGGTAATACCCCATAGAGTCCCGGTTTTTCCTGGGCGAACTTTTTGTCCAATGGAAACCAGAACACAATTATGAAAACAATAGCAATGGTGACTGCTTTAGCCAGTCTGGGCTTTATCCTGGGATGCAATCGTTCGGATACTGACCGCTCCGCTGCAGATACGCGCGATACCTCCGTTACGGCCACTCGCAGCGACACCGCAAGCCGAACTGAGACGACCAACCTGACGCCGACATCTCGCAATATTGAATCTGCAAGCCGGACCTACGGCGATACAAACAGTGCGGCAGCGAAGGAAGCCGATAATACCGGAAAAAATGTCCGCGACCGCTCCGATGCTGCTCTAACCCCGGGCGACCAGGGAAATAGCGAATCTGATCGTGAAATCACGCGAAATATCCGTCGCGCTTTGACAAAAAGTGACCAGCTCTCGACCACGGCTAAAAACATCAAGATTATAACCATCAACGGTAAAGTAACGCTGCGTGGGCCGGTCGCAAACGAGCAGGAGCAACAAGCGATCGCCACCGCTGCTCAAGGTGTGGCTGGCGTAGGCGCCCTGGATAATCAACTCGAAGTAAAAGCGAAATAGTTAACAAAAATAAAAAAGGAAATGTATGGCCAAAAAATCTGTATTCTGCCTCGCTCGTGATGAAGCGCAGGCTTGTAACATTGTCGATCAGCTTAAGACCTCTGGGTTCTCCAACAATGATATCTCGGTTCTTCTGCCCGACAAGAGTGGGACCAAGGACTTTGCCCATAAAAAGGGAACCAAAGCTCCTGAAGGCGCTGTTACTGGCGCCAGCACCGGTGGCGTGCTTGGTGGAGTGTTGGGTTGGCTTGCTGGGATTGGCAGCCTGGCAATTCCCGGCGTCGGCCCGTTTATTGCCGCTGGACCAATCATGGCTGCGCTGAGTGGCGCAGCAATCGGAGCGGCGGCCGGTGGACTTGTCGGCACCTTGGTAGGAATGGGTATTCCTGAGTACGAAGCGAAACGTTATGAGTCGAAGATTCGCGAGGGCAGGATTTTGCTCTCGGTGCATTCTGAAAACTCCGAGGAAACCAAACGCGCCAAAGAAATTTTCGAGCGCTCGGGTGCTGAAGACATTGCCACAGCCGGCGAGGAATCCGTGAAGGATAAAACAGGCAGGGAAGACTATCGTCGAGCGGCGTAGGCGTCACACTAAGAAATCAGAAAAGCGCAGTCCGAAAGGATTGCGCTTTTTTTTATAACACTGCTGAATATAGAAGCCTTTTCAAGGAGGCAAATTGTTCAAAACTCTTACCGAGGCTTCTATCATTTCGACGTGGCCGGGTCTATCTTTCAGAATTAGCCAGTAGGCTTTCAGTCTCTGAACCAGGGCTAGCAAAGTTTCAGCATTTGGGGGCTTGATCAGATACGAATCAGCACCCAGCTCGTATGCTCGCTCCACGTCAGGTTCGTCTGCCGAAGACGTCATCACGGCGACTGGCAGATATTTCAGTCTTGGATTATCCCGTAGCCAGGTGAGGACTTCAAAACCTGTTACTTTTGGCATTCGAAGGTCTAACAAGAGCAACATCGGAAAAGGGTAGCGTTTCCGATCGGCATATTCGCGTTCTCCCTTCAGGTAAGCCAAAGCATCGACACCATCTCTTACGATTTCCAGAGGATTCGCCAAACGGGCCTTTTTAAATGCAATTTGCGTCAAAATGATATCGTCCTCATTGTCTTCTGCCAAAAGGACGGTCGCATTTTCGCTCATACAGCACAAGATAGCTTGGGGCTTGTTGAATTATAACGGAGGGATTTGCCCCATTCTAGTTGCTCGGATGAACTTCAAGGGCAAATAGTTGTGACTACTGCGAGCTGGATAGGTAGTTGTTGCGCCAGACAAAAAGCAGGGGTCCACTCCATTGGGTGTAACCAGCGCTCTGTACTAAGTTGATGGCATAAGGAGAGTGAATAGGGGCAAAGAGCCGGAATAATATTCCGGCTCTTTTCTTATGCCCTGAATTCTCAAAAGCTTATTGGAACGAGGAACGCTTTTCTTAAGCGATACAGAGCGTTACGGAAACACCCCATATCAGCATGGGCGTGCAGAGTAGATTCTGTTCTAATAGCATGAATGATTGGCCCTTAAATGCGGAAGAGGCTCATCGCGAACGAGTTTTTTTATTGGTCGAAGATAATCCGGACGATGCTTTCCTGATGGAAATGGAATTAACGAGAATTCCCGGGCACCGCTTATGCATCGTGAAGGATGGACAACAGGCTTTGGATTATATCGAGGGGAAATTCCCGTACGCCGATCGTCAGGAATTTCCGCTGCCTGATCTAATCTTGTTGGATTTAAAAATGCCCTGCCTGGACGGCTTTGAAGTGTTGAAATGGTTGCGAACCCAAAATCAGGATGACATAGCAGCGACTCCGGTGATTATCATCTCAAGTTCGGACTCCCAGGAAGACGTAAAAAAGGCGTATAAACTGGGGGCCAATTTTTATCTCACCAAGCCGCTCAATTGGGCGGCTTTTAAAGAGCGTATGCGCTTATTGGGAATGATCTGGGGAAAAGCTGAGACTTTGAAGCACGGCTAACTGGTCCGTCCTTCTCAGCGCGCCGGACCTGCGCTAATCATTCGCCGTCTGAGCTGTCTTTTGCGCTACGATGCCTTTTGAGATTGCATACCGTGTAAGACCAGCCGTTTCGTGAATTCTCAGCTTATTCATGACCTGCTGACGATGTTTCTCGATTGTCTTGATGCTGATACCCAGTTCGGAAGCAGATTCCTTATTGGAAAAACCTGTCGCAACAAGCTGCAAAACCTGGGCTTCTCTTGAGGTCAACTCTGTGCTTTCGCCGTAAACATCACGTTTGGCCCGATCTTGTTCCTGCAGTTGGCGGGCGATGGCTGGACTAAAATACCGGTTCCCTCGGCGTACTTCGCGTATTGCCTTAGGCAAATCTTCAGCGGCGGATTGCTTGGTAATATAACCTGCCGCCCCTGCCTTCAAAAGCTGTGCGACGCATTCCTCATCGCTGTACGAGCTCAGGACAAGAACCGCTGTGCTCTTGCAATTGCGCAGGATTTGCCGGGTTGCGTCCATTCCGTTCAGCAGGGGCATGGCCACATCCATGACAATGACGTCCGGGGGTGATTGTTTTGCTATAGTCAGCGCCCTGCGACCATCTGGCGCCTCTGCGACGACTTCGATGTCTTCCTCGTTTGCGAGCAAAGCGCGCAAACCCTCGCGAACAACCGTATGATCATCCACCAACAGCACACTTATTTTTTTCATAGTCACGCCCCAATTATGAACCGGCCTGTAAACCTTGAAATGGGGTGAATTCCTTATGCGTCCGAGGAGACTCCCATCGAGAAAAGCCCTTTGGAAGAGGGAAATTACGTAGATTTGCCGATACAACCGAGCCCGATTTCGTAATTTTTTTCGAAATCCAATGAATTCCAAGGATGAGAACGAGAAGGAGGACGAGGACGATTCGGCTTATCTAGATCCTCCTCATCCTCGTTCTCGTCCTCGTCCTCGATCTTGTGTTTCCCGGTCCTTGTCACTGATCAACACACGTTCTTTGTTTCCGTCCAGCGCGCTAAGAGCCAAAGCAAATCCGATAACCGGTTCAGATAAATAAGCAGGTCCGGGTTTTGCAACTGGCTTGCTTCTTCCAGCGCCGCAACGCGTCGCTCGGCGCGGCGGCAAACCGTGCGCGCGACGTCCAGGGCCGCAGAAGTCGGATTTGCTCCCGGTGTGGCCCAGCCATGATAAGTAATGTTCTGGGCCTCGATTTCTTTGCAAAGAGTTTCGAGCCGTGAAGCCATAGTCGAAGTTACGAGCTGAAAACCGTCGGAAGCGTATCGTTGCAAATCCTCCTGCGCGGTCGCCAACTCTCCCATGACTACGACAAGATCCTTTTGAATACTGAGCAATGGGGCGGCGATAAACTCTTCGGTGGTCGTTGCCCGAACGACGCCCAGCGCAGCGTTTAATTCGTCGATCGCGCCATAGGCCTCAACTCTGGGGTGGCACTTTGAAACACGCCGATTGTACATCAAGCCCGTGGTGCCGCTGTCGCCCGTTTTTGTAACGATGCTCATTCTGGAAATCTGTGCTGCCCTCAACCTCTTTGCTCGACGGTGCGTTTGTAAGCCAGCACTCCATCAACAATGTTGCGTGCCAACTGTCGGCGGTAGGCCGCATCAAAAATCCGTTTGCCTTCCTCGGGATGAGACATGAAAGCCGCTTCAATCAGCACTGCGGGCATATCCGCGTCGCGCAGAACCGCAAAGCGGGCGCGGCGCACGCCGCGATCATTGACTTGCGGATTTTTCGTCAGCGCTTTCTGAACCTCGTAGGCCAAAAGCAGATTATTATTGTTGTGACGGTTTCCTGAGCACCAGGCAGCGTTTGCGCCTTCCCCTCGGGCATTGGTCGAACTGGCGCCCACCGGGGTCAGGCAATACACTTCAGCGCCGCGAACCACCGATCGGGATGTTTCGACCGAGTTAAAATGGAGGCTCACGAACAGATCGGCGTTGGCGCGCTTCGCCAGTTCCGGGCGCAAGGGCAAATCAACAGAGGTATCATTGGAGCGGGTCAGTATGACTTGAAAACCGGCTCGAGTCAGTTGCTGCCGCACTTCATGCGCCAGGAGGAGTGTAAATCGCTTTTCCTGGAATGGTCCGACGCATTTGCCGGGATCAGCGCCACCATGGCCAGGATCGAGACAAATGGATTTTAAGGTGGTGCCCGATTGGTTTTTCCCAGGGGAGAGGAGAGGACGAAGAGTGGTTTGCACATCGAGTCGGGATAGATAAAGTGTGCCATCGCGAACCACTGCCGGAAAAGAGAGCCAAAGGCCAACCCCATTTGCATACGTTTCACGTGAATCAGCGGTGAATGTGAATTTTGCCGAGGAGTTGCTTAATAGCGCAGTTTCGCCTCTAACCCATCTGAGTTTCATTTCGTTGGCATTAGCCCAATCCGAAAGCCGGACATATTCTCGACCTGCTATTCTCAGGGTGGCAGCAGAAGAACCAGCGTGAGCGTGGATAACACCTGAAAGCAGTGTCAGAACTGCCAGGAGCAAATGCGGTGCGCTCATGACCCGTAATCTGAATGGTTCGCAGACCAATTTCAAGAAGAACAGCCGTTAGCTATTTCAGCGGTGGGGCGCGTCACTCCGTGCGCGCCGTTCCTGAGAGCGACTACAGCGCCCTCGCCCGCTATTATTGGAGGCATTACGTTGGCCTTTCTGTTGCGTTGGGAGCTGCTGGCCAGGTTCGGTCCGTTTTTTTTCATCTCCGCTTAAGGTTCCAGCGGCTACGATGACCCCATGAAAATGAAATACTACCTGCTCCTGTTCGCATTGGGCGAACACCTTTCGGTCTGCGCGCTCGCTCAAGACGCAGGCCCGCGGCAGAATTCAACGACCACCACGCCTGCGAAAAACAAAGTCACCATCACCGTCTCCGGAAATGAGCGGGTGATTACGGCAAATGGCCTGCCCGATCATGCGACCGGCCAGTTTCCCGGGCGGGGAAATCCAAATCGCATCTCTGCGCAGGATTATAAATTTCATTTGCCGACAAATCCGAAAGTTGCCGATCGGCCCACGCCGTCCAACGGCGCCTGGTTTGGTGTGGCGCTCAATGGTGTGCCTTTCGAGCCTGGAACGGCAGAGTTTTGGAACCACGAGCGGGCATGGAATTACGAAGCGAAATCGGGATTCATCGACCTTGGCCTTGACAGTCACAATGCGCACGTGCAGCCCAACGGTTCCTATCATTACCACGGTCTTCCCTTGGGCCTCATGGAGAAGCTTGGCGGTGAGGGAAAGAAAATGCTGCTGGTCGGGTTTGCGGCGGATGGCTTCCCGATTTATACGAGCAACGCGTACACCGACGCCGCCAATGCGGCCAGCCCTTTAAAAAGAATGCGTTCGAGCTGGCAGCTCAAATCGGGCGAACGCGCGGGCGGGCCGGGGGGTAAATATGATGGCAGGTTCACAGCCGATTATGAATTCGTAAAGGGCAGCGGCGACCTCGACGAATGCAATGGGCGTTTCGGCGTGACCCCCGAATTTTCAAAGGGGACTTATTATTATTGTATCACGGACGAATTCCCGCAGCTTGCGCGGTTCTGGCGCGGCACGCCGGATGCAAGTTTCAGGAAACGCGGTCCAGGGCCAGGAGGCCCCGGCGGACCAGGCGGGCCTGGTCCAGGCCGCGGACCGCGCGATCCGGGCGGCCCTTAATGCCGTTGACAGAATAGGTTCGATGTTTGGCGGCGCACCACTCCGCCTGGCATGGTGCTGCTCGGGGTTTTCTATGAGCTGGTGAAGCAGCGCTCCGGTAGGGTTGCGGCGATATTTGCCACATTCCTTTTTTGGCTTCTCCTGGAGTGCTCCCTACGTGTGTATCAGTGATGATGGAGGGTCCGGGCATTTACGACGGCATTGTTGGCTGTTTGCCTTTTGTTTCAGTGGGAAAAGCGGAAACATTGGCCCTCCGGGACAGGGATGGTCGTCGCCTTGCAGATTAAACTGACGTCGGCCCTGGTGGTTCCGGCAGTTGGAATTGAGTTGTTGCTGATTTGCGGGATCTGGTTGCCGTCCCGAAACACGAAGGAGGTAGGGCGCGTCACTCCGTTGCTCCCCGTCAGCCAAACACATGGCTCGCATGGCTCGCACGGAGTGACGAGCCCTACCTGCCGCGACTGACCGGTTACCCGTCGCTCTTTTCCAGTTGACACATTTGGTACTTCAATCATTCTTGCGTCCAAGAGCCTCACTGAAACCATCGTCTCAGAAACGTACTACGTATTATGAAAACTATGGAAGGGTCCCCGTTGTTTTTGTCGTTCAATTCGCGCAGTCTATTCTTTGCGAGCGCGCTTCTCTCACTCGCGTTGATTCAATCGGTTCGCGCACAAGTTTATGGGCGCGCCACCTTCTCAAGCCCCATTGCCATTTCTCAAAATGACAAACTTATTTTTGCAGTTAATCCGGGGGATGATTCCGTCAGTGTGTTTCGCCCCGACACCAATGTGCGTATCACTACGATTGCTGTTGGGGACGAACCGCAAAGCATTGCACTGACACCAGATGGCCAGTACGCCTATGTGGCTAACGCGGCGGCTGGGACCGTAACGATCATTCAAATCAGCGATCCTGCGTGGGGCACTTTCAGCGCTACAGTTGTCGGGACCCTCATTACAGGCGCCGAACCCTGGAATATCGTCTGTTCGCCGGATGGAAAGCGAGTGTTCGTCGCCAATAGCGGGCAGGATACCATCACTGTCATCGATACTTCAAATCGGGCCATTATCGGACATGTGGACCTGCGCAACAGTCTCGCCAATGACCCGGACCGTTCCAGGCATTTCCAACCGCGGGGCTTATCGATCACCTCAGACAGCACAAAGCTCTACGTGACGCGCTTTCTTTCGTTCACTAAAACAGGGGGACGTCAGGGCGACGACAACGGCAAAGAAGGTTTGGTGGCGGTGCTTGATATCAATACTTCTTCCGCGCTTATCTCCGGCTACGTAGTCGCGCGAAAGGTGGCTTTGGCACAGCAGATCACGGGGTTTAAATTCCCAGGCCTTACGAATCCACCTGCGCCCGACACATTAGCTTTCCCCAACCAACTGCAAAGTATCGTCATTCGAGGCGACCAGGCCTTTGTGCCGAACATCGCCGCCTCGCCCACAGGCCCACTGCGATTCAACCTCGATACTCACGCATTTGTAAGCGTCATTGACGGCGTCTCTGGCACCTCGCCTGTGGATGCGGGAACAAATAAGTTCCTCAATCTGCATCTGGGTGCCCGTGACCCGGAACCTGGCAAAGTCCGTCTTTTTTTTGCAAATCCCTGGGACATTGCGTTTACCACTCAGAGTGGAGCGGGGAACGCTTACGTCATCTCGGCAGCCAGTGATCTGCTCGTGAAGCTGAATGTTGATGCCGCCGGGAAGCTCGCGTTTACTGTTGATTCCGATACCACCCGCTATATCGATCTGAACGACCCCAGCAACGCATCCACCAGCGGAGCTAACGCGGGCAAAAATCCCCAGGGTATTGCAATCAATAGCGCCGGCACCCGCGCCTATGTGATCAACTTTGTATCCCGCAATCTCTCAGTCGTGGATCTGACGAACGACTCAGTTATTGCTGTCGCAGCCAGTTCCGCTTTACCGGCCGTAGGCTCCCAGGGCGAAACGAACCTGGTGGGCGCGGAAATGTTTTTCTCTTCGCGTGGCAATTTCGATACGATTCCCGGAACCAACTCGCTGCGTAACCGTCTTTCGAGCGAGGGTTGGCAAGCCTGCAGTAGTTGCCATTTCAAAGGCCTGACCGATGGCGTGATTTGGCAATTCAACGCCGGACCACGCAAAAGCGTTCCACTCAACGCAACCTTTAGTCCGCATAACCGCAATCAGCAACGGGTCCTTAACTACTCGGCCATTTTTGACGAAATCGAAGATTTCGAAGCCAACATCCGTAACGTCTCCGGTCCAGGCGCGCTCGCGGGGGGAGCTTTGGATCCGAATCATGGTCTGCTGATTGGGGATTCCGGCGATCTCAATGTGGCGCCCAGCGCCCTCAATGCGTTTGCATTGCCAAATGTCAATCGCCAGCAAGTCACCGTCACTCTTCCTGGCAGCGCGAACAAGGTGCCGGCTCTGACGGCATTGCGTGAATGGGTGCGTAATGCAGTGCGTACACCCAACGCGCCATTAGCGTTGGCTTACTTGCCAGGGGCTCCGACGCCATCCGACATAAGCAATGGCCGGCGACTTTTTCTTCAAGCCGGGTGTGCGAATTGTCACGGCGGACTTAACTGGACTGTCAGCCTAAAAGATTTTACCTCACCCCCCGCAGCGGCCGATATTTTCACCGAGCGTAACCCAAATACTTTTGTCGGAAATCCTGTTGGCGCACAGTACCTGGACCGTTTCCTGCGAGACATTGGTTCATTTAATCTCGGTGTGCCGGGACAAGGCAATTTACTAGGAAACAACATCGGCGCGGATGAAAAAGCTGCAGCCGCAGTCGTGAACGGAACTCAACAAGCTGCGCAGGATGCCCTGGGCATTGATTATAATAGCGACGGCAAAGGCATCGGCTTCAATGTCCCATCATTACTGGGGCTCTATGGAGAGCCTCCCTACATGCATAATGGCGCCGCCGAATCCCTGGCGGGGGTTGTAGCCGACGTGAAACACCGCACTGACAATGGCCGTTCGTACGATTATTTGAGTAACCCTTCCGACCAGGCCCTCGTGGTCAAGTTCCTTGAATCCATCGACGTGAATACTGTCCCATTTGTGCCGCTCTCACTCGTCCCAAGCGGCGCTTACGTCATCCTTTCGTTCGATTCAGTTAGTGGCGTGCAATATTCCATTGAGGCACGCACCAACCTCAATGGGCCGGCCGCTGCTATCAGCGGTGTCGCCGGTACTGGAGCCAGATTGGACATTCCAATTCCCCTTGATTCGACCTCAAGATTTTTCAGGCTCGTCTCGCCATGAGTTTTCCAATGCAGGCGAAGAATATCGAAAATCCATCGAGCTTCACTGTAAAGCATGCGAACCGTGTTTACCGCGTCTATTTGCGGCGCGCCGACCTGTTTTTTATCGTTTTGGCTGAGGGACTGAGCGCCAATCCGGAAACATTGACTGCCCACTTTGGGCTTCTTGGCGTTCTCATCGCTGCTTCGATGAAGAAGAAAGCAAAAAAGAAAACCGCCGCTGCCACTCAACGCATGGACCAAATCGACCCGGAACAACTGTTGAGCGAGCATAAGCGGAATTTTCGGTTGCATACCTCAGAAATCCGAGAAACCAGCATCGAACCTCGAGGTTGGCTAACTCTCGACGGAGGTCAGGCCGGGCATTGGAAATTGTTGCTTCGCGACGACAGAAAATTGAAATGCCAATTCGATAACAAAGAAGATATGGCTGGGGCATTGGCTGTGTTGTCAAAGTTTCTCGAAGGCACTTTGAAAGTGAATGTCGAGTGGGACGAGAAGAAAAAACGCTTCACAAAGAAAAGAGTTTGAAAGGATTCAGAGGATTGCCAACACCTTGCGTGGGGCGTCGCGAAGCGTGAAAATGCTCGCCAATACTTTTCTGCCAGCGTACATCCGCGGGTCGTATAGCTCCAATTTATGCTGAGGCCCCATAAGAAATACTCCGTTTATGACCTGCGCCAGCTCAAGGGCAAACGCTGCCTGACGCATATTCATGTCAAATCCCCCGAAGAGGCCGCTGCGGCAGAAGAGGCTGGGATTGACTTGCTGAGTTGCAGTTTCGACTCACCCGCAGCGCAGGCTCGGTTGCCCCTCCTGGTGAAGGCGGCCCCGAACAGTTTCATCTCGGGTTCAACACCGCACGGGCTGGCTTCGCGGGAGGAAGCAATCCGTATCGGTTTCCGAGCGCTCGAACTGGGGGCCAGCTCCGTCTATTGCTCCGCGAGTCCCTGGATTATTGAAGCGATGGCTCGTGAAGGCATTCCCGTTGTCGGCCACCTGGGAATGGTTCCGCGCCATGCAACCTGGACCAACATTCGCGCGATTGGCAAGACCGCCGCCGAAGCTCGAAAACTCTACGACGAAATGAAGCGGTTGGAAAACGCCGGCGCGTATGCGGCCGAACTGGAATTGGTTCCGCACGAACTCGCCACCTGCTTGTGTAAAAAAACGACGCTGCTTCTGATGTCCCTGGGTTCCGGCAGCGGCTGTGATTCTCAATTCCTCTTCTCCGACGATATTCTTGGCGACTACGACGAGCGCATACCTCGTCATGCCAGGGCATACCGAAACTTCCTGAAAGAATATAAGCGCCTGCAGGACGAGCGGGTTGCTGCGTTCAAGGAATATGTTGCCGACGTAAAAAGCGGGCGGTTTCCGGCGTCCAACAACCTAGTGACGATGGACAAGACTGCCTTGAAAACCGCAATTGAAGCAATTGACGGTAACGGCAGAGCGTGACTCCGGAGACCGGTGGTCGGAGGGCGGAGGGCCTTTTCAAAACTTCGGTGCAGCGGATGCGTGCTTCGCGCTGCAGTTTACAATTCGACGTCAGTGGTCCCGGCACCGCTGACCGTGGTCACGATGGTTCGCGCCAGGTGGTCAAATTTTATTGCAGAATATTGTAGGAGATACAATGATCACACAAAGCGGGCGAATCGGTGCCGCGGGATTATGGAACGTCAAAACATTTGGACGCGCAAGGCTCGTGCCCAGAGAACAACGGCGCTGCCGCCGCCGTCGGTGGAACGCTGGACCCGACGCGCCTGAGCTTTGTCATTGGGCCATGATCCTATGGACACGTTACAAGTCCTGATTTCCGGCACGGCAGCCGAATTAGAGCAATACATGAGCGAGCATGCGCTCGTCGTCGACCACCGAAGTGAAGAGGACGAGGTCCTAAGGTGCCTGAAGGAGTTCGTCCCGGAAATGGAAGGGACCCACAATTACGACGGGCAGGGTGGCTGTCAGGTCAGAATGAGCTATAAGGGGAGGTCCGTGGAGAGAGACTACCGCGATACCCCTTACAACTGCTTCCGCATCCTTCTCGAGGCTGAGAGGCTGCTCGCGCCCGGAGTCGGAATTCGCGTTTACGCACCCACGATGGGAGATGACACGCATGTGTTTGTGGTGTTGACTAAAGAAGCTTGGGACCAGTTCGCTTGTGACGCTGAGGAGGAGCGAAAGCGGCTGTTTGAAGGGATTGGCTTTCTTGATGCCGGGTGGGGACTTTCCAGCCCGGCCAGTCCGGAAAAGAAATGGTGGCAGATTTGGAAATGAGCACCAAGCCGAACGAGGCGGGTGCAGAGGACGGCGGGATTACCGCTCTGTTCCTTGCTGGACATCCTCAGCCCGCCGCCTCTGACCCGCATTGTTCTGCTAAATCATGACGGAAGCCGACATCGTTACGATAGAGAAACTCCTCGGGACGGAACTTCCTGGATCGGTGCGCCAATTCCTGCTGCACCCCGAGGCAATCCCGCCAATTGTCCGGCAGGATTTCTTCGATGACCCTCGCAACCTGGTTTCCAGGAATCTTGAGCTGAGACAGAATGGGTATTATCACCTCAGATGGTCTAAAGATTTCTTAGCGGTAGGACACGATCCGGGCGATTGCGTTTACTATTTCGATCTGGGTGACCCAGGGGTTTCGGTTTACTTTGCCGATCACGATCATGATGACCCCGCTGATTACAAGAAGCTGGCGGAGACTCCGAGAGATTTCACCGCGTACCTCGTGAACCTTGGTGATGATTTTGAGCAGCAGGAGAGACGCACTCGATGATCGAGCAGAACAAGGCACATGCACTGGACGGCGGGAAAGCGCTTGAGTTTCATATTGCACATCACTGGCCCGTCGCCAGTGATGTGATTCGTTGGGCATAATCGGCACCCTCTCAAATCTATGGACCCGTCCAAATGCAACGCACTGAAGACCGAGTTGGCAGCGCAGCGAGAGCCGCAGATTGTCGACATCGAGCGATTCTTCGACGGCAACGACGACCTTGGCTCGATTGGCTGCAATCTCATCGAGCACCCCGGCATGGACCTCTTTCGAAATGTTCTGACCGGCCTTCTTCGACGCCCGGATGTTCAGGCAGTTTACGCGCAGATTTCGGAGCTCGATCCCGGCGAGGACTACTGGCCCTTCACAGACACGATTCTTGTTGCTGGCGACATTCCAGTCGAGGACCTGCGGAACGTAGTCAGCGTTCTTGATCCGGATGAGGTAGGGGCGGCCTCGGAGTTTGGTGTCTCTCCCGCCACCGGCCAGAAGCATGGGGCTCCCGTTCTAGCTGTATGGTGGGACTGACATTGAAGCCCAACGAGGTCACTTCAGCGGATGGCGGGTGGCGCGTTCTGTTTGCATTTGTAGCTCAGTGGCCCGCCACCGCTGAGTTCCATTGTTAGCCTTTACGCCCGTGAGACGCTCGACCTTCACATGGATCCTCTTTTTGTCCGCAGCAGAGTCACTCGTACTGCTTGGTTGCTCTGATGAACTCGGTAGCCATCCTTTTGTCCCTGCCAAGGGCTACTCATGCACTGTCACCATTTCCCTGCCGAAGGAAGGTGTGGCTGGTGAGTGGATCGAGTTGAGAGCAACTCGTACAAACGGCCCATGGATGCAGGTTGACCGAAAAACGGTGCGGGAAGGGGCAGTAGCGTTGCCTGAGCGGCCGCCTGGTTTTGAAGAGCAAGTGGCCGCAAATCTCACTTGGTTTACAGAACCAGCGGGTGTAGCAGTTTTCAATGTCGCGACGATAGAAAGTGCAGTGCGTAACCCCTATGACCGGCAGGTTATGTTTAGTAAGCCAGGAGTTTACAAGATCTGGGGACTCTCGGCGTATCCAACCGTCTCGACGAGTGCCGTTGAGACCATTACAATTCGGGCGACACGATGAAGCAGGCCAACAAACGGGATGGAGGCGACGGCGGGATGACGATTTCGTGCGATACCGAGTGCGCTTGCCCCGCCGCGCCTCATCCCGGTCGTTCGGCTGCAACACGCGCCTATGCTTCGAGCCGGTTACTTTAGTTCACAGCGTGAGCTGCTAGTTGATGGGCGTCGCGAGGACTACGATCAGTTTGCCCTTGCCGTCCGCCAGGCCGGCGCTTCGGCTGGGCACGTGCCGCTGTCAGTCGAGAGCACGGGCGATACGCAAGTGTCGCGTTTTGTCGTCCGAGCAGGTACGCCGCCCAATCGTGTCAGCTACGAGGGCGGCGATGTGGTCTTTTCCGTCGCTCCATCGCTGGAGAGACAGTTCTTGTCGTTCATCCAGTTTCCGACTGATTCCGAGTTGCCTGATTCGCCAATCCCGTATCATCATCATTACGACGGAGTGGCTGATTACGGCAGATACGTCGCACCGGATTCGCTGCCGGTGGTCTTCACTCTGGAGAGAGTATGATTACAGAGAGCCAGCCGAACCAGAGCGTTGAGGCAACGGGAGGCAGCCGTTGTGCCCAGAGCGAATTCGTGAGCCAGCGGCGGCTGCCTCCCGTGGCTTACGCTTGGCGTTATCCTCGCGGCACCGCGTATGAAACGTCCAGTCAGATTCCAGATTGTTTTCACCGCAATAACTCTAGCTGGGGGTCTTACCGCAACCGCGATTGTTAACCACGCCCAATCGTCCGTATTGGCGCCTCTCAGCTTTTTTCCATACTTGTTGGGCGCAATGCTCGGCGGCGCACATACATCAAGCCTCGTTGGGTATGTAGTCGGCTTGGTTTTGGAGTGGGGGCTTATCGGTTACCTGCTCTCCGGGTTGGTCTACTTGTTGGTGACACCTGGTCCTGCGCAAGGCGGCGCAGAGAAGAAGGACGAGGTGCGCGATGAGGCATAACTCTCGGCCTGCACTGGACGCGGCGATCCCGTTCAATTTGTTTTTCAGATGTCCTCGGCGCCGCGCCAGTGAGGCCGGTCATTCGTGCGTATGAATGGGCGCTCGGAATACCTGTTCTTGCTTTTTCCGGTCGTGGGCATCGCTCGTTTGTCTTGGGGCTGAGATATCGCAGTCGGCTGAAGATGAGGGCGGGATCTTGCTTGCACATCGGCGGGACGGTGGTTGGCAGCACTCAGGGAACACTGAACGGACTCGATCCAACGCCAGTGTATCGTCCCGTGGTCGAGTAATTTCGTCGATAATCACCGTTTTACAATGACAGCGGACGTTGGCTATGGCCGCCGAAAAAAGGAAGGGACGAAGACGTCGGTCATGTATGACCCGACCAACCCAGCGGTTGCATTTATGGTTGAGGATTATTACACCGGCGTGTACATCATGCTCGGGATTGGAGGCGCATTCGTATTGCTGGGCTCCTTCATCGCGTATCTGATTCTGTTTTCGAGCAAATGAGAAAAGGCCAACCAGCCAGTAGAGAGCATTTTGTACTGTCCGACACTCAGGGCCGGCCGCCACCTTTTTCAGTTAGACGCTTCAACCGATGAGTTCTACCGAGCCACAGACTGAAACATGGGAAGAGCTCCGAGACCGCGCGAAACAGATCGTGGATGCCCTAATTGCACGCTTGCCCGATGAGTTGCGTCCCGAAGCACTTCGGATCGGTTATGAGTTGCACAAGCGCTGTCGAGATGAGCACCTCTGGGGTGGTTACACCAGGTCGGCACAGTTGATTGAACCTACCTTGAGGCGATTCGAGAGGATTGCACTGAGGAATCACGAGATTTTTGGACCGAGCTTGAGAGGAAGTATTTACACGAGCTTGGACACCATTTGGGATTGGACGAAAATGAGGTGGAGAGATATGGATTGTAATCGAGCTAACAAAATTCCGGTGCAGGCAAGGCGGGTTTGCCATTCTTTGGCGAGCTGGACGCTCCTTGCCCCCGCCCTGCCGCACTAACGTTAGCCTGTGACAGCATCAGAAAAAAAAGCGTGGGAAACAGTCCGAGCGAAAGGCCGAAACGATTTTGTCCTGCACCACGGGATCGCAAGGTGCGCGTTACCCTGTGTTGCCTTCATGGCGATCAACCGAACGGCGATTGGCATAGTCTGGCAACAGCGGCTTCCGCCCATTTGGGAGGTCATAGGAGAATCTGCCCTGCTAGGGCTTGCCTTTGGAGCCGTGGTAGGACTTTTTATCTGGTACCGGCGCGAGTCGGAGTATAACCGGCAAGCAGGGAGTGGTCAGTAGGTGAGCCAGTTCGTTAAGCCACTTCCATTATCACTATGACTCAAACTCCATCGAATATTCCACAACAGCTAATTGGATTCTGGAAGGTAGTCGGAGGAGATTACCCTCTGGTTGATGAGTATCGGTCAAATGGCATGCTCATCCAGCACGTTGGCGACCAGACCTCCGAACCGATTGCGTTCCGTGTTGAGGGAGATTACGTCGTTTCTATTTTAGACCAGCCTGACGGGACGACCTCCGAGCAGCGAGAGCGGTTTGAGGTGTCAGCGGATAGTCTGAGATTCTTTGATTCAGATGGCTCGAAGCGCGAATTTCGGCGTGTTCAGGATATTGGGCGCTCATCCGTCTCTCAGAAGCCGTGGTGGAGGTTTTGGTGAGAACGACACCGTGGCTTAAAAATCACTGGAGCGAATGCGGGCGGGCCACGCCGATTGCGAATTTGGACTGGCTGGGCCGGTCGCATCGCTCCGTTCCGCCGTTGACCTGAATGAGAACCTCCCTGTCGTCTGGTAAATGCGGCTGGCGCTTGACAACCCCTGTCCCGATGGTGAGCTTTCCCCGTGAGACGGCCTCTGGGCTGAAATGCTATATGCTCTATTGGTTTGCAATGGTATTCGTGCTTTCGCTGATTCTACAAGTTCTCCTGATTTTTTTTGGAGGGCAGTGGATGATCATCTATTCCCCCGTAATCGATTTGCTCTTACCCATGCTGAAGCGGCACTTTGGCGGAGGCGACGGTAGCCTCGGTCCGGTGTTACTGATAGCGTCGCTTATCGGCGCCGTCACTTACTCAGCCTTATTGGGCTGTCTTGCCGCTTTTTTTGTCCGCTGGGGCGGGGATGCGGCATCTACACCGTCGCTTCCAGATTCGCCCGAAATCGCGGAGCAGAAGACGACGGCGGTTCCGATTGACGGCACTCCCGATGAGAAACTGGCCCACTTGGTAAAGAGGCCCCCATGAGATGTCGATGGTCTACGACCCTGCTGGGGGAGGCCGGACAGCCTCTGCTTTCCATGCCGGACATCGTTGGCCGGCCCTGCTCAGCCCTTCGTTGGGCATTTTGGCGATACCACCCAGACACTAAATGAAACAATGCAATGAGCAGGCCGTGACCCTGGAGCTCAGACACAATGGAGAGCGGCTCACGCTGCGCCGCATTAAGACCGATAACGGTGTTGAGGAGCTGCGTTTGACTGGCTCGCTGCCCGCTCGTCGGCGAGGACCGCCGCTCCATATTCACTTTGAAGAGGATGAGCAAATAGAAGTGGTTTCAGGCACCCTGTCCGCTTTGGTTGACGGTAACCCTCTTGTGATTAAAGCCGGTGATTCCGGCCATTTTCCAAAGGGAAGCGCACATCGGTGGTGGAATGACGGTGATGAAGAGTTAGTGCTAAGAGGAGTTGTCACACCTGCAGTTGATCTGGACCGATACCTTCAGGCGCTGTTCGAGGTGCTCAACGCAGGCGCGCCAAATCGGCCGCCAATATTTTACATGGCGCATGTCGCCTATCGTCATCGGAAGACGCAATCGGCGCTCGTCGTTCCGCGTGCGGTGCAGCGAATATTATTCCCGATCGTCGTGTTGCTGGGGACAGTGCTTGGCAAATATCGAGGGACTGCCTGGCCGGGATGCCCAAGCCGATGCACAGGTGCACCTTTAGCCTCGCAGGAGTATGCATAACGAGTCGTGGCAGCCGAGGTCGCGAGGTCGCCTCGGCTGTTTTCTATCGCTTTTGGCCCGGCGCGGCTGCACTTTGCGTTAGAACTCTCACCACATGATTGAGTCCCGGCTCAAACAAGCGCTGGAGCAAGTCCAAAATCTTGAGGACTTGGCGAGGCACCTTGAGCTCCTCTTAACTCTGGCTGTTACGTCTGGGTTGAGCCGGACGGTAAGCGGATTCTTCTCTTTGGCCGCGCCCTCGTTGAGAAGATCAACGGATTGAAGATCCACGTTTATGCAGACGAGCACGCGCCGCCTCACTTTCATGTGATCTCCGCCGATATCGACGCTGCGTTTTCCATTCGGGATTGCGCTCTGCTCAGAGGATCAGTTGACAGCAAGACGCGCGACCTGATTGTTTATTGGCACAGTTCAGCGCGCCAAAAGCTGATCGACTTTTTGGAACCGAACACGCCTCACAGACTGTCCAGTCGGACCGATTCATGAAGGGTCCTAAGGTTCATTGGCTTCCTGCTCACCGAGGTTCGCAAGTTGCGCGGCGAGTTGGCACCTGGCGAGTGCTACGGTTGCAAGACTCCCCTCTCACTTGGTGGACAGTTGGAGGAGGACAATTTCGAGCGTACAGATTTGCAGGTGCATTACTCGATACTCGGACAGCTTCACCGGCAGACCAAGCACTTGCCGCCAGGCATGCTGTTTCAGGCTTGACTGCTAGGCATCACAACGTTACTTTGTGACACAAAGTTAACAACGTTGAGAGGACCAATGAACACAAACAGGCACGTCGGACGGCGCAGGAGCCTCTGGAAGAGCCCGGCATTAATCACACTGCTCATCCTGCTGATACCCTTGCTGGGAAATCATTTTGTCGATGGTTGGAATTGGCCTCCTGGCGCTTTTGTTAGGGTCGGCGCTATCATCTTTGGCATTGGTCTTACGTACGAGCTGGTAACCCGGAACAGGGACGCAATTGCCTACCGAGCCGCCGTCGGCATTGCGTTCGCGACGGGTTTCCTCCTTATGTGGGGGAACTTCGTCCAGATGGCCGACGTCACTCGTGCCCCCGCGATGTATTTCGGGGTGCCCATCGTGCTGGCCATCGGCGCGGTCGTAGCGCGCTTGCGGCCAAATGGCATGGCACGCGCCTTGTTCGTCACCGCGCTCGCTCAAGCGTTGGTCCTGGCGGCCGCATTGATCATACTGACTACACGAAGTCCTCAGGTCAGTTCCTGGACACCGCCGGAATGGCGGGGATTTGGTGGGAATGCATTTTTCGTCATGCTTTTTGTCGGATCGGCGTTGTTGTTTCGGAAAGCCGCGCGTGGGGAATCCGCACCGGAGGTAGTATAACGAATCACTTCACTCGCCGCCGCGATGGCGTTACTGTTTCATGTTGTACCCACTCACGTGGCGCGAGTGAGTTCACACGTTGGACGCGGCAGATACCATGAATCACAAAGCACTCAGTTGGCTCTTGTTAGTCGTTGCCGCCATTGTGTGTCACTTCTGTCTGCGTTACTGGCTCGGCGCTTTTCAGGGTTATCTCACGGTTCCCATCATGGGGAGTGAATACGGCTTCGCGCATATCAAAGGTGCCACGGAGTGGGTTTCCGGTCGTCACCTTACGTATATACCCGGCGTGGCCCCGGCCTGCGCGTTGCTTTCGGTCGTAGCGTTAAGCTTCGCCGTCCGGCACACGTATCGCACCGCCGTCGGGAGGAGGACATCCGTGCTCAAACAATGAAAATCGTCGAGACATCACGTGAAGGGTGCTGGGCCATTCTGATGTTGTCAGCCCTCGTATTAGTAGTGGGCGTGGCTGGCCATCTGAACTTTGAGCTGAATTTGGCGGCCTGCATTTTCATAGGCTTGAATCTTTTCGCCATTTCTGGACTCTTAAGAGGCGGCCGGGCAAAGCTATGGTAGAAGCAGCTAATAATAGGCATTTGGAGGTGGCGCGTGCAACGTAAACTCATAATCAAGGTTGAGGGGTTGACGAGGACATCGCCAAGGTGAGAACATTTCACCGGTGGCGACCGCCGAAGAGAATGGTGACGCGGAGTCATTCTCGACAGAGCCGCCGCAGTTGCTCTCGCGGAGGCACTCAGGAATATTCCGTGACCATTTCAAAACAAACCGGCTGCAGGCCAGGCCGGGATCGCGCGAGCAGTCGAACAGCATTGCCCCGCCCTGCCGGAGGCGGAATTTTAGGGCCACGCTTGCATGATCCCCAATCCCCGTCTTGATCGTTTTCTTTCGCGATTGGGAACTGCCAGCACTACAGGCCCGATTTACGAGGGAGAAGAGGCGGATATCCAGCGGATCATTCTATTGGACCCGCCCGTTGGCGATGTCATCGGAAAACTACAAGCCTCAGGCAAGGATATGGGCGACTTTTATGTCTTTGAGACCGGAGAGGTTCGCTTTCGGTTCGTCGGAAGCCGCCGCTGGTATTACGTCAATCGTGGGCTTTCAGAGTTCCGGGCTGCGGCTCGTATTTTCAATGCTTTCAGTTGGAGCGCGTACGATTTGAACGATCCAGAGTGCGAGTATTTTGATGAGATGGTATCCCGATTCGGCAAAGCTTTAGAACAGATTGAGCCGCTCGGCGACCCGGCCACATCACTTTGGAGTGCTACCGTCCAGGATACCGAAGCTGGACTTTGGACCTTGTACTGACCCTACAAGGCGCCTGCACCTAACCGCCGCCTTCGCTTTCAGCTCGGCAGCGGTAGGTGAGGCGCGGCGTTCGGCATTTGCGAGCGGAGCGAGCCAAACCGAATTCCTGCAAGGGCGTCGGGTAACGAGACCAAAAATGAACACATCCCTTTTTTCCTGTTTTACCAGGCCGACCGAGTTGGCCTGGCAAAACAGGAAAAAGGAGACTGGTTGTTGTGGCCGTTTGCCCAGGACGGCGCTCGTGGCTCGCTTGTCCTGGGCTATTATCGGCTTGCCCTTCCAGGGCGGCAGATGGAGCCTTCTTACGGCGGCTGGTATGAGATTGAGTTGTGAAATTTGGCCGAACCAAGCGCATCCACCTTATGAAAAAATTCGTGAACACTTGCTGATTGGAGTTCTCGTGGCTACGACTGCTTCTGCTGCATGGATGACGTTTAGCCTCCGGACGGAGTTGACCGGATTGAAGGCGTCGCATCACCAACTGGAGGAGAAGCACAGACGAATGAAGAAAAGCTACATTCAGTTCATTGCGAATTCCGGCACTGGGAATGAGGCTTTTCGGAGAGTCGTTGCGGCTCTTGAAGAAGACGGTGGAGCGGACCTCACCATTCCGTCAGGCCCAAGCACCACACGAGCTAACGCGGCGCCCGGCATCCGAATCAAATGACCACCTTTCGCTTAACCAGGACGCTTGCGGCGCGATTACGGTGCTGTTCCAATGTTGGATGCCCTCTCCTGGCTGCTGGCGAGTCCGGTTTTCGCCTCTCTGTTGTTCCTGAGTCCACAGTCATTCGGTGACAACATGAAATCCACTATTCTTGCGCTCATGGTTGTTGGTGCGGCTACATCTGCGTTCGGTGAGGCCGGATACTCTGGATATTCCGAGATGATCCGCATGTCAGACGTGATTGCTGTGATCGATGTCACAGAGATAACCCCGACAGAGACCAAAGGAACGTCTTGGACATATCGTCAGAAAATCTCAGCAAAGGTTATTGA
>Ga0157375_10000642_pt1 | contig 31024 bp, 38 predicted proteins | sample M35metaG_FD_115311 | JGI IMG/M metagenome (GOLD analysis project Ga0157375, IMG submission 115311) | Miscanthus rhizosphere microbial communities from Kellogg Biological Station, Michigan, USA - M3-5 metaG | ecosystem: Host-associated > Plants > Roots > Rhizosphere > Soil | place: USA: Michigan... | reverse complement strand
CCTCTTCCGCCGGCTCCAGCGAGCCGGCGTGGTCGGCGAGCCGGTCGGTCGCGATGCGCCCGGTGGCGACCGTGTTGACGGTGATCCCGTCGCCGGCGACCTCGCCCGCCAGCGTCTTCAGGAAGCCGACCGCGGCCATGCGGTGGGCGTTGGAGAGGTTGAGGACGGGGTTGGGCTCCCGGGTGGTGTTGGAGCCGACGTTGACGATCCGCCCCCAGCGGCGCTCGCGCATGCCGGGGACGACGGCCTCGGCGAGCACGCGCGGGCCGAGGACGAGCGAGCGGTAGGCCCGCTCCCACTCGTCGAGGTCGTGGTCGAGGGCGCCGCCGAAGGGCGGGCCGCCGGTGTTGGCGACGAGGATCTCGACGGGCCCGAGGGCGGCCTCGACCTCGGCCGGGAGCGCCGCGAGGCGCTCGAGGTCGGAGGCGTCGGCGACGAACGGCGTAGCGCCTGGGCCAATCCCGGCCGCGGCCTCTTCCAGGTGCTCCAGCGAGCGACTGGCGATCGCGACCCGCGCGCCCTCAGCAGCCAGCGCCGCCGCGATCCCCCGCCCGATCCCCTTGCTGGCGCCCATCACCAGCGCCACGCGCCCCTCGATGCCTAGATCCATCGTCCGACCCTAGCGCCGGGAGGAATGCTCAAAACACGTTGCGCGGGTAATGTTCGCGGTGAGCGCCCGTAGCTCAGTGGTCAACGGGTCCTTTCGGGGGCCCAAAGAGCGTCGGTCTTTCAAGCCGAAGGTCGCGGGTTCGACTCCCGTCGGGCGCATTCGCTGCTGTTCCTTGAGGTGCCGGGGATTTCCCGGTGTGGAGCCAGATCTTCGGCTCAGACTCTGAATCGTGTTCCGTCGCCTTCCGGGCGATTCCGAGGCGTTCTGGCGCGTCGTGGTCGCATCCTGGTCTCATCGCGCCGCTCGGCGGCGGCCTCTATTCGTGCTTCTCGGAGAGCTTTGCCAGCTCGCCTATCGAAACGCCCAGCGCGGCGGCGATGTCGCGGGCCGTGGCCCAGGTCGGGTTCGCGTTGCCTGCCTCGATATGCGAGAGCGTTTGAACTGAGACCTCCGCTTTGGCGGCGACGGTCTCCTGCGTCAAGCCGGCCTTCTCGCGCAGGCGCCGGATCGCGTTACCGAGTCCTGGCTGTGGTCGCGCTGAGTGCCGCATCCCGCTGGACATTCTCAGAACGGAGGCGAGCGCATCAGGACTTAGAACATGTTCTAAGTCCTTGCTACAGTTGCGCCACATAAGTGGGGCCGCGCGAGTGGAGTCGCCGGCCCCGTGGCGACCGGCTTAGAGCAAACCAGGCCGATCGCAGCGGGAACGGTAGCTGTCTGCCGGCCTCAAGAAGCGGCCCCCGGCCGGCGGTGGAACGCCAGCCGAGGGCCTGACCACAAGGAGACGACGCTCCTCATGGCTGAAGAGAACCCTATGGCCCACGGCTCGAACGACTGCCTTTCCAACGAGGCTCAAGACCTCCGCGACCAGGGCAGCGTCCTGATCCACGTCCTCACGCTCTATCCCATGCACCTACGGCTTTCTGAACTGATTCAGGAGGTGAGTGCCGGCGGGGCGGCCGACTTCGCGCAGCGAGACGCGATTGAACGCGCTGTCCGCGACCTGACCGCAGTCGGCCTGCTGTTTCGCAGCGACAGGCTCGTACTGCCGACGCGGGCGGCACTCCGCTTCAACGAGATCCTCGGGGAGGGGATGTAGCGGTGGGGCGCCGGGTAGGCCTGGAACGTGAGCAGTTTGCCCGCTGCTTCGGGAGCAATCTCGCAAGGGCTCGCAATGCAGCGGACGTGAGCCAGGATGAGCTTGCTTTTCGGACCTCGACGCACCGCACGGCGATCAGTCAGATCGAGCGCGGCCTTTCCCTGCCGGGCCTCGACTCGGCGATGAAGTTCGCGGCGGCGCTGGAAACGTCGCTGGATGAATTGCTCGCGGGAATCGAATGGCAATCGCCAGAGATGCATATAGGCAAATTCAAAATTCCAAATCCAGAAGAAAATGAGCCAGCACGATCCAGCAGCGAACGATGAGGCAGCCAAGAGGCAGCTGCCAAGACAAAGCCCATCTACCAGGCCCTCAGGCAGCCACCCAGAGCCCCTCCCCAAGACCAAACCTCAACCCCCGACACACTACGAACCCTCCGGATTCGTGCCTGAGCCGCAGCGTCGTGATCGGCGACCTCAGTGAGGGGAGGGGCGGAGCAAAGGAGGCGCTCGCCGTCCCTCCGGGCGGCCGATTGTGGCACGGCTTCGCCGCACGACGTCCGCCAGTAGGGAGGGCCGGCAGGGGTCTGACCTTCGGTCTAATCGGGGGCGGTGAATCTGCCCGGATAGGTCACCCGATGCAAATGCCGCCGTCTTTGGACATAGGTGGCATGGAGAGGAAACCTGTTCCCGTTGCGTTCTTCACCGAGCGCACCCTCGCCAGCTTCCTGGCGGTCTCCGACCGCACGATCCGCAACTGGATCAGGCGCGGTGAGTTGCCCAGCTACAAGCTCGGCGCCGCGCGGCGGATCGACCCCGCCGACGTCGAGGACTTCCTCGCCCGCCATCGAGACGAGGCGGCATGAGGCGCGAGTCACCGACCAAGCGTCGCAATCCGTCGGGGGAGGTGGTCTGGGTTGCCAGATACACCGGTCGGGACGGAAAGCGGCGAGTCGCCAAACCGAGTTGGAACCGAGGCAAAGGAACGTTTGTCAGGAAGAGCGAAGCCCAGCGCGCGATCGACGAGGCCTACGAGATCGCGGCCACTCCCGACACCCTGGGCGAGTACTTCGCCACCTGGATCGAGCGCCACCCGAGATCCAAGCGGACGAACGCGACCTATGAGCACCGGGTCTCCCGCGTCACCGATGTCGAGATTGAGGGCATCACCCTGAAGGACTGGCCGATGCACGAACTGCGCCGTCGCCACACCCTGGTCCTGGTCGACCACATGCTGACGAACGAAGGTCGAGCCACCACCGGCGCCGTCGGCATCCTTCGCTCCCTCTCAGCGATGGCCGAGGACGCGATCACGGACGAAGCCTGCGACCTCAATCCCTTCAAGGGCATTCGCATCCGTGCCAACGATCCAAGGGCGAAGAAGAAACGCCGCCCCATCCGCGTCTTCACCTTCGAGGAAATGCACCGCTTCGCCAAGGCCGCCGGCCGCTACGAAGCCCTAGTCCGCACCTTCACCGATACCGGCATGCGTCTTGGCGAGATCCTGCCCCTACGCCCCGAAGACTTCGAAGGCGAGACCCTCCAAGTCCGCCGCACCACCCACGAGGGCCGAATCCTCGAGGGCACCAAGACCGACCACGGCGAGGAGGACGCCGGCCGCGTAATCCCCGTCCCCGCCACCCTCGCCTGGCTCCTTGAAGCCCAGATCAATCTCAACGGCCCCGACTGCAAGCTCCTCTTCCCAACCCCCCGCGGCCGCCTCTGGCGAGAGCGGACCTTCTACCGCGACGTCTGGAAGCCGACCCAAGAGGCCGCCGCCCTAGACATCCGCCCCCACGAGTGCCGCCACTCCTACGTCACCCATCTCCGCGCGGCTGGCGTCAACGATGCCGACCTAGCCGAGGTTGCCGGCCATCGAGTTGAGACGATGCTCGCCCAGTACACGCACTCGCTGCGAGGAAGTTTCGGAGCGATTCGTAGTGCGATCGACTAGCGGTGCCTGGCGATTGACTGAATGAGCGATGCTTTGAGGCTCGCTGGGTACTCCTAAAGTATCCTTTAGAAATTACCCCCTGGAGACCACCTAGCTGGAGCGTGCTCCTCGACCCTGAGGTCGAGGATTAGCTGAGCGGTGGCGGGGCACACGATGATCTTGGTGGACTTCTTCAAAGCAATCTGTGCGGTCATGCTCAGTCACCGGATTGCACCGGCCGAGGCGAGTTCGTTGTCGCCAGCGGACTCTCTCACTGTGGCGATAACGATGGAGGGCCTCCTATTCGCGGCCTTTTCCGTTGGCTACAAGTTGACGGAGCCCACCGAGGAGGGTCGCAGCGCCTTCTTCACTCAGGCGTGGTTTGGCTGGTGCATCGTCAGTGTGATCGCACTATTGGCGGCCGCAGCTGGCGCCAGCTGGTGGGAAGTGTTTGGATCGGACTGGCCTGCCAACGTCGGCGATCTGCTGCTTGGAGGGGGGCTGGCTCTCGGAATCGCCGCTCAGCCCATCTTCGCGGCAGTAATCAATATCGAGTCAAAGAAGACGAGCTGATGGCGGCGTTCATGACCGGAGGTGAGCGCGCAAGGGCAAAAACCGTCGGCGTGCCGTCCTATCTGCGAGGCAAACGCTTCCGCACCTTGAAAGAGGAGCACATTTACGGCGCCCTAGACGCAGCAGTGGCCTCTATGCGGGCGCTTGGATTCCCCGATCCGTACAACGGCCGCGTCCTCGCTGCTTTGACGGTTGTGATCGTTGCGAACGATGAGAAATCGCTAGGGGACATGGCTAAGAGAAAGATTCGAGCGATCGTCAAAGGCTCAGAAGATGAGCGCAAAGAGTTTCTAGAACTTGTCGCCTTTGAAGTGGCTGAACGCTACTTGGAAGCGAGGAAAAGCCAGATCCCTACTGAGGTCAAGATCGCATCGCCGGAATCTTTGGTTGAGAAGCTCGGCGACGTTTTTGCGGAGATGACGAGCCGAGGCCAGGAGATGGCTGCCGTATCGGTGATGAGTGACGAGATGGCGCTGACCCTGACGCAAGGAATGCCGGATCCATTGAACATCGCGGAGGCGCTTGTGAATGGGGTCATTGGCACGTACGAGTCTTTAGTACCGGAGACGGATGGGGACGGCAATATTCCCAGCAGCGTCGAACAGAGGGCGATCGCGAAGGCCGCCTTCCTCCGCCTTGGGGTGGATGACTTGCAGGAGCTGGCTGCCGAAAAAGGCATCGAGGATCTTCCTACCAAGGCGGCCATTGCAAAGGCGCTGGCCGACGTCTACGCGGACGACCTTGAGGCAGTCGCCAAACTCACTCTCCGCGAAACGGGAGGAGATCCTGCGTTTGGCCTAATTACGAGGCTGTTGCCACTAACGACTGCGCCAAGCATTGGGGCGGCGCAGGCCGCATTTGAATCCCTGTCCGGACGCTACTTCGAGGTTCGTCCCGCAGTTTTCTTTGTGTTCGGAGCTGTATCGCTGTCACCTGACGAGCGATTCTTGACCATAACCGGTGCAGTTAGGGCGTTTACCGTGAGCCCAGCCGAGGTTGGCGGTGTGGCGAACTTGAATGCGAGGCCTCGACGAGACGACATCTCAATCGTCCTGCAGGCCGATGAGAAGTGGGCAACTGTCACGGCCCGCCGCGCTTCGGATCTGGCGCACATTGGTGCGGTGCTGAGACGGAGTGGCGAGGTGTCTCCCAGTCCCGGAGTTGCTGCCCCCGATCCGCTTGCTCAGATGCCATACAGCGTCTGGGATGCTCGGTCTCTTTGGATGCTGGACTTGTTCCGTCGAGATCTGCAAGCGGAGACGCTGCGGCTGGAGAACACTTTAATGGCCAACTTCGATTCGTCCAAAGGGAGCGATCAGCCGGAGGATGAAGATGAAGCCAGGCCGACCCTAGACTCAGTCAAATTGCGCGGCATGCAGCTTCAGGATCACCCGGAGGTATGTGCCCGAATCGTCAATCGCGCGCACCTGAAAGACGTCGAGTTCAAACTGCGAAAGATCATTGATCTTCAGAAAAACCTCTCGACCCTTACTCGAGTTCGGCTGGCTTGGGAACGGGATCACATCGCCGTCCTCACTGGTGCCGATGAGGACGCCTTAGATGTTGAACTTCATCAGCGGCTGGTGCGCCTTGTGAGATATGCAGTCGCAAGGCCTCTGAGCGCCGAGCTGATACCAATCCTGAAACGGATTGAGGTCCGCGCGAAAGAGTCTGATGTCGATGCGGGGGCGGAGGGCGTCTTTGGGGATCCAGATGGAGTAAAGACCGAAGAGGACGCTGCCTAGTGCCCCCTGTACCAATGAGCATGTTCGTTGAGTTTACGGTTGCCCAGGGCACCTCTCGCGTTGCCTGCGTGGAGGACTCCCAGCGCGATTACGACCCTAGATTCGACTTCTACAAAGGGTTTCGGGAACGAGCTGTTCGACAACTGGTTGAGGGATGGGACGCCCAGGCGTTCCGGCGCTCACTCCAGGAGGTCAGGAATCCACGGAAGAGGTCCAGCTACGAGGCGTGTCGGGTCGGCCTCACCAAATGGGCTCGGAACAAGGATGTCGGTGCCCGTCGCGCCCAAAATGGGACTTGGGAAGCTGCCGGTTTGGAAGTTCGCGTAAATCCAGAGCTTCGGCTGACGCTCGGTGGAGAGAAATTCATCGTAAAGATGTACTTCAAGGCCGAGGAGATATCGGCGGCGCGGCGTGAAAATGCACTCTTTCTCTTATCTGAGATTTCGCCCAAAGGATGGGACGCCGCGATCCTCGATGCTCGGAGAGGCGAGTTGATGACGGTGGGTGACCAAGACCCTGCTCTTGATGCGCTCCTCGTTTCGGAAGCGGCGGCCTTCGGCGCTCTGCTCTAAAGGTTGGAATGGCCCCTACCGCCCAGATATCCCTCATCTGCCCCCATTGCCTAGAGCCCTCTACCGCTTCTGTACGGGGGGCGGCGGTCTGGGATGGTTTCGAGGGGAAGCGGCAAGTCAATCCTCCGATTGAGTGGCGGCTCGTGCAATGCACGAACTGCTGGCATCCCACCCTTCAAGCGCGCGAGGATTACGGTCGCGGCTTCGGCGACGACAAGCCGTGGATCGTCTTTCCAGCACCCCAGCGCATTAGTCCCAGCATTCCCCAGCCGCTAAGACGTGAGTGGGAAGAAGCGCGCACCTGCCTTGAGGCGAAGACCTACACGGCGTGCGGCGTCATGGTTCGCCGAACCCTTGAGGGCACCTGCAAGGACCAGGGCGTGAAGGCAAAAACCCTAGCTGCGGGCCTGCGGGAATTGCGTGACAAAGGTCTGATTGACGGGCTGTTGGCGGAGTGGGCCGATGCGCTGCGGGTGCTCGGGAACCAAAGCGCCCATTTCACGGGCAAGGAGATTTCACGCGAAGACGCGGAGGACTCGCTGGCCTTTGCTGAGGCGTTGCTAGACCATCTCTATGTTCTCCGAAAGCGTTTTGCCGAGTTCAAGAAGCGGATATCTGATTAATCCTTGGCTAGCAATTGGCTGGAAGGCGCTATCCACGGGGTTCCAGGCAAGAGAGTTCCGCGAGTTCGTTGACCTGCTCGAGGGCGAGGGTAAGGTCCATCGATGAACAATCTCGTTGGGGGCGAATTCGGTGGCTGGCTCCCCGGCGGCGAGCTACACCGCAGCGCAAACGCTCGCATCTATTCAGCGACCCGCGCTAGGGAATCAGGTGTCCTCAAGGTCTGCGCGAGTGCAAAGCCAGAGAGCACCACCTACAAGCGCTTCCTGCGAGAGATCGAGACGCTGCTGGCGCTGACAGATGACCCGGGCGTAATGCAGGTCCTTGACTCCGGCGTCCCCGAGCCACCGGGGAAGGGTCGCTACCCCTGGTATGTGATGCCCGAGGCCGTCCCGTTTGACGAGGCTTTCGAGGGCGCCGCCGCAGCGGAGGTGGCGGCGGCAGTGGCGAGCATTGCGGCGACGCTCTCGCGGCTCCACCAGCGCGATCTCCACCACCGCGATGTGAAGCCGGCGAACCTATTCCGGCTCGGGGATGACAGATCGGTCCTCGGCGACCTCGGCCTGGTCGGGCGTCCGCCCGGGGTCGACCCAAGGGTTACCGAGTCGGGCGACAAACTGGGGCCGGCAAACTTCATCGCGCCGGAGATGCTCGCTATCGAGCCCGAGGCGGTCGATGCGCGCCTTGCCGACGTCTACTCGCTCGCCAAGGTGTTATGGGTTCTGCTGGCGGGTCGCCGCTACCCGATGCCCGGACCTCAGCGCGCCGCCGATCCCAGCTCGCTCGCGGCGCTCCGCAGCGATGGCGCGATGACTGACCTCGACCGCCTGATCGAGCGCTCCACTGCGAATGAGCCGAGCGCTCGGCCCAACATGAACGAGTTCGCCTCTGAGTTGGAGATCTGGCTCGAGCGCCAGCGCCAGCGAGAGGACACTGAGAGCCTCGACTTAGAGCAGGTTGTTGCCGACGCTCGCGCACGGCTTTCGTCCCACTTCGACGAGCAACGCTCGCGAGAGCGTGACCTCGAGTTGGCCGAGGGCGCTATCGGGTCTTTGCGCGATCGGCTTGAGCCGCTTTATGAGGCGATGGAAAGCATCGGAACCAGCCACGACATGAACTCTTACGAACATCTGGTTGCCTCCGCGCTTCAATGGTATGACGGTGAGGTGGTTGGGGGCTCCCGTATCGTCGAGAAATGGGAGCATCTGTCCTACGCGCAGGTCGGTAGTGAGCCGAACGCGGTGCGGCTTCACTTGGCGGTGCGCTTGGTCCTTTTTGAGGACGGCACCGTCTCGTTCGGAATTGGCATCGACGTCACCTCATGGCCGATGGCGGCGGGTAGCTCTCGTTTCCACTGGCGCGAGATCGAAGAAGACGTGCCAGTTGATTCGATCCGGCTCGCGCGCCAGATCGAGAGGATGGCTGACACCGCCCTCGCTCAGGCACCCGAAGCAATTCAGATCTTCACGCGCATGGGTGAGTCGCTGCGATGATCATGGGCCTGGGGTTGGCCTTCGTCGGAGCGTCCCCCGTGGAGGAACTCGAAGCCGAAGACCTTGCAGTCGCCGTCTGAGGGTTGCATTCCTGTCACATCACTGCGGCAATCCCGCTTCTCACGCCACCGCCCCTCCTCCTTTCAATCCGACGGAGGATGGCTTGCCAGAGCGACTAGAGGTGCTCAGGGATCAGTCGGAAGCCGTGCTTCCCCGCGGCTCCTCGAAGCTCTCGGTCCCAGCAGGCGAAGTCGAGCTCCTCGCCAGCCGCGAAGGAGAGCGCTCCGCCCAGGTGGACGGCGTCATAGGCGCGGAGTGTGTGGGTGCGGGCGCTTTCAACCGCTTTGGCAAGAAGCGCGTCGTCGACTGCGTGCCTGAAGATCCCGCGCCAGACGTTCTCGAGGTCATCGAGTGCCCGGTTGAGCTGGGCGGGGGTCAGGCGCTTGCCCTTGCGCATTCGGACCAGGGCCGCGGTCGCCTCGACATGTGCGATCGCGGTGGTGCGTATGCCGTCCGCCTCGCTGTAGGCACTTCGCGCCTCCTCGGCCCCTGGCTCATCGACCAGGAGCTTGATCAACGCGCTGGTGTCGAGGTAGAGACTCAGCGCCGACCTTCGGAGACATACTCCGCGGCGCTCTTACCGCTGCGCCGGAGTTTGGCCGGTTTAGCCGGCAGGTAGCGAGGCCCTTCGGGCGGTCGCACCGTGCCGTCTGCGATTAGGGCCGAGAGGTGCGGCGGGGTGGTGGTGGAGACAATCCTCGCCACGGGGCGCCCGTGCTTCGTCACCGTGATCGCCTCGCCCTCCTCGACGCGATCAATGATCGAACTGGCTTTGTCCTTGAGCTCGCGAATGCCTACAGTCGCCTTCTCCACAGTGGCCACACTTTAGCTCAGTGTGGCCAGAAGATCTAGGAGTCGCCCTGCAGCCGGCGGAACAGACGCCGACCGTAGAGGGCGGGGCCGCCGATCAGCACCGCTCCCCAGAGGACCGAGGCCCAGATCCCGATCGTCTGGCCTGATGAACCCTGCGGATCACTACCGCAAGCGGCGCAACGGCGAAGACCGGCAGGGTCGTAGCGCAGAGCACGGCCCCGGGCATCCGCCGGCGAGCAACGCCAAAGTGGGCGCCAAGCTTGCTCCCATCGGCGGTGACTCACCGCAACGATGACCTCCGCGCGGTGGTGGGCGATTGGCGGAGAATCGGCCCTGCCGACACCTAGTCCTGCTTCGCGGATGCTCATGCCATCGTGGTAGCAGTGTCAGCAGCACGCGCTCCCGCTCGGGCAGGTTGCGATGCTCGATCGGCCAAACTAAGAAGAGGACGGTGAGGATGAGCTGGAAAGGGCTGAAAGATCTCGGGCCGGGCTTCCTGACTGCCGTCGGCGGCTTCCTGGGGATCCTCGGCAGCTTCATCTACGGCTATGGGGTCGAGGTGGCCGAAGAGGCGGACCTCTCGGGGGCGTTCATCTGGACCCTCAAAGGAGTGGCCGGTGCGTTGATCTTCGCCGGCCTGGTAGCCGCGGCGGCGGTAGTTGACCACTCCCTTCCTCAGGGAGTCCGGCAAAGCAAGAAGTTCTCGATCTTGGTGGCGCTCGTGACCGTGTTCATGCTGGGTATCGCCGGCTGGTACGTCGGCAGTATCGCCTCCTCCATCGCCGGCGGAGGTGGGTCGAATGGCTCTGGCGCCTATGCGAGGAAGATGAGCTCAGTTCTCGGCGAAGTCGCGTGGAAGCGGGGCAAGGTAAACCGCCGCCTGCGGCAGGCTGATGCGGGTCCGGTGCAAGCCTCCGTCGCCACCGATTTCGCCCAGATGGTCTCCCGTCGGGCGGCCGTCATCCGCGCCATCCACAGCAACGGTGACGAGCATCGCGCCACCCTGGCCGTCGCCGCCGGACTCGACGGGCTCGCGGATGCCTACTCCGCTCTCGCCGTCGCCGCCAAGGATCGCGACAAAGGCCAGAAGGGTATGAACCGGGCCCGCCAGACGGTGAATCGCGCTGGCGAACAGTTGTGGAGAGCCGAGGCGAAGCTCGAGGACCATGGCTACGAGGTGGTGGTGGCAAAGCCACCCGACGACCGTTTACATGGCAGTACGTAAAGCGCTTAGCGTTTCTCGTTTATAATCGCGGTCCAATGCTGATCCTGCGGGGGATGGGAACGGGGATGGCTGCCATGCTCGTTCTCTTGGTAACTGCAGCGCCCTGCGAGGCGGCGCCGGCCAACGACGCCGCCTCCCAGCGGCTCCATCTTGCTCTCGACCGGACCGACATCGAAGACAACACCGACGCGACGATCGAAGCGGGGGAGCGGCTAACGGCCAACGACCCCGACGGTTTGGGCTGCGACGGCCAGGGGGACGCCGGGGTGGGCGGGACGCAGATGAGCCGCACCCTCTGGTGGGCGTTCACCGGGAACGGCGGGCCGGTCACGGTGGGGACCCTGGGCTCGGGATTCGACACCGTCCTCGCCGTCTACGAAGCACCCACCAATGCGATGCTCGCCTGCAACGACGATGTCGAACCGCTGCATGAAGGCGTTGCCAGGGTGACTTCGGAGGTGGTCGTCGACACCGTGGCCGGGCGCGAATACAAGGTCCAGGCCGGGAGTTGCACCGGGGTCTGCGCGCCGCTGGAAAACGTCGGTGACATCACCCTTCGCATTTCCAAGACCCCCGTCAACGACGACCGCGCGGCGGCGATGCCGGTGAAGGCGGGGACGATCGCCAAAGCCGATAACCAGGGGGCGACCACCGAGCCCGGCGAGATCGCCTCATGCGGAGGGAGCCAGTACGGGAAGACCGTGTGGTTTCGCTTTCACGCGCCTGCCGTGGGTACGGCTGCCTTCTCGACCTCCGGTCTCGACACGGTGATGTCCGTCTACCCGGAAGGATCGACGAGCCCGCTCGGGTGCAACGACGACGCCGTCCTCGGGCAGCATGGCTCCTCGCGCCTTCCCTCGGTCGACCCGGCCGGCCCGGCGATCGAAGTTCAGCCCGGCGACTACCTCGTCCAGGTCGGCGGCTTCTACGCATCTGAAGCGGGTCTCCAGCCGGTCGCCGCCGACGAGGGGCCGCTGACCCTCCTCGTCGACTTCACCGAAGACGACGATCTCGACAACGATGGAGTCGACCGCAGCCACGATTGTGACGACTCGAAGCCTTCGGTCCACCCCGGCGCGCCGGAGACCCCGAACGATGGCATCGACGAGGACTGCGACGGGCTCGAGGCGACCGACCGGGACCAGGACGGTTTCCTCGCCCCGCCTCTCGGCCCCGACTGCAACGACGGCAAGGCTGCCGTCAACCCCGGCGCCCGCGAGGTTCGCGGCAATAGGGTCGACGAGGACTGCGACGGGAAGAAGGCGCCCTATCGTTATCTGCGACCGAATATCCAGATGGGCTCCTTCGCCTACGGTGGGAGCGACCCGCACATCCAGGTGCGGGAAGTGGCGCTTACCGCGTTGCCCAAAGGCTCCGAAGTCGAGGTGAAGTGCCGCGGCGGCTGCCCCTTCCAGTCGAAGGGGCCGATGCGAATCCGACGGTCGGGCGGCAAAGTGGTCGTCGCCCACGGCTTCCGGGTCGAGATCGGCGCCGAGGTCGAAGTCCGGGTGACGAAGCCGGACTGGATCGGCAAAGCGAAGATCTTCCGCTTCCCTGCAGGGAAACCTCGCAAGGATCTCGAACGCTGTATCGCACCCGGCGGGGCGCTGAGACCTTGTGCGTAAGCGCCGGCTGGCCCTCCTGACGCTCTGCATCCTCCTGTTTCTGATCGTCGTGGTGACGGCCTTCCTCGTTGAATCGGACGAGGAGGAGGGGCCCAGGATTCGCGCCGCCGGCGAGACCGCCCTCGGACCGGTCAAATACCACCGGCAGAAGAGCCCCGCAGGTTCGGACTCGCGGCAGAAGTCGTCGGGATCGACCCGGCCCGCGCCGGAGCCCGGAACCGGTGAAGAAGAACCACCGCCCGAAGAACCGGTAGACCCGGAAGAAGCGCCTCCGGAACCAGAAGAAGAGCCGGAACCGAAGCCTCCACCGGAAAAGCCGCCTGAACAGCGGTAGGCATCCGGAGCGCTTCTCCGACGCCGGGGGTTAGGTGTCGCGGGCTTCCTCGCGCCAGCACTGGCCTCCGTCTAGGTCGCATCCCGATCACATCAGCGCCGCAATCCCATTAGCCACGCGGAGGACCCTCATCCTTTCAAGCCGAAGATCGCGGGGTTCAATTACTTTGGGCGCAGTCGCTGCTTCCTCTAGGCGCTGGGGTTGTCCGGGCGTGGACAGAGCCTCCCTCCAAATCCGCCCCTGCGCCGACATCGGTTCGAGGCTGGACAGGTGCCGCTTGCATCGAGAAAACTTCGTCGGGCGAATGCTCGCTCGCGCTTGCGCCGCCGACCGGGCTGTCAGCCGATCTTCTCGACCAGCTCGACGATGATGCCCTCGGGGCCGCGGACGTAGCAGAGGAGATAGGTGTCTTTGTAGTTCTCCACCTCGCCGACCAGCTTGGTGCCGCGGGCTTGGAGGTCGGCGACGGCGGTGTTGAGGTCGTCGACGATGAATGAGAGGTGGCGGATGCCCGGCGCGTTTGATGGCGCCTGACTGTCGCCGTCAGGGCTCGGCGGCGAGAGGAATTTCGACAGCTCGACTTCGGCGTGACCGTCCGGGGTTCGCAGCATCACCACTTCCGCGCGGACGTCGTCGAGCCCGATGAGCCGGCCTACGTAGTCCCCTTCGACCTGGCCTTCGCCAAGCAGCTCCAGTCCGAGCTGAACGAAGAACTCCGTTGCCGCCGGGAGATCCTCGACCACCATTCCCACATGCGCCATGCCCTGGATCGTCATGGGGCCGATGGTCTCACTTCGGTCGCGTCGGCGCTGCTCGAGGCTAATCCCGCGGTTGATGGACGAGCCGATCGGCCGCGTGCAGGTACCAGAAGGGCATTCGCTCCGCCTCCTTCGCAATTCCCCGGCGGGCGGAGGCCTCGCGGGCGAGAGACGACAGGGCGGCGCTGGACGCACCCGCCGCCTGGAAATCGAAGGCCGACAGCGCGATCGCCATCCCGGTCAATATCTGTGCGGCCGACTTGTCTCCCACCACTCGCAGGAGAGTTGGGAGCGCGTTCAGCTCCTCGAGGGTCTCGCGAACCTCGAGCACTGCCGGGGCGACGTGCTGCAGATGCAGCGCGCGTGAGGCGGCATTCAGCTCGTCGCTTGGAACGTCGTTGAGATCGTCGGCCACGCCGGAGACGGCGGCCTGGAACCGGGTCCGGGCGTCGGCGAGCCGATCGCGGACGTCGAGGATGACGTCCATGTCGGCATCGGGAAAGGCGGGGAGGCTCGCGAGCACGTGGTTGGCGAAGGCTCCTTCGGCGACGTTCGGGCGCAGCATCGGGCGCAGGATGAAGCGATCTATCTGATCCGACGACGCAAAGACCGGGACTGCCTTCGTGGCGATGACGTGGAGCTGTCGCTGCACCTCGAGTTCCAGCTGGGAATCGGCCATCTGATCGGGATCCAGATAGATCCAGCTGCCGGGGTTTCCACCTTCTTCGGCGACTTCTCTTTTCTCTTCGCGCCAGGAGTCCCTGATCGCCGACCACAGCGCCGACCCCTTGATCGCCCGCCTGAGCTTCTCTGGCAGCTCTTCCGGCATCGCTCCGGGTTCGGGCCAGAAGCTGAGCACCCCGCGTTCCTTGGCGAGCCACAGCTCCGGGGCCAGACGCTCCAGTGGGCGGGTATTCGGACTGGGAGACTCCCAGTCGACCAGGTGCCCCTCCGCATCCAGGGTCCAGGGCGTGGACCACTGGATATCCATCGCGTCCGCCGTCACCTCGTCGGCGTAGAGAAGAGCGGCCTTCGCGGCGCGGACCAGGTCGTCCTGAGGGCGCTCGGGCCAGCCAAAGGCGAAGGCGGAGACAGTCACACCCGAAGCCTCGCATGAGAGGGTTGCACTCGGATTGAACGACGGAGCGATGGGAGGGTCGATGAGCTTGAGGCGAAAGTGGCGGACCAAGGTGAGGTTCACGACGTGCGCCGCGATGCTGTGCCTGCTCGCGCTCGCCGCCGGCGCCTCCGCCGCCAGGGCCGACGGCATCGTGCCGGTCGAAGGCGGCTGGGTGGCGACCACCTCGGCCGGCCTGCCGGTCAGCTTCGAAGTGAGGGAAGGCAAGGTGCTCAACGCCCACTTCCGCTTCAAGTGGGGCTTCTGCGGCACCTACGAATCCCACCTCCCCAACAGCAACCCGATCGACGCCAACGGGCACTGGAGCTTCCTCGACCCGAGGGGCCAGACGATCGAGGGGACGTTCGTCGCCCCGGACCGGGTCGAAGGCACGGTGGTCGCGGTCGAACGGGAGCTGCCGGGCTGCCCCCGCACCCAGGCCACCTTCGTCGCCGCCCCCGGCGAAGTGCCGCGGCTCGAGCCCCAGGTGTTCGCGGTGCAGAACGCGAACACCGGCCAGCTCGTCAAGCGCCCGGGCGAAATCGTCCTCGGCAAGCACGGCTCCTTCACCTTCTACGACCTCAAGTGGCGGAGCTTCGGCCAGCGCAGGGCCTACGCGACCGGAATGGCCGTGATCCGCAGGGGCAAGCGCAGGTGGGACCCGCGGGTCTCGGTGCGGCTCAGCTCCCTGATCGAAGACGGGCCCGACCGGCGGATCTACTCGATCGTCCACTACGTCCTGCACGGAGCCGTTCCTCGCGGCTTCCCCCGCCGCAGCTTCCAGTTCGTGGGCTGACCTAGCCCGGCCGCCGCGCTTTCCCGCATTGCTGAATACCACCCGCTGGAGACCCCACATTGGGGAGGCGACGCCCCTTCCAGGCGGAGAAGATCGGTGCGAAATCTCAGAGCCAGGGGGAAGCGGATGAGGAAGTTCTCGGTTTGCGCGATGGTCGTCGGTGTTGGGTTGGCGCTGGTGGTGGTGGCCAGCGCCCTGGCCAAGCCGCAGGTGATCCGGGTCGGCAATCTCGTCTTCAGGGACAACGGCGGGATCTCGCCGATCAAGCTGCCCAGGCACGAGCAGGCGCCGACCTCGGCCAACCTCAAGGGTCAGATCGAAACCAAGGACGGCACCCATCCGCCCGCGATCAAGAGCGTGGTCGCCAACTTCGACAAGAACATCCAGGTGAACGCCAAGGGTCTGCCGGTCTGCAGGGAGGACCAGCTGGTGGCGCGCTCCAGCGCCGCGGCGAAGGATGCCTGCGGCGACGCGATCGTCGGCTTCGGCAAGGCCGAGGTCGAAGTCGCCTTCCCCGAACAGAAGCCGATCATGGCCCAGGGGCCCGTCTACTTCTTCAACGGCGGCGTCCACGGCCGCACCACCCGCCTCTTCATCCACACCTACGTCAACGTCCCGGCGCCGACCGCCGTCGTCGCCACGGTCACGCTGACGAAGACCCCCGGCGACAAATACGGCATCCATGCCGTCGCGCAGATCCCGGCGATCGCCGGCGGCGCCGGCTCCGTCACCGGATACAAGCTCAAGGTCGGCCGCACCTTCACCTACAAGGGCAGGAAGGAGAGCTACCTGACCGCCAGCTGCCCGACCGGGCTCTACTACGCGGAAGCCGAAGTGGCTTTCAGCGACGCGACCGCGCTGAAGGTCACCCACATCCTGCCCTGCACCCCGATCGACTAGTCGCCGTGCCGGCCATGCACGGGGAGGAGTGGACCGAAGACGAGGAGAACGTCAGCCGCTACCTCGGGCGGGCTGACGGGTTCCCGCACCGTGCCGAGGGGGAGGGCGTCCTGCTCGAACAGGTGCCCAGCGACGCCCTGCGCGTCCTCGACCTGGGTACGGGCGACGGCCGCCTGCTGGGGCTGCTGCAGGCGGACCGGCCGCAGATGCTCGGGGTGGGGCTCGACTTCTCCAGGCTGATGCTGGCGGTGGCCCGCCAGCGCTTCATCGCCGACGGTCGCATCGAGCTGGCCGAGCACGACCTCACCGAGCCGCTGCCCAAGGGCGAGCGGTTCGACGCGATCGTCTCCTCGTTCGCGATCCACCACCTCGAGCACGGGCGCAAGCGCTCGCTGTACGGGGAGGCGTTCGAGCTGCTGGAACCGGGCGGTGTCTTCGCCAACTTCGAGCACGTCGCCTCGCCGAGCCGGCGCCTCCACCTGGCCTTCTTCGCCGCGATCGACGAACCGATCGAGAACGAGGATCCGTCGGACCGCCTGCTCGACGTGGAGACGCAGCTCCAGTGGCTGCGGGAGATCGGCTTCGAGGACGTCGACTGCTACTGGAAGTGGCTGGAGATGGCGCTGCTCGTCGCCATCAAGCCCGGAGAGCGCGATTGAGGTTTTCGAAGCACACGGTCCAGCCGCTTTCGTGGTCGATGACCGATTCCTGGTCCCGCAGGCCGCTGTGGGTCATGCGCACCGTGGTCACGCCCTCGGCCTCCTCGAACTCGAGCTCGATCAGCGTCTCCCGTGCGTCGTCGCTGTCCCAGGTCCAGGTGAACGCCAGGCGGCGCGGCGGCTCGATCACGGTGTAGTGACCGCCGCCGCCGTGCTCGGCGCCCGCGACGGGGTCGCGCATGACCACCCGCACGTCGCCGCCGAGGCGCAGGTCGACCTGCGCCTCGGGGGTCTCCCAGCCGGGCTGGCCGTAGAACCAGCGGCGCAGCACCTCCTCGCTGGTCCAGGCGTCGAAGACCGCCTGGGCGGGGGCCTGGAAGCTGCGCTCGATCAGAAGCGTCTGGCCGCTCATCGGTCCCGCTCCTCGCGGCGGCGCAGGTGCACGGCGATCCAGGCCCGCGCCACCACCACCGTGCCGGGACCGGCCAGCCAGGGCAGGAGCTCCTCCACCGGCATCCCGCCGACGTGCCCGAGCGGGATCACGTGCTGCTCGATCCGCGCTGCGAGGCGGCTGCGTCCGAGAGGGCGTGCTCGAAATCGGTGGCCTCCCCGTATTCGTCGTGGAGGTTCCACCACACGTACGCCTGGGTCTGCGGGTAGCCCTCGGGCGAGTCCTCCCACTGCTCCTGGCGCCCGAGCGGGGTGACGTCGAGATAGGACCAGATGCTCCCCAGCGCCTCGTCGCCGCGCTTGTCGGTGAAGTAGGTGCGGAAGACCCGGTCCTCGTCGTCGCGATAGAAGACGTTGGTCCCGTGCCATTCGTCGACCCCGAAGTCGGCGTCGAACTCGTCGGTGAGCGTGTACCAGGGCATCTCCCAGCCCATCCGCGCCCGGTAGCGCTCGATATCGGCCTGGGGCGCGCGGGAGACGTGCGCGAAGGTGGTGTCCCGCGCGTTCAGGTGCGCCAGGTTGGCGACTTCGTCGGCCATGAACGAGCAGCCGCGGCAGCCGCTCTCGGGCCAGTCGGCCACGCCGGGCTCGAAGAAGAAGCGGTAGACGATCAGCTGGCGCCGCCCCTCGAACAGGTCGAGCAGGCCCGCCGGCCCGTCTGGCCCCTCGAAGCGGTACTCCTTCTCCACCGCCATCCTCGGCATCCGGCGCCGCTCGGCGGCCAGCGCGTCGCGGGCCCGGGTCAGCTCCTTCTCCTTGACGAGCAGCTCCTCGCGGGCGGCCCGCCACTCCTGCGGCGAGACGATCGGCGGCATCTTCATCGCGGTTCCTCCTTCAGGTAGTCGTCGACGACGTCGAACAGGCGCTCCCAGAGGGCGCGCTGGCGATCCATCCACTCGGCCGCCTCGTCGAGCACGCCGGGGTCGAGCGAGAGCCGGTGGGTGCGGCCTTCGACGACCCGGGTGACGACGCCCGTCTCCTCCAGCACCTTCAGGTGCTTGGAGATCGCGGGCTTGGACACGTCGAAGCCGCGGGTGACTTCGCCGACGGTCGCCGGTCCGACGGCGAGCCGTTCGACGATCCCGCGGCGGATCGGGTGCGAGAGGGCCTTGAATGAATCGTTAACCATTTGGTGAACTATAGCCGAGACGTACGAGCGGCTCGACGACCGTCGCTTCGGCTCGGGCTAGCGGGAGTGGTCTCGATTGAGGAGACCGGTTGCAGCCGCGATCACCGCAGTCGCCAGCGCGTAGCCGCAGATCGACAGGAAGAACGCCACCCAGACCGCGACGCCTCCGGCGATCCAGGCGCTCCGCTGACCGAGATCGAGGATCGGCACGGTGGATTCGATCGAATACAGGAGCGGACTGAAATCAGGATGTGGGGAGTCCTTGGGACTGAACGAAGCCTCCTCCAGCTTGAATGCCAAGGCGCCCAGGAGGGTCAGTGCCACCAGCCAGATGCCCGCTAGCCAGTTTCGGTAGCCATAGCCGATCGTTCCCCCGAGCAGGTCCTGCCATAGCCCTCGCGGCTCGAATCTGCGGAACTGGCGGCGGGCGTGACGCTCTCCGGCAATTAACACCTTTCGCGCCTCCGCGGCACGCCCCAGCCGGCGAAAAGCGTCTGCCAGTTCGCTGTACACGTCGGGCAGGTAGGGGCTTGAGGGCGAGTCGCAGATCCACGTCAGCCGCTGGGAGGCATCCAGGGGTTCCCTGAGGTCGTAGTGAAAGCCGTTCAGCAGCAGATGCTGGGGGCGCCGACCGACGAACCGTCCCTCCGCCGCGTCCCAGTAGGTGCGCACCGTCGCGTTACGCAGGTCGACGTTCCCCATCACGCTGATGGGGGCGAGAAGAAGCTCGTCTACGTCGGCGGTCCCAAGGTCGAGCGCTCTCCCGCTCTCCCGCGGGTCGATGACGATCCCGACAAACGCCAGCTGAAATCCGACACGAGCCCCCGACATTTCGACATTGCCGTAACAGCGAAGTCGATTGGCCTGCATTCCGCGGGCGATGGAAACGCTCTCGGCGAAAACGGCGTTCGGGCCTTTGGTCGCTTCGAGGGTGGCATCCACCAGTTCGAGACGCCCTCCGATCACGGCGTGGAGCAGGCGGAACTCACCGCTGACGCGCAGGCTCCGGCATAGGAGGTCGGCCTTAACCTCGACCTTGTCCAGCGAAAGAGCATCGTCATCCGGACCCCGTCCTTCGCAGCGCGCGCCGTCGAAGGAGACCTGGCCGTTGACGACGGCTCCGACCATCCGGAACTCCCCGATGGAGTGGAGGTTTGCACAGGCGACACTGCCCCCGACCTCCATTCCGTCGGCGTTCACGGTGCACGCGTCCGGCCCGTCCTCCCTGCGGTATTCGAGGCGGGCTCCACCGAATGACAGCTGCACGCCGATGCGGGCCCCCGTGAGGCGTATTTCGCCGAACGACCTCGAGTCCTCGAGATAGAGGCCGCCTTCGATGTTGCTCCGTTCCAAACCGAGCGTCATGACGCTCGGTTTTGTGCCCCTGACTTCGAGGGTCGATTCACTCATGTCGAACTGACCACTAACGCGGCAGCCGGTGAAGCTGATCTCGCCTTTCGACTCGATTTCGAAAGCCTGAACGCTGCCCTCTATCTGGCAGCTCTCAGCGCCGAGAGAGCGGACCGCTGGCCCGGCCGGGCGCAGGCGGGTTTTGGAGAGCGAAAGCATTCCGTCGATCGTCGCCCCCATCAGGCGCAGCTCGCCATGGACTGCGGTTCTGTCCATGAACATGCCGTCGCCGACCCGGATCCCGTCAAGACTGACTGCGTCCTGCGAGCGGCTCGCCTCGCCGACGTCCAGCTGACCGTCCCGCATGCCGAACTGCCCACCGATCTGGGCTCCCAGCATCCGAATCTCGCCCCAGGTCTTAAGGCGTCCGAATGCAAGGCTCCCACCGACCTTCATCCGATCCGCGTCGAGGGCTATGCCGTGATCGCCTCCGGCCTCGAGGCTCCCTTCGACGATCGAAAACTGCCCCCCGACGCTGGCCCCGTTCATGCGAATCGCGCCCGATGAGCGCAGTCGCAAGCAGAAGAAGTCCGAGGTCACGGAGAGGCCGTTGGCGATCAGCGCGTTGCCCCACGTCCCGTCTGCTCGCTTGGCCTGTAGATGGGCGTCCAGCAACGTCAGCTGAGATCCGAAGCTGGCGCCGGCGAAGCGAACCTCGCCGTCGCACCGGATCTGGTTGCAGTTGGCGCTCCCGCCTACCTGCAGCCTGTCGGCTTTGAGGGTCGTGCCATGCCCTTCGTCTGCCGTCAAAGTGGCGGACCACAACAGCAGCGGCCCCCCGATGCGGCAGCCGATCATCGTGATTTCGCCAACGGACTCGAGCCGCTGGAGCATGGCGCCCCCGGAAATTTCGGCTTCGTTCAGGATTAGTGCGGGGCGCTGGGCTGCCACCCGCGAACCGCGTGATTCCACCCGCGAACCGACCATCGCCAGCGGGCCGCCCACGGTGGCGCGCCCGAGATCGATGCTGTTGCGAAACCGTGAGCCCGAGAGGATCAGGTTGCGCTCGACCTCGAGCTGAGGCGCCCACAGCAGCTCTTCGAAATCGCAGTTCAGAAGGGTGAGCTCGGGGACCGTGGCGTGGGTCATGTTGACGACTCCGTCGAAGGTGCAGTTTTCGAAATGGACCTGCATTCCGATGCGGCAGAAGGCAAGGTCGACCATCCCCTCGACGTGGATGGAGCGAAGCCATAGGCGATCAGAACTGCTCGCTTCGCTTCGAAGCACCGCACGTAAGGCCGAGGCTTCCACCCTGCGCTTGGGCGCCTCGGGGTCCGCGGGGCCGAGCCGTTTACCGTCGCGGAGCGCGCGGCGCAGGTCCAGCAGGGCGCCAGCCTTCATCTCTTCCACATTTACTTCTCCCGTTTAATGAAGATGTATCGCGCAACCTAACGTCTCGAGAGGACCCGCCAGGAAAGCGCGGCTGGCCGGCGAACCTGATGCCGGTGTACGGGATCGACTCAGAGCGTCTGGAGAAGCTCGCCGAAGCGCTGGCGCTGTTCTTCTACCTGCTCATGTTCATGGCCCTGGTCACGGCCCTCGCCGGTTCGGCCGGCTCCGGGTTCCTGCTCCTGGTGATCGGTTCCTGTGCCCACGTCGCCCGCGCGGCGCTGGTCGAATTCGTCGATCGCGAGGAGCGCCCGCGCGATCAGCGCCCGAGCCCGGAGCGTCCCGAGCGTCCGGCGCGCACGGACCGCGAGGCCGAGCGCAGGCGCAGCGCCCGCCGCGCCGTCGCCTGAGCGCCGCCCGGGCCATAGGCACGGAGGACGATCCGGGCGCTGAGCCGGACCGGGGAGGGGCTGGACTCGAGCAGGCGGCGGAGCCTGTGCGGGACGCGGATCCGCAGCCGATGGATGCCGGCCGCGTAGCCGGCGCGGGGAGCGAGGCGGAGCCCGGCGCTGCCCGACCCGCCCGGCCCACGGACCCGGAAGCGCCCGTGGGCGACGATCCGGCAGGAGCTGTCGCAGCTGGCCCAGACCAGGAGCCGACCGCCGTGCAGAGCGCGGCGGACCCGGGTGATCGCCAGCCGCAGCGCTGGCGCGGCCGGCGCTGGGCTCGCTCCGGGCTCCGGCCTCGGGCCTCCCGGAGCGGGCAGCGGGTCCGCCGACGGCGCGGGGCCGGGGCTCGCCGGCGCCGCCGCTTCGTGCGCGGTCCAGGCGTAGGCGACGCTGGTGCTGGCGCCCTGCAGGTCGTTCTGGGGCGCTCCGCTCTCCGGCAGCGTCGCGACGAACTCGTAGGTGCGCGACTGGCCCGGCTCCAGCAGGCCCGCCTCGCGGGCCGGCATCGTCGCCAGCGGGCCGGAGTAGACGACGACCGGCTCGCCAGGGTCGCTGACGTCGGCGATCCGCAGCGAGAGCTGTTCGGAAAGCCGGCCGCCGCCGGTGCCGCCGACGTCTTCGACGTCGTGCCGGGAGACCGTCAGCTCACCCGGCAGCGTGCCGGTGTCGGCGATCTCGACGGTGCCGCTGACGCTGTCGCCGGGGCCGATCGCGGCGGCGCTGAAGATCGGCATCCCGTCGCGGGAGCTGGCGAAGCCGAAGCTGCCCTCGGCGCTGACGGCGCTCGCCTGCGCTCCCGGCGGTTCGCCACGGCCGAGGACGGCCGCGGTGGCGCTGCCGGCGAGGGCGAGGAAGACGAGGAGCGAGATCGCCCGCACCTCAGAACTCCTTGTCGACGGGTCCCGACTCGGTCGCCGGCGCCGTCGACATCGCGTTGGCGGCGCGGTCGTAGGGGGTCGCGGTCGGGGTCCAGACCGCGGTGCCGGTGCCGCCCGCCGTGCCGCGGGCGGGGTCGACGACGATCGTCGAGCCGTAGGTGCCGAGCACGACCGTCAGCGTGCTGCCGCTCATCGACATCGTCGAGGGCGTGCCGCTGGCGCCGAAGCGGACGTTGCCGCCGAGCAGGCCGGCGACGTAGTCGCTGCGGCCGAGGTCGACGGAGCCGAGCGGCAGCGCCGCCGTGTTTGCCGCGTTGTAGATCTGGACCGTGTCGTTGCCGGTCGGCAGGGCGAGGATGCCGTTGTCGAGGAGCCGCACGACGACGTTGGTCGCGCCGCCGTTCCAGCCGGCGAGGATCGATTCCGGCTCGACCGGCTCGCTGAAGGTGAGGACCAGCGAATCGCCCTGCTCGGCGAGGCCGTTGGTGCCGGCGTTGGTGGTCTGCACGTCGCTCGCCAGGGGTGCCGTGTTGTCGACCGTCGCCGAGCCGGTGAGGGTGTTGGCATTGGCTGCGTTGTCGGTCGCGGTGACGGTGAAGCTCCTGGCGCCCGCGGCAAGGACGGCGCTGGCCGTGAGAGCGGCGCTGCGGTAGCCGTAGGAGACGCCGCCGGCGCTGAAGGAGCCGGCGCTGAGCGCCACCGCGGCCGCGCCGGCGGTGAAGTTGGAGACGTCGGCATTGACGCCCGCGAGGCCGCTCGCCGGGCTGCCGGTGTCGGCGGCGACGTTGGCGTAGACGAAATAGGAGCCGCCCTGCTTGAGGAAGCCGGTGGCGCCGCCGACGGTCTTGCACAGCACGGCCGCCTTCACCTGCGGGGCGCGGAAGTCACTGGCGGCGACGACGCTGTTGCCGGCGCTTTCCGTGCCGGCGGCGAAGGCGGCGAAGGTCGCCGGCACCGCCACCAGGGCGATCGCGCCGATCGCCAGTCCCGCGGCCACGGACATCAGCCGCCTAGGGCGCGCCACGGGTCGCCCCCTCCACCGGCCGCCAGATCCGCGCCAGCTCGTCGAGGCCGAGCAGCAGCAGCGGCACCACCAGGAACAGCGCCAGGCCCAGCGGGGTGTGGGTGAGCACGGCGGCGTGGCCAACCCACGGCACCGTGTAGGCGACGCGCCCGAGCTCGCCGCCGGCCGCGATCCGCCAGTGCTCGGTGGCGTTGTTGGCGTCGCCCTGGGTGACGAACCAGAGGTGCGAGCCCTGGCGGCGGATGCTCCGCACCCGGTGGGTGATCAGCCGGCTCTGGTCTTCGGGGTCGCGGAAGGTGACGACGTCGCCGACCCGCGCCGCGGTGGGGGAGATCCGTTCGTCGACGACGACGTCGCCGGCGGCGATCGTCGGTTCCATGCTGCCGGTCAGCACCGTGTGCGGCCGGGCGCCGAAGGCGAGCGGGCCCGCGATCGCCAGCGCCAGCAAAACGGCGACGGCCAGCGCCGCCCAGACGATCCCGCGCTCGAGCTGGCGCGGGATCGGCGTCGTCCGGGTGCGCGCGAGCATCGCTCTCCCGCCTCGGCGGTCCGCCGGCCTACTGGTTCCGTGCCTCCCAGCGGATGACGTGGGTGCCGGTCGTCTTGCCCTGGGCGGAGTCGGGAGCGCTCGCCGACAGCGTCGCCGTCACCCGGTAGACGACGGCGTCGTTGGTCGCCCATTTGGTCGCGACCGTGCCCGGGTAGTCAGCGACCCCGGTCGCGTAGCTGCCGTGTTCGGCGGCGAAGCTGCTCAGCGTGCCTTCGAACAGCGCTCCGCCGGAGTCCGGCGTGAAGCCGGTGCAGCTGGGGAAGGACGGGCTGGCCTGGGTCCCCGGCTCGATTTTGAGCGTGACGTTGGGCCCGAGTTCGCCGATCGTGCTCGGCGTGTAGATCTTCACGTCGGCGTTGAGCGAGCCCGCGTAGGTGACTTTGATGCAGGACGTCTGGCTGTCGCCCGGTTTCGCCGCCGTGAGCGAGTAGAGCGCCGAGCCGGCGTCGTTGTCGGAAAGCGTCACGGTCCCCGCCGTGACCACGTTGCCGGGATTGTCGGTCTGGCTGGAGAATGCCGAGAACACGCCGGCCCCGGCGATGCAGGCGAGCACCCCGAGGACGACCAGAGTGCGGAGGATCTTCGTTCGGTTGCTCATTTCGACCTCTCTTCGGCCAGGGGCCGTGGGTGGCTGATGAGATCGAGATCGCCCGAACGGTGGAGTTTCTTGAGTATCCCAATACTTTTGTTTATTCGTGTGGGAACTCATACTTCGCCCACCTGGCGCCTACCGCCAGATGGCAGCCGAGAGCCCTGGACGGGGCGGCCGCGCTCAGGCCGCCCGGGGCGCGGCCGGGCGCCGCGCGCACCAGAGGGCGAAGAGGCCGACGGCCAGTACGGCGCCGGCCCAGTGGAGCCCGACGAGGACGGCCAGCAGACTCGGCAGACCGGCGAGGACGGCGCCGGCGAGAGTCGGCCCCAGCGGCAGCCCGAGCACGCGCGCGGTGAAGGCGGCGCAGAGCATCCAGGAGGCCGGGCCGGCGATCCAGCCCCAAACGACGAAGAAGTCGTGGGGGAGGGCCAGCCCGAGGGCGAGCGAGAGAACGGCGACGGCGAGCAGCTGCAGCAGGGCGGCGCGCCAGAGGATCCGGGTATCCATGCCCGGACGAGGCTATTCGACGATGATTTTGCCGTGCATCAGGGGGTGGATTTCGCAGTGGTAGGCGAAGGTCCCCTTCTGCGCGAAGCGGACCACGACCGACTTGCCCGGCCTGATCAGGCCGGTGTCGAAGCTGCCGTCGCGGGTCGCCGTGTGCGTCACCTTGCTCGAGTTGACGAAGGTGACGCCGGTGCCCTTGCCGACCCGCAGCGTCGGCGGATGGAAGGCGAAGTTGGCGATGTCGACGCTGGCGGCCTTGCTGGCCCGGGCCGTGTCCCCGGCCGAGGCGGTTCCGCCCCAGGGAGCGAACAGGGCAAGCGCGAGCGCCGCCGGGAGCAGCGCCGCGAATCTTCCAGGTCGTCGGGTCCCGCGCGTCGTCGTCATGCCCGGAAATACGGTGGTTCCCTTGCCAGGGTTCAAACCTCGTTCATAATCGGAGGCCGGTCCGGGCGGTTAGCTCAGTTGGGAGAGCACTTCCCTTACAAGGAAGGGGTCACTGGTTCGAGCCCAGTACCGCCCATCTCTCAAGGCAGCGCATCGATGTCTCCTGTCGCGGGTTTTGAGGGACATGGGGAGATGGAGCTCGATCGCGATCGCGTCGCTGGTCATCTCGCTGGCCGCGCCGCTGGCTCCGGCCGGGGCGAGATCGCCGACGCCTCCCGAGCCGGTCCCGCGCGACGCGGGCGTGCCGGGTGGCTACCAGGGGCACGTGAAGACCGAAACCTTCCCGTCGCTGGCGCATCCGGGGCGGTTCCCCCTCTCCTTCACCTTCGCCGGCGGCGAGGTGCGGCGGCTGCAGACGACGCTGCCGCTGGTCTGCGGCGAGAAGGAACTCGACGAAGCACCGGTCGTCTTCGACTACGAGTTCGGCACCCAGGGCACGGTGGGAAGCGTGTCTCCCGGCGGGGTCTTCAAGGTGGTCGAGCGGGCTCAGGTCGCGGCCGTGGAAGCGCCCACCGGCAGTGCCAGCGTCCGGGTCGTGATCCACGGCTGGTTCGACGGCCCCGAGGCCCGGGGCGACTACAGGTTCATCTCCACCGACGGCAGCAACTGCCGCGCCGCCGGCCGCTGGTCCGTCGCCCACGTCGGCGGCTAGCCGCTCCCGCCTACTGCAGGGCGAAGACGACGTGGACGGTCGCGGTGACCGTCGAGGTGCCGGGCTTGGTCGGCGGCGGCGTGGCCGTGCAGCGCCCGGCTCGCTTGACCGCGACCGGCGCCGCCGAGGCCCCGCAGTCGCGGACGGCGGGGAGGTCCTTGGAGGCGCTCTCGAACTGCTGCGAGACCTGCGGTTCGCCTTCGTCGATCGTCAGCGCCGGGCCGAGCACGGCGCCGGCTCGGGTCGCGAGCGCGGAAGCCCGCAGCTTCGCCTTGTCGAAGGCGGCGCCGAGGGCAGCGGCGAAGGCGGCTTCGGTGTCGCCGACGAAGTAGCTGGGGCCGCTGACGCCGGTGGCGCCGGCGGCGATCGCGGCGCTGACCAGCTCCCCGGCTTTGTCGGGCTGATGGAGGGTGACGCCGATGCCCTCGCTGGCGCGGTAGACGGGCTGCTTGCCACGGAAGGACTTGCGCACCGAGATGCGGCCGGTGGTGACGTCGCCCGCCGCCACGCCGGGGATCGTCTGCGCGGCCGCGATCACCGCGTTCAGCTTGGCCGACACCGCGCGCAGGGCCGCCCCGCGGGTACGCCGTTCCATGCTGACCGCGAAGCCGAGGCTGGCGCTGTCGTTCGGCACCTTCAGGGTCGCTTCGGCGGTGACCGAGACCGTGCGTTCGATCGCGGCACCGGCGCTCGCCGGCACCAGGAGGCCGAGCACGATCGCGGCGGTCGCGGCCAGAAGTGGGAGGCGTCGGCCCATCCCGTGCAGGCTACCCGTGGGGGCCGAGGTCAATCCGACGCGGGCGGCGAGAACCCGTCCGCCCGCCTCGGCTCAGGCGAACGCGCGCCAGGCGAGGACCGCCGCGACGACCAGCCCGATCAGCGCGATCGCCACCCGGAGCACGTCGCCGGAGACCCGCCGCGCCAGGTTGGCGCCGAGCCGCCCGCCGACCAGCGAGGAGACCATCAGGCAGACGGCGAAGCGCCAGTCGACGTCGGCGAGAACGGCGAAGGCGATCGCCGCCAGCAGGTTCGCGATCCCGGCGAGCAGGATCTTCAGCCCGTTCAGCCGCTGCATCGAGTCGGCGACGAAGAGGCCGAGCAGGCCCAGCAGGAGGATGCCGACGGCGGAGCCGAAGTAGGCCGCGTAGGCGCCGGAGAAGACGAGGCCGGCGGTGAGGAAGGGCGAGTGCTCGTCGCCGGCGTGGGAGATGCGCGGCGTCAGCCGCGGCTGGAACAGCAGCAGCAGGCAGGAGCCGGCGACGAGGGCCGGGACGATCGCCTCGAAGGTGTCGTTGGAGGTGATCAGCAGCAGCGCCGTCCCGGCGACCGCACCGACCAGCGTCGGCACGGCCAGCCGGGCGACCCGCTGGCGCTGTTCGCCGAGCAGGTCCGCGTAGCCGATCGCGCCGCCGGCGGCGCCGGGGATCAGGCCGACGGTGCTGGTCACGTTGGCCGAGAGCGGCGGCACTCCGAGCGCGATCAGGGTCGGGAAGGTGATCAGCGAGCCGGCGCCGGCGAGCGCGTTGGATGCCCCCGCCGCGGCCCCGGCCGCCGCGACGGCGAGCAGCTCGAGCACCGCTGGAGTATCGCGAAAGCCCGTTTACACACCTCAAACGCAGGCGACCCGCTCTGGGCGGGTCGCCTGCAAACTTCGGGAAGACCGATGGACTACGTCTACCCCTGGGCTCGCAGAGCGAGAATAACAGCGGCTCAGCGACGCCTCCGGCGGGAATCGAACCCGCTCTTCCCAGGGTGCGAGCCCAGGGGCCGGCGTCCACCGGCGGGGGCTGCCGCCGCTCGGAAGCGGCCCACTGAACGCTAAGGAGAGGAACTACACGCGTTACGCGCAGGAGTAAAGAATTTCCTAACGGAAGAAGCGCTGGCGCAGCCGTCGCCACGCTGAAGGCGGCCGCGGCTGGGTGCGCCGCCACTCCTCCTCGCTCGGCAGCCGGCCCGCCTTGCGGGCGGCGAGGACGCATTTGGTGTGGGCGTGGCGGCGGCGCGACATGTCGCCCTCGGGGGCGACCAGGACGTGCTCGGAGAGGGCCGGCAGGTGCTGGCCGCAGAGTGGGCAGCGGTAGGTCGCCGGCTTCGGGTTCTGCGCCGGTCGCAGCGACCACCAGCGAGGTCGCTCCTCGCTCATCCCCGGCTCAGGGGACGCCGGCCGGGAGCCGCGGAGTGACGGTGCCGCCGCGCTTGTGCTCGGCCTGGGTGACGACGTCGAAGAAGGCGTCGTTGCGGCCGCGCCGCACCCGCCGCGGGAGGGCGTCGTGGGCACGCCGGTGGCTGGCGCTGAGCGCGCGGAAGGCCGCTTCGTGGCTGCCGCTCCAGCGGATGCCGAAGATCTTCCGCACCCGCGGCGGCAGCGTGCCCTTGACGATCAGGTTCTGGGCGACGAGGTTGCCCCGCGCCGGCAGCGGCACCGGCTGCCTGAAGGCGACCAGCGGCGCCATCTCCAGCCCGTGGGGGGTCGCGCAGAGGTCGGGCGAGGCGAGCCGCTCGTCGAACCACGCCCTGAACTCCGGGTAGCTCCTGGGGACCGCGCTCGCCGGCAGCCCGAAGAGCTCGCCGAAGCGCACGTAGTCCTGCCAGAGCGCCTCCAGCTCGGCCGCGTCCAGCGGCCGCACCATCGCCTCGTACATCGCCCGCCCGGAGTCGGCGATCACCGCCAGCGTCCACAGCATCAGCTTCGGGTCGAAGGCCGAGTAGACGGCGCCGGCGGGGTGGGCCCCGGCGGCCTCCCCCAGCTCCCCCTCGATCCGCTCGTGCAGCCGGCGCACCGCGGCCAGCGCCTTATCGGCTTCGGCGCGCGTGCCGAGGAAGACGGTCTCCTGGATCTTGGCGGTGCGGGCCAGCCGCGTGAACGGCCAGTCGCCCGACTTCGTGCTCAGCATCGTGCCGGTGTAGGTGAGCGGTTCGAGGGCGCCGATCAGCAGTGCCCGCTGGCCGTAGAGCAGCCCAACCGAGCGCTCGCCGTGGACGCGCCGTGCCAGTGAGCGGCCGGGCGGAAAGTAGTAGTCGTCGCTGCGCATGGCCGTCTGGCCAGCGATGCTACTCGCGGTGCGCCCGGTTCAGGGCGACGAGGGCGGCGCCGGTGCCGCGCGGCTCGACCAGCCCGCGCAGGTCGTGGGCGGCGAAGATCTCGTCGAGTTCCTCGCGGGTCAGGGTCTCGCGCTCGAGCGCGGTGGCGGCGAGGTCGTCGAGGCACCTGCGGTTGGCCGCGAGCAGCGCCCGCGCCCGGCGGAAGGCCTCGCGGGCGAGGGTCATCGCGGCGAGGTCGACGTCGCGCCTGGTCTCGTCGGAGACGGCGTAGTCGCCGGTAGGCATCGCGATCGGCGGCGGGCCGTCGGCGTCGAGCGCGACCCCCATGCCGAACTCGGAGACCATCTGCTTGCAGACCATGTGCACGCGGGAGAGGTCGTCGGAGGCGCCGGAGTAGGACTCGCCCAGCACCTCTTCCTCGGCGGCGCGGCCGCCCAGCAGGGTGACCACCTCGTCGAGCAGCTCGTCGCGGGACTTCATGTAGCTGTCCTCCTGCGGCGAGTGGGCGACGAAGCCGAGCGCCGGGCCGCGCGGGACGATGCTGAGGATCTCCGGCGGGTCGAGGCCGAGCAGCTTGCGGCAGAGCGCGTGGCCGCCCTCGTGGTAGGCGACGATCCGGCGCTCCTTCTCGCTCAGGCGGCGTGCCTGCTGGGATCCGACCGACTGCCGCAGCAGCGCCTCGTCGAGGTCCTCGCGGCCCATCGACGAGCGCCCGGCGCGGCCGGCGATGATCGCCGCCTCGTTGAGCGCGTTGGCGAGCTGGGCGCCGGTCATCCCGGTCGTCTTGCGGGCGACGTCGGTGAGGTCGAGGTCGGCGGCCAGCGGCTTGCCCTTGGCGTGGGAGCGGAGGATCGCCTCGCGGCCGTTGCGGTCGGGCGGCGCGACCAGCACCTGACGGTCGAAGCGACCCGGTCGCAGCAGCGCTTTGTCGAGCTTGTCGACGTAGTTGGAGGCGGCGATCACGATCACCGTGCCGGGGTCTTTCTCGAAGCCGTCGAGCTCGACCAGCAGCTGGTTCAGGGCCTGCTCGCGCTCGCTGGAGCCGCCGTCGCCACCGCCGCCGCTGCGGGCGCCGCCGACGGCGTCGAGCTCGTCGATGAAGATCACCGCGCGCCCGGACTTGCGCGCCTCCTTGAAGAGGCGGCGGATGCGGGCGGCGCCGCGGCCGACGAACATCTCGACGAAGCTGGAGCCGGAGGCGGCGTAGAAGTCGACGCCGGCCTGGGCGGCAACCGCCCGCGCCAGCATCGTCTTGCCGGTCCCGGGGGGGCCGAAGAGCAGCACGCCGCGCGGGGGCTGGGCGCCGAGCGAGGCGAAGCGGTCGGGTTCGCGCAGCCACTCGGCCACGTCCATCAGCTCGTCTTTGGCCGCGTCGACCCCCTGCACTTCGTCCCAGAGGACCGGCTCGGTCTTGCTGGCCTTGACGGTTTCAGGCTTCGTCGTGCCGACCGTGCTGCGCATCAATTTGAAGAAGACGGCGAGCAGACAGGCGGAGAAGAAGACCCCGAAGACCGGATACCAGTTGAAAAAGAATTCCTGAATTTCTTGCGCCATCAGTGCAGTGTGGAGACAAAGGCGCGATAAACCCATCGCACATCCGTCCAAATCTGCACGAGGGGCTAAAGGTTCCGCCCGT
>Ga0157375_10000640_pt1 | contig 31052 bp, 22 predicted proteins | sample M35metaG_FD_115311 | JGI IMG/M metagenome (GOLD analysis project Ga0157375, IMG submission 115311) | Miscanthus rhizosphere microbial communities from Kellogg Biological Station, Michigan, USA - M3-5 metaG | ecosystem: Host-associated > Plants > Roots > Rhizosphere > Soil | place: USA: Michigan... | reverse complement strand
GTTTGTCGCCATGGCGTACATCATCGTCGTCAATCCGGCCATTCTGAAGGCGGCGGGGCTGCCGGTTGGGGCGAGCACGGTGGCGACGATCGTTGTCGCCGCGGTTGGGTCGATCCTGATGGGCATCTACGCGAAGCGGCCCATCGCCGTGGCGCCGTACATGGGCGAGAACGCGTTCATCGCGTATGGACTGGCGGCTCTCGGCATCACCTGGCAGCAGCGGCTCGGATCCGTCTTCGTCAGCGGCGTCCTGTTCCTGATCATCACCGTGATCGGATTGCGCGGGTGGCTGGCCAAGTCGATTTCGCAGAGTCTGAAGTTCAGTTTCGCCGCAGGCATCGGACTTTTTCTCGCCTTCATCGGATTGACCGAAACCGGCATCGTCGAAAGCGGGACCGGCGTCCCGGTGAAGATCGGCAATCTGCACAACCCGCAGGTGCTGCTGGCGATCGGCGGCTTCGTGGTCATGATGGCGCTGATGCGCTTGCGCGTGCGCGGCGCGATCCTGATCGGTATCGCTGCCACCGCGATCATCGGCATCCTCCTCGGCTATGGACATGCGCCGCTGGCAGTCTTCGCGATGCCGTTCGCCGGCGACTACAGCCTTGCGCCGATCGCGCTGCATCTCGATATCGCCGGCGTGTTGAAGCTGTCCTTCCTGCCGATCCTGCTGACGCTCTTTCTCATGAGTTTTCTCGACACGCTAGGAACGCTGGTCGGCGTCGGTGCGGCCGGCGGCATGCTCGATGCGCGCGGGGACTTTCCGGACATCGAGAAGCCGATGACCGTCGACGCGATCTCCTGTTGCCTCAGCGGCCTCCTCGGCACGTCGACCAGCGGCGCGTACATCGAGTCGGCGGTCGGCATCCGTGACGGCGCGCGGACGGGAGTGGCGGCGATCACGACCGGCCTGCTCTTCGCGCTGTCGCTCTTTTTCATTCCGCTGGTCGAGCCGCTGCAGGCGCTCCGCTTCGCCTACGGACCGGCGCTGATCGCCGTCGGCGCGCTGATGCTCGACTCGATCCGGCGCATCGACTTCGACGACCTCACCGAGCTCGTTCCCGCCTTCGCCACCATCGTGATGATGGTGTTCACGTACAACATCGCCAACGGACTGACGGCGGGTCTCGTGCTCTCTCCGATCATGAAGCTGCTGGCCGGACGGCCGCGCGAAATCGCCGGCGGATCGATCGTGCTGGCGGCGCTCTGCGCCATCTACTACGTCTTCGGCCTGCCGCACTGAGTGAAGCAGTGGATTAGTAGATTAGTAGATTAGTAGATCAGTGATCAGTGGATCAGTGGATCAGTGGATCAGTGGATCAGTGGATCAGTGGATCAGTCCTCGGTTAGTCGAACGACTTGACGCCGAAGCCCTCTGATCTACTGATCCACTAATCTACTAATCCACTAGCAAAAAAAAGCCCCGGCCAAAGCCGGGGCTTTCCGTTACAAACGATGGAACTGACGACTAGAAGCGCGCGCCGATCGCGTACAGGTACGTGCGCGGGAGCTGGTACTGACCGTTCTGCGCGAACGTGGTGGCCGTGCCGGTGGACTGACCGAATGCCGGTCCGAGCAGATAGTTGGCGTTCTGTCCCGCATTGCAGTTGGCGACCTGGTTCGACGGAAGCGTGCAGCGAATCGGAGACGCCGTGAACGGGTTGAACGGCTTCAGGTTGACGACTGAATTCGGATCGCCGGCGATCAGCTGCGTTCCGTTGTTCAGGCTCGTGTAGACCGTCGTGTTGCCGCTGATGTTGGCGTGGTGGTTCAACGCATTGCGCACTTCGGCCTTCGCGAAGAGAGCGAAGTTGTGAATGGGCAGCTCGTAGTTCAGAGCGATGTCCGTGGCGATGACGCTGTTCCAGCGGAAATCTCCGCGCGGGGAGAAGAAGTAAGTGACGGACGTCGGTCCGACCTGACCGACGCCGGCGGCAAGCGCGTACTGGCTGGCCGTATTGCGGGTGGACTGGTCAGGATAGATCGGCGTTCCGCCGTTGCTGCAGGCGGTGAGGCTGGTCGGAACGCTCAACGAAGCCGTCGGCTGCGTGCAGAGGTATTCCGGACGGATGGCCGTGGCCGCGGACGCTGAGAACGGCGAACCCGAGTCATAGCGCTCGATGAGGCCGAGGTTGAAATGACCGATGCGGGTGCCGAGGTCATACGTGGTCCACACACGCAGTTTGTGGCGCTGATCGGCGACGAGGTAGCCGACCGGAGCGTTCTGCGCGAAGTTCTGGAACTCCTTGAAGGCGACGCTCTGGCTGCCGAAGGTCACCGGGCCGGAGCCGCTGGTCTCACCTTCGATGTTGCCGCGCAGTTTCGAATAGGTGTAGTTGCCGCCCAGGCCGAAGCCGGCCGGGAGCTGGTACTGACCCTGGAACTGGGCGCCCCAGTACTTGCGGGTGGGGACGTCGGAGTTGCCGACGTGGGTGATGTTCGAACGGCCGCCGGTGACCGGATTGGTCACGACGGTGTCGCCGGCGACGACGAAGCCGGCGTAGAAATCGCGCCAGTCGCGGTTGATGTAATCGGCGCGGAGATAGCCTTTGCCGATCTGGGTGCCGGCGCCGAAGGTGAACTCGCGCATGTTCGGCGAGGTGACGCCCGAATTCACGAGGAGCGTGTTCAGCCCCGGGATGCTCGCGGCGATCGGAGTGCGGTTGGTGAAGCCGTTGTCGAGGAACCACTGGAACGCCTGCTGGAGAGCAGTGCGCGTGTCCTGGTAACCCGAGGTCGGTCCGCCATAGAGGAACGTGTACGAAGCCGGGTTGCCGGCCGCGGAAGCCGAGCCGGAGACCGTCTCGGCGAGACGGCCGACGTACGTGCCGTAGTTCGCGTCGAGGCGCAGACGGCCGTTGCCGAAGACGTCGTAGATCATGCCGAGGCGCGGGCTGACGGCGCTGTCCTTGGAGATGCCGTGGCCGGCGCTGTCGACGGCGTCATTCTTGTCGTAGCGGGCGCCGAGGTTGAAGGTGAGGTGCTGGTTGAGGTCCCACTTGTCGTTGAAGAACATCGACGTGGTCTTGAGGTTCGAGCCGAGCGACGCGAGCGCGATCGGGAACCACACGAAACGGTCGTTGTTGCCGAGCGCGATCTGCACGGTTCCATCCGGCAGCTGCTTCGGCGGGGTGGTCTGCGAGTTGTAGCGGAAGTCGGTCGGGGACTGATAGTTGTTGGAGAGGCGCTGTTCCGCCCAGTCGTCGTAGCCGGCCACCATGTTGTGGGTGCCCAGCGACTTCGTGCCGAGGAAGTAACGGCCCTTGATCTCCCACTCCTTGTTGTTGCGGAGCTCAGCGCCGCAGCTGCCGCAGAAGTACGGAGCGTTGGCAATGGCGCCGGTCACGACGTTGTCGAGGACCGGAGTTCCTTCGGCGAAATAGGAAGCCGAGGGAGCCTGATGGGCGGGGGTGTTGCCGCCGAAGCCGACGAACGAGAAGTACTTCTTCGCATAGTCACCTTCGACCAGGAAGTTGTTCGTGATGACGCCGTTGTAGTGCAGGGTCTTGAAGTTGTTCGGGTTCTTGACGCCGTCGGCGTTGATCGAGCGGATATCAAGGCAGCCGATCTGGCAGTTTTTGTTGGCCTGCACGTTGTTGGTCAGGTACGAACCGACGATCGAGTGCTTCTGCGTCAGGTTCGCGGTGACCTTGTACTCCTGGCGAGGCTGGCTCGTGTTGATCGTGTACGCGCCGATGGCCGGATTGGGAAGGCCGGTCGTCGCGATGGCGAGCAGGTTGGCCGAGGTCTGGAGCTTGGCCTGACGCCCGGCCACAAAGAACCACAGACGGTCGCGGATGATGCGTCCGCCAAGAGTCTCTTCATACGTATTGTTGGTGTGATCGGGCGGATCAGGCTGTGCGGAGTAGCTCTTTTCCGTCCACTTCGGATTGTCGATCGTGTCGCGGACGGATCCGCTGAACTCGTTGCCGCCCGACTTGGTGATCGCGGAGACCACGCCGCCGGTGAAGCGGCCGAACTCGGCCGAGATGCCGCCGGTGAGAACGGTCGTCTCCTGGATGGCGTCCTCGATGTAGAGGGCGTGCGGCTGGCCGCGGAGGTTCTCGTTCACGACGGCGCCGTTCACGAGGTAGAGGTTGTCGTACGACATGGCGCCGGAGATCGTGTTGCCGTTCACGCCGCCCGAGACGCCGGGCGAGAGTGCGGTCTGCGCGATCGGGCTGCGGCCCATCGGGAGGCGATTGACCGTCTCCTGCTTGTAGTTGACCTGGATCTGCGGGGTCTCCAGGACCGTGGCCTGATTGGCCGTGACCGTGATGGCCTCGCTGACGGCCGACATCTTCAGGTCGGCGTCGAGATGCTGTGTCTCGATGAGGCTGACCGTCGTGCTCTTCACGACGTCGGTCAGACCCGACAGCGAGAACGTCACCTTGTACTCACCCGGAGGCAGAGCGGAGAAGTTGTAGTCTCCATTCTCATTCGTCACCGTGGTGCGCGTTCCCTGGAGCTTCGGAGACGAGACCGTCACCGTGACGCCCGGGAGATTGGCTCCTGCTTGCGAGACCGTGCCGGTCAACGCCCCGGTCGTGCCCTGCGCGAATGCGCCGGCTGCAACCAGGAGCAGCAGGAAGAAACAGATCGTAAATCGTTGTAGCTTCATCGTTCCTCCTTGATTCCCCTCGTTAAAAGTTACGCGTGGACAGAAACCTGTGGACTGAGCTGCGTACTGCATGTGCTGAACCGATTTATGCAAACAGACCCTTGGACCTCAAGTCATTGAAAAGCCGTAATTTAGGTTCACAACTGGCGAATTTGGCAAGTACCGCGATTCAATGCTTTGAACAGCCGCACCGGTTGGCCGCATCGAACGGCTTCCAGTCCGGCGAGGCACCTGCCGCGCGGACTCTCTTCGTTATCGTCAACGGGAACCCCTGAACCTCGCTGCTGTGGCGGTGGACGGCCGCCGTTCACTGCTCTTTACCGGGAGTTTGCGCATCCTACGCGCCGACGCCGCACGTTGCAAGCAGGGTCTTGCGGAACGCCGCTACCTCGTCATCTGCCGGTATCGAATCCGATGCGGCTGATCGGCCTCGGCGCCCAACCGTTTGCGTTTGTCTTCCTCGTACTCGCTGTAGTTGCCGTCGAAGAAAACCACGCGGCTGTCGCCTTCGAAGGCCAGGATGTGCGTGGCCACGCGATCGAGGAACCAGCGGTCGTGCGAGATGACGATGGCGCAGCCGGCGAAGTTTTCAAGCGCTTCTTCCAGCGCGCGCATGGTGTTGACGTCGAGATCGTTGGTCGGCTCGTCGAGCAGCAGGACGTTCGCGCCCTCTTTGAGCATCTTGGCCAGATGCACGCGATTGCGCTCGCCGCCGGAGAGGATGCCTACTTTTTTCTGCTGATCGGAGCCGGAGAAGTTGAAGCGCGCCACGTACGCGCGTGAATTCATTTCGCGCGGTCCGAGGAGGACAAGCTCCGTTCCGCCGGTGATCTCTTCGAAGATGGTCTTGTCCGGATCGAGCGTGCGGTTCTGATCGATGTAGCCGAGCTTCACTGTCTCGCCGACGCGGATCGTGCCGGCGTCCGGCGGCTCCTGGCCGAGGATCATGCGGAAGAGCGTGGTCTTGCCTGCGCCGTTCGGACCGATCACGCCGACGATGCCGCCGGGCGGAAGTTTGAACTCCATCTCATCGATGAGCAGCGTGTCGCCGAATGCTTTGCGCACGTCGTCCGCTTCCACGACGATGCTGCCGAGGCGTGGCCCGGGCGGGATGTAGATTTCGAGATCCTGCACTTTCTCCTGCGTCTGCTGATTGAGCAGGTTCTCATACGAGGTGATGCGCGCTTTGCCTTTGGCGTGGCGCCCTTTCGGCGACATGCGGATCCACTCCAGCTCGCGCTCCAGCGTTTTCTGCCGCTGCGATTCCGACTTCTCTTCCTGCTGCAGGCGCGCCTGCTTCTGCTCCAGCCACGACGAGTAGTTGCCCTTGAACGGAATGCCGGCGCCGCGGTCGAGCTCCAGAATCCAGCCGGCCACGTTGTCGAGAAAGTAGCGGTCGTGCGTGACGGCGATGACGGTGCCGGGATATTGCTGCAGATGCTTTTCCAGCCACTCCACCGACTCGGCATCGAGATGGTTGGTGGGCTCGTCGAGCAGCAGGATGTCGGGCGATTGCAGCAGCAGACGGCAGAGCGCGACGCGCCGCTTTTCGCCGCCGGAAAGGATGCCGCAGAGCGTGTCGCCGGGCGGGCAGCGCAGCGCGTCCATGGCCATCTCCAGTTTGGAGTCGAGGTCCCAGGCGCCGGCGGCATCGAGCTTGTCCTGCACTTTGCCCTGGCGTTCCATGAGCTTGTCCATGTCGGCGTCGGGATCGCCGAAGGCGTTGTTGATCTCGTCGAATTCTTTGAGGAGATCGATGACCGGCTGCACGCCCTGCTCGACGATCTCGCGAACCGTTTTGGCTGGATCGAGCTGCGGCTCCTGTTCGAGGAAGCCGACGGTGTGGCCGGGGGAGAGCACGGTCTCGCCGATGAAGTCGCGGTCGGTGCCGGCCAGGATGCGCAGCAGCGACGACTTGCCCGATCCGTTCAGACCGATGACGCCGATCTTCGCGCCGTAGAAATAGGAGAGGTAGATGTCCTTGAGGACCTGCTTCTTTCCGTGGAACTTCGACACTCCGACCATCGAGTAGATGATCTTGTTTGGTTCGGTGTTGGTGGCCATAGGGGCGCGGATTGTAGTGGAAGAAACCGCCAGGAGACTCACGACTGGTGATCAGTCGTTGGAGTGAAGCTTCGAGACTTCGTTGACAGACTTCCAGACGTCGATGACAAACCCCGAGACATCGATGACAGACTTCTAGACGTCGATGACAAACCCCGAGACATCGATGACAGACTTCTAGACGTCGATGACAAACCCCGAGACATCGATGACAGACTCCTAGACTTCGATGACAAACTTCTAGACATCGATGACAAACTCCGAGACATCGATGACAGACTTCTAGACGTCGATGACAAATTCCGAGACATCGATGACAGACTTTTAGACTTCGTTGACAGACTTCAAGTCTGCGTTGACTGAATTTCAGTCACGACCGTCTTCTGGCAACGTCAAAAGAGAGTCATGGAGACCTGCCGGGGATCTACATAGCCGCGCGCGCGGTGGCCTGCTCCTCGAAACTCACCACCACCAGCGTTTGGTCATCCTCGGGTGGACGATTCCGCGTGAACTTGCGGATCGAGTTCAGGAGCGTCTTCTTGATGTCCTCGGCGTGCATGTGGCCGCAGGAGAGGATGGTTTTCTCGAAGCGCTCGAAGCCATACGGATCGCCGTCGTCGTCGATCGCTTCGATCAGGCCGTCGCTGTAAAGAATGAGGCGGTCGCCCGATTCGAAATCGACGCTGTGCTCGGTGAACGGCTCGCGGCGGCGCACGCCGAGGGGGAAACCCCACGACGACAGAGCCTCGAGGCGCTTCGTCGCGGCGCGGTAGACGTACGGGTCGAGATGGCCGGCCGAGGAGAAGCGGAGCGTTTGCGTTTCCGGATCGAGAAGGCCGAAGAAGAACGTCATCAGGATTCGCTTCGGCGCGGTGCGCATGACGATGTCGTTGAGCACGTTCATCACCGCGCGCGGCGACGGGTCGTAGCCGACCTGCACGAGCAGCGCGGACTTGGCCATGGCCATGACGATGCCGCTGGTCAGACCGTGGCCAGAGACGTCGCCGAAAGCGATGCCCATCTCGCCCGACGGCATCGGCAGAAAGTCGAAGTAGTCGCCGCCGATTTCCGTCGCGGCCCTGTAGTGCGACGCGAACTCCGCGCCGGACACCTCGGGTGCATCGACCGGCAGCAGCGCGGCTTGAATCCGGTTCGCGGCGTCGATCTCCGCCTTCACGCGCTCGCGCTCCACGATCCGTTTCACGTGCGGCGCGAGGTCTTCGTACGTGTAGACGACCTCGCGCTTGGTCATCATCGCCGCGATTCCGAAGACCAGCAGCGCGGCCAGAGGGAGCGCCAGTACGAGAATCATCTGGCGCAGCATGTGGCCCTGCGCAACGCTCATGAGCGGCAGGGTCATCGAAATCAGCGTCGCGCCGAAAAGCGCGGTGGCGGTGGAGAGCAGGTCGTACTTGCGAAGCATCAGCACGATCGCGCCGATGGCGCCGAAGCCGAAGAGCATCCGCGTCACCAGCGGGTCGATCGGAACTTCGCAAACGGAGCTGACGACGCCGACGGCAATCGCCGCGATCATTCCGATCCAGACCAGCCGGAAGCGATTCGTCCATGACATGAAAAACAGCGACGTGATCGGGATGATCACCGCGTCGACCGCGGCAAAGAGCAGAAGGAGGATCGGACTGCCGAGCTGCACGACGACCTCGGTGCCGACGCCCATCGACGGATGCGCCATCCCCATCACGAGCGGGATCAGGCCGGTCAGGAACGCTGCCGCGGCGATGGCAGGCGCGAAGAGGACGCCGTTCAAGACGGAGCGTCCGACGGTGGCGTTGAGCGGATCGCGGCGAAGAATCGCGTCGAATGACGCGAGCCACTCGCCCCAGCGCTCGCGCGTGTAGCTCTCGCCGACGGACCAGGCGAAGAAGACGACGACCGCCAACGGAATGTCGTAGAGCAGGAACTTGAAGGCCATCTGCGCGGCGGCGGTTGCCTGCGCGTCGATGCTGCCCATCTGGCTGCCCTCGGTGGCCGAGGGACCCATGATCACGTCGACGACGAGGCAGAGCACGATGGTCAGACCGAAGAGGATCGAGCCGGTGCCGATGCCGACTTCGCCGGCGTGGTACTTGCGCAGGAAGATGACCAGCAGGATCACGAGCAGGACGAAATTCAGCGCCAGCCGCATCAAAAGGCTGGCCACGCCGCTGCCGGTGTCGTCGCTGCGGAAGACACTGCCGTCGGCGTACTCCTCGTTCAGCGCCCAGCCCGCGAAGCGGTCGCCGGTATAGAAAACATAGAGGTACGGCACGACGTTGCCGATCGCGAAGTTCGTTTTGACGCGGTAGCGGAAGATCCAGTCGGTGCGCGAGCGCATGACGTTCGGCCGTGCGTCCTCGAACTGCGGCGACGGTGCACCGGGAAATTCGCGCGAATTCACAAACGCGTCCGCCTTCGGCCGCAACTGCGCTTCCGTCAGCCGCGCGCCCGTCTGCTCGGCACGCGATGTCCGGCGCGCCATGAGCACGGCGCCCGTGCGCTGATCGACGACGACGTAGCCGTACGGCACCGCCTTTTCGAGACCGCGCCGGTAGTAGATGCGCTTGTATCCGCCGAGGCGCGGACCGATCACGGGATCATCGGCGGCGCGGCGTCGTAGATCCGGCTTCGGATCGAGCTCTTTGTCGAGCAGCGTCGAATTCGCCCACGACAGCACGTTCCACGAGCGATCGACAGGAATGCCGAGCTGGCGCGCGGCGGCGTCGGCGATCGGAACGGCGTCGCTGCGCGTCAGGCGGATGCCCTGCGGCTGCGCCGCGTTGAAGCGCGGCATGAGCACAATCAGGACGGCGATGCCGAGTACGCACGCGAGATACGGGAGAACTTTTTTCATGACGGAAGAATTCGCTGCATGATACCCGCTCGTTGATTACGTTCCGGCGCGCCGCGAGTTTCGCGCGCTACACTTCCGAAAATGTCTGCAGCGATCGACACACCCGCGGCGCAACGCGCTGCCCGGTACGCGCTGGCCATCCTGACGCTGATCAACCTTTTCAACTATCTCGACCGCTGGGTCGTGGCCTCGGTGGTCGAGTCGATCAAGAAATCGGAACTGCATCTTTCCGATACGCAGCTCGGCCTCGTCGGCACCGGGTTCATCGTCGTCTACACGATGGCCTCTCCTTTGTTCGGCGCGTTCGGCGACCGCCGCAAACGGCCGCCGCTGATCGCGCTCGGCGTGGCGGTGTGGAGCGTGGCGACGTCGATGGCGGGATTCGCGCGCGGATTCGCGTCGCTGTTCATCGCGCGCTCGGGCGTCGGCGTCGGCGAGGCCGCGTACGGGACGATCGCGCCGGCGTTGCTGGCGGATTCGTTTCCGATCGAACGCCGCGGGCGCGTGCTGGCGGTGTTCTTCTGCGCGATTCCGATCGGCTCCGCCGCCGGCTACATCCTCGGCGGTCTGGTCGATCAGCATTTCGGATGGCGCGCCGCGTTCTGGATCGCCGGCGCTCCCGGTCTGCTGCTATCGCTGCTGGTGCTGCTCGTCAAAGATCCGCCGCGCGGATTGCATGACGCCGCCGCCACCGCCGATGAGGATCGTGCGCCGGCGCATTGGACCGAGTCGTATCGCGACCTGCTTCGCAATCGTCCGTTCATCCTGACCACACTCGGCTACGGTGCGTACACGTTCGCGCTCGGCGGACTCGGGTTCTGGATGCCGGCATTCCTCGAGCGAGTCCGCGGCATGCCGCGCAGCGAAGCGACGGTGACGTTCGGCGGGATCGCGCTGGTGACGGGATTCATCGGAACGTTCGCCGGCGGCTGGCTCGGCGACTTTTTCCTGCGGCGATCGAAACAGTCCTACCTCTGGGTCTCAGGCATCGCCACGTTGATCGCAGCGCCGGCGGCGTACATCGCCGTTTCGAATCCGCATCGCGGCGTCTATCTGCCGGCCATCGCGATCGCGGAGGTGCTCATCTTCATGTGCACGGGGCCGGTGAACTCCGCGATCATCAACGCCGTCAAGCCGGGCGAGCGCGCAACAGCCGTTGGGTTGTCGGTGCTGGTGATGCATGTCGTCGGCGACATTCCGTCGCCGCCGCTGATCGGCGTCGTCTCCGATCACTCTTCGCTCGAACGCGCCTTCATGCTCGTGCCGCTGGCGATCGTGATCGCCGGCTGCATCTGGATGTACGCCGCGTGGCAGGGGCGCGAGGTTTGAGGAAGTTCATCACCCCCATCCTCCGCCTGATCGCGCGGACGTTTTTCCGGCGCATCAAAATCGTGGGATGGGAGACGGTGCCGCGCGGGCCGGTGATCTTCGCGGCCAATCATCCGAACGGGTTGATCGATCCTCTTTTCCTGCTCTGCTTCGTGCCGCGGCCGGTGTCTTTCCTTGCGAAGGCGCCGCTGTTCCGGATGCCGCTGATCGGATGGTTCGCGCGCGGCATCGACTCGATTCCGGTCTATCGCACGCAGGACAATTACTCGACCTCGCAGAACCGCGACATGTTTGCCGCGGCGCGGGCGCTGCTCGTGCGCGGCGGCGCGATCGCGCTGTTTCCGGAGGGGACGACGCACAGCGAGCCGCGACTGAAGGAACTGAAGACCGGCGCGGCCCGCATCGCCCTCGGATGCAGCGCCGCGGAGTGCCCCGACATCGTGATCGTGCCGACCGCCGTTTTCTACACGGCCAAGCACAGCTTCCGCAGCGACGCGATGCTGTACTTCGGTGACGGCATCGACGTCGTTCCGGTCGCCGTCGATGAGAACGGCGAGCCGCCGCGCGACGCGGTGGCCGCGCTGACGGAGCGCGTCGAGTCCGTACTGAACGCGCTGACACTGCAGGCCGACTCGCAGGAGGCGCTCGACCTCATCGGTCGCGCGGAACGGATCATGTCGCTCGGCCGTGCCGGGCTGCCGGAGCAGTTGGAAATGCGCAGGCGCTTCATCGACGGCTATACGCGTTTGCGCGAGCGCGACCCGCAGCGGCTGGAGCAGTTGCAGTCGCGCTTCGAACGCTTCGAGGCCGAACTGGGCGACGCGAATCTGCAGCCGGAAACGCTGCCTCGGCCGAGTGTGCGCGGCTCGATCCGAACGATTGCCATGCTCCTGATTACGCTTCCCCTCGCAGTCATCGGCGCCGCCGTTCACTATCCGATCTATCGGTTGATCGGCATGATCGCGACGCGATTCACGGACGGACAGGAGCTCGTGGCAACGACCAAAGCGATCGGAGGGCTGGCGCTCTATCCGCTGATGTACATCGTCGCCGGCGCGGTCGTGGCGTGGCGATTCGGACTTGCATACGGCATCCTCACCGCGCTCGTCCTCCCGTTCCTTGGCTACGTCGCGCTGCGGTTTTTCGAGCAGCTCGACGATGTGATCGGCCGCAGCCGCGCGCTGACGTGGCGCATCGCGCGGCGCAGCGCCTTTGAGCGCCTCATGCGCACGCGCGGCGAGCTGCGCGATGAGATCGTCGCGCTCGCGGAAGAGATGGGGGTCTAACGCTACTTCCCGCCCTTTGCCAAAGCGGCGGCAGCCTCGATCTTCGTGTCGATCGCTTCCTGCCGTTGCACCGCATCGTCAGGAGGCGGATTCCCGCTGGTGATCGAGCTGTCGAGATTAGCCACGAGCGTCTGCAGATCGCGCATCGCGTCGCGCGCCATGTCGCATGACGGACACGACTCGCGGCATGCCGCATTCGCAGCGGCGATTTTCGCCTCAACGTCGCCGCGAAAGCGCGTCCACTCGCCGAGGTCGTATGGAGGATTGACGAACTTGTGCAGTCCGCTGCCCCACGTTTCCGACGCGCGCTGTGCGGCAGCGATGCAGGGCGTATCCGCGGCCGCGGCGGTCGTCGAGTGGCCCTGGATCTGCTGCTTGGCCCACGGGATGGCGTACTTCCACGCGAGTACGGCCAGCGCGATGACGATGACCCACTTGATCAGCCGGTTGGCGTCCATTCGGCGATTCTACGTCGCGGGCCGGGCAACTGTGAGAGAACCATCGCCGCGAGGATCAACAATGCGCCCGCGACGAAGCCGAGCGTAATCGGCTCGTGCTGAAAAACGATGGAGGTGATCGATGCTGCCATCGGTTCGAACGCCAGGATCACGGCGGCCTCGGTTGCCGTCACGCGCGACTGTCCCCACATCAACGCCACGAACGCCAGCGCCGTCGTCACGATGGCGGTGAAGAGAATCACCGCGATGACGAACGGCGTGAGATGCGGACGCGGCACGAACAACGACGGCGGAATCGCGACGATGCCGACCACGATCACCTGCACTGCCGCGAGTCCGAGCACCGAGGTGCCGGTGCTGTACTTCGCGGAGAGCACCATGTGCAGAGCGAAACAGACGGCGCAGACGATCGTGAGGATGTCGCCGAAGCCTGCCCGCGCGTCGATGCCGCCGATCAGCAACGTCGTTCCCGCGGCGGCGAGCACACAGCCGATCCACGCGCGCGCGGCGATGCGCCGCGCGAACAGCAGGCGATCGCAGAACGGCACCATCACCACGTACAAGCCGGTCAGGAACGCAGATCGCGACGGCGAGATCGACATCAGTCCGCGCGTCTGCAGCCAGTAGCCGCTGAAAACGAGCGCGCCGAGGATCAGGCCGGGACGAAGCGCGGAGCGCGGGAGTTGGCGCGAGGTCAGCGCGATCACCAGCAGCACGACGCCGGCGAGCGTGAACCGCAGCACGATGAATGGTTCGGGCGGGATGCGCGCGAGCACGCTCTTCACGATCGTGAAGCTGGCGCCCCACGCACCGGCGACGAGAAAGAGAACGGTGACGGCGAGCCAGTGTTTCTTCACCGCGAGCCCGACGTGGTCGCGTCGCCGCGTTGTTGCTGCATCGTCTCCAGTCGGCTCTGCAGATGCAGCATCAGCAAGATGAAGATGACCAGGATCAGCAGCCCGACGATGCGCGCGCCCCAGCGGTTCATCGGGCGAAGCTCCCGGCGTGCGCCGCCGCCCATTCGATCGCGTAGCGCATTGGCGCGGCGTCGGCGACTCCTCGGCCGGCGATATCGAAGGCCGTGCCGTGGTCAACGGAAACGCGCAGGTACGGAAGCCCGATGGTGACGTTCACCGACTCCTCGAACGCCATCGTCTTGATCGGAATCAGCGCCTGATCGTGATACATGGCCAGCACGACGTCGTATTGTCCACGAGATGCGGCGAGGAAGATCGTGTCGGCCGGATGCGGGCCGCTGACGCTCAGTCCCGCCTCGGCCGCCAGCGCGACGCCGCGCGCGACGATGCGCTCTTCATCGCCGAACTTTCCCCCTTCGCCGGCGTGCGGATTGACTCCAGCGACGGCGATGCGCGGCGCTCCGTCGTACAGCCGTGCATATTCGCGGCTGGTGAGTCGCGCGAGGGCGGCGATGTCGTCAGCGCTAATACCCGATATCGCCTCGCGCAGCGGCAGGTGAACCGACAGCAGCGCCGACTTCAGTTTCGGCGAGTCGAAGTACATCGCATAGTCGTGCCCGTAGCGTTTCAATCCCGCGCGATCGGCCAGCAGTTCCGTATGTCCCGGAAATGGCGAACCGGCCAGCGCGATGGCCTGCTTGTGAATCGGCGCGGTGACGAGCGCGGAACAATCGCCGGCGTCGATCGCGCGCAACGCGGCGTCGATCGAGTCGAGCGCGATGCGTCCATAGGCAGCGTCGATGACGCCGTAGCGAATCGGACCTTCGCCGCCGACGTCGACGAAATCGATATCCTCCGGCGGGTTCGCGAGCGCGCGGCTGCCGAAGATCCGCGCGGGGACGTTCGTATCGCGTAGCGCATTGAACACGATCTCCGCACCGATGCCTGCCGGATCGCCGAGGGTGATGGCCAGCGGTTTCACGGAGGCGATTGTAGTGGTGTGGACGGCGGGGTTGATCTTCTCAGCCGTCCCCAGCCCCACCAGCACAGACAGGAGTGTCTGTGCCACACCGGCGCCGCCGGTAAGGTTTAAATCAATGGCGAAGCCATGTGGCACAGACACTCTTGTCTGTGCTTTGGCAAGATGCAGCGCCTGGAGTTACTCCCCCAGCTCTTCCTCTTTGAACAGATACTTGATCCAGTGCTTCTGGATCAGCAGGTTCGGGGCGCCGTGGCGATTCACTTTCAGGCAGGAGTGGTCGTACCACTCGATGCAGCCGCGGATTTCTTCGCCGTCCGTCATCACGATGACCATCGGCGTCTTCGAATTCATCTGCTTCACGTAGTAGAAATTTTCAGCGTTCGTCACTTCGGGCGGGGCCGCTTTCGCGTTGGGGCGGCTGTTGCCGTTTCCGTTGCCGCGGGACTGGCGTTTGAAGTCGGTCATCGGCGACCGGAACATGCGGCGAGCGCCCGCCTGATTCGCATCTACCTCGTGCTGTCTGTTCATGAATGGCATCGCGTCCTCCTGCCGGCACGGCCGGCAACGTTTGTTGCCCGAGGCTCCATCACCAGTGTCGCTTCGATCGTCTGTCGCGTAGACCCGGAGAGATGCGAAGCCTTGTTTGCGAACCTTGTGCCTTTTCCCTAGAATCCGGGCGCTTTATCGGAGGCCAACCTTGAATTCCGTGGTGTGTATCGCGCAGGTGCCCGACACCGAGACGCGAATCAAAATCGGCGGCGACGGCCGCCACATCGACGAAACCGGCATCAAATTCATCGTCTCTCCCTACGACGAATACGCGCTCGAAGAGGCGATTCGACTGAAGGAAAAACAGGGCGGCGACGTCACCGTTCTCGCGTTCGGTCCCGACCGCGTGCAGCAGGCCTTGCGCGAATCGCTCGCGCGCGGCGCGACGAAAGCGCTGCACGTGAAAGGGGAGTCGGCCGACGCCGATTCGCTCGGCATCGCCAAAGTCCTCGCTGCCGCGATCAAGACCGTTCCGCACGATCTCGTTTTCTTCGGCAAGCAGGGCGTCGGCACCGACAACTCCCTCGTCGGTCCGATGGTTGCGGAGATCCTCGGCTATCCGCAGGTCAACGTCATCGTGCATCTCGAAGCGGCGGACGGCAAAGTCACGGCGCATCGCGAGATCGAAGGCGCCGAGGAGATCATCGAGGCTGCGACGCCGGCGGTGATCACGGCGCAGAAGGGGTTGAACGAACCTCGCTACGCTTCGCTCAAAGGCATCATGGCGGCGAAGAAGATCGCCATCGATTCGAAGTCGATCGCCGATCTCGGCCTCTCCGATTCCGACATCGTCAATCAGCGCGTCACCGTCGTCTCGCTGGAACTGCCGCCTGAAAAGAGCGGCGGCCGCAAGATCGACGGCGCCGATCCCGTAGCGGCGGCGAAGGAAATCGTCCGCTACATGAAAGAGGAGGCGAAGACGCTGTGACCGTTCTCGTGTTCTGTGAAGTTCTCGATGGGAAGTTGAAGAAAGCGTCGCGCGAGGCGCTGTCGATCGGACGCAAACTCGCCGAAGCAGCGGGCGGCGATCTCGCCGCGTTCTCGACCGATCGCGCCGCTGCCGACGATGCAGGCCGCTACGGCGCAAAGAAGCTGTACGTCGTCGACGCCGGCGGGTACAACACCGAGACGTACACCGCCGCGATGCAGGCCGCGATCGCGGCGTCATCCGCGAAGATCGTGCTCCTCGGCGGGACGTCGAACGGGCGCGATCTCGCGCCGCGCCTCGCTGCGCGCCTCAACGCCGGCGTGGCCTCGGACGTCGATCGCCTCGAATGGACGGACGGAAAATTGCGCGCGCGGCGTCCGGTCTACTCGGGTAAAGCGTTCGCCACGGTTGAGATCAGCAGCACGCCCGCGATCGCCACCACGCGCATCAACGCGTTTCCGGCCGAGGAGTCGGGCGGCGGGGCGGCGGAAGTGGCCGAGGTCAGCGCATCATCCGATTCGAAGACGAAAGTAGTCGAAACGAAAGTCTCCGAGGCGGACGAGCTGTCGATCGTCGAGGCGGACATCATCGTCTCCGGCGGCCGCGGTCTGAAGGAAGCGGCGAACTTCTCGCTGATCCGCGATCTCGCGCACGCTGTCGGCGGCGCGGTCGGCGCGTCACGCGCGACTGTCGACGCGGGATGGATCGATCACCAGCATCAGGTCGGCCAGACCGGACGCGTAGTCAGTCCGAATCTCTACATTGCGGCGGGTGTCTCCGGCGCGATTCAGCACCTCGCGGGCATGTCGACGTCGAAGCACATCGTGGCGATCAACAAGGACCCCGAGGCGCCGATCTTCCGCATCGCGGACCTCGGCGTGGTCGGCGATCTCTTCACGATCGTTCCGGCTCTGACCGAGGAAGTGAAGAAAGCGAAAGCGCACTGAGAAGAGTGGATTAGTCGATTAGTGATTAGTGGATTAGGACGAAGGGATTGGCTTTCAGCGGCGAACCCACTGATCTACTAATCCACTAATCTACTGATCCACTAGTTCCGCGCGGACGTGTTGTTCGCCGTATCTTCCGGCTTCTCAGGAGACACCTTCGGGTTGCCGATGATGGTCTTGGCCGCGTATCCGGCGGACATCGAAATCGGATTCGTTCCCGGTGGCAGGCACTCCAGCGTCAGCATGATGGCGTGGCGTGCGAACGGCGCGTCGCAGTGATGTTCATTTTTCGCGTTGTAGATCTTCGGGCTCTTGGCCACGATCCGCTTGCCTTCGAGAACGATGAAGTAGTACTCGATGGCCTCATTCGGGTCGAACTTCGGCAGCGTCACCTGAGAGACCTTGCCGAGGTTCTTGCCGTCGACGAAGCACCAGTCGGTGGCGCCCTGCCGGCGGAAGTACGCGCGGAGAAGGCCCGGGTCGGCGGTCTCCACCTGCATGATCGGCATCTCGCCTTCGAGCATGCAGCCCGGCGGGTTGTGTTCGATCGCGCCGGGCTGGACGCCGAACGCGGTCACGGCGCACATCGCCAACGCGAGGGTGAGGAGGATTCGGGTCTTCATGGTCACCTCGGACAAAACGAGATGATACGGCAAAATTTCACTGCTGCGCCATGATCCGGTCGCGGTAGGCGAGGATCGCGGGCGTCTGAGGCAGTGCCGGCATCGCGCGCGTGATGAGTTGCTTCGCCAGGCTGTAATCGCCGAGCTCGTAACGGTTCACGGCCTCATAGAACATGTGCGACTCTTCGCCGGCCTTGAGCGGATACGTTTTGCGGTACTGCGCGGACGACTCGGCGTAGAGCGCGGTCTGGCTGAGCGCGCGCGCCAGCGACTGGCGATCGGGGCGCTGCACATTCGGAAGTAGTGCGATGCGGCGAAGCTCCGTGCGGGCGCCGACGATGTTCCCCGCCACCACCATCCGCTCCGCGGCGGCGATCTGATCGGCGATCGATTCGTTATTTGCCGGCGCAGTTTCCTGCGGAACAGGAGCTGGGACCACAGGAGCGGGAACTGGTGCAGGCGGTTGCGGCTGCGGCTGCGTCCTCGGAACGGGCGCAGGAACGACAGGTTGCGGCTGCGGAACAACGGGTTGCGGCTGCGGCGCGACAGGTTGTGGCGTGATGGGCTGCGGGACAACTGGTTGCGGCGACGGTTTCGGCTCGATGCTCTGCAGCGCCTCGCGAACGTCCGGCCGCGCCAGAACCGCGTTCGATGCGGTTCGCCGCACGCCCGTGGCGTCGGCGACGCGTCCGATTTTGATCAGCGCGATGAGATAGGCAGCGGTCTCGTCGTCCGTCAAATGGCGGCGCGTGCGGACGATGGCGTAGTGCTCCGCCACTTCGCTCCACGTGTTGTGTGCGCGGCCGATCTGAGCGAGCGCGGCGTGCGCGTTCGGGTTCGTATCGTCGGAAGCGAGAGCCAGGTTGGCGTAACGCCGCGCGCCGGTTTCGTCTCCCGCGGCGACGCGTTCGAGCGCAAGCCGGCCGTAGTCGAGCGCCGGCTGCGGCGCCGTGTCGGCCTTGTTGTCTTCCTTCGTCACGGTAACGGCGACGTTCGGCCGCTTCGTCGGCGTCGGTACGATCGCGGTCTGACGGCTCGCCCGCGGCGCGCCCGACTGAACCGCCGGCGCCTGGCTGGCGAGATGGGCGAAGACAGGCACGTTCGCGAGTTGATCGCGCGTGAGGAGAGCGGGGAGAAGCTGCTCGAATGAGGCACGGACATCCGGCGGGAGTTTCAGCGCCGCATACGACGGCGTGATCCTTTCGGCCTGCAGGACTTTCAGCGCGGCGGTGCGGGCGTCCTCGGCGTGTTCGAGCCGGTCATTCGTGACCGCAAGGTAGACTTCCGCAGTGATGTACGATGGGATATCATCGACACGTCCGAACGCGGCTACGCGCAGTTCATCCGCCGCGCGTGAGTAGGCTCCGCGGTTGAAATCGACAACGCCGGCCTGAAATCGCGCCTCGTAAAAGCTCTGCGCGAGAACCGGGACGGCGGTCAGTATCGAGAGAAGCGCCACAAGCGGGCGCACCAGTGCGTTCACTTTGTAAAAAGCTTCCGTAATCGACCGAAGAGACTACCGGATTCGGTACCGGACGAATCCGGCAGGTCCGAATCGTACACGAGTCCGCGGCTTTCTACGATTGATTTTGGATTGTCCACGAAGAGCGATTGCGCGATTTCTTCGCCCACAAGTTCCGCAACGCGCGCCCTCGCCGCGCGAAATCGCGGCTGCCGTTTGGTCGCGTTGTGCGCGTCGGTGGCCATCACGTGAACCCATCCGCGCTGCAGCCAATCGATCGCCGCAGCCTGGGCCTCGGGACCGAATTCGCCCGTCACGCTGCCCGTCGTGACCTGCGTCTTCACGCCGATCCGGATCAGTGACGCCAGGAACTCCGGCTTCGACTGAAAGACGACGTTGCGCTCCGGATGCGCGATGACCGGCATCCATCCGTTGAGTTGCACGCGATAGAGCGGATCGCGAACGAGCGGCGGAACGTTGTTGCTCGAAAACTCGACGAGAACGTACCGTCCGCCGGCCAGCGGCAGGATCGATTCCGTGCGCAACATCTCGTCCATGTCGTGTCCGAAAAAGTATTCGGACCCGAGGACGATGCGCGGCCGGTCGCCGACCTCGGCGCGAAGATCGTCGAGGATCTTCGCCAGTTGCGCGCGCGATGTGTTCTTCCAGCGGCCGCGCAGGACGTGCGGCGTAGCCACGATCGTTTCGATGCCTTCATCCGCGGCCATGTGGCAGAGATCGACGGATTCCGCCATCGTGCGCGGACCGTCATCGACGCCTGGCAGGCAGTGGTGATGGATGTCGATCATGCGAGGAGTACCTCGCCGATGTTATCCGACGCGCTGCTGCGGCGAGTTCTTCGGTTCCTTCGAACTGTTGCCTTCCTCGTCGTAGTAGTCGTAGTAGCTCTTCTTGAACGAGTAGCCGTACTGCTGCAGATCGAGGTTGTTGAGCAGGGCACCGAGGACCGGGATGTTGCTCTGGCGGAGGCGCTCGGCGGCGCGTTGCACGATGTCGCGCGGCGTCTGGCCGCCGTGCACGCAGAGCACGACGCCGTCTGCATTCGCCGCGAGGACGATGGAGTCCGTCACGGCCATCACCGGCGGCGAGTCGAAGATGACGAAGGCGAACTTCGCGCGGATTTCGTGGATGAGGTGCTTCATCCGGTCGGAGCCGAGAAGCTCGGACGGATTGGGAGGCGTCGGTCCGGAAAGGATCAGCGAAAGATTCGGAACCTGCGTGTCCTGGATGACGTCCTCGATCGGGATGTTCGCCGCGAGGTAATTGACCAAGCCGAGGTTCATCTTGCCGCGGAAGACCTTCTGCAGGCGCGGACGGCGCAGGTCGGCGTCGATCAGCAGAACGGGCTTGCCCATCTGCGCGAGCACGGTGGCGAGATTGACGGACGTCGTGGTCTTTCCTTCACGGGCGAACGTCGAGGAAATCACGATCACTTTCGGCGAACTGGCCGAGGCGAGCAGCAGCGACGTCCGGAACGCGCGATAGGCCTCGGCGATGGCCGAGCGCGAGTCGCTGTGCGGAAGCAGATCGATACCGGCCTGCGCTTCGCCCGCTTCCGTCACCGGCCGAAGGCGCGCCGTTCCGCGTCCGTAGCCATAACCGTAGCCGTATCCGCCGCGGCCGGCGGAGTTCGCAGACGGAATGACACCGAGCGATGCGAACTTCGTGACGCGCTCGAGCTCCTCCGGCGTCTTGATCGAACGGTCCATGTACTCGAGGAAGAAGATCGCCGCAAGCCCGAGCACCACGCCGAGCGGGAAAGCGCTCTGCAGGTTCTTCCGCATCGTGACGTTGAATCGTCCGGTCGGAAGATCGGCGTGATCGACGATGTGGATGTTGTTCGACGACGTCGACCCGCGCAGCCGCGCCGTGACCTCGGTCTCGTTCTGCCGCTTCTCAAGCTGATCGAGCAGCGATTGTTTCGACGCCAGCGAGTTCGTCAGATCGGTGAAGCGCGCGGCGCTGGTGTTGATGTCCATCGTCTCGCGCTTCTGCATGCCGAGCGCCGTCAACATCTGGTTTTCGTTCTGCTGCGCGGCCACGAGATCGCGATGCGCCGCGTCCTTGGCGCGTTCGAACGCCGCGTTGATCGCGGCCGTGCGCGCCTGGTGCGTTTTGTCGATGGAGTTCTTGAGCGTCACCATCTCCGGATAGCCGGGCTTGAAGGTCGTGAGCTTCTGCTGATAATCGCGCGACTTCCGCGATTCTTCTTCGGTGAGCTGAGCCACGAGCGAGTCCGTGCTGGTGACTGACTCGGGATTGGCGCGCACCAGCGCGTCGTAGGCGTTCTGTTTTTCGACGCGGGCGGTGGTGGCGTTCTGCAGGTCCGCGTTCAACTTCATCAGGCGCTGGTAAGGAATGCTGCTCGCGTCGGCGGTGGAGATGATGCCTTTGCTCTCGCCGTACTGCTGCAGTTCGTGGCGCGTGGTCTCGATGTCAGCGCGAATCTGCGCGATCTGCCTATCGAGAAAATCGCTGGCCTGCTTGACCGACTCGAACTTCTTCTCGTTGTTGAGGCGGATGAAGGAGTCGCCCACGCCTTCTGCGATCTTCTGCGCCAGGCGCGGCGAGGTGGAGACATAGCCGACGTCGACGAGCGAGGTCGCGCGTACGGGAACGACTTCGAGCGGACCGACCACGGCGCCGGCCATTTGCGAACGGATCTGCGCGATCTGCGCCGGCGTCTTGCCGCTGATCCCGGCCGGATAAAACTCGGGATCGCTGAGCAGCTTCTGATCTTCGATGACTTTTTCGCCCAGACCGCGGCTCTTCAGAAGCACGTACTGGGTCTGCAGGAACTCCTGGTCCGAGGCCGCGATGCCGAAGAGATCATCAACGGTGAGCTGGTTCGGATTCTCCCTCTCGATCTGGATCTGGATATTCGACTTGTACAGCGGCTTGGCGAACTCGCTGGCCAGATACGTCCCCAGCATCACCACCACCACGATCGACAGAGCGACTTTCCATCGCTTGTAGATGATGTTCCAGTAATGGGAGAGATGGACTTCCTGCGTGTTCAGGTCCATGCGTGATGGTAACCGGTAACGGTTGCAACGGCTTCCAACGAATGAGGCAGCAGCCGTTCGGCGCTGCCTCGGCTTGCGATCAGAAGAAGCTTTCCTTGAAGACGATGCGGTCGCCGTCGAGCAACACCACGTCGTTCTGGCGGCCGTCGATGATCTTCTTGAAGTCGTACTTGAACGTCTTCTCGGCGCCGCTGACGACGCGCTTCAGGATGACCTGCTTGGATGCGCGATCGGTCGGTCCGCCCGCGGCGGCCAGAGCCTGCAGCAGCGTCGGCGTCTGCGAGCGGCGGAACTGCACGCTGCCCGGATGCATCACTTCGCCCAGGACGTAGATGTTGATCTGGCTGTCGATGGGAACGTTGATGACGTCATTCGGCCGCAGCGGGAGGTTCAGATCGGGATTGCCATTGACCATCAGGTCGTCGATGTCGATGGCGATCTGTTCGGTCAGTCCGTTCTGCGCCGTGCGCAGGACGTAGAGCGAACGCCCGTAGCCGTTGGCGAGACCGCCGGCCTGCGTGATCGCCTGGATCAGGGAGATGTTGCCGGTGATGCCGATGCGTCCCGGCCGCGTCACGGCGCCGATCACGGAGATCGGTTTGCTGCCCGCTTCGAGCACGGTCACGGAAACGTCGGCCTTGTTGATGTACTTCGCTTCGAGCAGCGACTTGATGCGCGCCTCGAGATCGGTCGGCGTCAGTCCGGAGACGTCGACCTTGCCGAGCAGCGGCATGGTGATGCGACCGTCATCGCTGACGGTCATCTTCGTGTTGAGGCTGGCATCTTGGAAGACTTTCACTTCGATGTAGTCGCGCGGACCGATCGGCGCATCGCTCGCGCTCGGCGCGCTTTCGCCGAGCATCGTGCCGGGCTGAACCTGCGCGACGGCCGGCTGCGCCAGCGTGGCGGCAGTCAGCATCACGGCCATGACTGTGAGATAGGAGATACGTTTCATTTGAATCCTTCCAACGCTAAGCGCCGCCGCCCCATGTTTCAGGAGCAGCGGCGAGAAAAAACAACCCTCGTCGCCATTGGACCGGCGCTCATCGTAGGCGCGGGTTGTCATCTCGCCGTCCCGCTGATGTGAATCTTTCATCAAAACGGCACCCTCGTTCAGGGGTTCGAGTAGTTATTTGACTGACGTTACGGCGTGAATGACAAGCGGAACAGGACCCGTATTCCTTTGTCTTCGTTGATGTCGAAGTTGGAAGTTCTGTTGACGTAGCCGACGTCGAGGCCGCCGCGCAGGCGGGCGATGCCATACGTGAAGCCGATCGACGGGAAACTGAACACGTCGCGGCGTTTGAGGAAGCCGTGCGGTCCGAGGGCAGGCACGTCGTAGAGGTCGCGGCCGATCGCGTACTGCGCATTCAGCGTCAGACGGCGCGTCGCGTCCCAGGCCAGACCGGTGCTGAGCCGGTCGGCGATGAAGTAGTTGTTATTCGTGAAGATCGAGAAGTCGAGATCGCGCGACGCGGCGATGGATCCGGTCGTCGAGCGCCCGAATTTCTTGTTGGACGTGATGTTGCCGAGGGCGCCCTGGAAGTTGTGTTGCGTGGGATCGTCGAAGTCCAGCTTGCCGGCGCCGGCTTCCAGGCGCGTCACCGTGCGGCCGCTGTCATGGACGAAGCCGGCTCCCATGAACGAACGACGGCCATCCTTGTAGACCGCATTGCTGAAGGAGTAGTCGCTGAACTCGCCCGTGATGAACAGCGATGTGAGCCCGAACGTCTTGTGGTTGATGGCGATCCGGTAGTTGTGTCCCTTCCGGTCGAGCAGTTCGACGGGGACTAAGTCCGGCTGGATTTTGTCGAGCGGATACGAGGTCTTCAGCGTGGCGGCGTTGAAGGTCGCGCTGGTGCGGCTGGAGTATTTCAGCTCGCCGGTCACGCCGTAGTTCGTGGCGCGCTCCGAGAGGAGGCGCGCAATCTCGGCGACGTCGGCGCGGAGCTGATCGGCGTTTTCGGCGTAGAAGTCGACGTAGAGATGATTCAGAAGGTATTGCGCATCGGCACGCGCGCGGTATCCGAACACGTCGCGTTTGCCGCCGCGCTTGAAGTAACTCCACTCCGGCCGGACGTCGATCGAGTAGATGGTCTTCTTCGACGGAACGATGTAGAGCCGTGTCGGCGCCTGGATGCCGAAGCGGAAACCGGACTGCCGGTCGGCGGTCGGAACGTAGAAGCTGGAGTCGTAGCCGATGTCGGAGAGCTGGAACGTGCTGAGGAGATAGAACGGTCCGTGATGGAAATGCGCTTTGCGCAGATCGCTGGCGATCTCCTGGCTTGCAGAGAACTGGCGTTCACGGTCGCGCAGACCGTTCTGCGCCCACAGCCCGCGCGCACAGGCGCACAAAGCCAGGGCGACGATGAGAAGCCGCTTTCCTTGCCGCACGTACCCTCCCATAGTTATCGACCTAAAGTTCGGACCGCCCTGATGTTAGCACGGCCTCTACAATGGCCCGATGCGGAACATGGCTGAGCTTGCCCTCTTTGCGGGGCTTCTGGCATTTCTGGTCTGGGTTCCGATGCCGTTCGGATCGGCCAGCGATGCGTCGCAGCCGGCGCTGATTCTGCCGCCGCTCCTGATCTGCTGCGCCGCCGCGCTGCTGCGCGCCGCGCGCAAGACGCCGTTGGTGATGACGCGTCCCGGACGCATCTGGACGATCGGCGGCGTTCTGTTCGTGCTCGTCATCGCGCTGCAACTGCTGCCGATGCCGTCTGCTCTCCTGGCGCTGATTTCGCCACATTCGGCGGCGATCTGGTCACGCGCTACGAATGCCGCGGTGCTCGCCGGCGCCGATGGCGGAACGAGTCATCCGATCAGTATCGATCCACAACACACGGCCCTGCACTTCTACCGCGTGCTGGCCTACTTCGCGACCTTCCTCTCTTCAATGCTCCTGGTGCGCGATACGGCGCGGCGCCTCGCGTTCGCCGCGGTTCTCGCATGTACCGGCGTCTTCGAGGCGATCTACGCCATCCGCGAGGCCACCCTGGGCCGCTTCGCGATCTGGGGGTGGAAGAACACGCTGATCTTTGGACGTCCCACCGGCACCTTCGTCAATCCCAATCACTTCGCGCACTACGCGGCCATCGTCCTGCCGATGGCGCTCTACATCTCCGCCTATGCGTGGCACACCGCCGCGCCGGTGGGCGCGACGTTCGGACGCCGATTCGTGAAGCTCGTGGAGAGCCGCTTCCTCCCGTTCGCATTCGGTCTCCTCGCGGCACTCGGCTGCATGACGGCCGTGCTGACGTCGGAGTCGCGAGGCGCGCTGCTGGCGCTGATCGGCGGATTCGCGATTGTCGGCGCGATGGCCAGCGATAAAGAGCATGCGTTGCTGCGAGCGATTCTGATCACCGTCGGCCTGTCCGCCGCGATCGTCGCCACGCTTCTCGTGCTCCGCCGGCCCGGGACCGTGACCCGCTTCGAGACGAGCGAGGCGTCGCAGGTCGTGACGCGCCGCGACTCGATGGTGGCAGGCTTCAAGATCTGGGAGATGTTCCCGCTCTTCGGTAGCGGCGCCGGAACGTATCCCGACGTCGTCCTGAGCACGCGCGCGACCACGGGCGACACGCTCGCCAATCACGCCCACAACGATTACGCCGAAATCCTGGCCACGACCGGCGCCGCCGGCTTCGTCGTCTCGTTCGTCGCGCTCCTCGGCGGTTTCGCGGCACTGATGCGCAATGCGTTTGGCCCGGAAGGGGAGCCGATGAGCTGGCGCCGCCGCGCCTTCAAGGCGGCCGCGCTGACCAGCATCGCCATCGCCATGATTCACGCGCTCGTCGACTTCAACTTTTTCATTCCCGCCAATCCGATCACGCTCGCCGCAATCGCGGGAGTGGCGGTCGTCGCTAGAGAGTCGTGACGCCGCCGATGTGCAGCCGCCGCACGCCGCCGTTGCGCGTCGTCGGATTGGCCAATACGACTTCGACGCGATGTGTGCCGGGATTTCCGATGGGAACGATGAAGTCGCGCCGGGCGCCCACTTCCCCCTCGCCGCGCAGCACATCGTCGACGTACACCTCGGCGTACGCCGGCACGTTGTCCGTTTCAGCCGTCTCGATTTTCACGGAGACGGCATGGTTGGCCTCGATGTTCCGCCATCCGCGGTAGCAAACGTCGTTTCCGCAGAGTCCCTGCCAGTCGGATTCGACGACCGGCACGCGGCGCGGGTCGGCGGATCCCAGCTCGATTTGCGCCGCCACATTGTTCTCGCCGAGTTTGCGCGCCAGGCGGATTCGTGTGTCGTCAGATGCTGCTCCCTGCCGGTGCGTGATCATTTCGAGCCCATCGAGCGGCTCGAGGTTGTGGCGAAGTGCGTAATCGACGAGCGCATCGATGATCGTCGGTTTGCCGGGCACCTCATCCAGCGGTCTGCGATGCAGTTCTCCGAGAAGCGCCGCGATCAGCGGCTCAGAATCGGCGCGATACGGCGGATCGGGGAAGCGTGCGATCAGGTCGGCCGGCGAATCTCTGTGCGCGCGCCGCGCGAAATCGTCGAGTCGCTCGCGCTGCAGATCCGCGCGAAGCTTCCGGTAGTCGTCGAACAGTCCATTGCGCAGGGCCAGCGAAATGAGGATTCCGGTCGCATATTCGGTGCGCGGCCGCGCGCGCTCCAGCATTGACAGATCGCCGGTCAACTCAAAGAGCGGCTGGGCCATCCGCGCGAACCGGGCCTCATCCGCGAGCAGCGGCGCGTAGGCATTCAACGCATCCTGCTTGTCGTTCGGTGAGAGCTCCTGCCAGTGAAAAAACGCGGCGCGCGCGAAGGAGCTCGCCGGCCCGGGCCTGTCCGGGGCCAGTCGCGACGCATGGTCGTATGCGGTACGCCAGAGCTGCACACGCTTGTCCGATGGCGAGTCGAGCGAAACCTCGGTCAATAGCGTCGCCGCTTCCCAATCGGTCGGATGCCTGCCGACGCGTGAAGCCAGCGCGGTCACGCCCGATGGCAGAGGCGGCGATCCGATCTCCGGCCGCCGCAGAAAGAAGAGCAACGCCGAGCCGGCCATCGCCACCGCGACGATGAGGAGGAACAGCCGTGTACCGCGTCCGTTCACGTCAGGATGCGTTCCCATGCTGCAAGAGCGATGTGAGGCGCGAACTGTTCTTCGTACAGTCGCCGTCCGCGCTGACCCATGGCCCGCGCGCGGCCGCGATTGTTCGCGAGCTCGCGGATGCGTCGCACGAGAGCGTCGCCGTCTCCTTGCTCGATGACAAAACCGCAATCATTTTCCCGGATGATACGCGCCAGCGCGCCATCGGCCGCGCCGACGAACAGCACAGGCCTCGCAACGGCCAGCACGCCGTAGAACTTGCTCGGCACGATCAACCCTTCGAGCTCTGGACGCAGCGTCACCAGATGCGCGTCGGCCGCTGAGAGGCTTTCGCTCAACTGTTCGCGCGGCGCATAGCCGCTGAATCGAACGTTCGGCAACTGCCTCGCCCGGAGTTCCGACGCTTGCGCGCCGCCGCCGGTGATGACGAATTCGATCGCGTCGTCGTTCCTCAACGCTTGCATCGCCGCGAGCATCGTCGCGCCGTCGTGTGCGCGCCCGAGGTTGCCGGAGTAGCCGATGACGAATCGGGGGTGGGGAAGATCGACGGGATGCAGCGCCGCGTCAGCCCAGTTATGGATCACCATCGCGTTCGGCAAGCGCTCTGCCATCAGGTCCGCGAGCGCGACGTTCACCTTCGCGCGGCGCAGCGACCAGTCGCGGATGCCGCGCAACCACCGCACGCCGCGCATGCCGAGGGCCTCCGCGACATCGGGGAAGAGGTCCTGCGTCCAGTTGATCAGCGTTGCGCCGCGCAGACTCGCCGCCAGCGCGGCGACGACCGAAATCAGCGGCGGATCGGTGAGCGCCACGATCGTCGCGCCGCCTCCGCCGCGCCGAAGCAGTGCGAACAATGCGCTGATGTAAAAGGTCGCGTAGTCGAGCGCGCGGCCCGGCAGAAATCCGCGTCCGAATCGCGTCGACCAGACCCGCCGCACCTTCACGCCGTTGCCCGTTTCGCGCGATGGCAGCTTCGCGGCGGCGTCCTCGTAACGCTGCCGGCTGGTCACTACCTCCACGTCCCATCCGCGCGCAGCCAGATGAAACGCGAGGTCGGAGAGCATCTGACTTGTTGCAGAATGATCGGGGTGAAAGTAGCGATTCACGAAAACGACGCGCGCGGACATGCTCCGCGAATTATGGGGCGAACAGGCTTCGGAGCGATCCTCATCGCCGGCCTCGCGCTTCGCGCCGCCGTGATCGCGTTCACTGCCGGGACCAGCGATCTCTGGCTGTGGGATAGCTTTGCCAAAGCGCTGAACCAGTACGGTCTTGCTGCATATGCACACGTTGAGAGGCTGAATCATCCGCCGCTCGGTGCGTTTCTGGTCTGGGCGCTTTACAAGCTCGGCCCGCTCGGCATTACGCTGCGTGCCTTTCAGGCGCTGGCGGACGTCGCGGCCGCGGTTTCCATCTATAAAATCGCGCAGCATCTCAATGTCGCGCCGCGATTCGCCGCCGGTCTTTATTTCTTATCGCCGGTGGCCATTCTGACGTCGTGTTTCTTCTGCAATACCGATTCGACGCTCGTCGCATTGATCGCCGCCGCCGTGCTGTTGCTGATCACCCGGCGCTACGCGCTCGCAGGCCTGCTTTTGGCCTGTGCATGCGGCATCAAGATCGTCCCCGTTCTCGCATTTCCGCTGTTTTTCCTCGCCGCAAGGGAAGGACGTCTCCGCTTTACAGCCGCATTTGTCATTCTGTCGAGTGTAATTTTCCTTCCCGTTCTCGCATACGCGCCTTTGAGTTTCATTCACAACGTCCTCGGCTATCGCGGGTCTGGCGAAATGTGGGGGTTGGCGCTGCCCGCGACTGTCGGCGGTGCAGCGGCTACAGTCCTCGGCTTTCCGCGCCTTCGGGCTTTCCTCTATCACTTCGGCGACGTCTATATCGCCACTACCCGCTATTGCGTCCTCGCCATTGTGGCGCTGGTGACATGGATTGGCCGCAATGTTGATGAGGTCCGTTTCCCCGCGGCGCTCACTCTGCTACTTCTTGGCGCCATTACCGTCGCTCCGCGGGCCACACTCGGGTATTTCCTGTGGTTTCTTCCATTCCTGCCGTTTACGTTTAAACGGAGTTTGACGCTGACCATTCAAACCGTCGCGTCGCTGCAATTGATCGCTGACTACAGGCTGTTTTCGCTCGGAACGCGGCCATGGTTCGTTAATCTGGGAAGAACGGATCCCTGGTGGCTGGGGCGCGCCATTGACGTCATCGGAATCCCACTATGGTGTCTCTGCATCTGGTCGTTGACGACCGGGATTATCACAATGAGACGTTCTGAATTGAGCTATCGATGATTATCCTCGGCATCAACGCCCATCACGCCGACGCGGCCGCGTGCATCCTCGTCGACGGCAAGCTCGTTGCCGCGGCGGAGGAGGAGCGATTCCGGCGCATCAAGCATTGGGCGGGTTTCCCATCGGTCGCCATCCGCTACTGCCTCGACGAAGCGCGCGTCGACCTCGACGACGTCAACCACATCGCTGTCAATCGCGATCCGAACGCGAGGCTGTTTCAGCGCGCGAAGTTCATCCTCGCCAAGCGTCCCTCGCTCGGCGCGATCCGGAAGCGGCTCGCCAACCGATTGCAGGTTGCCGGCATCGAAGATGAGCTGAAGCAGGCCTTCGGGCTCGAAACGCTGAAGCCGAGGCTGCACCATGTCGAGCATCACCGTGCGCATCTGGCGTCGGCGTACTTTGTCGCGCCGTTCGACGATGCCGCGGTCCTTTCCGTCGACGGCTTCGGCGACTTCGTCAGCTCCATGTGGGGCGTTGCATCGAAGAACAAGATCGAGGTTCTCGGCGAAGTCGGCTTCCCGCACTCCCTCGGCATCTTCTACACCGCCATGACGCAGTTTCTCGGCTTCCCGCACTACGGCGACGAGTACAAAGTCATGGGCCTTGCGCCGTACGGCAAGCCGACGCAGATGGATGCGATGCGCGACATCGTGCGCGTGCAGGGCGACGGCACGTTCCGCTTGAACCTCGACTACTTCACGCACCACTCGGCGGGGCTGGACATGGTCTGGCAGGGCGGGATGCCGGTCATCGGGCCTGTTTTTTCAAACCATCTCAGCGCTCGCCTCGGGGCCGTGCGCGCGCCCGATGAGCCGATCGAGCAGAAGCACAAAGACCTCGCCGCGTCGATGCAGGCCATGTTCGAGGAAGCCTTCTTCGCGCTGGCGAACGCGCTCTACGAGAAGACGAAAAATCCGCGCTTCTGCCTCGCCGGCGGCTGCGCGTACAACAGCGTCGCCAACGGTCTTGCCTTCGATCGCTCGCCGTACAAGGACCTCTACATCCAGGCCGCTGCGGGCGACGCCGGCGGCGCCATCGGGGCGGCCTACTGGGTCTGGAACGAGATCCTCGGCCACACGAAGTCGTTCGTGATGACGCATGCGTACTGGGGTCCGGAGTACGACGACGTGGCCATCGACGAGTCGATCACCGCGCGCCACGCAGATCTCGATGCCGCGCAGTGCACGATCGAACGCGTGACCGACGAGCGTGAACTCTGTCGCCGCACCGCCGCCCGCATCGCCAACGGCGACGTCGTCGGCTGGTTTCAGGGGCGGATGGAATGGGGTCCGCGCGCACTCGGCAATCGATCGATCGTCTGCGATCCGCGCCGCGCAGACATGAAGAACATCCTCAACCAGAAGATCAAGCGACGCGAGTCGTTCCGCCCGTTCGCTCCCTCGGTGCTGCGCGACGCGGTGGGGGAGTGGTTCGAGACCGACTACGACGTACCGTTCATGTTGCAGGTCTACCAGATCCGCGAAGAGAAGCGCGCGCAGATTCCGGCGGTGACGCACGTGAACGGATCGGGGCGTCTGCAATCGGTCGACGAGCAGCAGAACGCGCGCTACTACCACCTCATCGAAGCGTTCCGCGACGCCACCGGCGTCCCGCTCGTGCTC